>SDBV01000159.1_pt1 | contig 86972 bp, 85 predicted proteins | sample 2277081 | NCBI WGS metagenome assembly SDBV01 (sample SAMN10402039, study PRJNA504765) | marine sediment metagenome | isolation source: marine sediment core GS10_PC15, 223 cmbsf | place: Arctic Ocean: Southern Knipovich Ridge | collected 2010
GATCTCAGGGAAATCAGGGAGGGACACGATATGCCAGCCGGGCGGGAGCTGAACCTGGACTCATCTCTTTTTGCGGGGATTAATCTCCTCGCATCCTCAGTGAATTAGGAGGACTCTATGCAAATGAACCGTAGAAATAATCCCAAGATGTTATCTGCAATAACTGCGATTATGTTACTGCTGGCGATCAGCCCTCAGGCGGACGCTACATTCCATCTTTGGGACATCAACGAGGTCTTCTCGAATGCAGACGGGACCGTTTGGTTCATCGAATTGATACTTCCACCTGGTACTATCGGTTGCGCCAGCGAACACCTTCTGTCCGGAAAAACCTTCACTACCAATGGTGACAGCTTCACATTTCTGTCCAACCTGCCGAGCTCCGACACATGCGATAAGTTTTTCCTGATAGCCAGTTCGAGCTTCTCGAGCTTGGCGGGGGCTGTGACGCCGGACTACGTCGTCTCGAAGACCAATTTCTTCTCAATCTCGGGCGATACACTCAATTTCGCAGCGACTAGTGACATCTTGACTTTCGGGTCAGGCGTATTGCCGACCGACGGGGTCCTCTCGTTGGACGGGAATCTGAGCACGGGTACCAACTCGCCGAAGAACTTCGCCGGGGATACGGGATCGATTGACCTCTCCAATGACCCCAACAACATTCAGGTCGACTTTTCCAACAGCGGTTTTGAAACCGGGTCTTCTACTTATCCTTTTAACACAATGGGGGAAGCCATCAGCGAGGTTGCCGACAACGGCACGATCACAATTGATGCCGGGACGGATGCGGACACCAGCGAAACCCCGGCGATTGGCTCAGATGGGAAGGCGATGATTATAACTGCCGTGAACGGCACGGCGGAGATCGGAAGGACGGCGGGAAAGACCGGCGGCTTCATAAAATGGCTCCGTACGTTGAGCGAAATGTCGTCCGAAGCCGAAGACTACGCGGAATCCGAGGGTGAAATCTGAACCGGCTCGCGGTATCAAGGGTGACAGGGACGCACGCATGTGCGTCCCTGTTTGTTTGCGCAAGGTCTCCCGCACACCGCCGGCATCCAACGACAAAAGGCGCTTTTTCTGTTACGCTACCGCGGCTGTAAGGTCGATGCCATAGGCTTTTCCAAGACATCGGGGACTCGAAGGGGCGTAAGATGATCTGTGTGAACAGAGTTACGGCTGCGGGCAATCGCGGGAGTCAAACCGCGCTTTCGAGGATCGGTCTGTGTCTTGCCGTTGTGGCTGCTGTCGGCTGGGTTTTTGGCTCATCGCCTGCATGGGGCAAGGTTTACTACGGCATCAGCGCGCACAGAGGAGTTGTGAAGGTCATCGATACCGACGCGCCCGGATTCGGCGCCAAGCCGCGCTCGGCGAGTGCGGACGAAGTTTTCTTTAACGGTATCACATGGACTATCACCTACGAGGATGAGGACCTGGGCAACGGCATTGGATTCGACGACCCCGACTTCGGAGCTCAGCGCAAGGCCCGGCTCGAGGACGCGCTGGAATACATTTCTCTCGTTCTTAATGAAACCGGGGAACTGGATGTATTCGTCGAGGAATCCGAAACCGATGGGTCGGACTTCCTTGCCTCGGCGGGGACCTTTCTTGACGAAACTCCTTCTTTCCAAACCGGGCTGGCGTTTGACCACATCCAGGCGGGTGCCGACCCAGCGCCGTCTTTCGAGGATATATTCGTGGTCGTGGACTTCGGTTATCCCTGGAACGAGGACACGGGTGCGGCGGTCTTCCCCGATTTCGATTTGATTTCCGTTCTGATCCATGAGATGGGTCATGGGATAGGCATGCTGTCTCTGGCCAAGGAAACGGGAGAGAGCTTCATCCCGGATGTTTACAGCACCTGGGACGAGGTCATGGAGCGAGGCAGCGTGTCGCAGGACTTGTTTGATCTGGTAGGTGATACGCCCACGTTCCTTGGGGCCGCCTCTGACCTGGTGAGCGATGATGTGGTGTTCATAGGGACAGAGGCCTCGGGCGAATTTGGATCGCCGCCGCTCATCTACGCTCCCTCCCCCTTTGATGAAGGGAGCAGCCTGTCTCACTGGGATGAATCCCTGACAGCGATCATGACGCCCTTCGTCGCACGGGGAGAGACAATCCGGTCATTTGCTCCATTTGAAGTCGCGTCTCTGCGGGACCTCGGCTGGAGCAATGCGGAGGCGCCGGTGATAGACTCGGACGGAGACGGCTTGTCGGACAGCGACGAGTTGGCCCTCGGCACCGACCCGTTCAATCCCGACTCGGATGGAGACGGTTTCAATGACGCGCTGGAGGTTGCCCTTCAGACCGATCCCAAGGCCGGAACCGGGGTAGGAGATCCACCAGAAACGCCCGTTGCCGGCATTGCGGGTCTAACGGCACTCGCATTGGGGGTCCTCGCAGCAGGCGGAATACGGCTCGCTCGACGGAAACGGTGACCAGGCAATATTAGGTATATTGAGAGATGGATGTCGAGTTGCGGGCCGCTGACAGATGCTAGCGGCTTTCGTTCTTAAAGTCCTTTGTTTGGCATCTCATGTAAATCAAGATCTCAATCTTCGCGATTCACCTGTCACTCTTCGATTGGCGAAATCATCGGTCAAGAAAGCTGTGCGTCTTCGCTTTGGGCATCTCCCCTATTCGGTTGAACAATTCCGTCTCGGTGATTTCAGTGGGCCACTCAAGCCTCACGAAAACCTGGTATTCCTTATTCTCGAGCTCGCGATATCCAACAGCTCCCAGTTGATAGAGCCCCTGCATGTCGCGAACGAGAGCTCTACCAGAGTTCTTAAGAGAAGCATACATATCCTTTGTAGCCTCGACCAATTCGTCCATCGTCATGTCTCTCTCAAAAAGAAGCGTTAAGATCTTGATCTGACGTTCGACAAGAACCCTTTTCCGCCTGCTCTTCAGACGATTGAACAAACCGAACATGAGATTGCGAAACAGCGCCTTCGATATGTTTGTCCTGATTTCGTCAAGAAGTCTCCTGCACTGGATTTCAATCCCCTTGAGGCCAAAGATAAGAAATGGAGTCAGGTCGTGGTCGTTTGCGCGGCCGTCTGCAAGCGCTTTGAGATAGGAGTTTTTCTCATCGTAATAGTAGTTTGACATCGCGATGAAAAACGGATCGCGAAGACCGCAACGCTGGAGGAAGAGGGCCTCCAGGGCCCGCGCCGTTCTTCCGTTTCCGTCAAGGAATGGATGCATTGCCGCGAAGTGATAGTGGGCGGACAACGCACAGACGAGAGGGTCATGGCCTCGCATCTCTCCGTCGAGAGCCTGACAAAACTTACTGAAAGCCGTCTCACAATCCGGCCCACCGACGACCCCGCGATGTCGCGGAGACCCGAATGTGACGTTCTGATCAGGTCCGCGCAGCTTACCGGGGGGACAATGATCGTCATCGGCGCCGGTAATAATGAATCTGTGGATCTCAATGATCAGATCGGCATCGACCGGGTAGTCGTCTGAGAGGCCCGCTATCCACCGGTAGGCCTTGACCGCGGCGGCGGCTTGACGCTGCGAACGGGTCAGAAGCTGTTCCGGACTCTCTACCATTGCGGCCGCAAGCTCGTTCTCAGTGAAGTCAGCGCCCTCAATTCGCGAGGTCCCGGCGACTTCCCTTTTCAATTGAATCTCCCCAAGTTTCTCCGCCCAGCTCCGCTGATATGGGATCGTAGTGAGAGAAATCACAGCAGCCTTGGCCGCCGTCAGAGACGGTGCGATCTGGACAGGATCGTACTTGATCCAGCTCGCAGGGAGTACATAGGGAATCATGATAGCATTATTATAGCACAGTTCATTTCCATGTCAAGATCGCTCATGGTGATTCATAATATGTTGATATATAAAGAGTTATAAGTTTCATTGAGTCGAACTTTAACTCTTTGTTGTTCAGTTCATTTCCACTTAGTTGTATAGTTTGTTTCTCGAGGAGGGTGCTGAATTAGCCCGCAAATATCACAGGCTATGGCACAAATACCGGCTAAGCCTAGTGAGTGTGGCCGTTTATGCGTCAAAACCGCTAGTATCCTCATGGACAGACTGTTTCTTGGCGTCAATTGCAAGGACGCGAAACAAGGGGTGTTGCTATTCCAGGATCTCAGGTCATAAGGAGCGATCATGTTCCGGGGTCCTGAAGGGACCCAATGTGAATAGCCACGGGCGCAGCCCGTGGTAAGAGAAGAAGAACGATCAACCCTGGAGGGGTTGAACAATTGGCAGCAATGGCCTTTGGGGAAACGTTGATCCGGTTTGTACGACCCCTTCAGGGTCGGAATTGTTTGGACCGAGCACCGTGGGTTTCACCCACGGCTATTCATGTTTTCCGCCTCCGGCGGAATCCTAACCCGCATATCTCACAAAGCGAGAGAAAAAGGCTGTCCCCTTTGTGAGATATGCGGGTTAGAGGTATTGCTTTGGGGATAGGGAAGAAGATCGCAGACCGCGAGAAGGTCGAAGCAGAGAACGGCGCGGCAACCGCAGGTGCTGCCCATCTAGAGCGGTTTTGACAAAAAGAGAGCGGCTTCTTGGTGATCGATATTCGCGAATCCCGCCGACTCATAGACCTGCCTGGCGATGTGATTGTTCTTCCCCACCTCCAAAGTGATCTTGCAGCAACCCAGGTCCCGCGCTTTCCGCTCTATCTCCTCCAAGAGCCTCCGGCCCGTCCCTTGTCCGCGATGTTCGGGCAGCACCAGCAGGTCATGGATATTGATCAGCGGCCGAGCGGCGAAGGTCGAAAACCCAAGGAAGCAAACGGCGATACCGATAGTCCCGCCTCCCTGGTAGGCAAGGAAGATAATCGTGGTGGGGTGCTGCTGAAGCTTCGGTATCAGATCCCGCCGCACCTCAGCGGAAAGAGGCTTCCCATTGCTCATAGGATCGACGGCAAAGGCATCAATCAGCTCGACGACAGCATGTTGATGCTCCGTCTTGTTGAGGTCGGCTTCCACTATCTCGACTTGCAGCATTTGGGGAAGACTTGTCATTCGGCACAAAAGATCCAAGCGGCCCTAGCTCATTCTCGCCCCACTATTCTAAATCCCAAACCAACTCTTAAACGATTGAATGAATTCGGTCTTCTCTGAATCGGATAGTCCCGCGTGATCGCCCCCGACGCGAATAGAGATGGTCTTTCCGTTTCCCCATGGCCACCAGGCGCAAAAAATGAAAGCGTCCGGGTCCGAAGCAAAAAGCATTTGGCCCGACTTGAGCCCCCCGAGATACTTGGCGATCGTTCGGACGATATCCGGCGCATCGCCGATGCTTGAGCTGTCCCAAACCGCGCCGAGGCAGCGTTCCAGGGTTGCGCGAGCTGTGTCTTTATTATCCACTTCGAAATCGGCCAGAACGACATCAAACCGGCTGTCCCAATTCCAAGACAACTCTCCTTGAAACGCGCTCACCAGTTCTCTGCAAATGTTTTCGATATCTGATTTATTTAGATTGTGTATGACACTTCCTCCGGTTGTTGCTGACACGGCGGATAAGACTCCCCTGATCACGAGAGAGGATCATAGCACATCTCCTGGTCTGGTAACGATGTCGCTATGATCTATGTTAAGGATGGAGTTCGCAGATCGGGAGAGAAACAGGAGGCCTTGCGAGAGGCTTATTCAGATGTCCCGCGCAATGATAGGGCGCGCAGGTCGACGCGGCTACCCCAGGCGCTGGGCGACTTCCTTTTTGGAGATGACGAGTTTTTTGCCCCGGAGGGAGGGAGCGTCGAACATATAGTCGTGCATGACCTCTTCCATGATCGACCGGAGTCCGCGCGCGCCCAGCTTGCGGCGGATAGCGGCCCCGATAATCTCGTCAATAGCGCCTCGTGTGAATGAGAGATCAATTCCCTCGAACCGGAAGAGCTCTTTGTATTCCCGACACACGGAATCCGGCGGATTCCGAAAAACGGAGATCAGCTCTTCGAGTGTCAATTCCCGCATCCCGATAATCACGGGAATCCGGCCCAGAAGCTCCGGTATCATGCCGTACTTTTGAAGATCTTCCGTAGCAATTTGCGGGCGATCCTTCTTCTTCTCTTCTTTTCCAAAACCGATAGCGCGGGATGAAATCCCGGGCTTCAGGTCGACGAATGTCCCCGCACATATGAAAAGGATGTCCGATGTGTCCACGAGCACAAAGTCGTGCTTGTTCCAGTGCTGGGTGACATTCATCGGGACGAAGACCTCGGTTCCCTCCAGCAGTTTAAGAAGCGCCTGCTGGACCCCTTCTCCTCCGATGTCCCGCGCGCCGGCGCCCGTCCGGACGCCATGATCGCGGCGGGCGATCTTGTCGATCTCATCAATAAAAACAATTCCTCGCTTGACCTCGTCGGCATTTCCGCCGGTCTTGAATAGAAGCTCGGCGATCATGACCTCCACGTCTTTTCCGTAGTAACCCGCCTCGGTGTATTCCGTGGCGTCGACAACCGTGAAGGGAACATCCAGGATTTGGGCAAGCTGCCTGGCGATATGGGTCTTGCCGCAGCCCGTGGGGCCGATCAAGAGCATGTTCGACTTCTTGAGCAGGGTGTCCTGGTCTTCAGACCGTATGACGATTCTCTTGAAGTGATTGTAAGCGGCGATAGAGACGGCCCGTTTCGCCCGTTCCTGGCCGATGACGTAGCGGTCCAGCTCTTCAAAGATCTCCCTCGGCGTGGGGATGTCCGGCCTTTCCTTGGGGAGTGCTTTCATAGCGGTCGCTCCCTCCTTATCTCAAGAGATATTCGCAGCCACCGGCAAACAGGGGGAGGCATAGGGTATTTTACATGCCTTTTCGCCAGAAGAGGAAAATCCCCCCTCGGCTTGGGAGGTCTTTGCGTCACAAGTCAGTGAAACAAAATGACTTATGGGCAAGAATCCTTCCCCGGACCCGACAACGCCTGGCTTAAGGGAAACTATGCTTCTTCTATTTCATCGGCACGGAAAGGGAGAGAGCGCAGGGGATGGCCGGTGGCCTGGAGGACGGCGTTGGCTATGGCCGGGGCCACGACGATAATTGGGGTTTCGCCTGCGCCGACGGAACGGAGGTCGGGACGATCCAGCATGTGGATGTCGAGTGTCGGGACGTCTTTGAAGCGGGGGACGCGGTATTGCGAGAAACGGGGGTTAAGGATCTTCCCGTTTTCAAAGCGGATTTCTTCTCTCAGGGCGGCGCCAAGCCCCATGATGATGCAGCCCTCGATCTGTGACAGGAGATTGGCGGGATTCTGGACAGCGCCGCATTCGAAGACCTGGCAGAGGTGGTCGAGCGTAATCCGGCCCGTGTTCCGGTCAATGGAAACCTCGGCGCATGCCGCGACATAGGAGCCCTTTTCGGCACCGCAGGCCAGCCCTATCCCTTTGTTCGAGCTGGTCCTGGCTTTTCTTTCCGACCATCCGAAACGCTCAGCCGCACTCTCCAGAACGGCGCGCAAACGGTCGTCGTCCAGATGCGCCAGCCGGAATTCGAGGGGATCGGCCCCGGCCTGGGCGGCGAGCTCGTCCATGAACGCTTCGCGGGCGAAGTTATTCGCCGTTGCGGCCAGGCAACGGTAGGAGCCTTCGCGGAGGGGCGACTCGCATCCGACGACCTGTTCCTTCAAGTTGGAGGTGATGTAGGGGGAATCGAGCGCAGAGCCCCCTGAATTGTAGTTCGTGAATTCCCAGGCGGTCAGCGATCCGTTGGCGTCAAGACCTGCTGCAACATCGATGACACCGGCGGGCCGGAAATAGGCCCACGTGAACTCCTCTTCTCGGGTCCACCGGACGGAGACGGGCCGCCCGGCCGCCTTGGCCAGTCGCGCCGCCTCCAGAGCGGCATCGGGTGTATGTTTTCCGCCGAATCCGCCGCCTGTGTCGGGCACAATGACCCGGACACGCTCTGCCGGCAGGGCGAACGCTTCGCAGAGCTGCCCCTGATGACCGTGGGGCCTCTGGGTTCCCGTCCAAACCGTCAGTTTTCCGTCGTTCCATTCGGCGACGGCCGCCCGGGGCTCCATCGGGGCGTGTTGGATGTACGCGATCTCGTAGGTGGCGCGCTGAACCTTATCGGCTTTCGCCAGTCCCTCTTCCACCGAGCCTTCGGTCCGGCCGCCCCGCGACCTCCATCCCCCGCCCTCTCCTGACTGGGCATGGGCTTTCAGGTACGTGAATAGCTCCCTGCTCGACGGATGGGGCTCGGTGTCCCACCTGGCGGTTTTGGCGATGGCGTCGACCGCCTGCTGCGCCCGGAGGGACGTGGGTGCGGCGCACCCGACAAACTGCCCGTCGCGGACCACGACGACATCCTCCATTTCCTCAGCCGGGCCCAGATCAATCGAGGCCAGCGTGGCCCCGTAGGACGGCGGGCGGAGCACTTTTCCGTAAAGCATGTTGGGGCGGACGATGTCGGACGGGTGGCGGTGGGTTCCGGTGACGATGTCCCGTGCATTGGACCGCCGCACGGAAGTCCCCATGACTTTCCATTCGCGTACCGGCATCACTTCGATGTCATCGGGAACGTCGCGTTTGAATGCCTCTGCCAATTCTTCTGATCTGGCCAGATCGGCGTATGTGACTGTTCTATTCGAGGCGGAATGGACGATGACCCCGTTCTCTGCCTTAACAGCGTCGGGCTCGACGCCCCAACTCTTGCAGGCGGCGTTGACCAGGATTTCGCGAGCCGCGGCAGCACCACGACGCACATCGGGAATTGTGGAGGGAGTTGTCCGACTGCCGAAGGTTCCTCCGTCTTCGGGAACGAAGTCGGTATCGGCCATGAGGAGTTGGATCTGATCGGCGGTGACGCGCAATTCCTCGGCGGCAGCCTGGGTAATCTCGGTTCGCGCACCCTGGCCTGCCTCCACCTTGCTCGTCATCACGGTTATCGTGCCGTCCGCGCCGACATGCACCCGCGCCGCGACGGTTCCTTCCCGTCCGCGTCCAAGACCGTGGGGCTGAGCGAACGCGGTGCCGCCCTTGACGGTGATGAGCGCGCCCGCGCCGAGGACCTGCATAAACGCGCGGCGGCTCAGTTCGAACCGGTAGCGCGGCTCCTCGTCGAATTCATACCTTTCCGGCTCGACGGCGTCATTTGCGAAGGGATCGCGACTCATGAATCGTTCACCTTGGAACCGCCATCAATCGCGTGGCGGATGGCGGCCAATATCCTTGGATAAGCGCAGCAACGGCATATGTTTCCGTTCATTCGCTGGATGATTTCTTCGTCTGAGGGATTCGGATTTTCCTCGAGGAGCGCCACGGCATTCATGATCATCCCGGGGACACAATACCCGCACTGGATCGCCCCTTCCGCGAGGAACGCCTCCTGGACAGGATGCAGCTTGTCGCCCTGGGCCAGTCCCTCGACGGTCACAATCTGCTTGTTCTCGGCTTGCTTGACGGGCGTGATGCAGGACGTGACCGGCCGGCCGTCGATCAAGACGGTGCACGCGCGGCATCGTCCCTCGCCGCAGCCGTATTTTGTTCCGGTTAATTGAAGATCTTCGCGCAGGACATCGAGGAGAGGGCGGTCCGGGTCGGTGGTGACGGCCCGAGTCTCGCCGTTGATAGTGAAGGAGATCGTGGCGTTCATGGACTACCCGGGGTTTGAGTCATTTAGCACCACAGATTGCGAGCCCGACATGCGCGTCCATCGGAAGTGTTAATGATAGGGATTGTCGTAGGAAAAATCAAGGCCGACGGCTCAGCAGGAGCTTCGCCCCCGCATGCGGCATCGAAGAATGGATTGGGGGAGGGCGAGGCCCCTGCCGAGCCGCCCAGAAATGTTCCATTTCTTCTGCGATCTCCGCGTACTCTGCGGTTCATTCTGTTAGATGTTCTTAAGGCAATTGGGGGGCATCGTGTTGATGCACTGGCGGACAAGCCGCCAGTAGCACCCGGCGAATTCGACGGAAGGGTTAATGGTGGGGATTGTGGAAGGGGATATCAAGGAGTTTATTCTGAGTCTGGAGCCTTCTTCCTGTCGGAGAAAAACCGGTGAGGCAAGGCTGCAATTCTTACGGAACGGCCAATTTTCTTGACTATATAATGATATCATGATATCTTGGTTCCATGGAATGGAAATTTCTTGACTTTTTCTCCAAATCAAGGCATAATCTAATACAAAAATGGTATATAAAACTGCCAGCACGGGCCAAGGCCAAATTCGATGCGTCGCTTAGCTATTTGAAGATTCTACCCCGGGAACGGTGGCAGAGGCCTCGCTTTGCTATGTTGAGCGGGAAATTCAGCAAGATAGGTGAGATCCGGTTCAGCCAGCAAAATGTCCAGCATCGGGTACTTGGATTCTTCTGGCCTGGCAGGGGCGAATTCATTCTCTTGATGGGGGCGATTGAAAAGGACAACAAATTTATCCCGAAAAATGCTCCAGAACAAGCGATCGAGCGCATGGAAATTGCTCTAAAGGAAAGGGAGTGGCTTGATGAGCACAAAATCTAAAGAAGCCTTGTTCGAAAAGCTTAAGGACAAGGAATACAGGGACGGTTTTGTTGAGGCCCATATAGACGAGGGTGTCCGCCACCAAATCAGATCTCTACGAGAAATGCGTGGCTGGACGCAGAGCGAGGTCGCTAGAAAGGCTGGAATAACACAACCAAGAGTCTCGGCCATCGAAGATTCCGACTCCTCAGGACTCACGCTGGCGACATTGAACAAGCTAGCTTCTGCTTTCGACGTGGCGTTGCTCGTGAGATTTGCGCCTTTCTCGGAGCTTGCCGAGTGGGTTGTGACCCTTTCTCAAGAGTCACTTCAGATACCTAGCTTCCGGGAGGATACCGGCTTTCTTGAAAGCTCTCAGTTTTCCGAATTAGCGATTGCAAATGTGGTGGAAAGCTTCGATATTAACGATGAAGTACAACCATATGGATGTCTCAGCGAAGCAACAACTACCGCGAGCCCGATTGCCGTAGCCGTATAGGAGGAATAGTAAAGTGCCGACAGTCAATAGAAGGAAACCTAGGAGGGTGAAAAAGGAAAAGGAGCGCAAGGAGATCAGAACGAGAGGAGAGGACTTCGTTACAGACTATTCGAATACTATTCACATTCGCATTACCCCGTACGATTTTGCCATCACTTTCGGACAGATTGTGGAAGTCGACGAAGAAAAGATCTCCATAGACGACAGAGTTCGCATAATGATGTCCCCCCAACATGCAATGTCCTTTTGCAAGGTCTTGGAAGGTCAAATAGAAGAGTATCTGAGGCGACATGCAGGGCCCGAGAAGGAGGTGAAATCGCCTGGCCGCACCAAACCAAGGCGAAAGAAGACCCCCAAGAACTGAGGAGATGGGACTCTCAGATACCAAGGAATGGACTGAAGAGCGCTCCAAACAGTTGAAAAAGACTCAGGCTCAGTTGAAACAGCAAGGCAGTAAGGGGAGCCAACAGGACGGGCAGCAGATTGGCGAACCCGGGCAAGAGGTTTTCAATTATGGCGACTAGTGTGTCCATTGCTTTACTGCAGTCGTTACTCCCGCAAACCCAGCGTCCGCATGAGGCGTGAGAGGTAGGTGCGTTGGAGGCCGAGCATTTCGGCGGCGCGGGTCTGGTTGCCTTCGCACTTGACCAGCGCTTCTTCAATGACCTTGCGCTTGTGCTCTTCGATGAGATGGTGGAATCCGGACACACCTTCGGCGGTGGGGGCCGAATGGGATTCCCAGATGTGCGCGGGGAGGTCTTCCATCTCGATGAGGGGCTCGGTTCCGAGCACGACGGCGCGTTCAATGGCGTTTTCGAGTTCGCGCACATTCCCGGGCCAATGGTAGGCAAGCATCGGATCGCGGACGGGTTCCGACAACCCTTCGACCTGGCGTTTCGTTTCCGCCGAGTATTTCCGGATGAAATACTCCGCCAGGGGAATGATGTCTTCCTTCCGGTCGCAGAGCAGGGGCAACTCAATGCGGATCACATTCAGGCGGTAGTAAAGATCCTCCCGGAAGTCCCCCTTCTGAATCGCTTCCTCCAGGTTTCGGTTCGATGCCGCCAGGATCCGCACGTCGGCGGACAAAACGCGCGTTCCCCCGACGCGCTCGAATTCGCCCTCCTGGAGCACTCGCAACAGTTTTGTCTGGAGGCTCGGCTTGAGATGGCCGATCTCGTCGAGGAAGACCGTTCCCCCGCGCGCCAGTTCAAATTTTCCTTTCTTCAAGCGGCCGGCGCCGGTAAAGGCGCCTTTCTCGTGGCCGAACAGCTCGCTTTCGAGCAAGTCTTCCGGCAACGCGACGCAGTTGATGGGAACAAAGGGCGCGCGGCGGCGCGGGCTCCACTGGTGGATTGCGCGAGCGAAAACTTCCTTGCCGGTTCCGCTCGGGCCGAGGATCAAGACCGTCGAGCGGCTCTGGGCGGCCTTTTTGGCGGTCTCCATGACCTCCGTGATGGCGGGGCTCGATCCGATGATGCCGTCCTGTCGGCTTTCGATGGATTCCTGGAGGACGATGTTCTCACGCCTGAGATAGCTGCGCTCGACGGCTTTTCTGACGACCACTTCTATCCGTTTTGGGTCGAACGGTTTGGGGATGAAGTCGTATGCTCCTCGCCGCATGGCCTCCACAGCGTTTTCGACGCTGCCGTGGGCGGTGATCACAATGACCGTGATCTCCTCTCCCTCCTCGCGGAACTTCGACAACAGCTCCAGGCCGGTCATATCGGGAAGCTGGACATCGAGAAGCATGAGGTCCGGCTGGTGATCGCTGATCTGGGTGAGGGCTTCCGCACCGTTGGACGCGGTGAAGACATCGAGACCCATCGCTTCAAGGCGTGTGGTCAGGACCTCGATGATATCCTCGTCGTCATCGACGACGAGCACCTGGGCATGTAAGTTCTTTTCGGTCATTGGAAGTCACAGCATGGGGCACGCCCCATCCTACATTGTTTAGTACAGGCATTCACAAATACAGTAACGTTTAGGCGGCTCCATTTTGCATGCCGTCATTGCGAGGCGCGAAGCGCCGCGGCAATCTGATCCTGGAAAATCCGCTTTCACAAACGAGATTGCCGCGCTCCCTTCGGTCGCTCGCAATGACGCTTGAGCCAATGCTGGACGCCGAATACGTTGCCGAACTTATGAATCAGGGCACTTAGCTTGGTCATCCTCGGCTCAAAGGCATGGTGAAATGGAATACGCTGCCCCTTCCGATTTCGCTTTGGACGCCGATCGTTCCGCCGTGCAGTTCGACAAGGGATCGACAAATGGATAAGCCCAGTCCGGTCCCTTCTGTTTTCTTTTTGTCCATCTGGACTTGATGGAACTTCTCGAACACGTGCGGAACGTCCTCGGGAGGGATTCCGGGACCTGTATCGCGGACCTCGATCTGGATGTTTCCCGGATTGCGATAGGCGGCGATTTCTACCTTGCCTCCCGACGGGGTGAATTTGACCGCGTTCTGCACCAGGTTGACCAGGATCTGAAGCAGTCTATCCGGATCGGCTTCGACTCGCAAGTCCCGTTCGGGCAGATCGGTCGTCAAGTGAAGTCCTTTTTCGCGGACGAGGTTCCCCACGGTTTCCTCGGCCTCACGGACGGCTTCCACGAGTAAGACCGGTTGGATATTCAATTCCAGCCGCCCGGATTCGATCCGGGCCAGATCGAGCAAGTCGTCGATCATTCGAGCGAGGCGCTGTGTTCTATTCCGGATGCGCTCGAGGGAGCCGGTCTGTTTTTCCGTGAGAGGACCTTCGAGCCCGTCGAGGAGGTTGTCCGCGAAGCCTCTGATGGAGGTCAACGGAGTTTTTAAGTCATGGGACACATTGGAGACGAAATCCGACTTCAGCCGGTCCAGCTCCTTGAGCCGCGAGTTGGCTTGTTTCAGCTCAGCCAGCGCGCTCTTCAAGTCATACGCCGTATTGTGAAGCGTCTCGGTGTGGAAGACCAGGTCCCTCCGCTTTTTCAAGTTTGAGCTCAGCAGAAACAGAAGAGCCGACAGGACGACCAGAAAAGCTCCCATGAAAGGGGGCTGCAAATAGAACGGCGCCGGTACGGCAAACCGATGACTGGCGGAAGAGCTGTCGATATTCAGTTCCCGGTCCATTGCGCGCAGGTGGAATGTGTGCTCTCCGCGCGGGAGGTTGGTCAGGGTGACCCTGGGCACTCGCTCAAAGGGGCTCCACGGCTCGTCGTCGAGCCTCCACGAAAAAAGAAGCTGATCCGACGGAGTTGATTTCCACGCATCGATCCCTCCAAGTTCAAATCGCACATCCCCGTCCGGAGTCAAGGAGGAAACCAACACAGGCCGATCGGTTTCCGGCGGCTCGCTGTCCGGGAGGAGCCGGAACAGAGCTCCATCGATCGTCGAGACCCAGATTTCGCTCCCTTCCCGAGACACGGCCAGGTCGACGTAAGGACCCCCAGGAAGTCCCTCGGCCCTGGTATAGAGGCATTCTCCTTCCTCTCTAAGGCGAAACAAACCTGTATTGCCCACTCCGACCACAAAACCGCGCGAATCCGCGACCAATCGGCGGCAAGAGAACGAGGACCGTTTCACGAGCTCGGTTCCATCCCATATGAAGACCCCGGCGTCCGTTCCAACCCAAACGGTCCCAGCCGAATCCTGGACCAGGGAGCTCGGGGCGGACTCCGGAACCGAAAAGAGCTCTTGAGCCTGGTCTCCAGGCCGGATTCGATAGACGACATTTCCCTCTGTGAAAAGAATCCATCCTTCTTTCCCAACAGCCAAGGGGGCCCAAGGGGATCGGCCTTCCCCCCGGTGAAGGAGGCTCAAGGAGAGTGGCGCCGGGTCGACCTGACAAACCCAGCCGGTTCCGGAGACGAATATCTCGCCAAGATCATTGCGGCAGAGGTCCTTCACTGAGGGGGACGGAAGTCCCTCATCCGTGCCCAGGCGGAACCACTCCCCCCGCTGCCGAAAGTATAAACCCCGGGTGGTCCCGACCCACAGATCGTCCCCGCTGCCGTCCAGAAGACACGTCACAATGACGCCCCCGGGGACGCTGGGGAAACTGGTGGTGCGCCAATTTCCGCGCCGATATCTCGCCAGGCCCGATCGGAGCGACACCCACACATCACCCCGGTCAGTCACAATGATGGGCGTGCTGGATGCGACCATTTGTCCCCTTGTGGGGACCATCACTTCCGCGCCCGAGGGAATGCCTGCCCGCAGGCCCCGGTGCGTCCCCAGCCAAAGGATCCGGCCATGGGATTCCACCTGGCGCACGGGAGCCGATGTCCTTTCTTCGGAGACGGGCTCGCTTTGGTCGCCGGTTCTTTTGAAGACTCTTCCATCCACATCGACAAGGAATCGCGCATCGTGCGAAACAGCTTCGAGACGCCGGTCCTTGGAAATCCAGTCAGGAACGGTGCGCGGCGAGAAATATCCGAGAAGCCCACGGCCGGTGCGCACCCACAAGAAACCTTGCTCCGCGATTTCACCTGGAGACGGGGCTGTTGATGTGTGAAGGCTAATCAGATTGGAGGGAAAGCCTTCTTCCGGCGGGGGGAGCTCCGTCCATCCGGCAGGAGAGGCCATCAGGACCCCTTTGTCGGTCAAAACAGTGAGGGCGCCCCGCCAATTCACCGCATCGGCAATGCTCTGACCTTCGGGAACCGTATGCATCCACTCAAAGGAGCCCTCGTACCGGCGCCATCTCCAGATGTCTTTTTCCCCAAGGGCCCACACCGACTGTTCGGAGTCTTCCACCAGGAACCGAATTCCCGTCATTATTTTCGAGGTGTTATCCGGGATTCTCTCCCATCGCGCGCCATTGAGGCGATAGACCCCGCCGTTGGCTGCGAGAAGTGTAGCGCGGGTCGAGGTGACATGCATGGCCGCGACACTTTCCAGCGCGATGTCCTCGGTCAGGACTGTTGCGCGAAACTGATCCCCATCGAACTGGAGCAAGCTCGACTCGGAGAGTATCCACAGGCCTTGATCCGTCTTGAAAAGCTCCCGGATCGGCCCCGAGAGGGCCTCGGGAGATGAATAGCGGTTCCATCGCAATCCGTCGTATGAGGCGAGCCCGGCACCCGTGCCGACAAATAGCAGATCGCTTCCGGGCATTCCGGCGAGGCAGATGATGTTGGCGTTGGGCAGGCCGTCATCGGGGGAGAAATCGACCCAGCGATAGCTCTCTCCGCTCGGAGCGGCCAAGCTGAGCGATAAGATGAGGTGAATGGACGGAATCCAGGCCATGAGATGTGACCGTGACCTCCAGGACCAAGCCGTTTGACGAGCCCTTACCTGGCGTTCGCTTGAACTCCAAAGATAATGAGACAAACCGTCTGCCCAGGCAAGGCCCGGATTATCCGGTTTGTCTCACGATTCGACCTGTCCTCTTGGATTGGGGACGACGTCGTCAATCCGCGGGCGCCTGACACCCTCGCGCCCAATGTCGAATGGCCCCTTTTCACTAAGGGGACGGGTTGTCGGTTGGATGGAAGCTGCAATATCGCTCGTCAAAATGAGTGATGTTGAGGCTGCCGCACAAGTTCTGGAAATGGTCTGAAATGACTCCTTCTGAGACACCGTACTTGTCCGCCATCTTCCGCTGTGTCACATCCTCCAGAAAATCCAAACGGGCGATCGTATACTCGATAGCGGCTGCCCAGACTTCGGGCTTCTTGATGACGAACTGGCGGCGCCGCGCAAAATCGCGCCACATCCGGCAGGCACTCTCCACCTGTATGTAGTCGTATCCATCTTCCGCCATGCGCCTGGCCAATAGGGTATCAACCAATCCCTGCTTTCCGGGAAGGGGATTCTGGCCCCGGGCCCGCTGGCGCTTCTTGGTATCTTCATAGGCCCGGCGCGAACGGCGGATCCCGTCCATCACGTCCCTGAGCTGGTAGTCGGTCGGGTGCTTGTCCAGGGAATTCCGGACGAGAGTTTCTGCTTCCTTGTACCGGCCTTTTTGCATCAGGGTGACTCCGAGATCGCTGACAGTCCACGTGTTTTCCGGGTCGATTTTCAGAGACTCCCAGAGTGATTGTTCTCCCCGGTTCATCTTTCCCGTGCAAACCAGAGCCCAGCCGGTCCCTCGCAGGTATTCCGCGTTCCCGGGCGCCAGCCGGACCGCTTCCCCGAAACAGGGGAGGGCTTTTTTCCAGTTCTTCCCGGCTGTGTAGACGATCCCGAGCAGGTAATGATAGTGAGCGTGATTGGAATTGAGCCCGATCGCTGCCAGCACGTGGTCTTCCGCCTCGGAGAGATTGCGGAGCGCCAGGAGGACATCTCCAAGCCTGGCATGAGCCTCCTCCATAATCTTCGGGTCGTCACGGCCGAAGTGCAGCATCCGGCGATAGAATTCGAGAGCTTCCTCTCCCTGACCTGCCGCGAGCTTTTTCTCTCCCCGCTTGCGAAGCCAGGCAACTGCATCTATATAATTGTCCGCCATTTCATTGCTCCCTGGTGCGGGGGTTCTAAATCCCCCCGTAATCGGTCAATATATATTGTACCAACGTGGACGCATAGCATCAACATGAGGGATTAATTGCAGGAAACTTCCGTGGCAATTGACGAACAATTTCCCTTGATGGCGGGGGGATTCTGGTTATGCGTATGAGAATCAATGCTTTAACCGAATTCGAGCTTTTTTGAGTCAGACTTAGTACACTTCCCCGGAGGTAAGTGAATAATTAGCGGATCTTTGGTTTTAGTTTCCTGGTTGCACCGGAGGACAGACCTGAATAGATTCATTGCCCCGAAGGGGCACACGCGAGTAGCCCCGGGTGGAGTCCGCCTCAGGCGGACGGAACCCGGGGATCGAGTTGGCCCCCCTCCTCCGCCCCGGAGGGGCGGACGCACAGCATGGAGTGTCATGAGCAATAACCTCGGTAATAACGGTCTCGTGCGCCCCTCCGGGGCGCGGGAAGGGATGCATCGTGGACCTGGGGTTTCGTCCCGCAAGCGGGACTACACCCCAGGCTACTTGCGTACGCCCCTTCGGGGCGGTACTTTCTTTCTCAGAAGGTAGGATGCGCCTTGCCCCGTGCTCAGAAGGTAAGATGGGGCTTGCCCCATGCCGTTACCGGATTGTTCACCAACTTGTGTGGGGCTGTACGAAAGTATTCTCTCTTCAGTGGTTTGATGTGAGTTGACAATCAAATTCGTCAATCCTTAAGATCCACCTATATGAAACCCTCTCTTAACAAATTCTTGACCCGCCAGGAGCAGTTCCTCCTGGCGGGGTTGGCCTGCGCCTTGATCCTGGGGAGCGGGATCATCTGGCTCGATCGAGGTCGGAAGGGACTGTTTATTGAAGAACCCGCACCTCCGCCCCTTGTTCCGCAACCAGGGGAAATCACTCCGAGCCCTGCGGCTCCCCCAGTGGACAGCCCGGTTCCGGTCAAGGAACCTCCTCCTGAAGTCCAGCCGAGGCAAATCCGTGTCGATATCACGGGGGCGGTCAACAGGCCGGGTGTTTACACTTTTGTCGAGGGAACTATTGTCGACGATGCGCTGAAGGCCGCGGGAGGTTCCACGGAGGAAGCGGAAATTGCCGCGGTCAATCGCGCGGCGCCTCTAATCGACGGGTCGCAACTGTTGGTGCCCAAACGAACCCGCTTTGGCCGTCTCGAGCCGTCGGATGCGGAATTCCGCCCTTACGGGGCGAGGGTGACTCCTGGGGATGCCGGCCGGACAGAGGTCGAGGGAGACAGGAAACCGGTCGACATCAATCGGGCGAACATGGCGGAACTCCAGACGCTGTCCGGGATCGGGTCGGTGAAGGCACGGGAGATCATTATGTTTCGTCGGCGGAGGCCGTTCCGGCAGATTGAAGATCTGTTGGAGGTCAAGGGCATCGGTCCCAAAACACTGGAGAGCTTGCGCGACCGGGTCACGGTGGGATCGTTAATTCAATAGCTTTCCTGTCAATACAACATTGGGCTGACAAGGGCCGGAGTTCTGGTTTGATATGAGAGCCACCGATAAATCCATCCGAGAGTGGATTGAGCAGAAGGAAGCCGAAACGCTGTCTGAATGGGCCTGCCTGTCGAGCCACAGTCGCGGGCGGCCGGTTCAGGAAGAGCCTCATCCCTGCCGCACCGCGTTTCAGCGAGATCGGGCGCGGATCATCCATTCGAAGAGTTTCCGCCGACTGAAAGATAAAACCCAGGTATTTTTCGCGCCTCGGGGGGATCATTTTCGTACCCGCCTGATACATACCCTGGAAGTGGCGCAAATCGCCCGGACCATCGCCCGCGCATTGGGCCTGAACGAAGACTTAACGGAAGCCATCGCTTTGGGTCACGACCTGGGCCACACTCCTTTCGGGCATGCGGGAGAGGAGGTTCTGAGCCGGTTGAACCCCAATGGTTTCTCTCACACGGATCAGAGTCTTCGCGTTGTCGATAAGCTGGAAGAACGAAGGGGAGCGCGCGGTCTGAACTTGACCTATGAGGTCCGCGACGGAATCGCCAGCCATTCCAAAGAGGCGGGCGATCTGCTGGCGAAGGGGTCCAAGGAGTTCCCGTCGACCTTGGAAGGAGAAGTGGCGCGGCTGTCGGACGGAATCGCGTACATCAATCACGATATCGACGATTCCATCCGTGCAGGAGTGATCACCCTGGAGGATCTCCCCAAAGATCCGCTGGAGTTCCTGAGCGGTCCCACCGGAGAATTGATAGACACGATGGCGATGGATGTGATACTCCACAGCCAGGAAGGGACGATCCGCATGAGTCCCGAGGTCCTGGAAGCGGCCAACGAGCTCCGAAACTACATGTACAGCCATGTTTACGCCGCCGAGAAAATCCGGGAGGAGCTCCTCAAGGCGCAAAAATGTGTGGAAGCGGTTTATCGTTACTTGCTCGAACATCCCGAGGAAATCCCATCCACTTTCAAGGAGGACGAAGATGAGGGGGACCTCCACCAATGGGTGACTGATTTCGTTTCGGGGATGACCGACCGATTTGCCATGAATTTCTTCAAGGATCGGTACCTTCCGGATATTCATCTGGCCTGAACCCGCCAGGCTCTCGTCGGTCCCTACTGCAATCTCTGCGCTTTGCCAACGTCCCGAAACGGGCCAATCGCGTAAAGGTTCGGGGCCAAGGGACTGACATCGTGTTGAGAGTTCAATCGCATTCTTCCGCAGAGATAGGAAAGAAGGGAAAGAGTTAGTTGGCAGCAAAGGCCGAAACACCAAACCTCTTTGCGGAGTGGGTTCGGCGTCGGGCTCATTTACTTCTTGTGGTCGGTCTCGTGTCGATCATGGGATGGGTGGGCTGCTGGATCCTTTCCATCGCCATTCTTCTTTTTGGCTATGAGAACCAGGGGAATCAGTCTGATCCAGCTCTCCTCCACTGGCTCGGGAACTCCATGGCCCTGAGGATACCCGAGTTTTTATTGACGATCCGTCTCGTTCTGGGACTCGTCTTGGGCGTTGTGTTGGGCGCAATGGGTATCCGGTTTGGACGCCGCTTCGGGTATCCGTTCGGGAGGACGGGGAAATGGGTACCTCGGGTCGATTTGACCCGGGTTGTAGTGGTATTGATGTTCTTCTTTCTTTGTTCTGCTTTCGTACCTGCCATTTTTCTCCGGGGGGAGTGGATAAAGATTATCCGATGGATCCTCGTGAGTTCCTTTGCCCCGGTCTTCGGTGCGATCGCGTTCGTCTCCCTCCTCTTGTGGGGACTGACCCTTTCTCCTCATGGCCGAAACGGATTCTTTGATTTTCCCGCGAAAGTACTCTTCGGAACCAAGGCGGCGTGGGTGGTTCTGGGGGGAATCGTCTTCGTATTCGCGCTGACTAATTTGCTTTCCTATGCCGTTTTCGATCACATGCCCCACGTTCACGACGGGGTTGCTCAAGTGTTTCAGGCCAAGATTCTCGCCATGGGCCGCACTACCCTCGATGCCCAGCCCTTCGCAAAGTTCTTTCACTTCAAATATCTGTTCAACCAAGGTCGGTGGTACACCCAATACCCCATCGGGCACGCCATCGCTCTCCTTCCCGGAGTTCTTCTTGGAGCCCCCTGGATAGTCAATCCAATTCTGGGCAGTCTTACGCTCGGCATGACCTACCTCCTGGGCAAAAGAGTTCTCGGCACCGAGACGGAAGCACGGCTGGGGCTTGTCTTGATGGCCCTTTCCCCTTTCTTTCTATTCATGTCTTCGGAATATATGAACCATGCGACGGCGCTGTTCGTTTTTACCGTCTTTCTATGGGCCTTTGTCGGCATGGTCCAGGATGAATCATGGAAATGGGGGGTGCTGGCGGGCTTCGCGCTCGGGGCCATGTTCAATGTCCGCCCATTGAGCGGCGCGGTCCTGGCGCTGCCTTTCTGTCTTTACTACATCGGACTTTTCTTCAAGCTTCCCGCGCGGCGTCTGCCTCCCGGGCTCGCCTTTATCGCCGGATTTGCGCCGCCCGTGTTGGTGATGCTTTGGTACAACCAGGCGACGAACGGCAATCCATTCTTGTTCGGCTACACGGCGATGTGGGGGAGTTCAGGCCTCGGCTTCGGGGAGTCCCAATGGGGTCCACCCCACACGGTCGGTCGGGGAATAATCAATACATGCAATGCTCTCGGCTTCCTCAACACCTATCTCTTCGAGTGGCCAATCCCGTCGCTTCTCTTCGTCTTCTTCCTGTTTGCTCTCCCAAGTCGCAAGAGTCGTTGGGACTGGTTATTTCTTATTTCCACGCTTCTTGTCATCACGGCCTATTTCTTCTACTTCTTTACAAACTCCCTGATGGGTCCCCGCTTCTATTATTCGGCTCTACCGATGATCGTGCTTCTGACCACCCGAGGTATTGATGTCTTGTCCAAAGGGCTGTCACAGGCGGGCCTGGGGACGATTCAGTTCGTTAGGAGCCGACTGGTCTTCGGGCTGTGCGGGTGTTTCTTGTTTGCCGGGCTGGTTCGGTACCCATACTGGATCAATGAGTATGGCGATTCGTTCCTGGGGGTCGACCGCAAAGGCTGGGAGGCGACGAAGGCAGCCGGGATCGATCGGGGCCTGGTCTTTGTCAAGATCCATCGCCGGGATCGCCTCGAAGCCAATCTGGTCGATTTGGGCATTCCGTGCCGGGATGTGGAAAAGATCCTATCCGGAGGAAACCTCGAGTTCATTGACCGGCTTCTGGCTCGGGCTGCCGCTCTGCGGGAAGAGGGTTACGGGAATGATGAGCTGGCGGGTTATCTGCGGGGTGCGGCGGCCCTCAACTACGCAGGAGGAATTCGCGGCAGCTACTATGGCCTTGGGCTGGCCGGAGTCAGCCCGTACGAGAGCGGCCGAGCCCCTCGAAGACAACCGGGCCGGTCCTGGATCCACGAGGATGAGACGGGAATCAACTACACCGCGCTCTCGTTTTTCAACTCCCCTTCCCTTGAAGATCCGATTTTATTTCCGATCGACATGGGGCCCGAAAATGCCGTCCTCATGCGGGCTTTTCCGGACCGGCCCTGCTACCGGCTCACCCGCGACAGAGCCGGGAACTACCGCGTCAGTCCGCTACCCCGCCCCGCCCCGTAGTGGACCGAAATGAGGCCCCCTGACGTCTCAATTGCAGATCGACCAATCCAGGCCATCCTTCTTGATCAGCCCCGGCTGGGGTTGGGAGGGCGGCCGGTGATTAATGCCTTTGATACACTCGGAACCGTTCCGGAAAATTTCTACAAGATCGGTTCCGGGGCGGATGGGAGAACCTGTTATGCTTCCCTCCGGCGGACCGAACAGATACTGGTTTCTGAAAAGGATCAATATCTTCGCCCAGCTGTCGGAACCAGACATGGCGGCTATCGAACGCCATGTAGCTCACCAGCAATTCAAACCTCGTGAGGTCATCTATTTCCCGGAAGATGAAGGAGACCAGGTGTACTTTCTCAAGGAAGGCCGAGTCAAGATCACCCAAATGAACGAGGGTGGGCGGAAATTGACATTGACAATGCTCGAACCAGGGGAAGTATTTGGTGAGATGGCCCTGGTGGAACCGTCGGCCCGGGAGAATTATGCCGAGGCCCTCGACCAGGTATGGGTATGCCGGATCGCGAGGGAGGATTTCGAGAATCCGCTGAAGGAGATACCCCATCTCGCGCTGGAGATCACGAAACTGATCGGGTTCCGGCGTCGCCAGCTCGAAATGAGGCTGGTCGATATGGTATTCAAGGGAGTCCCGCAGCGGCTCGCGGCCTTGCTGGTCAACCTGGCCGGCGACGAGCCGCAACGGGCGGATCAGGGTATCCCGGTCCCGTTCAAACTTACGCACCAAGAAATGGCAAACCTGGTAGGCAGCACCCGAGAGACTGTGACCACCACCCTTCACCATTTCCGGGAGGAGGGTTTTATCGATCTAATCAAGCGGAGAGTGATCATCCTGGACATGCCCGGCCTCAAGGAGTCGGCTGCCTCCCCTGTCCGAGCCAGAGTCGGAGCTGAGCAGACATGACATTGCCGCCTTTCGTCGTCCCCATGCTTTATTTTGGATCCCTCTTCATTCTGGGGATCTACGGGATGCACCGCTTCTTCATGGTGTACCTCTTCTATCGTCACAAGGGTCCCGATGCGGGGCCTGCGTCCCGATTCGAAGAGTTGCCTCCTGTCACGGTCCAGTTGCCGCTATACAACGAGATGTATGTGGCCGAACGTCTGATTGATGCAACGTGTTCCCTTGACTACCCCCTCGATCGGCTGGAAATCCAGGTTCTAGACGACTCGACGGATGTGACGACTGAACTGGTGGCGAAGCGTGTGGCCCACTGGCAAGAGCGGGGTGTGAACATCCACCACGTTCGTCGGCCGACCCGTGAAGGTTACAAAGCCGGGGCTTTGGCCCATGGGCTGACGCTGGCCAAGGGCGAACTCATCGCCATATTCGATGCAGACTTCGTTCCCCCTTCGGATAATCTCCGGAAGACTGTGCACTATTTCACCGATCCGACCCTTGGGATGGTCCAGACTCGGTGGGCACATATCAATCCCCGATTCTCTCTGCTGACCCGGCTTCAGGCTGTGCTCCTCGATGGGCATTTCGTCATCGAGCATACGGCCCGCCATCGTTCCAACCGCTTCTTCAATTTCAACGGGACAGCCGGTATCTGGCGTCGAGACTGCATTGAATCGGCTGGAGGTTGGCACTATGACACCCTGACCGAAGATCTCGATCTGAGCTATCGCGCTCAGCTCGAGGGTTGGAGATTTGTCTACTTGCTGAATCAAACCGCCCCAGGGGAGCTTCCCGTCGAGATGAATTCCTTCAAGACGCAGCAACATCGCTGGACGAAAGGATCCATACAGAGCGCCAAGAAGTTGATTCCAACCATTCTCAGGAGCGATTTCTCTCCCCGGGTCAAGCTGGAAGCCATATTGCATCTGACAAACAATATTGCGTACCCGATGGTGCTTCTTCTGGTGTTGCTGGTGCTGCCGGCAGTGGTCCTCCGGCAGAATGACCAGTTGTATTCATCGCCCTGGCTGGGAATCGCTGTCCTTTTTGCCGCTACGTTTTCCTTCTGCATTTTCTACATCTGTTCCCAGAAGGAAGTGCATCGTGACTGGGCCGGGCGGATCGTCTATCTCCCCATGGTGCTTTCGCTCGGTGTTGGAATGGCGTTGAACAACGCCTTAGCCGTCATTGAAGGTCTGTTCGGTATGAAGTCGGAGTTTCGCCGAACTCCGAAATACCGGATCGAGTCCGAAAAGGACCGTTGGCGGAACAAGGTGTATTCGGGCCGGCGGAACCTTCTTCCTTTCCTCGAAATCGGGATGGGGGTTTACATGGCCGTCGCGCTCATTTACTGCATCCGCCATGGGCTGTTTGCGGTCACTCCGTTCGTCTTTCTCTTCCTGTGCGGTTTCCTCTACGTCGGCTTCGGGTCTTTCTACACGGGAGGCCGGGGGACCGCGCGTCAAGCCTGCGCGACCCAGCAGCCGTCGCATCTTCTTTTCAATTCCCTTCAATAAACTCAACCGAATCTGTTAGGATGAATTGTCTTAGCCCCAGGCGGGGGCTTGAGACGCGCTGGTTTTGCGGAATAACCCGACGGGTACGGAGGAAAGGAACCCACCCAGTCCAGGGATCGCTCACGTTCGCCGTACAAGGGTGATCCCCTGCCCGGACATAACCTGCACCGATTCGATTCCTCTCCTCTGCGCCGTTCCACGGATTCTGCACGAACGGAACCGGACCCTGTACGATGAATGACACACTCGGATTAATTCTTGCCGGAGGCGAAGGCTCTCGCCTGCATCCGCTCACCCGTAATCGGGCCAAGCCGGCGGTCCCATTTGGCGGAATCTACCGAATCATCGACTTCACTCTGAGTAACGCCGTCAATTCGGGCGTGACTCGAATCATGCTGGTGACTCAGTACAAATCGCTCTCCCTTCAGCGTCATATTCGCCAGGCCTGGGGATTTTCGCGCGGGGAACTGGGCGAATACATCGAGGTCGTCCCTCCTCAGATGCGAACCGGGGAAAGATGGTACATGGGGACCGCCGACGCGGTTTACCAGAATCTGTGGTCCATCAGTCAGGATACGGGGAAGTATTGCCTGGTCCTGTCCGGGGACCACGTGTACAAGATGGATTACCGCAAGCTCAAAGCATTCCATCTGGAAAAAGGCGCCGACGTGACCGTTTCGACCATCGAAGTTTCTCCGGAGGAGGCCAAGCGGCTGGGGGTGTTGCAGGCCGATGTTGAGGACCAGGTGATCGGGTTCAAAGAAAAGCCGACCGACCCGATGATGATGGCTGAGGAAAATGGAATGTGTCTGGCGAATATGGGAGTTTACATTTTCAATCGGGATGCCCTCGCGGACCTTTTGGCCCAAGACGCGAAATCGGATTCAACCCACGATTTCGGCCGGGATATCCTTCCCGCAGCGATCCAGAGTCATCGAGTTTATGCCTTTCGTTTTCGGAATGAAAAGACAAACAAGGCGGAGTACTGGCGCGACATCGGTGCGCTGGACGCCTATTGGGAAGCCAATATGGATCTCATCAGCGTCACTCCCGAGTTCAATTTGTACGATGCGAGCTGGCCGCTCAGAACTCACATTCCCCAGGAACCGCCGGCGAAATTTGTTTTCGGGGAAGAGGGACAACGGTTTGGGTCAGCGCTGGATTCCATGGTCTCCCATGGGTGCATTGTCAGCGGAGCGCGTGTCGTCAACTCGATTCTCTCGCCCAATGTGCGCGTGAACAGCTTTGCCTTCGTCGAGCAATCCATCGTCATGCACGGCGTCAACATCGGCCGCCACTGCAAGATCCGGAAGGCCATCATCGAAAAAGGAACGAACATCCCTGCCAAAACTGAGATCGGATATAACCTATCGGCGGACGCCAGGCGGTTTCGTGTTACTGAGAACGGAATCAGTGTCGTCGAGCCCACCAGTTTTGATTGATTCAACAGCAGGATTTCCCGGGAAGAATCTCGGCTCTTTGCGATTCGTGTTGCGTCGGGACAGGAGTACACCGCCGAAAGTTACCGCATGGCCTGCTCAGACAAGATAGTGAATTGCCCATCGCGCTAACTCGCGACTTTGATTTAATAGAGGAGAGAATGATCAGGACGAGATTCACTGAGGAGTTCGGGATCGAGCATCCTCTTATCCAAGGCGGAATGCAGGTAGTCGGCAAGGCCGAGCTGGTCTCGGCCGTGGCCAACGCCGGCGCGTTGGGTTTTCTGACGGCTCTGACCCAGCCCTCGCCCGAAGATCTGACCAAGGAGATCGCGCGCACCCGGGAGATGACGGACAAGCCCTTCGGGGTTAACATCACCATCTTCCCGACGCTCAAACCGGTCCCCTATGAGGAGTACGCCCGGGCTATCGTCGAGTCGGGCGTCAAGATTGTCGAGACAGCCGGGCGCAACCCAGAGCCCTTCCTCCCTGCCTTCACCGAGGCGGGTATCAAGGTCATTCATAAGTGTACGTCCGTGCGGCACGCACTGAAGGCTGAGAGAATCGGTTGTAGTGCCGTCACCATCGACGGCTTTGAGTGCGCCGGACATCCGGGAGAGGATGATATCCCGGGGCTGATCCTCATTCCGTGCGTGGCCGACCGGGTCAAGCTTCCTCTCATTGCCTGTGGCGGCTTCGGGGACGGGCGCGGACTGGTAGCCGCCCTCGCGATGGGCGCCGATGCCATCGCCATGGGAACACGCTTCATGGCGACGCAGGAAGCTCCTGTCCACGACAACATCAAGCAGAAACTGGTCGAGGCCGGGGAGCGAGACACGGCCCTCATCTTTCGAACCATGCGCAATACGGCGCGCGTCTTCAAGAATGCCATCGCTGAGGAGGTTGTAGAGATCGAATCCCGGGGCAATGCGAAGATCGAGGACGTGGCCCACCTGGTCGGCGGCGAAAGGGGGCGCGAAGCCATCGAAAGCGGAGAGACCGACGGAGGGATCTGGTCTGCCGGCATGGTGGCGGGCCTGATCCACGACATCCCGACCTGCCGTGAGCTCGTCGACCGAATCGTTTCCGAGGCCGCTGAGATTATCAACGGGCGACTCGTAAAGCTGGCGCCTTCGACCACCTAGATCGGGAAGGAATCTGTGATCCCTCGCAGCGATCGGCTCTTCTGCCAGCATCAAGATACCCCAATCATCAGACCCTGGATGACAGATAAGAATTTGATTTTTAAGGACTTATAGGAGTTCCTTCTCCTCTCCACATGGATTCCAGACAGTCTCGAAGGCAGTGGGGTGTAAGGCGGTTGAAATAATGTAGTATTTATACTACAATTGGGGCATGGTCGCCTTCGGTGAGAACATCCTCCTTTGGCGGTTGCACAGGTCGCTTTCTCAAGAGCAGCTGGCGGACCTGTCCGGCCTCCCCCGCCCCAACCTATCCGACATTGAAAAGGGAAAGCGGGACGTCACTCTTTTTACCCTGCGATCCCTGGCGAATGCCCTCAACGTGTCGCCGGGAACACTTGTCAACGGGGAACCACCGGAACTCAAGAATTGGGAGAAAGATTTCTCGCGCGATTCCATGGAGCGGATAGCGAGTTCAGTGGCCCGAGGAAGACCTCCCCAGGATCCTGGCGAGAATCAGGTTTACCGTATATTGAAAGAAGTTCTCCATTGCAGTCTCCAATGTGCGGGGACCCGTCACGGACGCCTCCCTCTGCCCACTAGAAGAGGTGAGCGGGCGTGGCTTCTCTTGCGCGCGCACTGTTCGGCAGAAATTGTCAACAGTCTTATTGCGAGATCACTGGAACACGCGGAAAGACAGTGGACAAACGACAAATAGATCACTTCTTCAAGATCGTGGATGCCGAGTTCCGCCATGAGGCTAAGGCCATCTTGACCGGTGCGGCCGCCGGGGTTATATGGGGGAGCACGCGGCCCAGCCTCGACATCGACTTCGCCATCGAGCTAAAGCGTGTCAGCGAATCAAAATGGAATCAACTGGAATCTGCCATCAGAAAAGCAATAGTTGAAACCGGGATCCAAGCCAACTACTCCGAAGATATCGACCGGTGGGGCATGATCTGCTTACTTGATTACAGGAACAACATAGAGCTTTACAAGAAGTATGGGAAACTGGATCTTTGGGTGCTCGATCCGGCCTACTGGTCGATTGGCAAGATGACACGCTTTCTGAATCCGGACATACAGGACATGATTCAGGTCTTCCAAAAGAAAGAGATCCCGCCAGCACGCCTGACCGAAGTGTTGGGAAAAGCCTTTAGAGCGAGTCCGCGATCATCGGTCCTTGCGCGATTCCGCCGCCAGGTTGAAAGCTTCTTCGACTCCTACGGGACGAAGATTTGGGGCCCCAGTTTCGACTCAGCGGAAGCTATCCGGCAATTCCAGAGATCAGCCGGCATTAGGGAATAGGGAACCCCGACGCAAAACGCGAGGGTTTCAACGGAAAGGAATTGGTGCTGCAATGCAGTGTCCGCGCATTGTATGTAATGATCTGGACGAGGCCGTCTCGCGCGAGTGGGTTTGCGTGAATGGTCGAGGGGGGTACGCCTGTTCGACGGTCATCGGTCTCAATACGCGAAGGGCCCATGGCCTGTTTGCCATTCGGACTTCCCCGAGCGACGAAACGCGGATTCTCCTTTCCAAGATTGAGGAGACATTCCGAACGGATGGCCGGGAGTTTGAACTTTCGTGCAACGACTACCCAGGAGTCACACATCCTGACGGCTACCGACACCTGATTCGATTCGATTCCCGCCCAGTTCCGTGCTGGCTGTACCGTTCGGGAAAGTGTCTGATCGAGAAGAGCCTGATCTTTCCCCAAGGCAAGAACACTCTGGTGGTTCGCTACCGTTTGCGGCGGGGCGCCAAAGAGATTCTGTCGCTGCGGCCATTGATCGCCGGCCGTCCCGCGGATCAGTTGCTGTCACCCTCGCAGGTTTCCCCTCAAGTTGAAGTCGGGTCTGACGGAATGCTTCTGTGGGCGCTTTCGGAAGACGAGGGAACCGTCCGGATGAGCTGCCTGAGCGCTGAGGCGGGAGGAACCAATCCAGATGCACGACACCCGGCCGTTCAGGCCTTCCCGGAGGGCGAGTGGTATCGCAATGTTCAGTATAGTCGCGACCGCGACGAAGGGCTTGATTTCCAGGAGGACCTTTACGAGCCGGTTGAGTATCGATTCGAGTTGTCTCCATATCGCGATGTGTTTTTTGTTGTTGAATTCGCCGAAGACGGAATTCTTGGCGAGCGGGTCCCGCTTGATGAAGTCGAAAGTTTGTTCGCGGAAACTTATTCCGGATCAATCCAAGAAAAGCGGCAGGATAACATCCATCCTCTGCAACGGACTCTTGGCAGAGCGGCTTCCCATTATTTGGCTGAGATCGAGGGGAAACGGCATGTGATCAGCGGCTATCCGGCCGGAGATGCAGACTGGCGGTCGATGGCCGCGGCGTTGGCCGCGCTGATCGTCGGCAGACAAGAGGAAGTGCCCCTCGCGCTCTTGAAAAGCTGGGCGGAACGGCTCGAAGATGATTTGGATAATGTCGGGGAAGTCATTGCTGCCCGCTCCCCCGCCGATCTTGCGGAGTCGGCGCTCCACTTTGTCGCCGGCCTCCAAAGCTATCAGTCAATTCTCAAGTCCGATCCCTCAGCAATCGACCCTCTTCTGAAGACAGCCGCAAGGATTGTAACGAGTTTTTCTGACGGGATTCCTTCTTCTGCAATGTCGATTCCGCGAGTAGCGTTTAACGCCGCCAAGAGACGCTTCATCCGGATGGAGCCGGACGGGCTGCTGGCGGTCACGGCCGAAGATGGCCGCTTGCCGAGGCGGGTCGAGTTGAACGCGCTCTGGTTGAACGCGCTTCGATTCGTCGCATCCTGCAACCTGTCCGCATTTGGCGTTGATCCCTTCGAATTGAGGATGCGTTGCAGCGTGGTGAAGACCAACTTCGGGCAGCAGTTCTGGAACGAGGAGAGGAACTATCTTTTCGACTCGATCGACAAGGAATCATCCGACGGCCGCATCACGCCCCGCGCCCTGATTGCCTTATCTCTGCCGGAATGCCCCGTTCCAGCCGACAAGGTACGTGCAGCGCTCAAGACCGCAAAGCGCTGTCTGTCAGCCTCCCATGGACTGCTATCATCCTCACGATCCGATGCGGCCGATTCCGAAGCGGCTATTCCTGCAGGAGAATCCGTTGATAAGGTTCAAGGGAAACGTCTCGCGGAGCCGCAGTGGGTTGGATGTTTCGCCGGGTCTCTGTCGCGGGCTGCCGATCAGCAGGAATCAATGGGGGAGGGCTTGACTCGATTCGTTGACAATCTGGTCCTTCACCTTCCGCGGTCGATGCTCGGACACATCTCCTCCCATTTCGATTCCAGAGAGCCGTGTCTTCCTCGCGGAAACCCCGCCGATGCCGCGGCACTCTTCGCCGCAATCCGTTTGCTTCAGATCGCCATTCCTGACGCTGTCGACCAGACTTCCAGAGCGTAAGTGGAAGGTGCAAGAAGGGATCTACCACAGAGGACACGGAGAAACTGGTCGAATAGATCCAAAATCCTCTGTGCTCTCTGTGCCCTCTGTGGTTAAGTCTTTCTCGGATTGTCAGAACCGGAAACTCATTCCGATGCCGAGTTTCGGGTTCCACTCACCTTCGAAGAGGTCCTGGTAACTTTCCGTTACGAAGACTCCCACATCCAGCTCGCTTGAAGGGCCGCGAAACAAGTCCTTGCTGACGCCTACCCCCAGTCGGTGCGGCGTTGCCAGGGCGTCCAGCGACCAGCCATCCAACAGCCATCTGGGATGGCGCGATTCGATCAGCTCGAGACTGCGGGACGGCTCGGCGCCTTCTTCCGTCAGCAGCCAGCCGTGTTTCGTTTCCAGGCTCAGGCGGATGCCGGGGTCAAGGCGCCGCCCCGTTGCGCTTTTTTTGCTCTCACCTTGAACCGCGAGATTATTTTCTCAATCAGGACAGGGAGGTATTCCTTCCCCAGCGTCTTGACAAGGTCCATTCCCACTGCGGCGGCGTATTCCTTGCCGAACGCGATCGCGCGCTCCCTTGCAAGTTCCCGCTCCTCGTTGGCGAGTTTGCCGTCCTCTCTGGCCAGCTTGATCTCCCTGACATACGTTTCGTAGGTGTGCTGGATGCCCGCTTCCAGGAACTCGACGGCCTTCCAGTACCGCCGCCGCCGATGCTCTTGAAAGACATCGAGACCTTTGACGGTCGTCCACACGAAGCCGACCAGTGCGGCTACCAGCGCAATCAGATTCTCTACTCCTATCGCTTCCAGAATCGCATCCATTCAGTCTTGCCTCCTATCATTGCGGCCACTTCCATAACGAAATCGACATAGGGTTGATTGACGTACACGCCTTCCCGTCGTCGCGGGGTGCCGGCGTTGTACGCCGCAACCGCGTCAACTGGGTTTTCATACCGTTCCAGCAGGTGGAAAAAACGTTTCGTGCCATAAACTAAGTTCACCTCCGGTACCAATAGTTCCTCAGGTTCGCGGCGAAATCCCTCGGTCCATGCCGTGGGAAACATGATCTGCATGAGGCCGAACGAGGAACTTACCCGGACAGGGTTCCAACCCCGAGCCTCCATGCGTCTCTTCCAAATAGCGTCGTGCGCGATATAGCGACGGTAGAATCCCGGTTCGTATCGCACGGAAAGCGGTCGGAACCCGGATTCTCTTTCAATGATCGCTGCGATGAGCGGCGCCCACTTGTCCGCGAGAAACTCCACAACAGAGCGGTAAGGACGAAACCGCGCAAGGACCGCCTCCCTTTTCGCTTGCGTCTCCTCTTCATCGATCTCCCGCATCCTCTTCTCACGTTGCGCCTCATCCATGGCCGAAGTGAATGAACCTCCCGAACAAGCTGGCGAAAAATCCCCACATGGCGGCCAGGACGGCCGTGCGGACTTTCAATCCGCCGATATCGCGTCTCATGCCCTCCAAGATGCCGGAAATCTGGGTCAGCTCCTGGCGGATGAAATGCAGCTCGGTTTCCATCTTCGCCTGCCAAACTGCCACATCCTCGTATCTCGATTCCAGACTGCTCATCTCAATCCATCACGCCTTTCATCTCATTTGCCCTACAGGAAGGTCCTCACATCGGTGATGTATCCATTGGTCCCATCGTCCACATCCTTGATCGAGGCCATTCCCACACGCAGGTAAATCTCTGCGAGAGGGATCGCATCGGCATCCGGCGACGGGGGAGACGGAGTGGCCTCCTCGGTCCCTTCTTTAACGCTGATGGACCAGTTCGACAGGGTCGCCTGAATCAGATCGATCCGCGGATTCGTCGTGGGTTCGGTCAATGGCGGCGACGTGATGTCCGAAGCCAATTTGTAAAGGAACTTGGAGATGAACGCCCGGCCCGAGCGAACGATCACCGTCATATCCTGCGGCGAGTTCGCTTCAACCTTCACGTCCTTCTCCGCAGCGTTGCGCAACACGCCGTCTCCGCCGCCCCAGGCAAGGGACAAAATCTCGTTCAGCAGCTCGAGTGACTGCTCGATCTGGTCGTCCCAGTTGTTCAGCTTGCTCGAAGCAACCGGCCGTTCTTGAAAATTCCACTGGGTCTTGATGTATGCCAATCCCTTGATCGCCATTGATTGTTCCGCCTATCTCGCTTAGTCCAGATGAAATCCCAAATCCACTCCCACCGCCGCGTCATCCAGTCGAAACTGGAAAAACGATTCCGCGTTGGGCTGGCTCCGCACCATGTAGCTCACCGGGTTCTCGACTGATCGCAGTGGAGAGGTGAGCGAATAGATTCCCTCAATGTGATTCCCTCGCACCAGAATCCGCTTTGATCTCACGCGCCCGACGAGTCGCCCGGTGAATCGTCCGTCCCATTCCGGAGACAGCTCCCGCGTTCGCCGAATCAATTTCTCCCCGCGCACTTCCACGATGTCCCCGACTTCCAAGTTCCCCGGATCTTTCAGGAAACGCAGGGTTCCTGTCGCCTCAGGATAGGCCAGGTCCGAGAGTAAAGGTGGAACCAGAACATCGGAATCCTCGACACGCGAAAGCGAAAAGAGTGTAAGCCCCCGGTTCTTCTGTCCGTACTCATCGATGCTCGCGTTTTCGCTGTAGGTTTTCACTGCCGGCGGCCCGACCGGCGACCCTTCAAAGAAAATCAGGTTCGACAAGTTCCTGGAATCGGAAGCCAAGGTCAACTCGTGCTCACGCGGATCGAAGTAGATAACCCGATCCACCTGGGCGGCCGAGCGGAAGTGCAGGCCGTCGTCCGGATCCAGATGCCAGACAAAGTTCCCCGCTGCATACGCGAGCAAGGTCAGCACTTCAAAGATGCCATGGTTGGTATCCAGGTTCGATAGAATCTGGGAAGCCGCTTCCACCGAGTCTGTGTGGACTCCTTCATAGGAGAAGTATTCCTTCAAGCGCATTTCGGGGATGTGATACTTGCCCTCCTCGAAAAGCAACGTCTTGCTGTGGCCGAGCTCCACCATGGCGGCGTTAAAACATTCACCGCCTCCGTAAACGATTCCGATGTACCGGCCATAGATATCGATCCGGTCATCAAACTCCCCGGCGGAATTCCGATGCCAGTTCAGCTCGATATCGCTGATTCCCTTGGTGTCGATCAGGTTCTGCAGCGCGCCCTTGGCAGCGGTCGCCTTCAGCTTGTATCCGCTCTTATCGTATTTTCCGCTCGACCAGGTGGCCACTTCCGGATGGATCTTCAAGGTGTGCGAGTTGATGCTCATCTCTTCCGTGTCGATCATCATCAGCCGCACACTCGGCCAGTCGACCCCGTCCACCTTCAATCCCGATATCGTGTCGCCGTCTGTCGCGGTTGCGTTGCTTGCATCGATTCGCGCACCGGACACATATTCGCCCGAATCCACGGATCCGATCGGGAACTCGCTCAGCCCAGGTTTCCGCGCAAGCAATTTCTGATATTCGCGTTGGGCTCCCTCCGGATAGGCCGTATGGTTGACCCAATAGTGAAGAGGACCCCGCACGGAAGAGACCGCGTCTTTCACGATTTCCGAAACCATCCAGTTCAAGTACGCCTTGGTCAGTTTGCGATTGCTTTGGCCGTAGTCTCGTTCCGACTCGATAGCCAATAACTCGTTAAAGGAGACATATTGATCCAGAATCAGCTTTCGCGTATCGCCCCATTTGGGTTCCACCACGCTCACTTCGGTCTCGACGACGAGCTTGTCGTCAATCAGGAAGCGGAGGCGGTACTCATGACCTACATCCAACAGCTCCGCCGGTAATAATCCCCGGATTCGAGCCGGCTCGGTGACGAACCCGCGCTGCACTTCGAGTAGTGCGGTTTCTTCCGTAATGGTGATCCGGCGATTCCAGGTATCAATCAGCTCGATTCGATAACTCATGGGATTCCGTGCTCGTTATTCCCCATTACCACCAGCGATTCTTGAACTCGACCGTTACCGTTGCGGTATGCGAGCTCGCGGGGTCATCCGTGTAAGTCAATGTCGTGCCCTCAGGAGATATCAGTGGGAAATCGCCTGTCATGTACGGAAGGACATCTTCACCTTCCAAAGTCGCCGTCCGTTGGGCAGCGTCGATGACAAGGGTCTCGCCGGCTGCAACGGTTCCGCTATATTGCATCGATCGAGTCCCATCATCGATCTTCGGGTCAATCACATCTCCCGAGGCGACAATCGAGATCTTCGGCAACGACTCTGCGTTTCCGCCGCCGGTTTCCTGGCGTGTCTGGCCCGAGGCGGTCACATTCCATACGTCCGTCGTGGGCGTAGAAGCCAGCTCGAAGGGATCCGGCGCGGAGAGTTTCAGCTTGAAGGAGCCCACCAGTTCCTCAGGTTGGATCCCGCACTCGAATTGCAGGCGTTCCACATTAAATTCCCGCCCGGATCGCAGACTCAATGTCGCCCCGGCGTCGTGTTTCGAGGCCTCGTCCAGGATCGTGTCTAATTCGTCCTGTATCGCCTCGACGCTGGATTTGCCGACAATCAGGCCGGAGATCGTGAAAGTTCGCGCGTCTTTCCCGCCGATCTCCTCCAGTTGTTCCTCGACGGCGGTGTGCGCTTCGTCAAAGTTGTATGAGTTCAGGAGTATCATGGGTTAAACCAGAGACCTCTTCCGCTTATTCCTCACCCAGGACCTCTACGCTATCCGTCACGCCGGACTGAAACGACTCGTCGCCCGTCCGTTCGACCAGGAAAGGTCCCAGAACTTCCCACGCTTCTTCTTCAAACTGCTCCGTCATCTCCCGGAGGGCCTTCCACTTCTGCGTTTCTCCCAAACCTTGGCCCTTGAATCGAAGGTTCTTGATATTGAAGGCCTCTCCGGAAGAAAGCGACCGCAGGAGGAAGGCTCCCGCCAGCAGCGTTTCCCCTCTTTTCAGGTTCTCATCGGCGGGATCGGTGTCAAAGACCGGGTCGAGCCGTTTCAGGATCTCTTCGTGTGCATCGCTGATGCTTTGTGTGACCAGGGCTGAGGAGACCTTCGCAGTATCCGTCAACTGTGTCTTCGTTCTTACCGTTGTTTCGTCAGTGAAATTCGCCATGTCAAGTTCTTCCGGCCTCTATGGGAGACCGCCGCGCATAACAAGCGGCCTCCCTGTCATTTAGCTCCCTCTGTGCATCCCTAACGGAGAGCCGCACTGGAACACCGTTCAGGAATTACCAATCGCTCTGAACAACCACTCGCGCCTTGTTGTAAACGATCGCGAAATCCGTCACGACCGTGATGTAAGATCGGTCCCACTGCTGGCTGATCAGCTTGTCCGATTCCACCAGCACGTCCTGTTCGGTCAACTTCTCGATCGCATAGCCTCGATCCAGAATTGTCAGCTTGTCCGCCGGCTGATCGACCATCGGCACCAGTTTGATTCCGAGAGGGTTCGGAAACGCCCCGGTCTTGGCGAATTCGAAAAGAACGCTGTCTTTGAACTCGCTCATGCTCAGAATCGTCTGCGCCAGGGCCGAATTGACCAGCATATGGGTCGGCGTGAAATAGTGCTCGAGGGTGAGTTTCATGAACCCGGACAGAATGTCCGAATAAGCCCACGTTCCGGACGTGGCTGTGTTCACCGTCACGGGCGCGGTGCCGCTTCCCGAGGAATCCCCGTTGACCAGCACGTTCGTCAGCCTCTGGTCCAGGCTTCGGCCCAGGCGCTCACCGATCCGCTGCAAGTGGACGCGAAGCATGTCGACCGACATCCGGCGGATTGCCTCGTAAGAGGCGACGATGCCGCGCCCTTTCTTGTTCAACTTCACGACGCGATCGCCGTAAGTGATTTCCGACTCCGGAATAGCCGCTCCCTCGGCCACGCCCCGCAGCTCTTCCTCCTCCTCATTCTCATCCACAAAGGGAATGTCGAAGTTTGTCGATTCAACCTTCTCATCGCGGACGATCAACTCCGGAAAGGCCGGCTTGCGCTTCAGTCCCGCTACAACCGCCTCCCGGACGATGTCGGGGAAGAGCCACTTGGAATTCGGATCCGATTGAAAGAACCGATCCACCGTGATCTTGTGGAGATCAATCCCGAACTCCTCGCTGCAGTAGTCTTCCACGGTCGTGCCCGATGCCTTGAAGTACTGCCCGTGAGAAATGCCGAGCATCCGAAGCTGCTCGTAAAGCCCCTCTCCCTGAAGCTTGCGAAGCTCCTGGGGGCATCGGCTCAAGAATTCAATTCTGTCTTTCGTCAAACCTTTCGCGCTCATATCTGCCTCCATTGTCACCTTCCGTCCGACACCCTTCACGAGTTAGATCAGCACGTGAACTTTCGATGCCGAAGTGTCCACCTTCAGATTGATCCCCTTGCCGTTGCCGGACAGGGGCGTCTTGACCTTTCCATCTGTGTCGGAACACAACACGCCTTTTACCCCATCCACCGTCGGCGCCGTGCCGACATAATCGAACGCGCACACGCCTCGCACTTTCACGGGGATCGCCTCGTCATTCGCTGTCGAATCCGCCAGCGCCTGGCCGAAGAAGACATCTTCGTCCGCTGCGTCGTTGTCCACCGTGTAGTCGCCGGTCAACTTCACCGTCTGGCCCTTCACGATGTCCACGGTCCCGCTCGATTCCGTTTTGCAGGTGATAATCAGTTCTGTAATTGTGCCGCCAATGTCACCAAATGCCATTGCTTTCGCCTCCTTGTCTCAATATTCAAAAGATCCGGTCACGCTTGTATGCTTTTGCGCCTCAATCCCGTGCGCATGGAAATGCGCTGCCCGGAGTCGCGTCATAATTCCGCCAGGATCTCTTCGACCTCCTTCCTTCTGATCTTCTTGTCGTCGGCCGCATCCAGTTCCTCGGGGTGCGTCACCGGAACCGGGGGATATTTCTTGTCAAATCGTTGTTGAAAGACCGCCAGGTGCGTGTTGATTTCCTCCAACCTCAGCCTGTCGAGCGATGTTCTCCATACCTGATCGGGAAAGAGCTCGCCATCCAGCTCCTGACCGTGGGAGCAGAGCCTCTCTATCGCCTCTCTTCGAGCGCGGCGGCCGTCTTCGATCAGTGTCCGGCAAGTCGTCAGGGTCTCAGAGGAAAGTTCCTCACCCGGTTCCCCCAAGTTGAGCTCCCGGATGAAGGAGGCGAGCAAGTCCTTCCTTTCTTCCGCACTTCCGTTTCTTGAAAGCTCGTAATCCCCATTGAGTTCACCGCCCCGAAACGCGATCAAGGCTCGCCCCTTACTCTTTTCTTTGATTACAAACTGTCCCGTGTCCAAAATCTGCTCTCCGCATCCACGGCCGGGTGGGTCGGCCGGAGGGGCTGCCGGCCCCAACAGTTCGCATGCTCCTTCGGGTTCTCCCTTCAGTTTCCAGGCCAGGTGTCGGTCTTCTTCCTGGAGAATGAGTCTTTTTCCATGCCGGTCCCGGACGATCCAGTAGTTCGAAGAATCCGCGTCATCGCAAATCTCCCGTCCGCAGTCAGCCGCCTCTCCTTTTTTCCTCAGATGCCACATGGTTCCTCCCTGTTAGCGATGTCGATCTCAAATCCTCAGTCCGTCGCGATTTCAATCACGGCAACCACATCATTTATGTTCGGTCCGCCCGAGTCGTTCTCATAGACCGCCACCTGCAACTTGTCCCCCGCGGAGAACGTGTCCGATCCCTTGTTCTGAGTTGCGTAAACCGTTTTCCCGGACCCGGTGCCGCCGGAGAGGTCGTAGCTGGCCGTGAGACCTGTCGCCGAACCGTTCTTGTACACTTCGAAAGTCAGGTTGCCGTTTCCCACGCCGGCACTGGTCAGGTCAAACGCAATCGCCAGTCCCGTGATGTCTCCCGAACGGGCCATCGGTAGGCCGTGGTTTGAAGACCCCGTGATTCCTTCGATACCCAAAATCACAGGCGTTGCCCCCAATAGGGCCACACTCTGGTCTGTAAACGGCCCGATATATTGCCGGAAGCCGGAGACCTCCTTGGTGGTAATGACTGAGTCCTGGTCTAACTCGAGAGAGGATTGAAGAACCCCGTTGTCGTCGGCCACATTGAACTTCAATTTCGCTGCGTCATCATCATCGTCACGCAGCGCCGTGATCTGCGCTGCGCGCTTATCGCTTGCGCTCGACGCCTCGTTGAGAAAATAGATGCCCGCAAAGCTGGAATTCGACGAGTAATTTCCATGCAGCTCCAAGGCGGGCCTTCCGTTACTCTCGGTTGCCCTAATAGTTAGAAACCGGTCGCTGAAGGAGGTTGTGTTCCCTGCGTTGGTTCCAATTTCCAGGTCTCCGAGGACATAGCTGTCGCCGGTTCCGGACATCTGGATCTCGCCGGAACCTTTCAGGTCTCCCGCTCCCGCACCTGTGGCCGTCCCGATGTCTATTCCTCCACCCTTGAACACGCTTTCTCCATTGGAGGAAATGAGAACGTTCTCCGTGCCCGATGAATCCCTCAGCTTCAGGACTCCGTTTCCGGAAGCATCTTCGCCCACAGCCGCCAGAACCTCTGTCCCGCCGCTGCGAATGACTTCAATCGCATCGTTATCCGTGCCGGATGATTTGATCTGGAACTGTGCAGTCGGAGAAAGACCGATTCCGATCTTTCCATCCGTGGAAATCGTCCCGTCTTTCTCGAAGTCGGCGCCCCCGTCCGAATCTCCTCGGCCGCCGCCGATTCGCAGCTCCTCCAAATATCTGGGATTGGGACCGATCCCGACCAGGATCAATCCCGCAATCAAGACTAAAACTGCCGCAACTGTCTTCACTTTCAAGTCTCTCCTATCTGATGTGGGGGAACCGATGCCTTAATCGAGCGCCCAGTGATCCCCTTCTCGCGTACACAACTCAATCGGCTCGTGATGCCGATCCCGGGCGGCTTTCAGCGCCTCCGCCGGACCGGGCAGCCGGCTGTCACGACTGGCGACGAACTCCGTGCCCTGAGATCCGGCCGAAACCAGCGAACCCTCCAGGACTTCGGTCACGTCCTTCATGTCATAGAAACAAAGTGATCCGGAGTACGTTTTCCCGGGAATATGGCTGCAGGTCCGGATATCCTTCCCACAAATCGAGCATTCAGGTCTCAGGAATGAAAATCCGATCGACGTTGCCCGATAAACTCCGCCCTCGATATTCAGGATCAGGTCTTCGTTCTTGGACGTCCGCAGGACGTACACGTCCGGCCGGACTGAAAGAACCTCTCCTTGGGAATGGACCTGCGACCGGAAGAAGGTTCCTCGAGGAAGACTCCCTTTCACGTCGTGTCTTTCCATGAGGGGTTTTCCCGGCACCATGTCGCTGAGCTGGCGAAGTTCTTCCTCCGGAAATCGGCTGAAATGTCTGTCGATCTGGTTGTTGCACAAGTCCAGAGAGAAGGCCGCGAATTCCTCGCGGGACAGCCGGCGGAGACTGAAGCGATTCACTGCCTTTAGCAGGTCATCTTCATTCTCCGCCGACCGCAATCCCAGGATGGGCCGCTCCAGATAAAAGCGAAACTCTCCAAGTTCTGCCATGGTTCCACCTCGTCCCGTCGCACCGAAGACGGTGCTGCGGGCGTTCGGGCGTCAAACGCCCAGCATCTCCTTCGCTTCCACGTGTGTCACAAATCCTTCGTCTCGCAATCGAACCGCGTTGGTGATCTCGTGACCGCGCGACTGGACTTCCTTCATGAAATCCACAGTCCGGTTGTTCCGCATTCGCACTTTCGCGCGCGCGGTTCCCCAGAGGAAACGAAGCTCGAAGTTGTAGATTCGTTCGAGGAACCGTTTCACGCACCGGTTTACCGCGGTTACATTGCGATTGATAATTTCGTATTGAGCCGTGCCGTACGTCTCCGTCGAGCCGTAATTCCTTCCCATCAGGATAGGCATCAGGTGCATCCCGGTGATGACCTGTTCTTCGATTGCCTTCTGGTTCTGATAGAAAACTTGATTGCGCTGGTTCCCGCTGAGGATCTCGATGGAGACATTGTCGTATGTGACGAGATTCTGGTCCGGCTGCATGTTCGTCACCGTCTCTTTCAGCTTATCGTAGTTCGACATCACTCTCTTTTCGTAATCCTCAATCGACTCGCCACGAAATCGATCTCCCGCGTGATACTTCACATGCAGCCGGGACCAGCCGCTCGCATGGGTCGCCTTCGCCATATCCTCCATCATTCGGTGCTGAATCTTCACGACGAACGGAATGGCTCGCAGCATGGATCTGCCATAGGGATTGGTCCCGTCCCGGTCCATTGCGAAATAGACAAATAGATCCGGGTTCAGGGCCACTTCCTTCATCGATTGCACTTGATATGGAAGAGGTTTGCCGGTTTTCTGATTCCGTTTGAATCGAATCGTCCAGATATCGACCGGGACGATGTCGTGGATGGAAAGCCGGTCGCGGGACAGGACCAGCTCGAACGCTGCAGCGCCGTACGTGAAAAGCGATGTGTAAAACACGTCGAGTAGCCCGTCCATCCCGCCGCCGTCGGCGAACGCGCGACGATTGAGTGAATCAATACGGTCTTGAGCGCGCCGCCGGGCGAATTTGGACGACTCGTCCAGAATCTCCACGTCGAACCCGGTCTGGCAGAGCCGCTTCCAGGTCCACACCCCGTCCGACACGTCCGGGATGGCATCACGCAGAAACCGATACACTTTCAGCATGAAAAAAGGCGTGCTGTTCGGAAGTCCGATGAAGCTTTCGAGGGCGCCGGACAATGAATCCCAGTCCTCCGGGATCGTCAGCGACAGGCCGCGCGACCGCACGCCATCCGCCATTGAGTCTCGCGGAGCTGAAGTCTTGCCTGTCCCGTTTCGTTTTCGTCCGGCTCCAAGCCAGCTTAGGAGCCCCCTCGCGCTGTTGCTTCTTTTTGATTTGGTTCGCCGCTGTTTCAACGTTGGATGATTTCCGATCCCGCCTCTTGACATCTCTGTTCCCTCAAGCCGTTTCAATAAAGCCTTTTCACCGGTCATTCACTCCTATTGACCGGTTGTTGGGCATTTGGGAAGTGTGGCGGAGCTAACCGCAGAGACCGCAGCGAGGGGAACTGATCGAGCGTTGCAGGGAGACGTCATTGCGAGCCACGCCCCTTCGGCAGGCTCAGGGTAAATTCCGGCGTGGCGCGGCAATCTCGTTTTGACGGGAGGTAAGATAGGCACGCGGGGTGCCACCCGGCCGTTCTTCCTACAATCTTCTTGAGCTTTGCCTTTGATTAAGAAACGGATGGAACACACCGAGGAAACATTGTCAGCAGCGGTTTGTAGGGGCGCACGACGTGCGCCCGTTCGCAACTACAGGACGCGAGAAGCTCAACTCGACTGCTGTTCCATATCCTTCGCGTAGAGATGGAACCGGAGGATGAACTGGTGCATGTCGTCTTCGGTGTGGATGGAGTAGAGCCGGCGAATGCGGAGAAACAGGTCGGCGAGGCCCTGCGCGTCTTCCGGTTTCTCAACGAATTCCCGGCGGAGGGCGGCGGCAGCGAGGATAGTGGCCCGGTCTTCCGGCGGGTGGTGCTCGGGCAGTGACTGGTCCACCAGGAACAAGTCCTCCAGAACCACCTCCAGATTGACCCGGCTGCGGAAGGAAACCAGCCGTTCGAAGGTCAAATCTCTCATGGATTTAGACCTCTTATCGGCCTTTCCTGCTTCCATATCTTCCTCCTTCGGAAGAAGTGCTTACGCAATTATACCCTATTCCATTACGCCCGGAAACTCAATCGAAAAGTGTGAGCTGGTCCTCCGGTTCCCGGCGAGATGGCCGGGCCACCCCAATCCCAAGAAGGCGGATGGCGATATTTCCCGCCTGGGTCTTTTCGAGCAAATCATTTCCCACTTCCAGGAGCTCCCGTTCGGACCGGACCCGCTGGGGCAACGTCCGGCTCCGTGTCGAGATGCGAAAGTCATGGTACTTGACCTTCAGGATTACCGTGGATCCTTCGAATTCGGTGCGTTCCAATTGTGTCATGACCAGGCCGCACAGTTTCTTCAGGACCTCTCGAATCTCGGCCAGATCGTTCAAGTCCCTCTCGAAGGTCCTCTCCCGGCTGAGTGATTTTCTTTCGCGATGGGCCGAGACAGCCCTCGTATCCTCTCCACGCGCGAGGAAATACAGGAATCCTCCCATCTTCCCGAAGGCGGCGACGAGTTTCTCACGCGATACCGCCTGGAGGTCCGCTATGGTCTCGATTCCCATCTCGGTTAGACGCTTCTCTCCTACTTTTCCGACGCCCAAAATCTTGGAGACCCGCAGCGGTCGTATGAAATCCTGGACACGCTCCGGCGGGACGACCACCAGCCCGTCCGGCTTCTGGTGGTCCGAGGCCAGCTTGGCGATGAACTTATTCGGTCCCACCCCGGCAGATGCGGTCAGGCCCACCTCGTTTCGTATCCGCTTCTTGATCTCCCGGGCCACCTCACTGGCAAGGGGGATTCCCTTCTTGTTTTCGGTCACGTCGAGGAACGCCTCGTCCAGGGAAAGCGGCTCGATCAGATCTGTATACTCGCGGAAAATCTCGAAGACCTGGCGCGAAACCTCCCTGTACCGCTTCATTCTGACGGAAAGAAACACTCCATTTGGACAGAGTTTTCTCGCCTGGGCCGTGGGCATCGCCGACCGGACACCAAACTTCCGCGCTTCGTACGACGCGGCTGAGACAACGCCTCGCGGAGTCGTCCCGCCGACGATGACCGGTTTCCCCTTGAGCCTCGGCTGGTCCATCTGCTCTACCGCGGCATAAAAGGCGTCCATGTCAACATGGACAATCTTTCTCGCCTTCAACTCCATACGGACTCGTATGAGTTATCGAACGTATTCAAGACAGCCTACCCTTCCCGCCGGGACGAACGGCAACACGATTCAACCACAGTATATTACTTGAAGGAAGGCACAATCCGGGCTGGCGTCAAAATCCGTGGAAAGAAAATGAGGGGAATCCCTCAAATTGTAACGGGCGTTGTCTCTTGAGCGGAACGCGCAAGTAACCCGCCGCTTGCAGCGCCTCGGCGCCCGGCAGGTTCTCTGTGACCGCGCGGTCAATCCTCAGCGGGCGTCATGACTGCAATAGAAATACTTCGTTGGCCTGCGGCCTAACCGGTCGGTATCTCAACCGGGGGGCTTAGTCCGGCTCATCACACGAAAAGGCTCCCGGGCATGTCTCCCACCCTGAGACGTCCTCTACAAGATTGTCGAATGCCAGGGCGGTGTCCGGGTCAGGACAGCCCAGGACTGTGAACTCGAGGAGAACAACCTGACCTGTCGAACCGACCGGTATCCCTCCCAACGCGTCGAATCCAGTGACCCGCAGAATACCCGAACCCAAGTCGTCCACAATTAATAGAGCGAAGCCTCCCGTCAGATCACCCGGCAGGAAACTGTCATAATCCAGGATGGCGGGGTCATAGGTGATGTCAAAAAGCATGAAATCGACCGTGTTGGGGGCCGAATTGATGGACACCGGGATTTGAACCGTGCCACTGATACTTCCTGTCGCATCAGCAACTTGAAGACTGCATTCATCATCATCCTCGCCCTCGCCTTCACCCTCGCCTTCACCCTCGCCCTCACCTTCGCCTTCGCCCTCGCCTTCTCCCTCGCCTTCTCCCTCGCCTTCTCCCTCGCCCTCGCCTTCTCCCTCACCCTCGCCTTCACCCTCGCCCTCGCCTTCACCCTCGCCTTCTGCACCTTCGATGAGTTCACCCTCTCCGCCTTCGGCGGATTCACCCTCGCCCTCACCTTCTCCGCCTTCACCTTCCTCGTCCCCTTCGCAACTACCCACGAAGTCTCCATGGGCCAGATGTGCCTCGAGAGCGGGACGTCCGACCTCAATCGTGTGCGCGGCTTCGGGATTTCCCGGTGGGATGTGACAAAGGACGATGGTTTTCTCGTCCGGAACGCTGTTTCTTTCTCCGCTTCTCTTGGCACTGTCCGTGTCGTCCGCCGAAAACAACAAGCCCAAGTCATCGGCTCTGGGCACACCGGATTCCGAAGAACAGCCCACACCCGCGACTACCAGCGTCATCATCAACGTTACGAGGAGAAGATCGGTAAGACGTTTCGAGTAGAAACACATGAAAATATACCTCCTTTGGGCTGGGCGGGCCGATCGCACGCTCCCGTCGGCTCAAGGACGTACACCCCGATCCCAGTGCGAAACATCCCCCAGGCAATCATCGTTTTGATGGAAAGGTTCCCATGTAATTTTATCCCCTGATAGCAGGTCCCTGCAAGCAGAAAACCGCCCCGGCGTTCAGTCTATATCTTCGCTGCAATAGAAATACTTCGTAACTCCTATTCCCGGCTGATACTTAAGCAATACGCGGTCTCGAAGGTCGCGGATCATATTCAGGTGATCCGCGAGGGGCGTGCCCCCTATCAAGGCCGAGGCGGAGCATCCAACGTCAGTGGACGGCTGCCCGTCTTTGCCGTCTTCCGGTCCGGCTTCACCTTCACCCTCACCGGGGATCACTTGTTCACCTTCCCCTTCGCCCTCTCCTTCACCTGGGACTGGCTCACCCTCTTCCTCGCCCTCACCTTCACCCTCTCCTTCACCTTCGCCCTCTCCTTCGTCTTCACCTTCACCTTCGCCCTCACCTTCGCCTTCACCCTCGCCTTCGCCTTCACCCTCGCCTTCACCCTCGCCTTCACCCTCGGCTTCGCCCTCTCCTTCACCCTCGCCTTCACCCTCGGCTTCGCCCTCTCCTTCACCCTCGCCCTCACCTTCGGCTTCGCCGCCATCTACTTGGGACCTGGCCAAGCGGAACCCGATGAGGCCGTTCATACCGCCCGGGCCGCCGAAGGCGCGGTTCGCCGTGGTGCAGTTGTACGACGGGTCGTCCCAGTCGCCGCCGCGGTACACGCGGCTCGAGCCCAATTCGGGACCCACCGGGTCGGCGCCGATAACGGACTCGTAGTACGTCGAACCGTAGCGGTCGTTGCACCACTCCCACACGTTCCCACTCATGTCATAACAGCCCATCGGGCTAGGGCTGTCCGTGGTCCCGTTCGAGCCGTCGAAATACCCCACCGGCGTCGTGTACCCGAACTCGCTTAGCTCAAGCGGGTTGCACGCATCAGGCCCATCGGGCCAGTAATTCACGCTGGTACAGTCGATGGTATCGCCCGAGTTCCCAAAGAGCCGATGCACGGAGCCATCCCACGCCGCGGCACGCTCCCACTGCGCCTCGGTGGGCAGGTGATAGCCGTTCTTGGACGAATCGAGCACCCACCACTCGTCGTTCGGATCGTAGCACGGCTCCAACCCATTCGCTTCGCTCAGCCAGTTGCAGTAGGCCACGGCGCCAAACCAGGAAACATAGAGCACGGGATGTTCGTCCATGGCGAGTCCGTCCCGGTCCTCGACCACGAACTCACCGCCCGTGTACGTGACCTGGCATTCGTTTCTGAGATCTTCAAAGTTGAGCAGATCGTTCCCATGGGCCCTTACCACACCTGGCGAAGTCATATCCAAGTAGCCTTGCGCCTGCGCCCAATTCAGCACCGCCGCGTAGTCGGCGTTCGTCACCTCATATTTGCCAATCTCATACGCCGACAGCGTCACCGCATGCACGGGACGTTCATCTTCTTCGCCGTCACCTGTCGGATCGCCCATCTGGAACTCGCCCGCCGCCACAGACACCATTTCCGGGGCCGGAAGCGAAGCAGCCTGTGCCCCCGTAGACACCTGCCCAAGCACGGCCAGTCCCACGATGATGAATATCAGTCCCAATGGTGTGCGCATCTCTTTTCTCCTTTTCCGCGTGGGACTTTTTCGCCCCGATACAGCACCGCCTATTCGGTACGGACGTCTAGAACGGCGTGGTTCAAGAAACGTCCTTACACACGCCAGGATAGGAATACCGTTGCGCCATGTCAACAAGCATGGCCTGTCCCCGGTCGGTCGCACATTGATAACTCGGGGAGCGCGGCGTATGATGGTTACACGACGAGACCCTGCACGGGGCATTAAGAAGGAAGGAGGCCGAAGTGAAGACTGCCGAGATGGACCCAACCGCTCTGAAAACGATACGGAGAATTATCACGAGTTGTGTTTACGGGAACCTCGCCACCGTCGGCGCAGACGGCAAGTCTCCCCGCGTCCGTCCCGTTTGCGCGTTCCTCCAGGAGGACTTCTCCATTCTCATTCCGAGCCACCGGGACACCCGCAAGATCGAGGAACTCCGGAAAAACCCGCGAGTGGAGATCTGTTTCGTCGACGCCGCGCACTGGCAGGTCCGGGTTGCCGGCGAAGTCGAGGTCGTCACCGACGAGGGAGTCAAGAAGCGCCTGACGGAGACCACCCTGGACCCCAAGCTCTGGCGGGGATTCTTCCCGAACGGGGAGAAGGACGAGCGTTTCGTGCTCTACCGGCTCCTGCCCGAGTCCTTCGAATGGATGAAGGAGTGGGAGATGAACTACAAGCGAGTGGAAGTGCCTTCCTGACGACGGCCGATCCACGCAACAGCGAGCCCGCTGGGATGAATTGCCGTGTTAGGTGGCGCGGTGCCGCGATCCAACGAAGAACAAATGGTTAATCTGTTTTGGATACTCGCCGTCAGCATACGCGCGAGATATCGCCTTAGCAACCTTCTTGTCCAGCGCCTGCTGGTGGCGATGAATCGTCAATGAGTACTTTAACAGTTCAACTCGTCTTGAAAAGCGAAAGTTCAGAATATCACGAACATTTGGATTAACGGGCAGTTTGCAACGAACATGCCAGCCATCAGGATACAAGCGACACACGATAAACGTCATTGTATCAACTGGCGTGTAGTGTACGAAACAATCTCGGTAATCTTTAAGTCGGCCGACCCAACGCCGTTTCGCATCACGAAGCAAATCGACGTAACCGGAAAGGTGTGTTTTCGAGCATAGCTTGTTGAACGACGGCGGCGTTTGGTCGTGGTAACCTGTACCGATGATACGCGCGAGAACATCAAGTGCGCTGTTAATCGCAGAAAGATAGGTCTCGAAGTCCCAATAGATTTCGTATGACTGCTGATCTCCGATCGATGTCTCGAACAGGTTTCCGGATGCGGTTTCGAGTTGTCTGGCGAACTGGCGATGCGCGTCCACGTAGCGAGAGTGAAGCAGACGCAGTCGTCTTCTTGCGTGATCGAGATGGTACCGATAGATTCGAGGGTACTCGCGAGCAAACCAGCAAAACTCGGCGTATGTGTCATCCGCGTCGAGTTCAAACCGAATACGGTCAAGAACGCGAACCACTTCGGGGGAGCGGAGGGGAAATGGCGGGAGTTCTGGCAATGAATGAAGCGGAGCATTTGGCACTGATTCGGGCCTCCATTTTCGCCTCCCAATGAGGGTTTATAAGATTTCCTGGTAATACCTTTAAATTGCCAGCTAGCCCATCGAATCAACACCATGCCCTTATTAGGCAAAGCACCGCGGTAGCTATCAACCTACTTCCAGTCTCCACCGAGAGTAGCGAAGTCAACACTTGCCGGCTCTGTGATTTTGACAGCTTTACCCGAACCATGCGGAGCGGCCCACGACCAGCCAGAGGGCCGATACCAAGTCTTAGCCTCAACAACTGCATTAGCTCCAAGCTTGTTGCGCGCGCCGTCCGCTAGGGATTGGAGCACATTACGGGAAGAGCCATACCAGCGCTTGCCTACTTCTAATTGTCCTAAGATCTCATACTTTGCTGTCCCCGGCAGGGTCGAACTGGTTACGTAAACAGGGTTGCTGTGTGGTGCATACTTTGTGGGGGAAAGCTGGCTTACAAAGGAATTGTGAGCAGAACATCCCATCAGCCCTATTACTATTGCGCATATCTGGGCAATCTGCTTTGACCTCATTGTTTTCTCCTTGCCTGACTACGGCTTAAATGGTTTCCAAGTCGGATTCCCGTCAGGGCGACACCAAGGGCGGCCAGGTGATCAGTCAGGGGTCAATCCGTACGACTTGTTATTTCCAATAAGTGATAGCCGAACTGCGTTTTGACCGGGCCGTGAACTGTGTTGAGTGCACCACTGAATACGACCTCGTCGAATTCCTTGACCATTTGTTTCGGTTCGAATTCCCCCAAATCGCCGCCCTGCTTTCCTGAAGGGCAGGTGGAATGCTTCTTCGCCACTTCGGCAAAATCAGTGCCGGCCAGGATCTGCTTCTTCAGTTCTTCGCATTTCTCCTCACTGTCAACCAGTATGTGCCTTGCGCTTGCTGTCGGCATTTGATCCCTCCTGTTCCAGTTGAATGTGTTTGTCACTCGCCTTCTGTGAAGTAATCTTGTTCCGTGGGCACAACGTCATCGAGCGCTTCGATTTTAAAGAGATATTTCTTGCATTGTATGAAACATTCCGACACATTCACATAGACTTCATACATTGATTCCAACGATTTCTTGATCGTCTCGATCGACTCCACACTTCCGGTAATATGGAGGCCGAGGCCTGTCTTGTCGAAATCCATGATCAAAATGCCAATCGAGGGATTCACGGATAGGTTCTCGAGCGAATCACAAACCCCGGTGCCGTCAAATTCGGTATACGAGAGACGATTTTCGTTGTGGACTTTGATGAATCCCGGTTCGCCGTATCGAATAGCGCAGTGGTTTTTCTTTCCATCTGTTGTTGCGATAAACATCAGCTTGGCTTCTTTGACAAAATCGATCATTTTCGGCGTCAATTGCGTCCTGACCTGGCTCTTCTTGAACGCCTCATACCTTACTGGAACTCTGTACATTGTTAAGCCTCCTGAAGAGTGAATAAATAGGGATTATGCGGTCTTCCTCTTAATAATAGTCAGCATAAGATTCCGGTTCAACCGTCCATTGCGAGGAATATTGCTGTGGAAAAACGTCGCGATCGGCCCATTGTGAAACCCTCAGGATCGTAGGATGGGCCTTGGCCCATGCTGAATTCTCACGCAGCATTTTCCTGAATCTTGAAAATCACCGCCGCAACGGCGCCGCCGACGAGCGGGCCAACGAGGTAGAGCCAGAGGTCGCCGAAGGAGCCGTCCGCCGCGAGTGCGTTCACAATCGTAGGGCCAAGTCCGACGGCGGGGTTGAAAGCGCCGCCGGAAATCGGCCCGCCGGCAAACGCGGCCACAACGATCGTAAAACCGATGGCCAGCCCGTAATACGAGTTTCCCTCCGTCGCTTTCGACGTTGCTACATTCAGCACGACCAGACAGAGCGCAAAGGTGTAGAGCATCTCGACGAGCAGCGCCCCTGCGCTGGAGGCTGTCTCCGCGGGGCTCGGGGCAAAGCCCTTCCCCAAGATTACGAAGACGACAATACTCGCGGTCAATGCACCTCCCACTTGAAAGAGCAAATACCATGCAAAATCCTTCGGATCCAGTTTCCCCCGGAGCAGGACAGCCAACGAGACTGCAGGATTGTAGTGTCCTCCGGAAACGTGACCTCCCATGTAGACCATGATCATCAGCGACGAGCCGATCGCCAGCGGCGCCAGAGGCGATCCGGACAACACCATCAGCCCGATGGTCAACACAAGAAAAAAGGTCCCGACAAACTCCGTTATATATTTACTCATGCTCTGTCCTTTCGAGTTTGAGGTTCTATGTTTACGGCCAAGGAAGCGGATGCTGTATCGGTCCTCACCGGGTTCGAGTGGCGATGGACCGTCAGATCGTGTCGAGGCCGAATTCCTTGGGCAACGACGCGATCCGATCCTTGACATGAGAGAGGAAGCTTGCCGCCCCTATACCGTTGATGATGCGGTGATCAAAGGCCAGGACCAGGTTTACGGCGCAGGTCAGCCGAATCCCGTCCTTTCCATCCCCTTCTATTGCATCATGGGGAGAGCCGACAAATAGGGTGGCAATGGAGGGGGGAACGACAACAGGGACGGCTGTTCTCACGCCAAACGCCGTCATACTGGTGAGGGCGAGGTGGGCCACCGTTTTGCCGGCCTGGTCCACCCCCTCGCGCGCGCTTTGAATGCAGGCCTTCGCTGTCTTTACAAAGTCAGTGAATGGCAGCGTATCAGCCTGTGAAACGACCGCCGTCGTCAGCTCATCATGGGGCAGCGCGACGGCAATTCCGAGATTCCCGTGCCGATACCGACGCAGAGTATTCCCATCGACGGCCGTGGAGCGGAAACTCTCATTTTTTGGCAAGGCTTGCACAACACACCAAGCCACAAGGAGAAACTTCGAGGGTTTTTCCTCTTCCGGAAAATCCTGCTCCTTGAACCATTCATGCACCTGCTCCACGGGCCCCCACGCGACTGGGGCCTCAATCACGCCGGTCACGACTTGGGTTGTTGTGCTCGACAATCGGTAGAAAAGAGTTCGCTGGTGGGGGGACATCGGAACCTCTTCGTATTCGAGGTCGCCTTTTGGCTCGCTGGTTTCCGTGCCCCGGGCTGCCAGGTAGGTATCGATGTCGGCGGGCATAAGTTTTCCGGAGATGCCAAGGATGGTCATGATTTCTTCTTCCTTGAGGCCTTTTTCCTTGGCGTAGGCCCGGGTACGGGGTGGAATGATCACATTGCGCAGAGCCGCGCCGGGAGACGAAGGTCCGAGAGCCTCGGCCGCAGGAGGAGAAACCGCCTTTGGAGTTGCTTCTTGTTCCGCACCGTCCACAGCAACCTGTGCGACGACCGACCCAACAGGGACGATATCGCCTTCCTGCACGGCCCACGACTCCAGAATTCCGTCTGTCGGGCTCTCGATTTCCACTTCCGCTTTGTCGGTCTCCATTGTGTAAATGGGCTCGTCGCGACGGACGGGGTCACCCGCTGTCTTGGCCAGATGCACGATTCGGACTTCCACCAACCCTTCGCCAAGCTGGGGTACCCGGATCTCAATGGTCGGCATCGTCTGCTACTCCAACGTTACCTGAATTGCCTCAACGACTTCTTCGACGTCCGGCAGCGCCTCGTATTCGAGGGCAGGATTGTACGGCACGGGGGTGTCCGTCCGCGCAACCAATTGCGGTGGCGCAAGAAACAGGTTCCATCGATCCGGATGCGAGGTTGCCTCGCTGATTATTACCTCGCCGAACCCGCCGGTCCGGTTATCTTCATGGACAACCACCAAACGGCCCGTCTTTGCCAGGCTAATCTCTATGGTTTCCCAATCGCATGGGACAATGGTCCGCAAATCGAGAACTTCCACTGACACTCCCTGAGTTGCCATTTTTTGGGCCGCTTGCTCGGCAAGTTCGACGCAGTTTCCCCAAGTGACCAGGGTGACATCGTGTCCTGGATGCCGAATCACGGCCTTACCGAAAGGCACCGGCATATACTTTTCAGGGGCGGGAAATCGCTGACGAAACAAGTGTTTAGGGAGCAGGAACAACACCGGGTCGTCGCCGCGGATCGCCGTCCAGAGCAGTCCCGCCGCGTCCTCAGGCGAGCTGGGGATGACAATCCTGATGCCGGGAATATGCGCCATTAACCCTTCCCGGCTTTCGCTGTGCCACACGCCGCCCCCGGGCAGATAGGCCCCGTGTGGAACCAGAATAACCATCGGACAGCTCCATTCTCCGTTCGAACGCCAGCGCAAGCATGACACTTGAGTGATCAACTGGTTCAAGGCGAGTGGCAGAAAATCAATAAACTGTAGCTCAGCGACCGGTCTGTAACCCGCCGCCGCCAATCCTGTTGCAACCCCTATAATTGTCGCTTCCGCAAGGGGGGAATTGAATACCCGGCTTGGGAACTCAGTCGAAAGTCCTTTTGTCAGGCCAAAGACGCCCCCCTTGGGATCTTCTATGTCTTGCCCGAACAAGACCACGCGATCGTCTTCTCGTAGGGCAATTCCCAACGTCTTGTTGACCGCCGAGACCATCGTCATGGCTTCGCAGGGAAGGTCGAGCGGGATGCTCGGAACGACCTGGGGGCTGTAAGTTTCCTCTGCGGCGCGACCTTTGTCTGGGTCTTGTGCTGCTTCCGCGGCAACGTAGTCTTCGTAGACACTGTTTCTGGTCGTCTCCTGAATCTGCTCCCACTCCTCTTCGGTGAGCTGCCCTTCACTGATGAGCAACTTGGCGAGGTTTGGAATCGGGTCGCGCCGGATGCCCCCTTCGATTTCTTCGGAAGCGCGATAAACCCGCTGATCATCAGAACAAGTGTGCGACGAAATACGATCCAATTCACACCAGAGCACCGTGGGGCCGGCGCCCGCGCGCGCCTTCTCGATTGCCTCGCTTCCGCATGCGAATACTTTGAACGGGTCTCTTGCATCCACTTTCACCACGTGTTTGTGAGAGAGGACATCGAGGTTGTAGGGGTTGAACCGAGCCGTGGGCGTGCTGAGGCCATATCCGTTGTCCTCCACCACGAATATCATGGGAAGCGCTTCCTGCACCGCGAATGCCACCGCCTCGTAGTATTCGCCTTGCCGGATGGCGGCATCGCCGACGGTGCAGAGCGCGATCTGCCGCGTGCCGGACAGCCTGAACGCCCAGGCGCAGCCGGCCGCCGGCAGGCATTGCGAGCCGGTGGGGCTAGCGTAGCTGAATATATTGTGCCGTCGGGAACTGTAGTGGGCGGGCATCATGCGTCCCGCTGAACTCGACTCCTTCTTGGCGAAATAGGTAAGAGCCATCTCATAATTGCTTACGCCTCGAGCCAGCGCAACGGCCCGATCGCGGTAATTCAGGTACAGATAGTCATCAGGCTCAAGCAGATAAACCAACGCCGCCAGCGTCTCATGGCCCGCGCCGGCGACCTGGAACCAGCCCTTGTTCTGGCGCAGAAGAAGTCCTTCGCGCCTGTCCCCCTCACGCGATAGAAACATCAACTCCAGAAACTCGATAGCGGGAAGCGCTTCGATGGCGCTTTCTCGCACGGATGGCCTACTCATGGAAATCTCTCCTGACGATATAAGGGCATCATGAAATTCGCTCTCCAAACCACACTGCCGGCCTCATTCTGCACTCAGTGTGCGAGACACCGGTCCCCTTCCGCACGCGGACAGATATGGCTTTCTTCGCACAACATTAGGTTCGCCCTATGATAGCAGGAACGCCCGGAATACTTCCCGTACCCATTAGAGGCCAAAGTTGTCCGTATAGGCTTCGCTGACCCTTCACCTGCCTTGAAAGGTGCAGGCTGCAATCTGAGTAACATAGCATCTTTGGACTCAAGAGAGGAGGGCAAGACGGCAAGTCAGGTCAAAGGCCCATGCCTCAGGGAGATATTACCGTAACATCATCTGGATACGCACACGAAATAGGGCGCTTTCGGACTAAAACATACAACATTACGTTTTATATACACGATACAAATCAAGACGTTACAACCGATTCGCAACGTTTCTTTTTGGTTGCCGGGGTTCATGCGAGCCCCCTGTCCCCCCCCCATATTTCCGCTAAAAAAAGTCGCCTTCCATCCTCGACGCCCCGGCAATTCGGTTTGGGCTTTCATGGAATTTAAATCTATAAACCACTGCGAATAAAGTCCTTGACACGCTACCACCTGCCATGATAATGTACGACTTTTATTTGAGGGAAGTGTCTTTATTGTCCCTTCGGGGCACCTCCCTAAGAGAAAGAAGGGGCTGAAAAGGACCCTTTTGATAAAGGGGTCCGCGTAAGGAGTAAGTCTGTGGCAACAGGTACTGTGAAGTGGTTCAGTGATCAAAAGGGATACGGTTTTATCTCTCCCGACGATGGCGGCAAGGATCTCTTTGTCCATCACTCAAACATCGCGGATGAAGGTTTCCGGACCCTTAGGGAGACCCAGAAGGTCGAGTATGAGGCGGAAGAGGGCCAGAAAGGCCCGGTAGCGACCCAAGTTCGCCCTCTTTAATCCAAGGCTGAACGGAAAATCTCAGGGGCCTCTGCGAAAGCAGGGGCCCTTTTTCCATCTCACCGCAGTGAACTCCCCTCGGCACGGGCACAACAAGAGATCGCACCCCGTTCCGATTATGTTCGCTAACACTTCCTCCATTCTCGACAAACCGCAACTCGCCCCCCTTTATCCTCATTGGACTACGCGGTATTCAGTAAACACCTCAATCGGCGCCCGCGTAATCCCGACGGGAAGCATCCCCGAAAGATGGCAGTAAAAACCCGCTCCGGCGCCGCTGCTGATTGTTCGCAATGGAAACCGAGTCTGGTACTCAGTTTGATCGACCCGCTGAAGCCGGTCCCAAACCTCAGGAGTGAGTGGATACTGGTGAAGAATCCTCGGAATCACCACGTAATCCCCAATCTTCAGTTCCGGTCCGCTGCTGGGCAAATATCTGAACCCTTCTGCATCCATGTAGTCACGGAATCCATCCTCGCCGACATACCACACTTGACCCGGCTCGTTCCCATACCGGCCTGCCACGTGCTTCGCATACTTGCGGTATGTATCGGCGAACTGGGCGTCGGCGTAAGCCGCGGCCAACCCATAAAGCAGAGCCAGACAGGCAGCGACCGGCAACACCGCTTCTCGGGGCGCCCATCGCCACCGCGGCGCCAGACGCTCCATCGCGCGAATAACCGCGAGAATGCTGGCAGGGACCAGAATAGCCATGTACCGAACGGAGCCGAATGGAAGCAGCAGGGTTGACGCTACAAACGAGGGCGCGATCCACAGCATGAGGAATAGATCAGTGCTCCGGGATTCTTCCGCGGACTCCGCCTTGAGGTTATTTCTCAGATTGCCCCATAGGATCTGAGCAAGAGCACATGCCGAACCAAAGAACAGGATGAAAGGCAGGAGGCGGCTTCCGTCCAAATAGTAGCCATATCGCCATCGAACCAAGGCATAGCCGCCCACTGCCCCCAGGACAAGGCTCCAGAGGGCTCCCCGGGAGCGATACATGGCGATTAAGACCAGCACAGGTACGACCACGATCCCTCCTCCCATGTCCAGCAGATTGGCGACCGTCTTGTCCACGGCCACACTCAGCGAATAGGGGTGATAGGCATCTCCCCCTCCAAACCATGCTTCCCTTGCCCGCAAGAGGAGAAAGCTCCCGTACGTAACCTTCGAATACACTTCCCACACCATCAGGACTGCAATACCCACAGCGCTGGCCATCACGGCGTTCTTGACGTTTCTCCTGCGAAGCAGTTCGTATGCCAGGATTATTGGAATCGCCAGACCGCTCTGATATTGCGACAGTAAGGACAATCCCAACAGGATTCCGGACCCGACGATCAGTCTTCGATCATTCCTTTCGGAGCCTCCGATATAGAAGGCTATTGATCCCATAAAAAAGGAGATTCCAGGCAGATCATGGGTTACGTTGTGAGAAAGCAGCATAAAGGCGGGAGTTCCGATGAAGATTAGAGTCGCCAGCAAGGGGCTCTTCGTGAACCGGCTGGCCAGGTAGTACATCGAAAAAGTCGACAACAGAATCAGTGGTATCAAGGACAGGCGCAGTTGCCATTCCTTTGTCAATCCCGACCACACCAGCACTGCCATTCGGTAGTAAGTGAGGGGCGGATTGGGCAAGCACAGGAACATATTCCGTTCTTCCCCCTCATAGTAAAGAGAGACATCCAGTCCGCGCAGGAAGTCTTGCGCCAGACTCTTCCCGACATACACCTCGACGTGCTCATCGATGTGGAACGCACGGTTCAGAAAGGGGGCAAGAGTCAGAAGGGAAATGACGACGAGAGCGGCAATAGCTTTATTGGTCTGGGTTGTTGACATGGTTTGGTGTCGGGAGCGCCTGCCGGTATACCCACGCCAGGAATCCTCCCGCCGTTCCCGCCCAAAGCAAACATCGCAGGTGGATGGACGGACGGACGTAAGGGCCCACCTCCGTATGGACATCCTGGATCGCGAGCGTGAGGAACAGGAAAGCGAGGCTGGCTATGGGCCAGCGGCCCGCCTCCTGCCGGCTCAGATCCCAGATCAGGAAAAAGACAAACGGGACCAGGTATTGATGTGGATAAGACCATTTGGTCATCAAAGCGAAAACCAATTGACACAGAACCAGAACAGAGAAACCCTGGATGGAATTCAATTCGTGTCCCTTTAACCCAATCAAGTGCAGCGAGATACCCAACATCAGTAGAAGCGTCAGCGGATTCGCCCAGACTTTGGACAGGTCATCTCCCACCAGCAGCGAGACCGGCTTCCACAGGGTAATCCCGTAAAGCGGCCTTGACCGTTCAAACCGGAACCAGCTGTCATACAGATCGTCCCCCCGGAGCAGCGCGTACGGTCCCAATACAACACAGGCGACCAAGACCGCGGCGCAGGCCAGCTTGAGCAATGCCTTGCCTTTTCTTCTTGCCACCAGGTAACAGACTACAGGTATCAACGTGATGATCCCGACCACCTTGGTGAGGATTGCCATCCCGAATATTGCACCGGCCAGACTGTATCTTTCTTCTGCGACCAGGCGCAATCCTACAAGGGCGCAAAAAAGCATGAGGGTGTATGGATTGTGCATGCGAACCGAAGAAAACCACAGGAGCGGAGAGAAAAGGAACAAGATATATCCAAGAAGGAGAGTGCTCGACTCGATGGCAGGTCGCAAGCGCAGTATGGTTTTCTTCATCTCATGGGCAACGAGCAGATCGAAGATGAGAACCGGGACAAGCACGAGAGACCCGGCAATTCCCATGAAGTGGTGCAGGCCGATCCGCGGGGCGAGCCATACAAAGGGGGCAAGAAGGAATGCGTAGTGAGGGCCGAAGGTCAATGGGAAGGAAACGCTGACCCCTTGGAGCTCTTCAAGCGACCGGATTTGGTAGATGTCGAGCCAATGGCCTTCCAGGACTTTTCCCGCCGCCGGGACGTAGAAATTCACCAGATCGGGATGGGAGACAGTGGATTTGACAATCAGTGCAGAGAGAAAATAAAGGAGACTTATTGCGAGGAAGGGGTGGGAACGAAGTGCTTGGGGTAGTCTGGCGATTTGCCCTGCCTTTACTTTATCTGGCCCTTCGGCAAGCCGGAAAGGATGGTCGCTTGCCATCAGTTAACCGGTTATCACGCCATGAGTTCAACATTCCGGCGCGACACAAAATTATACCCCTGCTCTTGATCCCCGGCAAGGCCATTCAGGCCTGTTGAGGATGACTTCCGACCCGGATCCTTCCGCATCACAAGTCTAAATCCAACAATGTTTTGCGGGATATGAGACCTTCCCCTTGACTTTCCTGCGGTCAGGGTGCAACCATTTTCTCAAAATTGGGGACTCCAGGGATAGCGCGGCTGTGTAAGCTACGCACCCCAGAATGAGAATTTCCTTGCCAGGGGTAACCCGAGAGGTCATTCGACTCACGAGGAGGAGGGCAAAGTCTCCGGGGGGCGAACGCCGGAGTTCCATACTAGTCTCACGAAAGAAGGCGATTCTGTGGCAACTTTACAACTTGGATTTTCGAAAAGTATCCCTTTGACAGACATCGTCAAAGGAGCGTGCGAGGAGTTTACAAAAAAGGCGGGGTTTCCCAAGCGTCTCATCATGCAGTCGGGGAAATTCCAGCTCGAGTTGAGTACGGGCGGAACCGATCGCATTTACGACCGCTTCGTCCTTACCACGACAGAAGTTGATACCGCAAAGCTTCAGGATTCCTTGGATTCTGACTATGAAAAGTGCTCCGTCCTGCAAACGGAGAAAGGAGCCGAGCTGAAGTACCCGGATGTTTCCATCACGCCGAACAGGGAAGAAGCTGAAAAAATCCTCAACGTCTGCGGCAAGATCATCCCATTTCTCAGCGTGTGGATTGTTACGGGGTCTGGTTTCGAGGAAGAGGAATTATCTCTCGAAAAATTCTTCCAACTCATGATCGACGAGAACGCCTCTGACATTCACCTGGAGGTCAATGAGCCCCCTGTCTACCGCGTTGATAATGACATCATGCACTCTGACATTTACGGAAGACTCTCTGGCTTTCAAATTGAATATCTGCTCAAAGAGATCGCTTCCCCGGAGGAATGGGAACTTTTCCAAAAAGAGAAGAGCATCAGCTTCAACTTTCATATGGTCGGCATGGGATACTCCCGGGTGAGCGCCTTTTACAAGAAAGGCGCGGTTCACCTCACCTTTCGCTACCTCCCCGAAAAGATCCCGAGCTTCGAGGATCTCAATCTTCCTCGAGATCGGCTCGAGCGTATCTCAGACGAATATATGGGATTGTACTTGATTGCGGGCGTGACGGGCTCCGGCAAGACCACGACCATGGCGGCTATCTTGGATGCCATCAATGAAAACCGGAAAACCCATATTCTGACTATCGAAGACCCGATTGAATACGTTTACGAAGATAAACTCGCCATGGTCTCCCAGCGAGAGATTGGGCGAGACGTGCCGGACTTTCAGCATGGGATTCTCAGTGCTCTCCGGCAGGACCCGGACGTCATCGTGTTGGGGGAGATGAGAGAGCGGGATACCATTCGAGCAGCCATCGAGGCTGCATCAACCGGCCACCTGGTTTTTGCGACGGTCCACCTCCAAACGGTTGCCGAGTCGATCAGCCGCATAACCAGCCATTTTGACCCCTCCGAGCGAGACCTGTTGCGTATGCAGCTTCGCGATTCCCTGCGGGGGGTCATTTGCCAGAAGCTTGTGCCCAAAATCGGCGGAGGGCGAGTCCCTGCGCTCGAGATCCTGGTGAACGATCACAAGGAGATAACCGACGGCATTCTCGAAGGGAACACCGAACGCATATCCATCGGTGTTCAGCAGGAGAACTTCACTCACTCGGTTTCTTTCGAGCGCTATTTCTACCACCTGGTCAAGAACAAGACGATCACCGAAGAAACGGCCATGAAATATGCTCCTGCCCCCTCCCGCCTCCACCAGATGCTCATTGGCACATATAAGATTCCTCGCCCTGAGGGCCTCCGGGAGGCAGCGAAGCGGGGGGGCGGTCACTAATTCGCCGTCCTTCACCCTTCGTAACTCAGACAGGCTGTGGGGTTCCCCAGTCGAAGCCAGTCAGTTTCTTCCAGTGCAATTGACCCCATCCTTGTCATTCTGATAGAGTTCCGTACATTTTCGAAAAGGATTTCCTGACACACACGGCTCTGGTCCGAATGGTGTTCAAATGGAATTGAAATCATACGCAGAAGAAATACTGGCCACCGCCCTCGAGAACGGGGGCGATATGGCGGAAATATTCCTCGAGGAACGACATACCACCCAGGCTCGATGCGAGGATTCTAAGCTGGAACGGGTTACCTCGGGCACGGACCGGGGCGCCGGTCTTCGGGTTCTATTGGGAGACCAGACCGCATACGCTTACACCAACGACGTTTCTCGAGACGGGCTTCTGGCCTTGGCAAGACGCGTCAGCGAAGGGATCAACTATCCGAAAGGGAAAACACAGTTCGACTTTCGCGTAGAGACTCACTCCGAAAAGGTCAAAACTCCACCTGAAGAGGTCCCGATCGAGAGGAAAACAGAGCTGATTCGTGCCGCCGAGGCAGCTGCGCGTCAGGTGGACGCCCGCATTGTCCAGGTCCCCGTGTACTATGGGGATAGTCTTCAAAAAGTCTCCGTTGTCAACTCAATGGGACGATACGTTCAGGATGAGCGGCGCCAGATCTTCTTTATGGTTATGTGTATTGCCGCGGCCAACGGCGACGTTCAGACCGGGATGGAGCCGGTCGGCGGCGCCGTCGGATTCGAGCTTTTCGACGAGCACGATCCCGAGGAGCTGGCCCGGCAGGCCGCTCATCGCGCCATTGTGATGCTGGAGGCGGACAAGGCTCCCGCGGGAGTCATGCCGGTCGTGATCGGGAGTGAAGCCGGGGGAACCATGATCCACGAGGCCGTAGGCCATGGGCTCGAGGCGGATTTGGTCCAGAAGGGGCTCTCGAAATTCGGGGGCCGCATGGGAGAGAAGATCGCCGCCGAGGGGGTCACCGTCATTGACGACGGCACCCTGACCGGCAAGCGGGGCAGCGCCCGCATAGACGACGAGGGGAATCCCTGTCGGCGAAATGTCCTGATAGAAAACGGTGTGCTCAGGGGATTCATGCACAACCATCTCACTTCCAACCGGGATGGGGTGACCCCGACGGGGAATGGCCGACGGGAATCCTTCCGGGAAAAGCCTATCCCCCGCATGACGAATACCTTTGTGGACCGGGGTACGGTCGAACCTTCTGAAGTCCTCGCCGCCACCGATCGAGGTCTCTATGTGGCGCGGATGGGTGGGGGACAGGTCAACACCGTCAACGGCGACTTCCTCTTTGAGGTGAGCGAGGGCTACCTGATCGAAGGAGGGAAGAAAGCACGGCCTGTCAGAGGCGCGTCCCTGGTCGGAAACGGGCCTGAAGTTCTTCTGAACATCGATATGGTGGGATTGGATATGGGATTTGGCATTGGGACCTGCGGCAAGGAAGGTCAAGGGGTTCCCGTTTCAGACGCTCAGCCCACCCTCCGAATTCGCCAACTCACCGTCGGTGGCACCCAAGTCGCATAGCTGATTACAGCCCCCTGCCTGATCCCTTCCTCGGATTCCCAAAGCTGGTCCTGCTATCATCTTGGAAACCTGACAGAGAATCCTGCCGTTACGAAGAAGTCATCGGCGTCGTCCGAAAGCCCGCCGCCCAGGGCGACATCGAACTGCAAATTGGGCCTGAGCTGATACGTGAATCCCCCGTCGATCGAGTGTGCGGGACCTCCCTGAGCGTTGAAAGGAACATCCCCGAAGAATTCAACGAACATTCCGAGCCGATCAGTGAGCCCAATCCCCACGGTGGCGGTGTAATTGAAGGAAGAAAGGGTGTCTCGATCCCCTTCGTCATCTTCTTCCGATTCCCACGTGGCGCCAAGGTTGTACCCCAACGAGAAGCGGTCGGACAACGTATGCGACATGTTGAACCGGAATGAAGGATCGAACCGGTCGCTCGAGAATTTCTCGGACCCTATCGGCAGGGAGACGGAGGCAAGCAACGCCGTTTCCGGGATCCAGCCCTGTTCTTCCCAGAGAAAGATCTTGGTCCCGAGCTCGGCATCGCCAATTTCCGTTTCATCTGAGGTAATCCTCCGGGTCAGAGAACCGTCCTCGGCTCGCTGCAGGTTTCTGTCCCGAATCTCCTCCGAGATGTATCCGGACCATCCCAATCGCAATTCGACCCGGTCGATCAAACCAATCCGGAGCAAGGTTCCAGGCGCTTCGTGAGTTTCGATTCGGACATCATCCTCATCGTCGGTTGTGTAGGTCCATCCTGTCTCCATCTGAAAATACCCGGGAGAGATGACTCGGCTCGACTCAGTCTGGTCAGGTCGATCAGTGATGAGCTCCTGCGGGTCCGTTTCAGCAAGGATTCGCGGGGAGCCAAGAAACAGACAGAGGAGAAATCCTGCCGCGAGCAGCCTATAGCCGGAATTCCAGCTCCACGCGCGACGATAAAATCCCGCCCGTTGATGGAAACGCTTATGGTTCATGCCAAGTCCTTTAGTTGTCGTTCCTAGCATGACTGAAGGTGATTGAACGGTACGCATCTACCCGTCCCACTTTATGGACAGGTCGATCCCGGCCTGAATGATAGCGGAGAGGCCGGTAAATACCTCGGCCAGCGCCACCAAGCTATCGAATTTGTTCTCTTGGGCCGGGGCCGGGCCCTGGCATTGTTCTTCGGTGCGAGTAAGTCCTCGTATGTGTTTCATGGCTCTATCCTTATTGATTATCGAACTCCGAAAGGTACAGGAAATGGAACTAAAACATTCGGACACCCGTAATATATATTAAGGGAACCGAAAATTCAAGCCTTTTCTAAGGATCGGCCACTCAGAGCCAATCGTCAATCTGAGGAACTGACAGGCAAGATTCTTCGAATCTCTGAGGGAAAGTCAGGCATCGAAACCAAGAAAGTCGCTTCGCAGGAATATACCGTAAGAGATAGAAGGCAGAATCTCGACAGCTTCCATGCAGGTAAGGCTTTATGGCCACATCGCATTTGTAAGATCTTGATGTATAATTGTTTGCGTCCCAAAACCCGCTATTCCTCACCCTATTCCCCGAAAGCCGATTATTGATGTATCGGGCAGTTGAAACCTTGAAGGAGAATGGTTCGTCTAAAGTTTAGACAATTTGACTTGACAATATTGTTTTTATCGCGTACAATCCGGGCAATCTCATCGGAGAGGTGATATGGAGCCTTTATCTCAACAACCCCCGCGGGATTCGCGCTCGTGGCAGATTCTAGACCTGGTGGGTCGCCAGGGCGAAATGACTGTTGCCGAAATGGTGACGGAGCTGGGCATCACGACCACCGCAGTCCGCCAGCAACTCAACCGGCTGATGGCGGAAGGATGGCTGGCGCGGGAGAAACGGTGCAGTGGCCCGGGTCGGCCTGCCGACATTTTTTCCTTATCGGATAGGGCCAAGAGGCTATTCGCGCAGCAGGTGGACGAATTCGGAAGTCTGTTGTTGGAAGAAGTCTTTAAATCACTGGATCGCTCGAAGCTGCGCTCCATTTTGGAGGGAGTGGGCCGTCGAATGACCAGCGAATTGCGGTCTGTTGTGGGAGAGGGGCGCCCGGAAGAAGTAATGGAGAGATTGGCTGACGCATTTGAGGAACGGGGCATCCTGAGTCATTCATCCGATGACAAGAAGGGCGCATCCTTGAAAGTGTTTACATGTCCCTATCATGGGATTGCGATTGAACATCGGGAAATTTGCGACATGCACCGCGAAGTGATCAGCTTGCTTGTGGGACGCCATACGTCCCTGGAGAATTGCATGCTGGATGGACACCAGTGCTGTGAATTCGCTGTCGCCAATACCTAATAGGATCCCTCTCTATAAAAGAACAAACGGGTCGAAGGTTGATTTTCAACCGACCAATTGAATGGAGGTAGGACACGATGCCGGAAACTGTCGACACAACACTCGAGCATTGGGCGGACCAGGAATACAAGTGGGGGTTTGTGACTGATGTCGAGGCGGACAGCATTCCTCCCGGTCTGAACGAGGATGTCGTGCGGATGATCTCCGCGAAGAAGGGCGAACCGGACTGGATGACCGAATGGCGGTTGAAAGCCTATCGGCACTGGCTCACGATGGAAGAGCCGAAATGGCAGAATGTCTATCACCCGCCTATCGACTACCAGAGCATTATTTACTATTCGGCGCCGAAGCAGCAGGAGAAACTCGCAAGCTTGGATGAGGTCGACCCAAAGCTTCTGGAAACATACGAGAAGCTGGGCATTCCGTTGGAAGAGCAGAAGATGCTGTCCGGGGTGGCGGTGGATGCCGTTTTCGACAGTACGTCGGTTGCGACAACGTTTAAAAAGGAACTCGCGGAACAAGGAATAATTTTCTGCTCGTTTTCCGAGGCGGTCCAGGAGCATCCGGACCTGATCAAGAAGTATATGGGGTCGGTCGTTCCGTATTCGGACAACTTTTTTGCCACGCTTAACTCGGCGGTATTCACCGACGGTTCCTTCGCTTACATCCCAAAAGGGGTGCGATGTCCGATGGAGCTGTCTACCTACTTCCGAATCAACGCCGCATCGACGGGGCAGTTCGAGCGAACACTGATTATTGCGGAAGAAGGCGCCTACGTCAGTTACCTCGAGGGCTGTACGGCTCCCATGCGCGACGAGAACCAGCTCCACGCGGCGGTTGTCGAGTTAGTGGCTCTGGACAATGCGACCATTAAATATTCAACCATACAGAATTGGTATCCGGGCGACGAGGAAGGCCGGGGCGGGATTTATAACTTTGTCACGAAGCGAGGGAAATGTGCCGGCAAGAACTCCCACATCTCGTGGACCCAGGTCGAGACCGGCTCGGCGATCACCTGGAAGTATCCGAGTTGTATTCTGATCGGAGATAACTCGGTCGGAGAGTTTTATTCGGTGGCCATGACCAAAGCGAGACAGCAGGCCGATACCGGCACGAAAATGATTCATATCGGAAAGAATACGAAGAGCACAATCGTGTCGAAGGGGATTTCCGCCGGCTTCGGCCAGAATACCTATCGGGGAATGGTGAAGATCAACCAGGGGGCGGCCGGCGCCCGGAATTTCACTCAATGCGATTCGCTCCTTATTGGAGACAAGTGCGGGGCGCATACCTTTCCTTATATAGAGGTAAAGAACTCGACGGCTCAGATGGAGCACGAGGCAACGACTTCCAAGATCGGCGAGGACCAGTTGTTTTATTGCAATCAACGGGGCATTTCCCCTGAAGATGCAATCCACATGATCGTGAATGGCTTTTGCAAAGAGGTTTTCCGGGAACTCCCAATGGAGTTCGCCGTCGAAGCCCAGAAGCTGCTGGAACTGAGTCTGGAAGGAAGTGTCGGATAGTCAGTCCGATTTCAGAAGACTCCCAATTCAATTGGAGGTATAGGAAAAAGACAATGCTCGAAATTAAGAATCTGCACGCCAGAGTAGACGACCAGGAAATTTTGAAGGGCGTGAATCTTTCCATCAAACCGGGGGAAGTCCATTCCATCATGGGACCCAACGGATCCGGCAAGAGCACACTCGCCCAAGTGCTCGCCGGAAGAGACACGTACGAAGTAACGTCAGGAGAAGTGATTTACAACGGGAAGGACCTGTTGGAAATGGCGCCGGAAGAGCGGGCCTGTGAAGGTGTTTTTATGGCTTTTCAATATCCCGTCGAGATTCCCGGCGTCAGCACGAACCACTTCTTGAAGGCGGCGTTGAACTCGGTCCGGAAGCATCGCGGCCTCGAGGAACTGGGCGCCATAGATTTCCTCAAACTGATCAAGGAAAAAGCCCGGTTCGTGAAGTTGGACGAATCTCTTTTGAAGCGCGCCGTCAACCAGGGGTTTTCCGGAGGCGAAAAGAAGCGGAATGAAATCTTCCACCTGGCGGTGCTTGAACCCTGTCTGGCGATATTGGATGAGACCGACTCCGGATTGGATATTGATGCCATGCGTATCGTTGCGGACGGAGTGAATCAGCTCCGAAGTCCCGACCGAGCCTTTATCGTGGTGACGCACTACCAGCGTCTTCTCGAGTACATTGTTCCGGACTTTGTCCATGTCCTGATCAACGGCCGCATCGTGAAGTCAGGAGACAAGAGTTTGGCGCTCGAGTTGGAAGAGAAGGGTTATTCGTGGCTCGAGGAACTGGCCGAGACCGCTCAAGCGGCGGTCGCGTGAGGGCTGACGAACTATGAAAAACAACAACACGCTCGATCAATACGCTGAACAATTTTCCCAACTGGAGTCGCGAACCTCCGGCAATTCTGCTGATTGGCTGCGATCCGCTCGCAAGACAGCGCTGGAACGGTTTCTTGAGTTGGGATTCCCCACCACTCGCCACGAAGACTGGCGGTTCACCAATCCGGCTCCCGTTACGAGCCGGGTCTTTAAAGCGAGCCGGCAAAATGACGTCACTTTGTCGGAAAGCCGGCTGGAGCCTTATCGATTAAAGGGCGAAGAAACGCTTCTCGTGTTCGTTAACGGGCGATTTGCAAAGGGTCTTTCCTCGATCGGTTCTCTTCCGAGCGAGGTTTTCTGCGGGAGCATCGCGGAGGCCATTGAAGCGGGACTTCCGGCTCTGGAGCAGCATCTTGGTCAATATGCAAAATGCGACACCGATGCGTTCACGGCGTTGAACACAGCCTTTGTGGAAGACGGCGCCGTGGTTGTAATTCCGAAGGGACAGGTCTTAGAAGAACCGATTCATGTGCTGTTTATTTTCACCTGCGGCGAACAGCCCACAATCACTCATCCGCGGACGCTCGTCGTCGCTGAGGAGAACAGCCAATTTAAACTGATTGAACACTACACGAGCCTCAACGGCAGCGAATATTTCACCAATGCGGTGACGGAAATTGTGGCTGCCGACAATGTGGTGGCGAACCATTTCAAGCTCGTATGCGAGGGAGAGCAGGGTTACCACGTGGGCACACTGCAGCTCAACCAGGGCCGCAGCAGCGCTGTATCCTCCTACACAATTTCGTTTGGCGGCGCGCTTGTCCGCAACAACATCGGCACTCTCTTGAACGGCGAGGGGGCGGATTGCGTCCTGGACGGCCTGTACATGCTGGATGGGAAGCAGCATGTGGACAATCACCTGCGCGTCGACCACAGCAGCCCGCACTGCACCAGCCGCGAATATTTCAAAGGTATCCTCCGCGACCGCTCCCGGGCGGTTTTCACCGGGCGAATCATCGTACAGCCGGGGGCTCAAAAAACGGACGCCAAACAGTCGAACATGAATCTGCTACTGTCCGACGGCGCCCAGGTGGATACCAAGCCCCAACTGGAGATCTATGCCGATGATGTGAAGTGTACGCACGGAGCGACGATCGGACAGATTGACGAGAACGCACTTTTTTATATGCGCAGCCGTGGCATCGCTGAGGACGATGCCCGTAATCTTCTAGTCTACGCTTTCGCCCATGACAGCCTCGACCGGATAACGACCGATAGTGTCCGGAATTACCTGGAAACGCTATTGATAGATCAGCTTCCGGAGACTCGGGCGCTCGAGGCCGCAGTAAGATAAGGTATTTGCACATTACAGAAGAAAGAGAGGGAAGCCACCGTGTCTGAAAACTATGCTCATCCGGAAGTTCTGGTCTCGACAGAATGGGTTGACCAGAATCGCTCGGATACCGACTCGATTCGGATCGTCGAATCCGACGAAGACCTCCTGCTTTACAACACCGGCCACATTCCCGAGGCGGTAAAAATAGACTGGGTGAACGACCTGAATGACCCGATCGTTCGAGACTACATCTCGGCGGAGAAGTTCAACGAGCTTTGCTCGAAACAGGGCATCGGGAACGATACTCAGGTCGTTTTCTACGGCGACAAGAACAATTGGTGGGCGTGCTACGCATTCTGGGTGTTCAGGCTGAACGGCCACGAGAAATGCGTCATCATGGACGGAGGGAGGCAGAAATGGCAAGCGGAAACACGGGCCTTCACCACGGATAAGCCCAGCTACCCCTCCAAACCATACACCGCCAAGCCCTTCGACAGGTCCATCCGGGCGTTCCGCAACCAGGTGCACGACCATATCGAATCCGGGAAGCCGCTGGTCGACGTTCGTTCCCCGCAGGAATATTCCGGCGAGCGGACCCATATGCCCGATTATCCGGAAGAGGGCTGCCTCCGAGGCGGACATATTCCGGGAGCGCTCAGTATTCCCTGGGCACAGGCGGTCGCTGAGGACGGGTCCTTCAAGAGCCGGAAAGAGCTTGAGCAGATCTACCTGGTCGAAAATGGCCTGAAGCCTGACGACGATGTCATCGCATATTGTCGAATTGGAGAACGTTCGAGCCACACATGGTTCGTCCTGACCTACCTGCTCGGATTCACCAATGTCCGCAACTACGACGGGTCGTGGACTGAGTGGGGGAATCTGGTTGGGGTTCCCATCGAGAAATCGTACGCTGTGGCTACCGCCTAGAAGTTTGAACATTGAGCCAGCTGGATCAAATTATCGAGGTTTTTCGTGGCGTCGACCCGGAGATGCGCCTCGAATTGTTGCTCGATTTTTCGAAACGGTTGCCGCCCTTGCCGGAGGAGTATCATGCCGCTCGTGATGCCGGATTGAATCGGGTTCATGAGTGTCAATCTCCGGTGTTCCTTTGGGTCGTATGTGAAAACGGCGGGATCCATATCCATGTGGACGTGGGCGAAGAAGCGCCCACGATAAAAGGGTTTCTTTCAATTCTGATCGAAGCCTTCGGCGGGTCTAAACCGGAAGAATTGGCCGAGGCCCCATCGGATCTTTTGAATCAATTAGGGCTGTCCGAATTGATCCGAATGACCCGTGCCGTCGGGCTGAGCGCCATCATCGGACGAATCAAACGCGAGGGTGCTCGATTCACCGAAAAAGAAATCGTGACCCAGAGTCACAAGGAGTGAAAGATGTCGGAGGCTCCAGATAAACCGCCCACTGGCTCAGATCTTTCCCTTGAGGATCGAATCACTGAAGCGCTTCGGACTGTTTATGATCCCGAGGTCCCCGTCAATATCTATGATCTGGGGCTCATCTACAATGTGGACTTAAATACGGACAGGGATGTGGACATTCGGATGACGCTTACCTCTCCGGCGTGCCCGGTGGCGGGAATCTTGCCGGGCCAGGTTCAGTCTACGGTACAGGCGGTCGAAGGAGTGGGCAATGTGAAAGTTAAGCTCGTCTGGGATCCGCCTTGGGATCAGAACTTGATGTCCGAAGCCGCCCAGCTCGAGCTGGGTTTGCTTTGAAAATGATCGACAGGAATTGATGGTTCAAAATTGGAAGGATCCCAGGAAAAACCTTCCAAATCCAAAGTGCCATTTACCGGCAGAAAAGGAGATTTTTCATGCCGTCTATATATGATCGTGAAGCAGTCAAGCCGATGTGGGAGGAGCTTACCAATGTGGGGGTTCGGTCCCTCGAGACTCTTGAAGAGGTTGATGATGTGTTGGGAGAAAACAGCCAGGGAACCACGCTTCTGGTGATCAACTCCGTGTGCGGTTGCGCAGCCGGCAACTGTCGCCCGGGGGTTGGCTTAGCGCTCCAGAATGAAAAAATTCCGGATAATCTGGTGACCGTCTTTGCGGGTGTCGATTCCGAAGCGACGCAGCGAGCGCGGGATTACCTCAAGGGGCAACCCCCCTCGTCCCCCAATATCGCTCTGTTCATTGATGGCAACCCCTCTTATCATCTGGAACGGAAGCATATCGAGAGGATGACCGCCGAGGAAATCGCCGGTGTCCTCACAGACATTTTCAATGAATATTGCTCGGCCAAAGGTCCCTCAGTTCCGCAGGAGGTCTATGAAAAGAACCTCCCTGCCAATATTTGCGGCTCGACAATTCCGATGAACACCGGCTTTATCGAGTCGGGCGACGAGTGAGGCTTTTCGTCGAACTTTGAACGCCTCCGATAAAATTCCCCGATCTCCGTCATTCCAAAGAGATCAGTTCCATTTGCTTGGATGTCATCAGTAAGTGGAGAGTGCCGGTGCCGGATTCGATTCGATCTCAACGCGGCACAGTCCGGCCTTTTTCATGGCAACAGCGGCGCGGGGGTCGCGCCAAGTAGAGATCCATGATTGACGCCTCCTGATTGACCCGCAAGGAAAGTTCACATTTTCTTTTACCCTGTATTATACTCTTCTCGTTATCCCCAATTGCAGTGAATCCAGACGGGGAAGTCCTGTTGTCTGCCCCGCTCTCATTGGTGAATTAGGAAGGGACCGCGTGGGTGATCCCGCGCGGCTCCTTCCTTGATAGAAAAGGAGAAATGTTGATGGATACGAAAGGTTTAGCAATGTACGCCGACCAGGCCTTCAAGGCAACCATCGGGCTTGTGAAGATGGTGCCCGAGGATAAACTCGACTGGCGACCGGACGACACGAATAACTGGCTGACCGTGGGCCAACTGCTCGCCCATCTGCCCACCGCCACAGGGTTTTGCATGAACATGTTCGTTACCGGAGAGTGGCCCGAAATGCCCGAAAGCGAAATGATTCCACCGGCGGAGAAGATGCCGACGGTATCGAGTGTCTCCGAGGCGGTCGAGAAATTGGAAGCGGACCGCCAGCTCGCGGCGAAACTGCTGGAGGAGTTGTCGGAAGAAGATTACAGCGGGAAAATGGTGGCGGCGCCGTGGAACCCGACACCGATGCCGCTGTGGGTGCAGTTGCTCGCAATGGTCGAGCACCAGATCAATCACAAGGCCGCCCTGTTCGCCTATCTGAAGCTCCTGGGCGTCCCCGTCAACACCATGCACTTGTATGGGATGGCGTAGGTCCTGCTCGTGCTCGTTTATCGTAATCGAATTCTTGGCAGCAGCGACGAGTACGAGCACGAATTGATTTCTATGGGGGCGCACGGCCGATAGAAAGCGTTTTTGACGGGGAACAAGATCAAGTTATGGGACGATTTGTAATGGGAATTGATCTCGGGACTCGCGGGGCGCGCTGTGTCATCGTCGATGAAGAAGACGGCACCGTGGTGGCGCAGGGGAAGAGCCCTATCACGCAGATCAATCTTTCGGAAAACGAGGGATGGTCCGAGCAGGACCCGGCGGAATGGGACCGGTGCCTGCGCGAATCGATCAGCCAGGCGACATCCCAAATTGATGCGAAGAAAATCCGCGGGATTGGCATCACCTCCACCTCCGGAACGATCGTTCCGCTCGGCGCAAATCTGAAGCCGCTTCACAACGCGATTCTCCATAACGACGTCCGGGCCGCGTGCCAGGCCGAGCGTCTGGCGGAAGTTACAGAACGCGGATGGTCGCCCAGCTTCGCCCTTCCAAAAATCCTGTGGCTGAAAGACGAAAGACCAGAGATTTACCGCGAAACGCACGTCTTCTGTCATGCGACGGATTACGTGGCCGGGTTTCTGACTGGAGAATACTCTGTCTCGGACCCGGCCAGCGCGCTCAAGACGGGATATGACATCCGCGCAAATGAATGGCCCCAGGCCCTGCTCGACTCGACGGGGATCGGTGTGGAGTTGCTGCCCCGCGTCGTTCCAACCGGGGCGAAGATCGGGAATGTGACCGAGCAGGCTGCCGAAACCTGCGGACTCGAAAGGGAAACCCCCGTGTTCGCAGGGGCCACAGACTCCAACGCGGCTTTTCTGGCGTCCGGCGCCACGAAACCGGGAGAATGGAATACCACCATCGGGTCTTCCCTGGCATTCAAGGGGCTGTCCGACAAGCCTATCGATGATCCGAACGGCCTCATGTATATCCACCGCCATCCCGACGGCCTCTGGCTTCCAGGCGCAGCAACAAATGCCGGGGCGGAATATCTCCCCGCTGCACTTGGGAATGATTATGTCGCGAAGGCGATCTATGAGGATTCGGATGCGGCTCTCTGTAGGGTCCCCACCGATGTCCTGGTTTTTCCGCTGGCGCGCACCGGGGAACGGTTCCCTTTCAACTCTTCCTCCGCGAAAGGATGGATCGAGGGCCCGGCCGGCGACCGCCTGGACCAGCTCGCCGCGATTTACCAGGGGCTGGCCTTCTTCGAACGCGGTTGCTTCCGGTACTTCAAATCTTTAGGATACGAGATCGGCGGGAAGAACTACGCGACCGGCGGCGGGGCGCGATTGGACGCGCTGAATCAGATCCGGGCGGACATCCTGCACACGCCTGTTCTCAAACCGAGTTGTCCCGAAAGCGCCTTCGGGGCTGCGATTATCGCCAGCGCAGCGGTCAACCAAGTCTCTTTTGGCACGACGGCGAAGAGAATGGTGGAAATTGAGAAAGAATACTTCCCACGCGAGGAGAATGCGGAGGAGTTCGCAGCGCTTTACGAGAAATTCAGATCACGAATGCGCGAGTCTGGATACGAATTCGGTTGAGAAAGGGAACGCTTAATGGAATTGAAAGCTGTGATCTTCGACATCGATGGCGTGATCGTCGATACGGAGAACATCCACCGGTTGGCCTACAATGAGATCTTCGCCGAGGAAAATATCCCCCTGCAGTGGTCCCCGAAGGAATATGCAGCGCGGCTCCACATGGTAGGCGGAAAGAAACTGAAAGAAGTCGTCGAGTATGTCGACACACCGGACAAGGAAGCGGAGGCGAAGCGACTCTACTCCCTCAAGATTCGCCGCTACAAGGATCTTGTGACCAGAATGTGCGAGAGCGGCGAGCTCGTTCCTCGCGAAGGAGTCACTGAACTCATTGACGAGATGATCGAGGCGCAATTTCCGTTCGGCGCCGCCTCATCGTGCGAGAAGCCCGGCGCGCTGGCTCTTTTAGGAGGGTCGCTCGGTGAGGAGCGGTTGTCGGCTTTCAAGACCGTTTGCGCGGGCGATGATGTGACGAAGCGAAAGCCCGCGCCGGATATCTATCTCATGGCACTGGAGAAGATGGGGATCGGCCCCGAAGGGGTGGTAGCCATTGAAGACAGCGCCCACGGGGCTGAAGCTGCTCGCGATGCGGGGCTGCTCTGCATTGTCACGCCGAGCGAGTATACTGATGGCTCCGACTTCTCGGCGGCAAATCTCGTGCTGGAGTCATTGGTTATTGGCAACGGGAAATCGGAGAACTTAGGATATATACGGCAATTTGTCCGCAATCAGTGATCGAATGGAGAAGGCCGAATCTCCGTCTAATTGGGTGGAGCTTGAATCCATGTGGGAATCGCGAATGATTGAGCCAGGGATGCATCGGTTCCCCTCAACCCAAAGGAGGAGATTGCCATGAACGCCTTTGCGAAAATTCTCGGCTGGGCCGGTGTTTTGGGAATGCTCGCCGTGTGGCCAATGGCGGAATCCGACGCGGCTCCTCGACACAGCCGGTCGAGAACCATACGGCCCTCCAGTCTCACGAAGCATCGCATCACCTTGCGAGGCAGGCCGCGAACGACTATCGTGCGGCACCAACCGCCTGTGTTCAGCCACGGAGTGATTCACCGGCCGGTCCGCCATGTCGGCTACCCTCGGCTGCACCATGGTTTTGGCCTCCATGGGCCATCTATCTCGGTCGGATTTCGCGGCGCACATTTCCGAACCGGTTTTCATGTGCACATTCCGGCCTGTTACACCACGACTCGAATCCAGGATTACTGGGTGTCGGGATATTACGATAGCCTATGGATCGAGCCGGTGATGGAGAAGCGCTGGATTCGGGGCCACTTCGATGACTCGGAGTTCTGGGTTCCGGGACACTATGAAACCGTTGTGATTCGGGACGGCTATTACAGGCAGCGGTGGAACTCCGGGCACTGGTCATATCGGACGCAAAGGGCGCTTGTCTGCAGTTATTAGTCTTGACACGGAAGGGTATCTCCCTTGGTACTGTTTGGACCAGTTCGTGCATGGATTTTGAGGCTCTCGACAGTTGGCGGATGAAGACGTACCTAATGAGCCCACGGATACGGAGCTGATCGGCCGGTTCCTTGGGGGAGATGAAGGAGCTTTCAACCAGCTCGCCCTGAGGCATCGGGCGGGTATCTATCGCCTCGCCCTCTCCGTGGTGAGCAATCCGGAAGACGCGGAGGATATCACGCAGGAAGTCCTGATGAAGATCTACCGGAAGATGAATCAATTCGAAAAGGAATCGCGATTCACGACCTGGCTTTACCGGATTGCGGTGAACCAGTGCCACGATTTCCACCGAAAGAAGCGAGGACTGTTTACTAAACTTGTCCCCGCGGCTCAGGAGGATGAGGACCCGTTGGCCAGATTGCCGGATAAGTCGCAGCGGGAGCCCGACGCCGCAGCATCGCGCGAGGAACTGGCAACGGCATTACAGAAGGCCCTCGCTCAACTGAAGGAGAAACACCGGAACGCCTTCGTGCTCCGCGAGGTTCAAGGGCTTTCGTGCCGAGAGGTAGCGAAGATTCTGAACTGTTCCGACGGAACGGTGATGTCGCGGCTATTCTACGCGCGGCAGAAGCTTCGTGTGTCGCTCCGTTCTCTGCTGGGTCCGGAATTCGAGGCCGACCTTAACGGAGCAGACTCCTAGGCGACGATTGAGGGAATATTTCTTGATGATCTGTAAAGAGGCGCAAAAGGAAATCAGCCGGCAACGAGACAGGGAAGAACCCGCGGTTCTCGAAAGTGCCGTCGGCGATCATGTGCAATCGTGTCCGGATTGCGCACGGTTTTCCGTTGAATTGAGAAGAATTGATGAAGGCGTGTCGGGTATACAGGCTCGCGCCACGGAAACACTCTCTCCCGACGAAGTCTTCGTCGCGACCCTGCGATCTCGGATCGCCGAGGCGGAAGAACCCCGGATATTGCCCTGGCGCCGCCTGGCGGAATACCGGTGGCCCGTCGGGACTGTTGCGGCCGTCCTTGTGCTGACGCTGATGGCCTGGCTGATTCCCCTCGTCCTTGTCCCCCCTGTACCGGTTTTCGCGGTGGAGGTCGAGTCGCTGGAGACCGACGTGGAGGACGGCATCCTGATGCTCTATCAGTCTCCAGACGAGGAGATCACAACGGTATGGCTCATGGCCGGCAACGGAGAGTCGGCTTGGAGCGATACGCAGGGGGCGGACCCTCCGCAAGGCAGTCAGCTGTGACGAGAAAGCTTTTCAGCCTGGTTCTTACCTTACTTATCCTTTTTCCCGCGACCGGTTCGGCACAACTCGGATCCACTCAGGAGAAAGCTGCCAATCCCCCCACAGCCGAGATCGAATACCGCGTCATCGTGGCCAGCGAGAGCGGCGCATCGGAATCCCGCCAGGAGAAGATCGATCCGCGCCTCTCGGACCTGGAAGGCGAACTGAAGCGGCTTTTCCGATTCAACCGCTACCGGCTGGTAAAGGTCCAGAAAGATCAGATCAAATTGGGGCAGACGAAACGCACCACCGTCGCCGGCAATCTCTCCCTCACCACCGAATGGAAGTCGTATTCCCAGAAGCGACTCACGCTCGGGCTTCGACTCGACCGCCTCAAAAAAGGCAGCCTCCGCGGGGGCACCAAACTCATTGGGACCACAATCACCATGCGCCCGGGCGCCATCTTCCTCCTCGGCGGCGCCCGCTACGAGGAGGGCTATGTCATCCTCGCCATCAAAGTCCTCCGCGTCGCTCCCGTTGGTCGCTCCTCGCAATGACGCCGCGTCGCCGTCATTGCAAGCGAAGCAAAGCAATCTCTCGAAAACGTACGACCGCGTTTCCTCAATTCGTTGGAGGCTCTTAGGCGGCGTTGTCCGGTGAGGACACGAGAAACTCAGTCCCCAATGCCGAGGAAATTGGTGATTCTGGAGGGGACGGTCTTGAGGTCCTCGATGGAGCGGACTTTGAAGCCGAACAGGAGGAGCAAAAACAGAAGGGCCAGGACGACGAGGATTTTCAGGATTTTCTTCCCGTAGCGCCTGGGTTCGGGTTTCTCTTCGATCTCCTGGGCCCGGATGTGGAACTCCTGGCCCTGCTCGACGCACTCATCGCTGCAGAAGGGACCGATCGGCGTCTGGATAGTGCATTCCTTGCACAAGGGCTTGGAACAGGTGCGGCACCGGAAAAAGGATTGACGATGTGAATGATTAATGCAGACGGATTTGCGCTTCCCTATCATCGTTCCAGCCCCCCAAGGTAATCCGGATGATGGAACCACAGATGAACATAGATGGACACAGATAAGAATTCTAACAGGGATGGACAGGATAACTTTCGATTCTCTTGGTGAAAGGTCTTCCTCTTATCCTGTTCATCCTGTCCATCCCTGTCAATTTTTTAATCTATCTGCGTTCATCTGTGGTTCCAAATCAATTCAGTTTCTTTGTGCGAATCTCTTCGGTGATCCGCTCAGTGAATTCGTCGCGGCTCATAGCGCCGAGGTCGCCTTCCCGACGATGGCGCACCGCGACGGTGCCGGATTCGGCCTCGCGGTTGCCGATGACAAGCATGTAGGGGACTTGTTGAACCTGGGCTTCCCGGATCCGATATCCGATCTTTTCATCTCGACCGTCCAGTTCGGCGCGGATTCCTTCTTGGCGCAATTGATCGCGGCATTCCTTGGCCGTGGCAATATGGTCTTGGCCGATAGGCAGAACTAAAGTCTGCACAGGCGCGAGCCACACGGGAAACGCGCCTCCGGTATGCTCGATCAAAATGCCGACAAATCGTTCGAGAGAGCCGTAGATGACGCGATGAATCACGACGGGTGTTTTGCGGCTGCCATCCTGGTCGACATAAACACAGTCGAATCGGCGGGGAAGCTGAAAGTCCAATTGGATTGTCCCCATCTGCCATTCTCGCTGCAGCGCGTCTTCCATGATAATATCGATCTTGGGGCCGTAAAAGGCGCCGTCGCCTTCCGCGATCTCGTAATTTCCTACGCCTGAATGCTTGTCCAGAATGCGCTTGAGTGCGGCTTCGGCTTTGTCCCAGGTTTCCGGATCGCCCATAAACTCTTCCGGGCGCGTACCCATTCGCAAGGAATACTTCATGTCAAAAATCTTATAGAAAAGATCCGCAATTTCCAGAATCCGCTCATATTCGTCTTCGATCTGGTCTTCGGTTATGAAAATGTGCGCGTCATCCTGCTGGAAGCTTTGCACGCGGAAAAGTCCATGGAGTGAACCGGCGGGCTCGTTCCGATGCAGGGTGTCGCAGTCGGAAAGCCGTAGAGGAAGATCGCGGTAGCTCCGAACCTTGAGGTTGTAAACCACCATCGCGTTGGGGCAGTTCATCGGTTTCACCGCATAGGTGACATGCTCGCTGATTGGAATGATGAACATGTTATCCTTGAAGTGGTCCCAATGCCCGGAGCGTTCCCAAAGACTCTTCTTATTGATCAGCGGCGAGGCGATTTCCTGGTAGTCTCTCTTCTCGTGCTCGACCCTCCAGAAGTCAATTAATTCGCGCAGTATCTTCAAGCCTTTCGGCAGCCAATAGGGCATTCCCGGAGCGGTGGGGTCCATGTGGAACAGGCCGAGCTCTTTTCCGAGCTTGCGATGGTCCCGTTTGGCGGCCTCCTCGAGCCGATCCAGGTGTCCCTTCAACTCTTTCTGCGAAGGAAAGGCCGTTCCATACAGGCGCTGGAGCATCTTGTTCCGTTCGTCCCCGCGCCAGTAGGCCCCGGCGGCACTAAGGATCTTGATCGCTTTCACGTAACCAGTGCCCGGCAGGTGCGGCCCTCGGCAGAGGTCGACGAAATCAGCATTTCGATACAAACTGATCTCCCCATCCTGCAGATCTTCCAGCAGTTCGAGCTTATAATTCTCTCCACACTCTCTGAAGAGATTGACAGCGTCGGATTTAGGGCACTCCTCCCGCACGAACGGGACGTCCCGCTTTACGATTTCCTCGGCCCGTTCCTGGATCTTGGCGATGTCTTCCTCCGTGAAACCCGGCTCGACATCAAAATCGTAGTAAAAACCGCCCTCGATAGGCGGTCCGATGGTCAGTTGGGCTTTGGGGAAGATTTCCTTGACGGCCATCGCCATCACGTGGGAGGCACTATGCCGAAATACGGTCTTTCCATCCTCCGACTCAAAGGTGAGGATTTCGACGGCCGCATTTTCCCGGATGGGCCGATCCAGATCAACGACCTGATCGTTCACCTTCGCCGCCAGGGCGGCTTTCGCCAATCGCTTTCCGATTCCTTCCGCGATTTCTCGCGGGGTGATTCCAGCGGCGCACTCCTTTGCTGAGCCGTCCGGAAAAGTAATTTGAATCTGGTCCAATGAACTTCGCTCCTCTCTCGCGATTCAAAAAGAAGTCAAATTCGCTATTCAGCCGCTCTCCTGCGGCATCCTATTCCTGCAACGGGTAATGAGGTTCTGCATTCGTGTCTCGCCGGGAAACTTCTTCAATCCATCTTCCAAGACAGTGATCGCCTCTCCATATTCTTCCAGATCCATAAGAACATGGGCATAACTACATATATTAGGTATCGTTGCCGACTGCTCCGGAAAGCGTTCGCGAAGGTGTTCCCAGGCATTCAATGCCTCTTTCGGCCGGACGGCCGCTGGAAAGCTGCTCGACACCAGGAATGTTGATGCATAATCGTAGGCGAACTGGAAATCGTCCGGCGCCAAATCGCGAGCGGTCTTCGATTCTTTCAGCATCTTCTCCCACAAAGTTTGCCGATCCCATTTTCGATCGGCCTCGAGCTGCGGCCGAAAGGAAAAATAACTTTGTCCCAGATGGAAATGATACAGGGCGACTTCGGGGGCAAGCTCAACTGCTCGTTCCTGGTGTTTTATTCCTTCCAGAATTCGTCCTACGTGAGTCCAATGATTTCCCAAGTTGCAGTGCGCGTCCGCAAAATCGGGATCCAGTTTCAGAGTTCTCTGCCAGAGCTCAACCGCACGCCTCATATCGCCGGTAAGATCCATGTGCGCCAGACCGAGCGCGTTGGGTGCGCGTGGGTCATCGGGATGACCCTCGATGTATTCCTCGTAAGCCCTGATCAATTCGTCAACAAGCGCTTTTCCCTCGCGGACAGCTGCCTGGGACTCTTCTGCTCCCCGGACCGATCGAGCCTCGATACTTTTCAACTCAATCAGGGCCGACTGCCGTTCATCAAAGCGGGCCAGTTCCTCGAAGGGATCCGCTTCCGCTTTCTCCTCTTCAGTGCCGGCTTGAACCGAGGCGCAGGCTCCGACCAGTATCAGAAAACCCGCCAGAAGCGAGAATGCGCTACCAATTGAGGCGAATCGTCCGACGCTCCGTGTATGAATCTGATTGCTCAGGAATGAAGATCTCATGGAGAGGGGTCCCTTTCGGATGTCTTCGCTCATGCCTCCAGAATTACCTGGGCGATGGCCATTCCCCCATCGTGGCTCAAGGAAACATGTTGTCCTTTTATTCCGGCCGCCTGGGCATACTCCAAAGCCTTGCCCCGGATGAATAATTGCGGCTTGCCGCTCGGTTCGGGGAGTGTTTCCACATCGAGCCAGGTCACTCCATTGCGCCAGCCGGTACCCAAGGCCTTGAAAACTGCCTCCTTCGCTGCAAAGCGGGCGGCCATCTCAGGACCGGGAGATTTTCGATTTCTCAGAAACTCCAGCTCCCGGTCTGAGTAGACCCGCTTGAGGAACCGATCACCCCAGCGCTTCACGACCTCCTCAATTCGGCTCACTTGGACAATATCGACTCCGATACCGGCTATCATGGGTAACCACCTGTTTAAGAAGCCTTCTTACTCTCGAGCAGCAATGTCACAGGCCCGTCATTTATCAGCTCAACTTCCATCGTGGCGCGAAATTGTCCTGTCTCCACCTGATCCACGCGTTTGGCGAGCCGCCTGGAGAAATACTCGTAAAGTCTCTCTCCCTTATCGGGCGGGGCAGCCTGCGTAAACGAGGGCCGGCGTCCCTTGGAGCAATCCGCGTACAGCGTGAACTGGGACACAACCAGGAAAGCGAGCCCCAGTTCTTCCGCGGACTTGTTCATTTTGCCGTCTTCGTCTTCAAAAATCCGCAAGCCCGCAATCTTGTCGGCCAGGTAGTCCGCGTCGGACTCCTCATCGTCATGTCCGACGCCCAAAAAGATCAGGCCGCCATGGCCAATCCGCCCGACGACCTCACCCTTGACAGAAACTTGCGCCTGCTTAACCCTTTGGACAACCACTCGCATCAAATCAACTCTAAGGGTGCAAATTGGCCCGATAGTATCACAACCCGCAAAACGGGGGCAAATCGCGCGGAGGGTTATCTTCGCACGGTCCGCCCCACCGGGTCAACTTGCCTCCAGACTGTCCTTGACACGCGATCGGGCCAACCCTATACTCCAAATTGACCTCCTACTTTTGCTTCCGACAACCATTGTATGTTCACAATGCGGGGGATTGAATTCCAGACCATCTGTGGAGTGTATTGCTGTGCGACTCAAGGACAAAGTCTGCATCATTACCGGAGCGGCAGTGGGCATTGGAAAAGCCTCTGCTGTGCTTTTCGCGCAGGAAGGGGCGCAGGTGGTTGTCAACGACATCGACAAGAAGCTGGGCGCCGAAGCGGTTGAGGAGATTCGCAAAGCGGGGGGAACGGCTGAGTTCTTCGAGGCGGATGTCTCCAAGCAGGAAGAAGTCAGAGCCCTTATCGAGTTCACCGTCAAGCGATTCGGCCGTGTCGATGTGATGTTCAATAACGCGGGAATTGTGCCCGTGGGGCCCGTAATGGACTGCACAGAAGAGGAATGGCATGAAGCGATGGAGATCAACGTCCACAGCGTTGTTCTCGGCTGCCAGCAGGTCATCCCGCAGATGAAGAAACAGGGAGGCGGCATCATCTTGAACACAGCCTCGATCGCCGGACATGCGGCGATCCCCAATCGAGGACTTTACAGCGGGACCAAAGGGGCTGTGATCGCCTTGACGAAGAGCGTGGCCATCGACCATATCAAGGACAACATCCGGGTTAATTGCGTCTCTCCAGGAACGGTGGATACGCCCTCGCTCAGAAAACGAATCGCCGCCCATCCCGATCCATCGAAGGCGCTCGAACAATTCATCGCACGCCAGCCGATGGGCCGGTTGGGAAGACCCGAGGATATCGCCTGCGCGGCCCTGTATTTGGTGTCAGACGAATCCTCCTATGTGACGGGAATCACGCTGGTCGTCGACGGCGGGCATTGCTTATAGTGAATTGCCGGAGCATTCCCAAACCCGCGTGTCCCCGCCCGACTTGATTTTTCCGGCAAAAGATATCAGAATTAATATTTAGTAAGAACAAAAGCTGACGCTCTCCAGGAGGCGAAATTATGGCGGAACAATACGATAGAGAAGTTGAACGCTTTCCCGTGGAGCTGAAGGGCATCCTTCTGGGAAGGGACCAGAGCCAAACCTATTCCGGATTGGCCCGGGACCTGAGTCAGAAAGGCATCCGTGTCTTGATGAGGCAACGGTTTGTCCCGCAGACGCCTGTAGAGATTCGATTGGAGCTGCCCGACGGGCGAGATCCCATCGATTGCCGGGGTCTGGTCGTCTGGTGCGATGAATCGAAAGAGGAAGAGAACTGGCCGATCGCCTGCGGGATACAGTTCCTCAGTCTTCCCATGGAAGGACGGGGGAGGATCATCTCATTCCTTGAACGCTAATCTGTGATAAGAGAAGGCCCATCCCGGTCGGATACGGAATGGGCCTTTCTTGCGCTTGGGCGCGGAGTGCGTCCATACTGAGCACCGGACAAATCAAGTTATATCCGCGTCGAACCACTTCAAGAGGGCCATCAGGCCCTTCGTCCGCTTGAGAGATGTGGGTTTGAGCCCCTTCTCGCGGAGCTTCTCTTCCGCTTCCCAACGAGTTCTCGCGCGGACAACGCCTCCCATGAACGACTTTTCCTCATCGTCGTCCACCCGGATCGCATAGTAATCAAAGGTGGGCATTTTCTCACATCCTCCTCACCGGAACTTCGTCCGTCAGTATAAGTTTTTTCGCCTCTTGGATGCTTCCTTAGACCCGGCCCCTTTTTTCTCCAGTTCCGCCTTGTGGAGCTTTTGTATGAAAGTGGGATCGGCCAGACTTTGTTTGAAACTATCTCGCCTGCCCGCGAGGTATTGGACTCGGATGGCCATGATATCGATACTGACAATAACCACTATGGCTATCAAAAGGATTACAACAACGCCCCAGTAGTAGAACATTGGCCAGAATTTGCCCTGAATCCCATCATAATTTACGCCGAACAGGGTCATGATCACAAATAACCCTGTCAGAACCGCGCCGAGTTTTCTCCGGAAATTCATTTCACCCACTCTTCCATAACCGCCAACTCTGGGAGACTCTGTAAGGATCTTATCATATCCCCCTCATGGCATTAAAGACGGCTTGTCAGGTCTGGGAGTCTTTTGACTATAATCATACCCCATTGATACACCATGGCCGATTCTGCTAGGATGCGGCGATTCGCATGCGAGTATACCACTGTTCGGAGCCTCATCAATGAAAGCGCTTGTTACGGGCGGTGCGGGGTTCATCGGTTCTCATCTCTGCGATGCGCTTATCGATCGGGGAGATGAGGTTGCCGTCTTGGACGACCTGTCCACCGGAAGATTCGAAAACATTTCCCATCTTGAAGGAAATCCCAACTTCAGCTGTGTCATCGACTCTATCCTCAAAGAGGAGGTCGTCGACGACCTGGTGAAGCAGTGTGATCGTGTGTTTCACCTGGCGGCGGCGGTAGGAAATTTCCTGATAGTCAAGGAATCCGTTCGAAGCCTGGAAACCAACATCCATGGAACCGAGCTAGTCCTTAAATCCGCGAATCGCTATCGAAAGAAGACCCTCATCACTTCCAGTTCGGAGGTATACGGCAAGAAATGCCGGCGACCCCTTCGGGAGACCGATGATCTCGACATGGGGCCCACAACAATCCAGAAATGGGCCTACGCGGGTTCAAAGATCATCGACGAGTTCCTTGCGCTCGCCTACTGGAAGGAAAAACAGCTCCCGGTGGTCGTGGTGCGCCTTTTCAACACGGTCGGCCCGCGTCAGATAGGGGAGTACGGGATGGTCCTGCCCAATTTCGCGCGGCAGGCGTTGGCGGGCGAGCCGATTACGGTTTTCGGTGACGGGGCCCAGACTCGGTGTTTCACCCACGTGGCCGATGTGGTCCCGGCCCTGATTGCCCTGATGGAATCGGACGAGACCAATGGGGAAATATTCAATCTGGGCAGTGATCACGAAATCTCGATGTTAGACCTGGCCGAACGAGTGAAAAAGCTTTCGGGAAGCCGGTCGCCGATCAAGAAGATTTCCTATGAGACAGCCTATGGCCCCGGCTATGAGGACTTGATGCGACGCGTGCCGGACATCCGAAAGGTTGAACGGGCCATCGGTTATGCGCCCAAACACGACCTGGATTCCACCATCCGGTCTATCGTTGACTGCTGCAAGAATTCCCCTCCTTCCTCTGAATCGCCGGGAGGCAAATCTCGGTGAGCTCCACAGAACCTGAGCCAGACGGCATCCCCCTTCTGGACCTGCGCGCGCTGTATCAACAATTCCGCGAGGAAGTCGAAGAGCGCGTTCTCTCGGTGATGCGAAGCGGGGAATACATCCTTGGAGAACAGGTATCCCAGCTCGAGGAGAAGATCGCCGCCTATTGCGGCACACAGCATGCAGTCGGGTGTGCCTCGGGGTCCGACGCCCTCCTTCTCTCGCTGATGGCGCTTGGAGTGGGGCCCGGCGACGAGGTGATCGTGCCTACTTTTACGTTCTTTGCAACCGCCGGGGCCCCTGCGCGGCTGGGAGCGAAAGTTGTCTTTACCGACATCGAGCCCGACACCTTCAATATGGATCCGGAATCGCTGAAGGAGGCGGTTTCCTCCTCCACAAAGGCGGTTATTCCCGTTCATCTCTTCGGACAGTGCGCGGAAATGGATCCGATCCTCGTGGCATGCGAGGAATCCGGTATTCCGGTCATTGAAGACGCCGCTCAGGCAATCGGCGCTCGATACAGGGAACGGCCGGCAGGTTCCATAGGGACGATGGGATGCCTCAGCTTTTTTCCCACCAAGAACCTGGGCGGTTTCGGCGACGGGGGGATGATCCTGACAAACGACGGCGCCCTGGCGGAACGCCTCCGGTCACTTCGCGTCCATGGTGCAAGCCGCAGATATCATCACAGCGCCGTCGGAATCAACAGCAGACTCGATGCGCTCCAGGCCGCTGTCCTCGGCGTCAAGTTGAACTACTTGGACCCCTGGCATGAGGCAAGAAGAAGGAACGCGACTCTTTACGACTCGCTCCTCAGCGACTGCCCTGTGACGCGCCCCCACATACATCCGCACAACGTCAGCGTTTTCAACCAATACACCCTCCGTGTCCCCCACCGGGATCAGTGCATCGCGAAACTGCAGGAGAAAGGCATCCGGTGCGCAATTTACTACCCGATCCCCCTCCACCTCCAGCCCTGCTTCTCGGAACTCGGCTACAAGCCTGGAGACTTTCCCAACGCGGAGAAGGCCGCGCAGGAAGTCCTTTCCCTGCCTATCGGGCCGGAACTTTCGGCGGACAAGATCCGCTTTATCGCAGAAGCAGTGGCTCAAATTGTAGAAGCGATTTCCTGAACCGACAGAGCAAGAATTCTCTTGCATACTATCGACCCTCTCCAAAATGTCATTCTGAGCCGGAGGCGAAGAATCCCTTCGTTGAGCAAACACCCGTGGCAAGGGATCCTTCGCTTCGCTCAGGATGACAAATGATCGCTCCGCTTAATTCATTCGAATCCATGAGGAGAGCTGATCGGTTTTGTGAAGATCCAAGTGTGAAGTGGTCGGAGAAGGTTTGGGGAAGGCCTCCGGTCACATGCCGAGCAGTAGCTTTTTCGCTCTTTCGTATTCCTCGGGCGTGTCCATATCAAGGAACAGGCGTGGATCGTCGACATCGACGAAGGCCGCTTTGTCCGCATAGCGCCGGACGACCACATTGAGGCCCTCATCGGGCGCCAAGTTGAGGATCCCGGGCCACAAAGCGCTGTCCAGGAGGGTAGGATGGCCCCGCTTCTCCCCCATGCGCGGCATAACCACGGGCGCGCCCGATTCCTCGTAGCGCTCTATCAGGGAATCGATGAGCGAAGTGGTGACTTGAGGCTGGTCTCCGAGGGAGACGAGGGCGGCATTGAAGTCCTTGCCGATCGCCCGAAGGCCCACCTTGACCGAGCCGGCCATTCCCGTTTGATACTTGGGATTCTCGACGATTTTCAGTAGGCTATCCGAAAGAATCGTGGAGATTCGGTCCTTGTTCCCACCCAAAACCACGCAAACAGAATCCAGTCTTGATCGAAGGTGAGCGTCGGCGACTGCCTCAATGATAGTCCCGTCACCCCAAGGAAGAAGCTGCTTGGGCTCCCCCATTCTCCGGCTTTCGCCGGCGGCAAGGATGATGCCGGCCACGCGCGGTTTTGTGGATTCCGTTTCGATTGTTCTCGCCTTCTGGTTTGTCGACTTGCAACTCCGCCGTTCTCAGTAATACGTCAAAGCGTCCTTCCTGCCGCCTCGGCGAACTTGGCCAGGTCGTGCATCAGTTCCCGGAATGCCTCGGGCCTCAGGGACTGGCTCCCGTCGGACAGGGCCTTTTCGGGATGGGGATGAACTTCGATCAATAGCCCGTCGGCGCCCACGGCGATGGCGCCCTTCGACATCGGACCCACAAGCGCGGCGATGCCGGTTCCATGACTCGGGTCAACAATCACAGGCAGATGGCTGTGTTGTTCCAGGAACGGAACGGCGTTCAAGTCCAGGGTATTGCGTGTAGCGGTCTCGAAGGTCCGAATACCTCGTTCGCATAGAATCACCTGGGAGTTTCCGCTGGAAAGCACGTATTCGGCGCTCATGAGAAGCTCGTTGACCGTGGCCGACATGCCGCGTTTCAGCATCACGGGCTTGTCCACGGTTCCGAGGTCCTTGAGCAGCGGGAAGTTCTGCATATTCCTCGCGCCAATCTGGAGGATATCGGCGTATTCCGCGACCATGTGCAGGTCGGCGGCGCTCATCACTTCCGTAATGATCTTCAAACCCGTTTTTTCCCGGGCCTCGGCGAGGAGCTTCAGGCCTTCTTCCTCGAGCCCCTGGAAGCTGTACGGGGAGGTCCTCGGCTTGAACGCTCCGCCACGAAGAATGAGCGCCCCGGCCTCTTTGACCGCCTCGGCTGTCTCGAGGATCTGCTCGCGGGACTCTACAGAGCAAGGGCCCGCCATGACGACCACCTGCTTGTCGCCGATCTTGATCCCGTCCACGTCGACGACGCTTTTCTCCGGCTTTACCTCAAGCCCCGCCAGCTTGTAAGGCTTCAGAATGGGAACGACACTCTCGACGCCGGGCAGAGACTCCAGCGCCTGGAGCTGGTACTTGCCCCTTTCATCGCCGACGGCGGCGACCACGGTTTTCTCGACGCCCCAAATCAGGTGGGCCTGGTATCCGAGGGCTTCTATTTCCTTCACAACGTTGTCGATCTTTTGTTTATCTCGGGTCCTCATCACGATGACCATTGGGATTTCCCCTTCTTTTTCAGGAGAAGTTGATGCAACTTCTCCTGTTTGATTGCAGCTACGGCTTTTCTCGTGGAGTTTTAGAAGTGCAAGCCCCTAAACTCCCCGAGCCCACCGTCGCCGCAGGCCCTAAAATAGAAGGCCCGTGGGCGGACGTGGGGGGAGAAATAGGAGAAGAGTAGGCATGGATCGGGAGTCGTCCCCCGGATGGGGTAATTGGGGTGTTGTGGAGACTGGTTCATAATAGGACTCCCGTTAGCCGAATCTATATATAGTATAAATGAAAAGAATTCCGCTGTCAAATTGTACGTGTCAAGGAACGCCGGGTCGGGGGAATCCGGACGACTCTGGTTGATTCGGCCTCATCCCGAGACATGCTCCACACCGCCTTAACCCCAAGCCCCACCATCACCAGGACGTAGATGGACAAGTCATCGAGAATAATAGATCTGTGTTGCCCTCTTTCCGGCACTGGAGTCCTGCAACAATGTATCGCGCACAATCCGTAGAGGCTGCATAGCCTCCATCAAAGAAGTATCCCTTGCGACGGTCACGCCGGGGCAGCTAATGGGCGTTGTGTCGCCATTTGTCTCACCTTCGCCCTCGCCTTCACCTTCGCCTTCACCTCCAATTGGTGGCGCTTCATTTTCACCTTCACCAGCGATTACCTCGCTCTCGCCTTCACCTTCTCCTCCGGGCGGGATCTCGCCTTCGCCCTCTCCTTCCCCTGCTACCGGGAGCACTGTGATCGTGATGCTTTCAAAGTCAATCATGGGAGGATCTCCGTCGTCTGTGACACGGAAGATAACCCCTTGGTAGGTGTCCGCATCCCCAGGTTGAGGCGTCCAGGTGAAAACCTGCGTTTCGGCATCAAACATTGCCCCGGGAGGAAGATTTAAGGCGCTGAAAGTCATGTTGTCCCCATCCGGATCGGTCGCCGTTATCGTGAACTCCAGCAGTTCCCCTTCCGTCAATGTCCGATCGCCGACGAAGCCCAGCACAGGCGGATTGTTGATTTCAACTTGGCTTTCGACGGCACCGATGTCCACCGTGCCGTTGAACACACG
>SDBV01000160.1_pt1 | contig 86929 bp, 131 predicted proteins | sample 2277081 | NCBI WGS metagenome assembly SDBV01 (sample SAMN10402039, study PRJNA504765) | marine sediment metagenome | isolation source: marine sediment core GS10_PC15, 223 cmbsf | place: Arctic Ocean: Southern Knipovich Ridge | collected 2010
CGCACTCGGGTTCGGCATGAACATGAAGCGTGGTGAGACCGATCTCAGTATGGCGGCTCTGATACTCCAGAGCATCCAAGATGAGTTCTCGGCTGAAGAGCTGAGCGTTCTTTCTGGGTTCACGCAAGGAGAGCTGGAGACTCTGCTCGAAGTAGGCGACCAACCGGACGAAGACGATCTACTTGCGGACGCTGCCGATGCAACTATTCCGGACGAGGACGAGAAGCCAGGGAAGCTGTTCGTACTGGAGATCTCGTTTGACGACAAAGGCGACTACAAGATCGCAAGAAAGCGGTTGAAGAAAGCGGGAAGTGGTGACATGGGGCGCGGACTGCTAGCGCTTCTGGGCGTGGAGGACTGAGCAATGGGTGACAAGGTTGACAAAGACGAGCTTTTGAAGGCGAAGGGGTACCTTCCGGCGCCTAAGGTCATCGAGAAGCTTGGCGTCCATCACACCACGCTCTATCGTTGGATCAATAAGGGGAAGCTGAAGGCTATGCGTGTCGGTGGAACAGGCGATGCCATTGAAGGATCGGGCGGTAGACTCTACGTCAACCGTAAAAGCCTGATCGAGTTCCTCGGGAAGGAAGCTTCCGAGGTTTTCGGGTTCGTAGCAGCATGAGCAGACCTCCTAGTCGGATGACGGAGCGTGAGCATGAAGCTGCCGAGGTATTGATCAATGCTTTTGAGTGGTGCGAGTTTGCTGCCTCTTCGAAGGAGTGGATGCTCCTTCATCCGACTAAGAGGTCCGATCCAATGTACGCGTCGGCTGGAGTTCTAGTGCACCACCCCACTCTAACGGCAAACGGAGGTAAGTTTCTCATTGCGATCGTAAGTGTTCGTGATGGGGATCTGAAGATTACTTACTGCGTGGAAGCGTATCGTATGGGGATCGAGTACGTGGTCAAGAATGCCATCTCGACCATCGAGAAAGGTCCAAGGAAGCTCTGATGTGGATCGAGGTTACTCATCGGTATTGCCGGATCAAGCGTGCGAAGAAAGACGAAGAGCGTTGGCTTAGCGAGTATCTATCCTTCCGTGACGACAAGGCGTTCTTTCGTCGACGAGGTAAGTGGCGCGCGGACACGAAGATTCGGATGCTGAACGCGACGACGGGAACGTTCCCTACTGGATTCTTGGCGTCGGTACGAGCAGCGGCGAAGAAAGACAAGATCAAGATCAAGCTGCTCGACAAGCGAGGAAGAGCGCCTAAGGCAGATCCTCTAGCCTTGTTGGACTGGTTACGCGACTACCAGATAGACGCGATCGACGCAGCGAAGAAGAGTACGACCGGGATTTTTCACCACGCGACCGGAGCGGGAAAGACAGAGATCCAAATCGGGCTCACGGAAGTCTATCCTGTTCGGTGGCTCCTTCTTACGCATAAGATCGACTTGCTGTCTCAGACAGCAGAACGCTTTGCGAAACGAACGGGAGAAGAAGTCGGGTTCATTGGTGCAGGAAAGTACAGCCCGAAGCGAATAACCATTGCAACCTTCCACACGATCAACTCGATGTTGAGGAGGAAGAAGACGCGGGGGAAGATCGAACCCTTCTTGCGTTCGATCTTAGGTGTCATGGTTGACGAGTGCCACGTTGTCGCTGCGGATACGTTCTGGCGTGTGACGATGGCTGTTCCCAATGCGCACTTTCGCTACGGGTTCAGCGGAACGCCGTTCGCTCGTGGCGATAAGAAGTCGATCTATGTCTGGGGTGCTCTTGGTCCTGTCATCCATAAGATCTCAGCTGACTACCTTGTGAAGAAGGGTGTCTTAGCTCGTCCGAGAGTACGGATGATCGAAGTCAGGCAGAACGTAGAGGGGGAAACCTGGCAGGACGTGTACCGTCTAGGTATTGTCGAGAGCAAGATACGTAACAAGGCTGTGATCATGGCTGCTAAGAGGGCTACGAAACCGTGTCTGTTGTTTGTCGATCAAGTGAAGCATGGTCAGCTCCTTGAACACGCTCTTCGGGGGAGCGGACAGCTAGTGGAGTTCGTGTGGGGTAAGAAGAGTCTTCACGTTCGTCGCGCTGCGATCCGAAGGCTGGTTCACGGCGACACGGACATCCTTGTCTGCAACGTGATCTTTCAGGAGGGTATCGATATCCCCGAGCTACAGTCGATCATTGCAGCGCAGGGACGTAAGAGCATGATCACGGTGCTTCAGCGGCTCGGTCGAGGGACACGTAAGCACGACAGCGAAGGGAACGTGACGAAGAGCGAGTTTGAGGCGTACGACATTGCCGACAAGGGGTGTGGGATGTGTGGGAAGAAGGGGATACCAAAGCATCGATCGTGCAAGTGGTTGGAAAGACACGCAAGAAAGCGGCTGGCTGCTTATGCGAGCGAGAAGTTCGAAGTCGTGGTCGAGCGGGGTCAGCAGCTTGTTCTTGCAGGGGTGATCTAGCCGTGCTACAAAGGATCGAGCTGTCCACGATCGAGGAGGTGGGCTATGACCAAGCAAGAAATCGACGAGATAGAGCGCAAGATGTGCGACCACTACGGACGCAACGACGAGGACGCGAACGACTTCGCGTTCAGTGCACTCGTACGACTACTCCACGAGATTCGCGGACTTCGCGCCGAGCTGGCAAAGAAGATGAGCCGCGCAGCCTAATAGAAAGCGTCCGCACAAGGCCCATGTAGCGTGGGCAGTGGACCTAAGGGACTGCGTCTAGGACCTAGAGGGTTCCGGACGGAGGGATGCTGGGCGCATCTGATCGATCGCTTCGGAGACCTGATTCCAAGGTACCCGGGCTTCGATCGGGTGCGTCCTGCTCGCGTTCTGTCTCCTTCGAGGTTGGACTCTGCACAGACAGATGTAGAGCGTTCGTTCGCGCTTGCTCAAGCGTACACGGTCACGGTCAAGCATTACTATAGATCGTCGCGTGTGTTCGACGATGTGTCTGTTGCTTCGATCGAGAAAGCGCAGCAGTACTCAACGCTGTTGAACGCGCAGGTGATCATGCTCAAGGCGAAGATTGCCCCAATCGCGTGGTGTGCGTTCTCGTGCGAGTTCTGGAGGAACACCGCGCGAGGGCACCACAATCCTCCAGTCCGCTGGATCTACGCAAAGAAGAGACTTGCAGATCGCGAAGAGTGGTTCTTCGAGTTCGCGCAACGGTACATCGGTGGAAGGACGATCGTTGCGAAGTCGCACAAGAAGCTAGTTGCACGACATCGGAAGATGTATCGTGCGCTTCTTTCGTTAGGAGACTCGACCACGGTCTCTGAAGAAGAGGTGTTGCGCGTGGTCAACGAGCACTGCTCACAAAGGAGTTATGATCGATTAGTCAAGCAGGCTACGGAAGAGGTTGAGGAGATAGAGTACGACATGGAGAGAGCGCTGAAGAGAGGCGACTTCCTGTGGTAAAGAAGATCAAAGCATACGGATGGGACGCAGAGTTTGAGAGAATCATTGCGTTGATGTCTGCGACGAACCCGCGCTTCTACGGGAGAGTGGGTAGCTCGATCGATGTGAGAGGACTACGTACTGACGATTCGAAGCTCGTGCTCAAGGCGGTTGCAGCGATCGCCAAGAAGATAGGGAAGGGGCCGACACACGAATCGGTGGTGATCCAGCGCATTCGAAGATGGGTGCAGCAGGGGAAAGAGACGCAGGAAGACCTAGATGAAGTGATCGATCTCTTCTTGGATGCGCCGGAGCTACCGACCGAGGAGGAAGTGGTTGGCGAAGTAGCTCCCATGCTGAAGCGTAGGATGCAGGCTGAGGCTGTACGGCTTGCGATGGATGAGTACGCGAAGCATGGCGATATGGGTCCGGTCGTAAAGATCATCAACCAAGCTGTGTCTCTTGGGGAGCAAGATAGCTCGCTCGGGATGAGACTCGGTCCTGGCGCGCTCAAAGAGATCAAGCGATTACGACAGCTAGATAAACTGCCGATGAACATTCCTGAGTTAGACGCCGCTCTCGGTGGTGGTCTTCCTCGTGGGTGCATCAACATCTGGCTTGGCGGAGAGAACTCCGGGAAGAGCATGGCTCTGTCTCACGTCGTAGCGAACACAGTATCTCTTGGGTATTGCGCGGTCGCAGCGACGTTGGAGTTGAGCGAAGCAGCGTGGCAAGCGCGGGTGATCGCGAACTTGCTGGAGTACCCCATCAACGAGATCATGGAGGGGGATCAGAAGGGTCTTGCTCGTAGGCTGCGCAAGAAGAAGATCGGTCCTCTTTGGGTCAAAGACTTCCCACCTAAGCTGACTACGATGCTCGACATCTGGCGGTGGGTTATCGAGGTCGAGGAGTACGAGGGAATACCTGTTGATCTCGTCGCTATCGACTACATCAATAAGCTCAAGTCGCACGATCGTGCAGACAAGAACCAGTATGAAGGTCAAGGCACATCGATCGAAACGTTTCGACATCTCATAGCCGAGACAGGGAAGTGGGGGCACACAGCTGGACAAGCGCAGCGACGAACCGCACGCGATCGTAAACGCAGGATCGAGGGGCAGGACGTAGCAGAGTCGATGCATCTCGTACGTGTTCCAGATTTGGGGATCTCTCTGAACCCAGATGACGAGACTGGTGAGGTGTCGTACTACGTAGCGCGGAATCGTAATGGACCGAAGGGGATTACAGTGGGTCCGATCCCGCACGACTTCGCTTGTGGTCGGATGATCTATGGATAAGCTCGCACCGAAGTACAGGTCGATCGAGTTTATCGTGGTACCTCATCAGTGTTACAGCGCTGCGATGGAGATGGAGTGTCCTTACCATGTGGTGACGAACGGCACACGGTGGTCTACAACTGATCCACGACACGACATCTACATGACAGATCGGATGTTCTTCTACGCTTGGGATTTGTGGTCAATCCGATCTGGCGTTCTCAATACAAGACCACTGTTTGGGTTGTCTACAGCATCTCTTGTGAGACGTGACAGATTTGCGAGAGATATGTATAGGTTGATCATGGAAGAAGTAGAGCTGGAGAGTGCGCTTGTTACAGCGTACGCGATCGGAACACCGCGACTTGACATTGTAGAGGCATGGGTAGCGCAGAAAACGAAGAGGTAGAGGCGGCGATCCGTGGAGTGCGCTTCGGTCAGGAGTGGCTCCGAGCGGAGTGCCCGTTCTGCGACGCGGAAGGACACCGCGATCGGAAGCGTAGTCTTGCGGTCAACGCGCACACCGGACGGTGGAAGTGCATGCGTTGTCAGCTCTGGGGTTACCTCGATGAGCCTCCCGACCCAAACGCAGAGTTCGAGGTACAAGAACGCGAAGAGCGTGACATCGAGATCATGGATCCGCCGGAGGGGTTCATCCCGTTGTGGAACGACAAGTCGTACACGCTGAAGCCAGCGCGGATGTACATGAAACGACGCCACATCTCGTCGAGAAACATGGCGCGCGAGCTTCAGGTCGGTGCGTGTCTCGAAGGCTACTGGCGAAACCGTGTGATCGTCCCGTTCCTATCCCCGCAAGACGAGTGGCTCGGGTGGGTCGGACGAGTCTGGCTTGACCCTCTTCCAGATTACGGAGTTGATTCGATCCCGTATCTTTACCCGAAGGGGATGCCGCGCGGAGAGTTCTTCTGGAACCACAAAGCGCTTCTGGAAGAGACAGACAAGCCGTGTCTTGTGGTCGAAGGAGCGTTCGATGCTACGCCGTACTATCCCAACGTGCTGGCCGCGCTTGGTAAGCCTTCCCATACGCAAATCGATCTGTTATGCACAGCAAGGCGTCCGATCGTGTTTGCACTCGACGGGGACTCGTGGGAAGAGGCGATGATGTTGGCGATGAGACTGAGGTTCGAGGGAGTGCCTTCGGGGTTCGTTCGATTTCCACCGAAGACAGATCCTGATGAGGTAGATCCTAAGTGGACATGGACACAGGCGAGTAAGAGCCTGGCAAGGAGAGATCTCTAGTGGGGCAGACACTTTATCAGAAGGTGAAGGCGGGTCTTATCGCGCATGGACCGATCACCTTTGCGAATCTCGCAGACAAGATCCAGCGGGATCAAGATTCTGTTCGCATGGCGCTTATTGAGCTGAGACGGCGAGGGAAGGCTACGCACGAGAAGAATAGGGTTCCGGAAGCGCGCCTCTGGAAAACCTGCTAATCGCAAGGGTTCTGCACAAGGCAATGCTTGACAATGAATCACCCGGTGGTACGATCAAGGTCTTGATCGGCTCTGGATCTAAGGAGCCACGAAACATGGAGAGAAGCTAATGTCTGAGAACGAAGAGACGGCAACCCCCAAGAAGAAGCGGCGCAAGAAGAAGGGGAAGAAGAAGCGCACCAAGAAGGTGGCGAAGCGTGATCCGAACAAGAAGGCCAAGAAGAAGAAGGCCAAGAAGAAGGCCAAGAAGAAGACCGCCAAGAAGAAGGCCAAGCGGGAGAAGCAGGGTGTGCCTGCGTGGGTGAAGACTCACAACCGCGCGTTCGGGATCGCAGACAGGGAGCGAACTCCTTCGCGCCCCGAGTACACCGAGAACCGCATGAAGACCAGTCTGACTGGTGAGCACAACAAGATCATCGCCCGGATGGCGAAGGAGATGGGGATGGAGAAGAAGGAGGCTCTTGATCGAGTCGTTCACGCCGGACTCTGCCGTCTCCGTACGCTCGCGTATTCTCACGCGTAGAAGTTTGGGGAGAGGAGCTGGCCTTAGCTCCTCTCCTTGCGACCGGTGTCGCCTCGTGCCGGTAGACAAAAACGAGGCTCCCTTCGGGGAATAGAGTATCGGTAACGCGTCGACGATCGACTTCGTGGGTTGTTGCTCCTTCCCACCCTAATGATCGTCGGCGCGTTAGCGGGACTCTGTACCTAAGAGGAGCAATGATCAGAATACTCGATTGTGAAATCGCGGGGTGGCATCTTCACGTGACGAAGGATCACATCCGTTCGATGGCAGAGGGTGACGCGGTGAAGCTTGTTCGCGAACCCTTCAATGAACATGACAACAACGCGATCCGCGTAGATGACGGGTTTACGGGAGATAAACTCGGGTACGTACCGAAGCACATCGCACGTGTGCTCACACCTTTGATCGACGGTGGTTATCGAGTTGTCGCCTTCGTTGATGAGCGTGTAGCCGACGACGTTTACATCGAGTTGTTGTTTGAGTCTAAGAAGTGATCAATGGCTGTTGAAGACTTCGAATGGTTGTATGATAAATGCGGGCGTACGATCAAGGTGAATCACAAGATGGGTCGTCATGTCTTTACGCATTATCGTCCTTGTTGGGGGAGCAAGTTCTTCCGCAGGATAGGGACAGATACGTGGGAGTGTAGGGGATGCCACCAACCACGGAAACATCATGCGGTGTCTGTCGACATCGGGAGAGGACTAGAGGATATGTCAGCAAGTGTGATCGGAGTAGCTATGGTCACGGAGCCGGATGGCCGGATCGTAGTCAAGATCGAGTGGGAAGTCGAGTCGGTTGATGAGGGAGCAACAGCCATCGCGAAGCTGATGCGCAATGAGATCACGGGTTGGAACCTGAGCGGGAAGGGGAGCACCGAGGACGACGAGATCGAGGAAGACGAAGAAGAGGAGGACGAGGAGGATGAAGAAGAGGCTGACGACGACGAGGATGAAGAGGAGGAAGACGAAGAGTCGGAGGATGAAGAGGAAGAGGATGATGAGGAGGAAGGAGAGGAGGAAGAGGACGACGAAGAGGAAGAAGACGAGGATGCCGAAGAGGAAGAAGACGACGAGGAAGAGGAGGACGAAGACGACGAAGAGGAGGAAGAGGATGACGCGCCCAAGCCGACCGTGAAGATCACGAAGAAGCTCAAGGCTGCCAAGAAGCTGCGCGAGGTCGTGCAGTACCTACTCACCGAAGCGAAGATGAAGAGCAAGAAGAAGATCGTACGAGAGCTGGAGGCGCTGAAGCCCAAGCTTCCGGTTCTTCAGCGGATCCAAGGGCTCGCCGCGCGAGGTGCGAAGGCCGCCGAGCTTCTCGAACCGAAGATCAAGCCCTAGAGTCGCAACTCCACAGGAGCACACCGTGAGGCAACTCCCACTCTACAAAGAGCCGACGCAGATCGAGCTTGCGAAGGTCGGACCGATCGAGGTCGACGACAAGTGCGAGCGATGCAACCTTCACGAGAAAGCGCGCACGATCTGTATGCCGGCTGAGGGTGAGCCGAACGGTGTGCTCCTCGTTGGAGAGAATCCAGGTAAGATCGATGATCAGACCGGTCGTCCGTTCACGGGCTACGCAGGTAAGTATCTCCGGACCTATGTAAAGAAGTGGTGGAAAGGTCCGGTCGCTTACGACAACGGTGTCCGGTGCTTCCCGCGAGGTAAGAAGGTCACCCCGAAGCACATCCGACAGTGTCGTCCGTATGGCGCAGACGTGCTCGATGCCGTGAATCCCAAGCGGATTATCTGTCTTGGTGCTGCCGCGATCGAGAGTGTGACCGGACGTCGGCCGCCTGTGATGTCGGTCCGGAAAGGATACACGTTCTATCACGGACCACACGGGTCGATCCCTGTGTTCTTTACAGTAGATCCTTCGCACGCAACTCGGAACAGATTCCACACCCAAGAGTTTGAGAGTGATCTGAAGTGGGCACTCCAGTGCGATCCGCCGGAGCCAGACTTCGATGGTGTAACGAACCTGGTCGAGACGACGAAGCATGCGAGAGTAGCAGCCCTCGATCTTATCGACGAGTCGTGGATAACGTACGATGTGGAGACCAGCGCTCCCATGCACGATCCCGACTTCATGATCGAGTCGCTTACATTGATCGGCGCAGACGCGGAAGAGTGTTACACGTGGACTCGGAAGGCGCTACGTAGGAAGGGTCCGCGCAGGATCCTGAAAGAGCTACTGGAATCGGGGATCCCGTTGGCGACCCAGAACGGGAAGTACGATGATCGCGCTGTGCTTCTTGATTTGCTGGCGCACGTGGAGGCTATCTACGGGGATACGAGGTTAGAACACAAGCTACTCTACCCAGCGACACGCGCTCGGTTGGAAGTGCTCGCCGAGTTCGTTGGGCACGGTGGTCATAAGGATGAGTGTCACACGAAGCTGTCGAAGATCTGTGGCGAGTTGAACTATCAAGCGTTTCCTCCTTCGCCGTTTACCCCGTCTGGGCGTCCTCGCAAGATCAAGCCTCCGGCTTTCATTGTTGAAGATGATGTGCTCGATCGTGTGCGAGCAGGTACTGAGACGATGTCGTTCGCGTATCGGTATCTTGATGACGACACGCTTCACTCGTACAACGCCAAGGATGTGTGGACTACGCGTGCGTACATGCGAGTTCTCAAGAAGAAGATCCACAAGAAGGAGAACCGGTTCGCGCTGCGGATGTGGCGTGAGATCACGCACGATGCGAACATAGCCGTGCGGCAGATCGAACATTGGGGAATGGGGTGTGACCGCGACGCAGTAGAGAACCTCGCGCTCTTCTGCGATCAGCAGATCGACCAGGCGAGGAACACAATCGTTGGCATTGCAGGTAAGGAGTTCAATCCCAACTCTCCTCCGCAGGTACGGAAGCTCTTGTTCGAGGATCTGGGGTTGACGCCCTGGAAGCAGACCAACACAGGGTTGTGGAGTACGGACAAAGATGTACTCGAAGGTTTAGATCATCCTGTGGTTGAAGCGATCGTGCAGAATAGACGCTTTGAGAAGATCCAGTCCAACTACGCACGTGGGATGCTTGCTCACTTACGCGACGATGGGCGGTTCCACGCATCGATCCTGCTGGACGGGGCTGAGAGCGGTCGGTCGTCTGTACATGATCCTGCGCTCCAAACGATTCCGACACCACACACACCTGAAGGGAAGATGATCCGCGATTGCTTTATCGCACGGGATGGTTGGGTACTTTTGGAGCTGGATCAGTCTCAGATTGAGCTTCGTGTTGCAGGTGATCTGAGTAACGATCAAGTGTTGATCGAGGACTACAAAAGAGGTATCGATATCCACATGGCTAACGCTGTGATTTGCGCTCCACTTGTATGGGGGATCTCTCCAAAAGAGTGGGCTGCGCTGTCGGATAAAGAACGAGATGCCTACCGAACTAAGATCAAGCGGACAACCTTCGGCAAGCTCTACGGGAAGGGTACGTGGACGATGGCGAAGGAGTGGGGAGTACCACGTAAGGAAGTGGAGAAGGTAGACGCTGCGATTTGGGGTCGGTATCATGTTCTCAATCGTTGGACTAGAGAACAGATCTCGCGCACAAAGCGTCTCGGATACGTGTCTACTTGGTGGAATGGGCACGAGGGGATTCGTCGTCCGGTTCCGATGATCGCTGAAAGTGACGACGGGCGCAGGAAGCACGGCGAGAACCAGGCGGTCAACACACCGATTCAGGGAACGGCTGCGCACTATACGATGGCGTCGCTTTATCCGCTTGTGCAATGGATCATCAGGAAACGACTCCCCGTCGAGCTAGTGATGACTGTTCACGACTCGATCATCTTTGAGTTGCGTGAGGACTTGCTTGGTCGTGTTGTGAAGATGGGGAGAAAGATCATGACGAGCCACCGCACGAAGAACGGTGTTCCTCTCAAGGTCGATGCGAAGGTCGGTAAGAGCTGGGGATCAATGGTGACGATATGAGATTTAGCGAAGGTCAACAGGTTAGGCTCATCGGAGCGGCGGAAAGAACTCGATTGCGATTGGTGGTTAGGGAAGATCTAGGGGAACCGCATATGGTCAAGTGTTACAACCCTATCTCTAAAACAGAGAGACTATATGTTAGATCATCTCTTCATATAGTAAAGATCAAATGAACAGGTCAGGCGATACGGATCTCGATGCAGTGCTCGAAGTTATGGAGATCGATCCACTCGACATCGAGATGGAGTACACGACGATTGGTTCGCAGATCGCACGCTACAACGAGCTGCACGTAGAGGCGCTGAGAGAACAGCTGTACGCAGAACGTGAGGTCAAGCGTGTGCGGGCGAAGAAGCAACTGTTCATCAGATCGCACGCGGCAGCCAGCGATGAAAAGATGACCGACTCGCGAGCTAACGCGAAGGTTGAAGCTAGCACGATGGTGCAGAAGATAGAGATTGCTGCCATCGACGCGCGCATTGAACGAGAGCGACTGCGTGGGATCCTCAAGACCTTGGAGGGCAAGCGCGATATGCTCGTCAGTCTTGGGGCACATATCCGCGCTGAGATGCAAGGGAATCCCTCGCTTCGTGAGCAGTATCGCGCGCAGCGAGATGACGACGAAGATGACTAAAACGTTACCTTCTGCACAAGGCAGAGGGTGTTGGTGCACAGCCGTATGAGGCGTTAGACACCGGAGGACAAAATGGTCAGGAAGAAAAAGAAGAAGAAGCGCAAGAGCACAGGATCCAGTCTCGTCAAGTACGGGGAATACACACTGGACGATGCCGACGAGGATCAGGAGGATTTGGATTCGTCCCGCGGTGGGATGATCTTCAAGTGGCAGGCAGGTAAGAACGTCATCCGATTTGTTCCTCCGCTCCCCGGTAACAAGTGGCGGCTTCGTGTCTATGAGCATCTGATCAACGTGCCCGGGATCGGTTGGGTTTCGTTCGTATGCCCGAGGCTTATGGCCAAGGAGTTCTGTCCGGGATGTAACAAGCGGGACAAGCTTCTCCGATCCAGGAGCAAGGTGGATCTCAAGTTTGCCAAGGACTTGCGGCCGCGTAGGAACAACTACGCGAATGCGGTTCTTCGCAAGGAAGAAGAGGCCGGTCCGCGAGTCATCAACTTCGGACCTCAGATCGAAGAACAGTTCATCGAGATGAGAAAGGACCCTGACCTGGGTGGGAACTTCGTACATCCGATCAAGGGCTTCGACATTGTCGTTCGCAAGAAGGGTGAGAAGCTCAACACGGAGTACAAGGTCTATCCCGTGGGTAAGGGAAGGTCTACTCCGCTGCACGAAGATGCAACAATCATGAACGCTTGGATCGAGAACCAGCATGCGCTGGAGCGCTTCGCTGTGGTACCGACCGCAGACCAGATCGAAGCGAAGATGCGTGGTGAGGAGATCGACGACGAAGAGGAGGAAGACAAAGGTTCGCGTAAGCGGAAGCGATCGCAGAAGTCCATCGATGAGGAGCTGGACGAGCTTGAGGACGCTGATTGGGAGGACTACGAAGAAGAGGAGGAAGATGAAGACGACGAGGACTACGACGAAGAAGAGTGATCGAACGCGCTGTAAGGCGCGATAGAGCGGCTGTTCGCCGCTGGCCCCTGATAACACCTGGGGCCGTTGGAGGGTGATCGGCGTGGGAGATGCCCACGTGCAGACGAGCGTCGGTGACAACCGACGGGGTGCGACTCCCCCACTCTCCGTTATGGCTAAGAAGAAGCACAAGGTCTCCAAGATCATAAAGGCGTCTGGCAAAAAGCCAACGGTCACAGAGCTACGAGCAAAGCAGATGGCTGTGATCGAAAAGAAGTTCGGCAAGGGCTCCGCGATGACAGTGGGAGCGCAACGTCGGGCGGCTCAGCAGATCAAAGAGTTCATCCCATCTGGTGTAGATGTTCTGGATAACTATGTGATCGGCCGTGGAGGATTGCCTGTCGGTCGCATTAGCGAAGTGTTCGGTCCGTATGCCTGTGGAAAGACGAGCTTGCTCTATAAGTCGCTCGCGCAGTGCCAGCGGATAGGCGGCATCGCAGCGCTTGCTGATCCAGAGAACTCTTTCGATGAAGAACGTGCTGCGATGTCGGGGATCGATCTCAACGCATTGGTCATGCTCGAAGCGTTCTCACTTGAAGACACACTGTTGCAGATGCGGATGTTCATCGAAGCGCATGATGAACGTGTGTGTCCGTTACTCATGGGGTGGGATTCGATCGCTTCGGCAGTGTCGCAATCAGATATCGATCGCGTTCCAGGTGACAAAAAAGTTGCATCCGAAGCTGGAGTGATTGCGATCGAACTGAAGAAGCTGAACAGGCTTCTTCCTCGCAAGCGCACACACTTGATGATGTTGAATCAAGTGCGGGATAAGATCGGGGTGATGTTCGGCGACAAGACAAGCACACCTGGAGGGAACGCACCGAAGTTCTACTCGTCACTGCGTATTCAGTTCTTCGGTGGCAAGGGGATCAAGAACAAACACAGTGAGCACACGGGCAAGGTTGTCACGATCATGGCTGTGAAGAACCGCCTTGCTCCTCCGTTCCGAAAGGCGCGTGTTCGCTTCGACTACGCGACGGGATACAACAACGTCTGGTCTACGTTGGAGCACGCGAAGCGTATGAAGTTGATCAAGCCGCGAACGGAAGGCTACTCCGGTCCAGGTGTCGCGAGCTTGGATAACTATTGGGAGGCTATGGAGATCCTGGAGTGGGAGCCTTCGAGCTTGGTGGAAGAGGACTTTGATGAGGACGATCTCGATTACGAGTACGACGATGACGAAGACGACGATTGAGCCGATCGCAGGAGAGTACGAGAATCTCGTACTTGCGTTGGTGAGTTGTCCTGAGCAAGGAACTAGGATCGTAGTCCGTCCTATGCGTTGGACTCGGCGTATAGGAGAAGATGTGTTGATCTCGTTATCTAAGACTCCAGTCGGATTAGGGTTGTCGATTGTGTATGGAGGTAGAGCGTGACTACGATCGCATTCATAGCGGATGTCCATGTCGGAAACCACAGGCTCTTCGGCGGGGAGATGCGCTCCGGGATCAACGATAGGTGTCGACTCGTGCTCGATGTGCTTCATCGCGCGTTGTCTGCTGCCGAGCCTAGTATCGCTGTGATCTTAGGAGATCTCCTCGACGTGCCGAAGCCATCGCCGCAGATTCTCGGCGCGACAATGGAAGTGATCGCCCCGAGTGAAGCGTTGCTGGTGCTAGGTAATCATGAGGTCACATCGTTCGATGATAATGATCACGCGCTGTATCCGTTTCACACTGGTCATGCGATCTTAGATGATCCTCACACAACGTTCGAGAATGGTGTTGTTGTGCCGTATCGTGAAACTTCGATGGAGTGGATCACGAAGGGGTACGCCGCAGCTATTGCGAGATGGGCTATAGACAACCAGACGCATGCGTTGTACGTGCCGCAATGGTTAGGGATCCACGCGGGGATCGCAGACGTAGACACACCAGATTTCATGTCTGGGATTCCTGCGCTGGAGTTGGTCAAGTTCGCTAAGAAGGAGGGTGTCCGCGTATTCGCTGGCGACTGGCACGATCCTAAAGTCTGGGGTGCCCACGACCGTTTGTTTCGACAGCCACGTGTGATCCAGTGTGGTGCGCTTTGTCCAACGGGCTTCGACAACCCAGGGATGGATTACGGTCGTGTTTGGTTCTATGATCTAGATAAGGATGAGGTTCGATACGAGGTGATCCCCGGTCCGCGTTTCTTGAGCTATACCTGGGAAGAGATCTCCACGTCGGACCGGCTTCTCAAGGATCTGGACAAGTGGGATGTAGGACTTGCGGAAGCTCCGGGGTACACCATCTTCGTAAAGATCAAGGCGAAGCCTGATGACGTGCGAGAAGCTATGGACATGGCGAAGATGCTTCGTGAGTGGCCGTATGTCGGTGGTGTTCGTGTCGAGCCTGACGCGGAGGTCGTGCGTCGCAAGGCGCGATCGGCAGCCGCAGCCGCGAGGAGCGGGGCAACACTGAAGGAGTCACTCAGGGAGTACATGAAGTACCTCGATGTCCCTGATGGTGTGTCGCGCAAAGATGTGGGTCGAAGAGTGCGGAAGTACCTGGGGATCTAGAACATGCAGATCACAGTGAAGAAAGACACAGCTTCTTTCGGCGTGAAGCGGAAGGGAAAGACGGTGATCTTCATGCGCGATGACCGTAGCTGTAGCATCGAGGCGGTCAACGTTCCTGTCGCCAAGAAACTATCAGAGAGTTACATGTACTGGTCGGAGAATGTTTCGATCAAGACTACGATGCAGGACGTAGTGAACCTAGCGATGTGGGAGACCGCATGGTTGCGTACGAAGACGGAGGTTCCGCATGACTACCTCCGTGATCTATTCCGCGAGAAGATGCTCAAGGAGCCGGACCTAGGCTACGAGCGCGCGGCGGAGATCGTGTTTGACGAAGCCGAAAAAGGGAGGGTTAGATGAAGCTACTATTCCTAGATCTAGAGACAACAGGACTCAATCCACGCAAGGACGACATCCTGGAGGTGGGTGCGATCTTTATCGAGGTCGATGTCGAAAGACACGTACTTCGGAGATTGGGAGGTTTCCAACGTCTCAACAGGAAGGCGGACGTTTGTAAGATCAAGAACGCCCATGTGCTGGAGATGCACAAGAACTCTGGTCTTTGGGAGACTGTGATCAGCGGGAAGACATCTTCGAATCACAATACGTCAACGAGTCTACGTGAGATCGAGGAGAGGCTTATCCAGGATATGAAGTTTGTAGGCTTCGATCTTGGTAAGGTCATGATTGCTGGGTACTCTCCGCACTTCGATCTCGGATTCATCACACAACAGATGCCACTACTCCGGTCGGCGCTGCATCATCGCGTGTACGATATATCCACGCTCCAGACGATCTGGCTCGCTGTCGATGAAGAAGCTGCGTTGGCGGCGAAGGACGACGACGCGAAGAAGCACCGTGCAGTCTTGGACTGCGAACAGGCACTACAGACCTTTCTCAAGTGGCTGAACGCGTGGACTACGTGTGACTCGTGGGACATCGTGCCTCCTGCGATCAAGTAGATGCGTATAACCAAGATCGAGATGGAGGGCGTCTTTTCGCATGAAGACACAATCGTAGAGCTACCGGACAGCGGACTCGTACTCGTTACAGGACGCAACGGGAGTGGCAAGACTTCGTTGATCGAGGCGATCGCGCTCTGTCTGTGGGGCACGACGTTCCGGAAGAAGAACCCTGGATGGTCCGGCAACAAAGGACGCGTGGTCGTACAAGCGAACGACCACAAGATCGAACGTGTGAAGATGAAGAGCAAGGTGAGAACCACCTTCGACGATAAGACCAGCTACACGCGAGTGAAAGATGCTGCTGAGCATGCAGTCAATCTGTTCGGATCGTTTGACATCTGGCGTCGCGTTCATGTGTTCGCATCGCGCGACGTATCGCGGTTCACTACATCGACAGATGCGTTCCGGAAGCGCATGCTCGAAGAACTGCTCGGGCTGGATCGGTTCGAGGAAGCGAGTGCAGCTTGTCGTAAGGAAAAGAAGTTGATCGACCTTGCGCATCAGCGATCGGTAACAGTGCTCGCGCAGGCACAGACCAAGCTACAGACTGCGGAGGCGCGGCTGAAAGACGCGGAGGAGACCGTCGACGAGGACGAGCCCGAAGACGCGAAGGCGTTGGTGCTGAAGCTTGAATCGTTGAACAAGAAGCTCAAGAAGATCGATGTCGACCTTCGAGAGATCAATCGTGAACGACGCGAAGCTGATCAAGCTGTTTGGAGTTCCGAGCAGGATGTTCAGCATGCAGAGGAGCACGCGCGGTCGTTGGAGGGGGGAACTTGTTCTGAGTGTGGTCAGAAGATTACAGCAGTCATGCGAAAAGCAGCGGCCGTAGAATTGATCACTTCTACGGCGGATGCTACTGACGCGAAAAAAACGGCTCAGCAACATCGCGACGACACTGAAGCTCAGCATGAGAAGCTCAGTCTTTTGAAGACTAAACTGACCGAAAAGCATCAAGGCATGCATCGTAGGATGGGCGACGCACGACGAGCACTGGAGCGGAAAGAACACCATGAGGGTCGTCGCAAGAAGATCGCGGAGAACGTGATTGATTTCATGGAGCTGGTGGATCAGCACACGTTGGGAGAAGCTGACGCACGCAAGGACTTGGACACGATCCAAGTAGTGGACCGGGTTCTGTCCACTCAAGGTGTCCGCGCGCATCTGCTCACCAACGCGCTGTCCGCGATCGAGGCAGTAGCGAACTCGTGGCTCGGTCGTGTCGCCGCCATTGACGAGACAGAGCTGGTGTTGAAGTTGTCGTCCTACGCGGAGAGAGGTGACGGTAGTCTGCGAGACGCTATCGGGCTCGAGATCGAGGGTGCGGGGAATGGATACGGCTACGAAGCGGCGAGCACGGGAGAACAGCGTCGGATCGACGTGTCACTGATGCTCGCGCTTGCTGAGATGGCAGAGGCTGCGCACGGAGTTGAGTCAGGCACGCTCTTCTTTGACGAGGTGTTTGACGCTCTCGACGAAGAGGGTGTGGAAGCGGTGCGCGATGTGATCGCTAGTCTCGCGGAAGACCGATGCGTGTTGTTGATTACGCACAACGATCAAATGAAGGCGCGGCTGAAGGGGCTCCTTGTTGAGCACTGGCATGTCGAGGAAGGCGAGATCCGATGAGAGAAGCGATGAAGATGGTGGGGAAGTTTCACCAAGCGTTCGACATTCCGGTTTCGAAGAAGTGTCAGCTGCCAGATCAAGTGTCGCGTGACTTGAGGAAGCGCTTGTTGCACGAGGAATACATGGAGTACCTCGCGGGTGAAGAAGCGCATGACATGGAAGAAATCGCGGACGGTCTTGCGGACATGGCCTATATCATCTGCGGGACAGCGCTCACCTACGGGATCCCGTTGGAACAGGTGTTCGACGTGGTTCAGCGTTCGAACATGAAGAAGCTCTGGCCGGACGGGAAGTCACGTGTGCAAGAGAGTGGAAAGGTGCGTAAGCCGGAAGGGTGGGAGCCACCCGACATCGCAAAGGTGCTCAAGGTCTTCGGTTGCTGGGAAGGCAAGTGAGACGTCTGATCACAAAGAACAAGATCTGTCTAGAGTGCCTGGACACTGGAAAGCTGTACGATGGGACACACTGCGAGTGCGGGAGAGCGCGTGTACGAGATCAACCTACTACAAAATCGGCACGGCCGATGGCAGGCGACGGTCACGTGGTCAACAGACGTGCAGTCGGGAGTTCTTCCGAAACAGAAGACGCACAAGACTGACGAGTACCGCTATCGTTCATACGTGTTCTTCGAGATAGACGCGTTGATTACTAAGATCGAAGAGAAAGAAGAGGCAGAGCATGAGCAAGAGTCAGGATAAGAGGTGGATCAAGAACGCAGCTCGTATGGCGCATGAGGTGTGTCGCGCGTACGATCTTGCGCAGGGTGTTGATGTCCTTCCCCCTTGGAAAGATCTGTCAAAGGAGACGAAGAGGACTTGTCGGCAAGAAGCACATCGGATCATGTTGTCTGGTTGTGCAACTCCTATGGAGTGGTTCGGTACGCATTGTGCGTCTACCGAGGAGCTGACGTTGATGAAAGAAGCAGCAGTCGCGGAGATACGGATCAAAGAGTACTTGACCTTCACATCGGTCATGCAGACTCTTCGGCTCCTCGGGTGACCGAGCGCGTTACGAGCTGGCACGTTGGTGAGCACAACCCGAAGGCTCGTTTGACGTACGATCAGGTACTAGAGATTCGCGAGAAGATAGCGGACGGTGCCAGGAATGTTGATCTCGCGAAGGAGTACGGTGTAGCTGCGGGACATATCTCGGACATTCGTCATGGTCGGAAGTGGAACAAGGGTCGCGGTCAGCAGATGGATCCCGATGATGCTCGGAGAAGAAAGAACGATGCCGAGCGAGCCCGCAGGAGAGACCAGCGAGCCGCGTACCTGCTGGACTTGGAAGAGGGTCTGGTGGGCTCTTAGCCTGGCGTAAGCCGCCTAAAGGCTAGGGGGGTAGCGGTTTGCTGCTAGGGGGCCACACAAAGGCAGCTAGGCCCCCCTAGCAGCGTATTTTTTGGGGGGCCTAACCCCCTAGGTTCTGGTACTTGGCACAAGGCACGTAGTATGAGCGAGCAAGTTGAACGACCGGGAGTCCTCTGTCGCGGTTGCCAGATCGGATGGCCGGTTGTCCCGACCTCTTCCGATCTGGCGACTGTTGCAGACAAGACAAACGAAGTCCGCCTCCTCTGTGAAATGGATAGGACTAAGCTCCACCTCCCGCGTGCAACGTTGATCGAACGACTAGGTGAGGGAGAGTGTCTAGACGCGATGACCGCTCTTCTTGCGATCGGTGATCTAGACGACGTCATAGAGACAGCACGCGCTATCGTTTCTGGTGATCTAAAGGTTGAGGAGGAAGAGGATGAAGTTCAGCATAGCGATCCCGAGTCACCGTCGAGCTGATCGTCTCAAAGAGACACTGGATTGGCTTAGCACTACGACGGTGCTTGAAGCTGCTAAGGAAGTACGGATCTTCCTTAGCGACAGGCGCGACAGAATAGACTACGAGAAGATGCGCAAGGAGTCCGGTCACTTGATCGACCTTGAAGTCACGGGAGCGCACAACGTGACTGAGAAGTTCAATGCGATCCACATGCACTACCCGAAGGGGACGAAGGTGTTCGTGTTGGAGGACGATGTGACTGTCGTGGTGCCGAACGAAAGACAGCGACCGAGGCCGATGCAGGACGAGGAGCTTCTCGACTTGATCGTGCTCGGGTTCACCACCGTGGGTCGTGGTGGTCTTTGGGGGGTCGTACCTCATTCCAATCCGTACTACTTCGGGGGCAGAGTTACTACGTCGCTCAAGCTCGTGGTCGCACATGCGTTCGGGTTCGTGTCAACACAGGATCCGCGGTTGAAGGTGACGCAGATCGGCAAGAGCGATTACGAGCGCACGATTCTGTACTACATTCGTTACGGGAGGGTGACTCGAGTAGACACCGCCGGCTGCCTGACGAAGAGCTACACTGCGAAGGGTGGGATCCAGTCTGACCTCACTCGTGAAGATCGTCATGCCGCAGAGCTAGCGAGCTGCGACTATCTCGTGCGAAGGTACGGTCACCTGATCAAACACAACACGAAGAAGAAAAGCCTGTTCGCGGAGCTGCGGTTCGCTCGTCTCAAGGAAGACAACCCGGCTCTACTCCAGGCACTTCAGCAGCAGAAGGATGCAAGAAATGGCTTCGTCTGATCTTGATCGGCTAGAGGAGATGGTGCGGTACGAGAATGTCAGCCGCCGTTCTCCGTTGCTCTCTTCTTCTCGGAAGAGCACTGAAAAGATCTTGATGGTTGTGCCTGAGTTGATTGCAGCAGCGAAGGCGGTCAAGGTATTGAGACGTGCGCACCGCGAGGGAGAGGGTTGGGCGACTGCTGAGAACGCGTTGGCTGACGCAGATCGTGCCCTCAACGAAAAGCTCAAGAAGGTACTCGGGAAGAAGATCATCTGCAAGTGCGGTTATGATCCTTGCAGGCCTGAAGCACACGCAGGGTGGACACCAAGATGATCAGTGAAAAGAAGCTGCCTGAGTGCGCTCATACCTACCCGAAGGGCTCCTGTCCCTTCCCTAGGTGCAGTCACGAATGCGACGGCACCATCCTCGTACGCGTGCTCCCGAGCGGCAAGCAACTGCGATACAGTCGGTGGACCGATAACGGGCACTTTTGGTGGGAGATTGCTCGGTGATCGTCGGACCTAGTCTCTCTGGTGCGAAGCTCTGGATCATGGGCGGGAATATGCACAAGGTTGCGACGGGCGACGGTGCTCAACGTCTGGAGATCTCTGCACGAAGGCAGAGCGAGTTTCGCCGTAGCGAACACGTGCGAGCCGTAGAGGTACTCGAAGTCACTGCGGTCAAGGGACGAACGCACATGGAGATGGAGCGCATAGAGGGAGTGGGACTCGCAGTCGTCTGCCCTCAGTGGATCGATCACGCTGCCGAGGTGGTGAACTTTGTCAGTCGCCAGGTAGACAACGCGCAGATGGGGAGAGTTCCGCTGAACGCGCTGCTATCCAAGGTCGATGAGGTACGCACGAAGACGCGTCGAAAACATGGGAACCATCCGGTGTTTGAGCAGGGGTTCAAGGACACGATCAGGATGATTGATGACGCGAGAGACGTGACGATTCCGTTCGGTTACTACCACGGTGATCTTACGTTCTGTAATGTGCTCTGCGACTGCAAGAAGAACCCACCGTGGGGAGTAGCGCTGATCGACTTCTTGGACATGGTGCTGCCGACTCCGCTGTTCGACATCGCAAAGATCCGACAGGACACAGAACGTATGTGGATCACTCTGTTTACACCAGAGGTAGAACTCGCGCGACTTGTTGCAATCGATGACATTGTGATGGAGAACTTCAGCGCGTACGACTGGTGGGGTCCTTGGTATCCGGTGTTCGATCTGCTGAATCTATTACGACTACTTCCGTACGCACCTCCGGGTCGTGTTACGGAATGGATCACTGCTGAACTGGAGAGGGACCAATGAACAAAGGGATCATGCTTCTCACGTGTGCTGGGGAGTCGAAGCGGTTCAAGGGATGGGGACCGAAGTGGAGGCTCACTCACCCGAGCGGGAACATCATGGCTGCGGAAGCAGCTCGTTCGTTCTACGAGCACTGGACTCCGCATGTCCTTGTTCCTGGAACAGGAGCTATGAACGTCAAGATCTACGAAGAGTTCAGCAAGGCAGGAATGCCAGACACGAAGGTGGTTACGATAGGTCGACCGACTGCACATCGGATGGATACGGTTCGGTTGGCATTGGAGACGATCGGACCAGACAGTGACGCGCCGATCCTTGTGCGGGACTGTGACAACCTGGTCGAGGCTGATATCAAGCCGGGGGACAACGCAGTCAGTGTGTGCGACGCGTTCAAGTACGGGCCGATCGATCCAAATGAGTTGAGCTTTGTTGACTCGTTACCACTCAGTACGTGCATCTGTAGGATCGCAGAAGACGGTCTTATCTCGCGATGGTTTTGTTCTGGTGCGTACGCTTTTGCACGTGTACGTGACCTCGATAATACATCGACTGAGGTCAAGACAATGGCGGAAGCTATGCAGGATCTTGTAGAAACAACGTACGATTGCAAGATCCGTCCTGTCCGCACTACTCGCTACTCCGATTGGGGAACGGGAGAGAAGTGGCGAGAGTTCAAGCGATCGTACCGCACGATCTTCCTCGACATCGATGGTGTCTTGCTTTCGTCGAGCCATCGCACGTTTGGGGATACTTGGAGAGACTCGAAACCGCATTGGCTCAACTGCGTGAAGATCCGAGCACTCCATGAGACAGGACGCATTCACATCGTGCTCTGCACGAGTAGGCCAGAGGTAGTGCGCGACTGGACAATCACTCAGCTGAAGCAGAATCGCATTCCGTACGACCGCTTGATCATGGGCCTTCCGGCATGCGGTCGTCTACTGGTGAACGATGTGGTTGAGGATCGCTTTGATCACACGGCGGAGGCGGTCGAGGTTGAGCGGGACTTTGATGGATCACTGAGTCGTGCACTCAAGGAGGTGGGGCTGTGATTGAGATCTCTTGTCAGGTTGACGATGACGATAGTGGGGAGAAGGGGTGGCGTATGAGATTGCCTGCTGTTCCGCGAGCAGGAGAATACCTACAGGTCGGAGATCCCGATAGTGGTTACGGTACTTGGCGAGTCGTGCGTGTTCATTGGCAGTACCGAAAGCCTTTTGATCAATTCGAGTTGGTGACTCTTCTAGTTGAAAAGGTTGACCGGTGACGTACTAGATCCCTAGTGCCGAGAGGTACTGAGGTACGACTACACTCGGAAGATGCAGCTTGATCTGTCTCTTGCCGTTCTTGATGAGACGACGCCGCACATAGTTAGACACGCCGTCTCGAAGAAGTGTAGCCAACTCTTCTGCGCTCTCGACAGCCAGAGCGGTCTTACCTTCTTGGATCTCGTCTTTACCAGTCAAGATCCAGCCGCGGTGGACAACGAGTGGAACTCCAGCGTCCCAAGCTTCGAGCATGCTGTACTCGGTACCGTCGCCGTCTTCCTTTAGCTTGGTGAGGTTGACCGCAAGCTCACACTTCGCGAACAGGCGGATCGACTCTCCAGGTTTGTCAGCGAACGCGCCTTGATAGTGGTCTTTCCAGGTCGGTACCATCTTCGACAGCTTGAAGTGAACGAACATCCGGTTGACTTTGCCGTGCATGATGCATGGCTGATCGGGCACAAGGACATTCGCTTGTGAGATAATCTCTTGGTGCTTCCGGAAGTTCAGGAAGGCGATAGATCGTGCGCGAACATGAGGGTGCTTCGACTCGCGGTCGCCATCGTATGGAACGTACGGATGCGGGATGAAGGTGGCCTTCACTCCTCGTTCAGCGAGCCATGCTCGCATCGGCTTGCGGATCACAATGACTCGTTGATACTTGCGCATCGCATCGAGCTGGTCTGTGGTGGCTTCGTTGTGGTCGTGGAACACGAGAGGACAGCTGCGCATGAGCGCGTATGCTTCCGGTCCGCGTGTCTTCACGTTTGCGTAGGTGATCAGAGAAGGGTGCGCTGTCGCGAGAGCCTGTGCTTCCTGGAGAGGGATAGTCATCGCGGGTATGCCGAATGCGAACGTGATGTTCTTCCGACGCTTGGCACCGACCTTGAAGATCATGGGGTCGTGGCCTTCTTTCTTCAGACTCTGGTAGAGGTAGGAAGTGAATGTAGCTGCGCCGATGCCCCATGTTTCCTGGATCAGACTAAAGAGGAGGATCTTCATAGGTCGTATCCGTAGACCTCAGCAGCCTCGACGACACGACAAGCGGTGTCTGCGCTTAGCTTCTTGAGATCGTCTAGAGTTAGTGGTTCAGGTAGGTTCCATCCTCTCGCCTGGTTGATGGTGGTTTTCAGCGGAGGGAAGGGAACCGAAGGCAAACGAGCTGCCTTGAGCAGAGACTCCCAGGCCTTGTCCATCTCCTCGACGCGGTAGAAGAAGTCAGCACGCTTGTGAATGTGTGCGTTCCACGCGATCCAGAACTCTGCACCTCGGATGAGTCGTGGTGCTTTAGGATCGAAGTTGACATGCTTCGCAGCCCAATCCCAATCTCGTTGCGTTACGATCTTCTTTGCGGACGGGATGACTTTGAGAGGGTGCCGGACAACGAGCACAGTGGTAGCGAACTCGAAGTGTTCAGGTGTCTCACCCTTGATGTGGTGTCGTAGACCCGTGTTGTCTTTCCCTTCAGGGATCCGCTCTTTCCACTTCTCCGGGCCGAAGTACCAGCTCACCGTACCGATGTCACCGATCTGTTCATGCGGCATCAGTTCTCTGTTGAACACACGGAAGGCTCGGGCAGAGTATGTCGTGCCCGATCGAGGACAACCCGTGATCAGTAGTTGTTTCTTCATGGCTTCTTCTTAGCAGACTTCATGATCTTTTCGCGTAGCGCTTCTGCATTCCGTGAGTGCTTCTGTCGAGCAGCACCAGTCTTCGATTGTTGGATATGGATCAGCTCTTCTTCCGGGGTTCCGCAATGTATCATCGACCTGAGTGCGTACCAGACAAGACTGATCCGATAGCCGTCTTCACGTTTCGGAATCAACGTAGTCACACCATGAGGATTCGCAGTTGCGTCCATCCAGATAGCGTCACCGTCTTTGAGTCGGATCAGCAGACCATACTCGGGGATAATCAGATCACCACCGGACATAGCCTTTCGGAGGTAGACCATGGCGTTCCACGAGTCGGGGAAGTTTCCACGATCGCGGTGGTAGACGAGCGGGTTGTTCAGGTTGATGATGCCGCTTGTGTAGATCGTCCCCGGCATGCGCCAGGTCGCGGAGATCTTCTCGACGAGCTTCCGCTGTTTCTCCCACTGTTCGGGGTACACCGTGTGCAGCTCTTCCGAGAGCTTGCGACCGAGCTTCTCCAGGAACAGACCGAGCTGCGGTTGTCTTCTTGCGAGCGCCGAAACTCGGCAGTAGTCGTGACGAAGTGCATCGCGTGGCATGAACCCGAAGACACACGATCGGGAGAGCATCCCGTTTGTACGTCGCGCCTTCGTGTAGGGAAGACCGAGAGTCTTGGCATGGAGGTAGAGGATCTCATTCGAGGTGAAGAATCCTCGTCGTGCGAATGCGATGAAGTTACCTGCCTCGTCGTACAGATCGAAGGGAGGGGCTATCTCTCGGATACCGTGATTGTTCTTGGCAACCTGACCGATCCAGTCGCCTTCAGTTCTCGTCGCTGTCAATCGGGGGATCGTCATCTGATGCCTCCTCAGGGTTCTTTTCGCAGTACTGCTCCAAGAGCCACATCAGCACGACGGTATGGTTGTCCAGTTCTTCACGCACTTGGACACGTTCCAGCATATCGAGTACGCGATCGAAGTCTTTCGCGTTGAAGAAGAAGGACATTTGCTTGATCGTCGACTCTAAGAAGCGTTCGGCTTCGCTCATGTCGGTGACACCTGGTCGGCCATCCTCGAAGTCCTGACCCTCCGCGAGCAGCTTCTCTAGCTCCTTGTCTGACCAACCGATTCCGATCAGCATCTCAGGTCCCTCTGCTGACAACTCTTGCAGCTCCTTCATCAGAGCGTCTGAGTCCCATCCCCCGATCTCAGTCAGTCGGTTGTCTGCGAGGAGGTACGCACGCGCATCGTCATCCGACTCGAAGTCGATCCCGCGTAGCACGGGAACCAACCACTTCCCCTTCGTTACACGGACACGACCAGGAGGGTTAGCACCTTCCTTCTTCAGGGCGAGTAGCGCCTCCTTACGTCCGTGCCCGACGACGAGCTTACCTGTCCTCTCATTGAGGATGATCGGGGCTACCATGCCGAAGCGCTGAAGAGACTGCTTGAGCTGGTCGATGTCGTGCTTCTTGGGGTTCACGTCGGCCGGCGGAAGCTTGGTGACTTCCATGTACTTGATCGTGACTTTCGGTTGTGCCATGGGCCAGAGTATCCCCCTGCCGGAGGTGCATTGCAAGAGCTAGCGGTATGGGGTAGTGTGCCCCCGATGGGACGCCCGAGCGCAGGACTTACAGCAGTGATCTTCACGCGGTGTAAACCTGCGCTCAAAGAGCTTATCGAGAAGGAGCGGAAGTGGGTGCAGAAAGAGAACCCTCACCGACCTGTCTCGGAAGCAGACATAGTACGCCGGATCCTATACAAACATTTCAAGGAGAAGAGTGATGCCTAGCTATCGAGCCAGTCCACCTAGTGGCTACGAAGATGCGTGCGAGCCCGATCCCAACGGATGGCCCGTGTGGAAGAAGACCAAGGATGGATCAGCTCCGTGTGCGAACGAAGCATGTGAAGAGCCCTACGACGAGACCGAGCCGAACATGGCATTGCAGTGTCCGGTGTGTGAACAGCCAGGATGCAGCGCGTGTTTCTACTCGGGTCGAGGGTGTCCGTGCCCTGACTGCGAGGAAGGGTAGATCCTCTGTACTCTGTGCGGATTGTGCGGAATGGACATAGTCCCGATCCCGTCCTTTCATGTTCTTTGATGTCGAAAGGACGACAGCTCTTGCCAGATAGGCAGATCGTGAGCAACACCTAGACTGCATTTGAAATGGGACGAAGACGACTAACACAAGAGCTGTACGACCGCCTCGTTGAGGGGTATCGAGAGAGTCCGGAGAACCACGCTCACGCAGCGAGGTTCGCTGGATGTGGTTGGAAACTCGCCAAGCGAACCTGGGAAGACGGGTGGAAGGAGTACACCTACGCGATCCCCATCAAGGACCAGCTCGATGCAGACAAGGAGGGAGCGCGCCTCCAACGGTCGAGAATGCTTGAGGAAGAGCGTACGAAGAAGGCCGAGGAGCGGGAAGAAGCACGGAAGGATGCGATCCAAGCTAGGTCGCAAGAAGCGCAGGCAGCGCAGCGAGCCAGAGTGAACGCGCTAGCGATGGCGAACATTATCGGCAAGATCGTGCTGGCTTGTGGTCCGCTCTCCACTCGTCTGGCTGAGAAGCTCAAGGACCCAGACAGCGACATGACCCCGCGCATGATGGCTCAAGTCCTCAAGGATTCCACGTACATAGTGAAGCGTGGGAACGACGCCATCCGCACCGCACTGGAGATCGAGCGACTGCGTGTAGGGAACCCCATTGACACTATGGATTTGGGGATCGAAGACATGACCCACGAAGAGGCGCTAGAGGAGCTGGAGGGACTGGCCAAGACCCTCTCTCGTGCCAGACAGCAGGAGATCCAAATAGACGACATTGCGGCCGACTACCCCGAAGACGACGAGCTGCCGGAAGAGACCGAAGATACTGAGCTTTCAGTTGAAGAGCTGGACGACTTGATCGACAAAGAACTGGAGGAGTGACATGAGTGAAGAGTGGAAGCCTGGAGATCTAGTAAGACACACAACGGGAGGACCGACGATGTCGGTGGTTCAGGTACTCCCAGCTACGAACTTGAGTGGTGGTGTGCGCTGTAGATGGTGGCGTGGGTGTGACGAGGTCTTCCACGTCGAGATGTTCTACGCCCGGGAGCTGGAGCCCGCAGAGAGGATGCATCAGCAGCTAGCGGATCTACTTGAAGGTACGCCTCTCGCCGAGATGCTCAAGAAGCACTTCGCCTCGAAGGATGTAGGGTGAAGGACTTCTTCATCGGGCTGGCCGGAGCATTCACAGGGATCGCGATCATGTTGTTTCTCGCCACCATCGCTCTCTTCGCACGGGTATTCTGGTGATAACCCTCTGGATTGTCTGGTCTGGCGACGGCTTCGGACACAACCACATCGAGAAGATCACCGGCGATAAAGAGCACGCGGAGCATCTGGCTGAGACTAAAGGAATATGGGTAGAAGAGATCGAGGTAGAAGACATCGGGAAGGCTGTAGAAGCGGCTCTGACGAAAGGGTGCTGGTGATGCAGATCGACATGACTCCGAGAGGATGGAGTGGATACAGCAGAGAGCAGCTCGCGGCAGTCATTGCCTATCTGCTCGAGAAGTGGCCGACAGTAGAGGTATCTACGTCTCGACAGAAGTTGATCGTAGACGTGGATCGTAAGCCTCCCGTATCACCAGAAGAGGTAGAAGAAGCTCGTCGGACTATCACTGAGCTAGGACCGTGGATGACGGGGGAGTGATGAAGTACACGCTCAATCTGGAGATCGAAGCAGCCAGCATGAAAGACCTGCTTCGAGTAGCGAAGCTGACTAACATCCGTTGGGAGCTGAAGAAGGGAGCCATCGACGGAATCGCTACGGGTGAAGGCTGGATTACGCGATACGACCTCGTAGAGAACAACGAGGAGCTACCGTCGACGACTCCTGTTTTCCAGGGTGCGAAACGAGAGGGTGTCACTGCTGCAAGACACAGGTTGATCGAAGTTATCCAGCTCTGGGGGGATCAACAGGATATCGGCGTGGAAGAGCTGGTGTTCAGGATGAAGACCGCGAAGGTCTGACCGAGGCTCTCAAACTTGATACATGAGGAGTGGGGCGATGATAAGGCTGATGATCTGCGTGCTGGGAATATTCACGATCGGGTGTCTCAACTACCGAGGACCGCATCATCCCGTAGCGGGAGAAGAGATAGGAGCGATCGGGGCTGCGACAGATGCGTGGCTCGCTGCTGGAAGACCAGATCCCCTTCAGCTCGAAGAGTGCTCGCCGATGGAGCGGACTGAGATTGTCATAGTCTCGGATCGGAGTCCGTGCGTCACGTTCGTTCGCAACGAGCAGGGAGAGACGGTTCGTGGTCCCAACGCGTCTGCCTGCATGCGTGTCGTTCAGCCGTACATCGGTGCGGCTCCACAGCTCAACATCTACCTCGACATCTCACTAGATCGAAGGGGTAGACTGAACGGAATCGCACACGAGATGCTCCATCACTTCTACGGCTGTATCGGTCTGGCAACCATTCGTCGAGGGGAAGACTGGCCATGGGTTGGATCTGGGTACGATGGACAGCACGAGGACACGGAGCTTTGGGGTGACATCTTGAACAACGCACTGAGCCAGATCCGATGAAGATTCGAGTTACCCGAGTACCTCCGATCGAAAAGAAGCACGGAGTCTTGTTGGGGAACGAGTACGAAGCCCTCGATGAGCCTGGTCAAGGTCGTCATGTTTCTGTCTGGATCATGGGTGCAGTGGGAGAGAAGGTGAAGCTCTTGGTTCACGAGTGGGAAGAGATCGATGCCGATGAAGAAGAGTAATCAGCGGGCGTTCGCACAAGGCATAGGCTGGAGGTGCTGATGCCCATGTTCAGTAAGATCAAGACAGAGGACGGGAAGACCCTTAGTCTTATCTGGGATGGTAAGACGATCTGGGTGAACAATGAGTACACGTTGCTCGGTCGGTTCAGCGCGAAGTGTGTGGAGGTGGCTGGCCTCTACGTAGAGGGATCGGAGCCCTTCGGTAAGCCTCGTCGAGCGGAGTGGTACATGTTCGCAGCTGCGATGTGGGAGTATCACCGAGTAGAGTTGCCCGATCCGAAGGGGATGGTGGAGTTCAGATGACCAAGCGTGAGGCGAAGCGACGAGTGCTTCGGTATTGGGGAGCAGCTATGCAGATCGAAATAGCATCGTTCCTCGTGGAGGCAGAAGATGTTTGAGGACAGCGACTGGAAGCTTCTTTGGGATGCACAGATCGAGTTAGGTGATGAGCTGACACAGCGGGGTGAGAGATGAAGGTGCTTCGATTTGTAGGACACGCGCTCAGTTGTCTTGAGAAGATGATCGCAGAGGATGGTGTAGACGCTGCCTCTTACGAGATCCTAATCGGTGACGAAGACACTGTGACGGTTAGGTACTACTACGATGCTGGGATGGGTGGATCTACGATTCACTTTCCCGACATGTCTCTCACTATGGAAGAGGAGGTCGTGAAGATCTGCGACTGCGCTCGCGATGGTGCGAAGAAGGCGAGTTGGTACTGATGACCAAGAAGATCAAGTTCGGTGAGATCAAGGCAGGGGATTGGGATAAGCTCTGGGTCATGATGAAAGCTCAATCGTGGGGTCTTCCGTGTTTCAGGCATCGTCTTGCGATGAGGAAGTTCGATACGGCACGGGAGTACTTGCGATCTTTGCCGGTAGGATACGGTGAGATATCTGCTTACAGTGCACGAATCTACTTCGCTTATGTCACTCATGTCGGTGGTCAGCTTGTTTCATCTAGTGAGTTCCGTAGTCAGCACTATCGACAGTTCACGGAGCCGGAGATCGAGCGTGTGATGGCTGCTCTGCGAAGGAGTTTGGACGGTGAGTGAGAGAACAAAGTGGTTTCTTCTTCACAGCATGATGCTCGTTGCGATCCTGCTCGGTGTAGTCGGTCTCGTCTGGGCGTACATCCCAATCGCCGACAGAGTCGGTTCAAAGCAGGCTGTCCTGTTCGCTGAGGTTGTACAACGAGCTTTCTTGCCTAAAGACTCGTTGATCGAGCCAGAACCAGTAGAGGTGGACGAGGCGCCGACGTACGATCCACGATGGGATCTGAGAGGGAGTAGACGATGATCGCGTTTCGGTGGTTTCGTCGCAAGCTCACCGATGACGAGCGTCGCATGCCGGGTGAGCCCGACTACTCACTCTCGACGAGAACGCACGCCGAACCGGTGCTTCAGGTGCGAGTAGTCAGTAAGACCGCAATCACATGGGAAGATGTGCCGATCGTACTGGAGGGGAGACAATGAAGAAGTGGGAGTACAAGGTTCTTCGGTTGACCGGTGACGAAGAAACAGAGCTGAACGAATGTGGAGATCGCGGTTGGGAACTAGCGGCGATGGTGTACGACCAGACGAGCGCGAGGACATGGGCGTACTTCAAGCGTGAGGTTCCTTCGTACGATGAGACCACCCCGAGGGAGGACTCGATCGATGGCTGAATGTATTAGCGACGACTGCCACGCCTTCAGTATTGCGGGATCGGTCTACTGCAATAAGCACTACCACTCGCTTGGTCCTCCAGACGAAGTAATACCTAAACGGTTCATGTGCTCTCGCGATGACTGCACTGACCCTGTCCACGACGAAGGACTGTGCCGAGGACATTGGGGTCCACCAGACGAACCTGAGGATGGGTACGGTCGTCTAGATGATCCGGTAGATCATCCAGCACACTACGGAAGTGAAGACAATCCGTACGAGGTGATCAAGGTCATCGATGCATGGAGGCTGGACTTCTGTCTCGGTAACGCAGTCAAGTACATCGCACGAGCAGGGAAGAAGGATCCGACCAAGACGATTGAAGATCTGAAGAAGGCTCAGTTCTACCTCAACCACGAGATCGAGAAGCTGGAGAAGACAGATGACTAAGAAGAAGTGTGAAGAAGCGGACTGCGACGCAACGGCGACGATCAAGACTCGGTTGCGAAGGTATCTCTGCATGGAGCATGGCGTGATCGAAGAGCCGCTGAAGCCTGGCGAAGTGCCGGAGCCGGCGGAGCAGCACTTGGATGGGTGGGACAAGAAAGAGGCGTGACATGCCGTACCGGACTGCTGATCCACCGAAGGATAGAACCGTGGAAGTAACCTACACACTAGACGAGAGTGAGCTTCAAGAAGCAGTGCGTTCTTGGGTGCACGAGCACGTGCAAGAACATGTGCCGGAGAAAGCGGACACGAAGATCCAGGTGAGTAAAGACACTACAAGTTCTACGAATGCACAAGAGGTACACTTCGCATCGGGCGCGACTGTGACGTTTGAGGTGACTCAGTGACTGAAGACAACAAGATCGGTCAAGGTACACTGATCCCGATCCCCACCGACGAGGTGGAGCAGGACGACGGGATCAGGGACGCAACGAAGGCTGCACTAGAGTTGCTGCGGACTACCAAGATAGAGGCGTTCGCACTCTGTGTGATCGAAGACAGCAAAGAGGGTACGACACAGGTGATCATCGGCAAGAAGGAGGGTGTTCATAATCTCATGGTTGTAGGCATGCTCGAAGACATGAAGTTCGTGCAGCAACACAGCAGTGAAAAAGAGATCAGTGAAAATCTATATGAGGACGATTGATGAAGATTGTCCTCAAGCAACTCTTCGTCACTCAGAAGGAGATCGACACTTCAGGGATACCTGACACGTTGGTTGAGATCCACGAGGCGTATGACGGCCCGATCTTCGTAACAGACCAAGGCGAGTTCTGTGTAGTCATGCGTGACAACGGGATCGAGGTCTGGTGGAACGACAGGTGTATCTGGTCCTCTACTCGGCTGATCCCTATTGTGCCGGATGAGATCACCGTACGTGGGTTGAAGGGACCACAGGCGAAAGTTCCCACTATCGACGAGGCGTATGAGATACTCGCTCGGTTCTGTGCATCTCACTTTGGGAAGCGGGGGGAGAAAGACGCGGAGACTGCACGTATCTCGATACCCGCGAATCCCAAGTACGACGACGATCTGATGCTGATGGCGTTCATCGAGTCGTACTCCTGCTTGCTCTCAGAACATCGTCGGCTTGAACGCGCACGTGACCAGCTTGAGGTCCAGCTCGCTGGATGTGGTGTGATCGCTATGGGTTATGGTAAGAGCGATGAGGTGAAGAGTGGTGACTACGGGTGGAGTGGATCGTACGAAGATGTGAAGAAGTTGCGAGTGAAGATGGAGAAGTTGGAGGAACTTTTGCGTCCTCTACGACCGGGAGAGGACTGATGGCTGACAAATGCGGGCATTGTGGGCTGCCGAATCGAGACGACGGCTACGACGCGTGTCTTGGAATGATCGTAGGCGCCATGAATGCGTGCTGCGGTCACGGCGACGTCAAGTGTGCCTACATCCAGTACCAGGCCGAAGACGCGCCCGACGCGATGGGTGAGTGGTATTGTTTGTGTGTACCCGGACGAGCTATCGTGAGCGGGAAATGTTCGAGCTGCGGTGATGAGAGGACATTTCGTATCGCCGGTGAAGAGGTGTTCTTGTTCATTCAGAGAACGGTGGTGGATTGATGCCCGAAGGAAGAGTTCACGAACTGAGTACGGGGCTAGTAGATCAGCTCGATGGGTTGGGTGTGTCTGATCCTGTTATCTACCAGGTCGACGAGCAGGTTCACTGGCGCTTTGTCTGGAGAGAGAAGACGTATGGAGCCAGAGTGGACTTCCCTTCCTCGATTGAGATCGTGCGGATCAACATGCTTCGCACGGCAGAAGCTCTTGTCGCACAGGATGAGGATTAGCGTGCTACGCTACTCGCATGCTCACCGACCCAGCAGAAACTCGCATGGTCCTCGACCGCTATCGGCGAGTCAGAGCCAAGGTCGCGCGACAAGATCCCAACGAGTGTATCGAGTTCGTACTCAAGGACGAGACGACACAGAAGCCTGTGAAGCAGGCACTCCATCACGAACGGATCCAGCGATCGTTCACCGAAGAGGACCGTGTCGTCGTCTGGTCTCACGTCGGTGCAGGCAAGACTCAGCAGGCGATCGGAAGGTTACTGCACGTAATCGGAAACGACCCACTCCAGCGTTGGATCGTTGCGTCACGAGGCATGACGCAGGCTACCAAGATTGTTCGGCAGGTCAGGCAGTACATCGAACAGTCGATCGAGCTGCGCGAGGTGTTCCCTCACTTGCGGCCGAGCAGAGGCGATCCTTGGACAGATACGCAGATCACAGTAGACCGTCCAGGTAACCCGAAGGACCCGACGCTAAGAGCGATTGGTACCGACACAGCGACTACGCTGGGCACGCGAGCCAACGGAGTGTTGCTGGACGACGTGTTGAGCTGGGACAACACTGCGACACCAGCTCAACGAGAGAAGCTCTGGGAGTGGTACAACGCGAACATCGTGTCGCGCTTGGAACCCGGAGCGAAGGTCTGGTGCATCGGTACTGCGTTCCATCCCGAAGATCTGATGCACAGGATGGCGAAGCTGAAGTCGTTCAGCTACTACAAGTTCCCTGTGATCGACGCGGCGACGGGCAATCCCATGTGGCCGGAGAAGTGGGGGCATGCTCGGATCGAGGAGCGGAGGAACGAGACCACTCCGCACGAGTTCGCTCGCACCATGCTGTGCACTCCGCTCGACGATGCACGAGCCAGGTTCAAGCGAGCGTGGATCAATCAGTGCATGGCGCGGGGCGATGGGAAGAAAAGCGCCTTCGCACTCAAGTCGATCCCGTTGGGCTACCGAGTCTACACAGGGGTAGATCTAGGTCACCGGCAGAAGAAGAACAGCGACGAGACAGTGCTGTTCACGATCATCGTGCACCCGAACGAGGACCGAGAGATCCTCTGCATCGAGTCGGGTCGGTGGACTGGTGGTGACATCGTCGACAAGATCGTCGACACGTACAACCGCTTCTTGTCGATCATGGTCGTGGAGAACAATGCGGCTCAGCAGTTCATCCTGGACTTCACCAAGAAGCAGAGTGCTGTGCCTGTGATCCCGTTCACCACCGGGAAGAACAAGCTGCACCCCGAGTTCGGTATCGAGGGACTCGCAGCCGAGATGTCCAACAGTAAGTGGATCATCCCATCTACTGGAGGTATCCCCGCGAATGAGCAGATCATGAAGTTCATTGAAGAGATGCTCTACTACGATCCGCGGTCGCACACCGGAGACCGGCTGATGGCTGCATGGTTTGCGAAGGAAGCGTCGCGTAAGAAGCCGAAGCGTTCCGGTCGCGGACGTATCGATCTATTGTCACGCTAAGTCACACTCGTCCGCACAAGGCATAGGTTGTGAGCACTCCACTTGAGGAAGCGAATGCGCGCGCCACTCGTCTCGCGCTCAAGAAGTTCGGTTACCACCGAGGCGTAGAGTGGATCATGGATTGCATGACTCAAGAAGAACAGGATGCGGCGATCTCTCTGGCGGCTATGCTACCCACCAGAACCTTGTCATGGATCCGTTCGCAAGAAGAAGTTCTAGCTATGCAGGATGTTATGTACCCGATCTTCGACCGTGCGCACGCCTGGATCGGAAGTAGATCGGTAGCAGATGAGTAACTGGATCGAACAGTCTCAGTTTGACTTCGCAGTCGACGAGGCGTGGCGAGATGGTGCCTTCTGGACTGAAGAAGAGCGATCTCTTTACGTGAAGAACGTTGATCAAGAGAGCAGAGACGCGCTGGTAGTTGCGACAAGACTTGAAGACTGGAATGCAGCAGACGCAGTTGTCAGCGTAGTGATCGATCGGGCACTTGATGACACCCACGAGTAAGATCCTTGAACGTACTCGTGTAGCCCTGAAGACGTTCGGGTACAACAAGACGACTCCGTGGATCAGTCAGAACATGGAACGTGTAGCACAAGACGCTGTGCTGACGGTGTATTCGTTTGCTGTTGAAAAGATAGTAGGTCACGCCGAGTTTATCGGTGGCAGTCCCGAGTTCGTGTTTCCTCGTGGCGGTCCCGAAGCGCTCGCTATCCAAGACGTCATGCGCCCGATCCTCAAGCACGCCAACGAGAAGATGCTACGCGACAGGAGACTGGATCTTTTCGGAGATTGGTTCAGCCGCGATGACTGAAGAACAGAAACGTCGGCTGAACAGAGCAACGACGAAGGTTGCTCTTGTGGTCTTTGGGTACCATTACACGATAGACTGGATCGAGGAGTACCTGACGATAGAGGAGTGTGACGCTGTAAGATCGCTCTACCAGATGCTTGTTGCTCGGCCGACGCGCGCTCGTGACGCGCAAGCGTCGCAAGATGCAGTGGACGACATCATGAGTACTGTCTACGAGCGTAACCCCAAGTTCAGGACGCGCGATCGGATGCAGGGTCTCGCGACAGGGCGAGGGCAGCACCGGTGATTGAGAGGATCAAAGGTACGTCTGTTGAGGTGGTCTTGCACGACGATGTCTATCCCAGGCTGCGGTATCGTAAATCCAACGTGATGAAGGCGAAGTGGAATCGTGTTGCCGATGCGATCTATATCCACACGTACACTCTCATTGTTGTGACCGCGGGGACAAGCGGAGTAAGAACCAAGAACGGTGGGGTGGAAGTTGGAGCGGTGCCGTCGGTTCGCGAAGTCTCTTTCGTCCGAGATACAAGACGCGATCATCTCGGCGGACTTGTCTGGCCAGGAAGACGTTATCGCGGATATTGTCGAAGGTGTGAGAGAAGAGCGACGTGGATCTCGATGACCGATCCTCTTGCACCTCGTATGCCTCACGAGTTTCTTGGTGTACCGCTGACGATCTACCAACGAGCACGGGACACGATGGTTGACTATGGCCAGCACTACACAGACGGGTGGGTTGAGAAATACATGACTGAGGAGGAGTGCAACGCAGTGATAGCACTTGCGAAGATGCGCGTGCCGGATGTACATGAAGCGATCTACGACGAGATCGGGGACATTGTGCGGAGCGTGGGTCGTAGGGTATCTTGGATGAAGGTCAGAGATGACTGATCCTCTTGAAGCAGCGAAGGTCTACTACACATCGGCAGAGTGGGGTATCGCCACCGCGATGGCGTGGGCCTGGCAAGGGACAGTGAATCATGGTCTCTGCCTTGAGTATCTCAAGACCGCCACCGACGAGGAGAAAGACGCTCTGATCGTAGCGCGTCGTCTTGGTGAGAAAGATGCAGCCGTGACTATTAGTGATCAGATCTTGGAGCGACATCGTGATGAGTCTTGAAGCAATCCGCGCGAACCTGGACGAGATCAATATCGCTGCTCATGCGATCCGAGCATCCTTTCCATTGGCTCACGCTTTTTGCAATAGACTCGCTTCACAAGCTACTTCCAGAGAGCGACAAGCGCTGATCGCTGCTCAGAAGATGAGTGATTGGTTTGCTATCGAGGACATCTTAGATGGGATCAAGACTAGGAGTATGCCTGTGTTCTTTATCGTCGACGACGCGAGAGGCTTAGATGGGTGATCCTGACCGACCGAACAGAGTGACTCGCAATGTTGAGCGCGGGAACTACAAGCGGAACTGGAAGGTGAGCCCGGACACTAGCATCCATCGGCATCCACTCTACGGCACGATTCAGAAGATCCAGAGTCTGAGTGTCCGTAGACGATACGAGTACCGAGCGATCAGCAAACCGCTTCGAGACCTAGACATTCACGTAGGTTGGCTTCCAAGTTCGTGGAGTAGCAAGAGACTCGAATCAGCGAAGCATGACCTATGGCGGATCTGGAAGCAGGCGAGCAAGCTGACCGATCGACACGTGATGATTACCGGCGGTCGTGTGCTTACTCTTGATTCGATGAGACTAGACGCAGTAGTCAAGATCCCTGTCATCGATAAGCACTACGCTGATGAGATCTGGGGCTATCTACTCGACGTGCTCAGCAGCATCTCGCACATCAAGGTCGTAGGGAAACGTGTGCTGGAAGATCCCGAGTTGCAGGAGGCTGTGATTGTCGCTGGACGACTCAAGATGCGCGAAGAGCTGGAGGTTTTGGCCGGATCAGTTCTTAGTGAGGAAGAGCTGACTGATGCGCTTCTTGCATCCGGTTCTCAGCTAGGCTAGTGTCCACGTTGCTCTAGACACCTCTTTCATCCCACTCTGAATCATGCTCTGGACAGGCGGGTTGCTTCGGCGGCTCGCCTGTTCTTTATTGGTGGTGTACCCTTCGCGGGGATAGGAGGTCCTATGTCTGTCTTTGCCCAGACCGTCGACGTTCATGGCACTACTGCGTTTCCTGCTACACCGCAGGTAATCGTGCCGTTCCAGGCTCGGAAGATCACTGTCATCAATGAGGATCTGACCGATGACGTTGTTCATGTCTCATTCGACGGGAAGGACGTTCACGGGATTCTCAACCCGCTGATCCCAGACACCGTGAAGCTGGAGTACACGCAGAACGTGACCAAGGTCTGGCTACTCGCGCCAGCCGGGGCGTCTACGACCAACGTGCAGATCATCGTTGAAGGCTGATCGTGCTGGAGGAGAGGATTACGGAGTTCCTCGATACTCAAGAGGAGCAGAACGAGAAGACAGATGGGCGCCTCGACACGATTGAGGAGAAGCTGGAAGATCTGAGCGACATTGGCGAAGAAGTGAAGCGGATGTCGATGTCGACCCAGAGCTTGGAGAAATCTATCTGGGAGATCGCCAACGGTGACAAGGAAGCCCTCGAACAGCTTGGCGTGGACGTGAGCGATCTATTCGAGAGTGTCGACGGCAAAGAGAACGACGACGACAAGCCGGGCCTGAAGAAGCGCACGAAGAGCTTGGAGACACAGCAAGGCGAAGACAACAAGACACGAGCGATCGTAAAGATTCTAGCTGTGATCGTCACCGTGCTTCTTCTTCCTGTTGGTGGTTGGTTAGGAAACAACTTATGGGCTCACTATACGCACCAAGGAGTGCGTCTTGGTGAGATCGGTGACAAGGCGAACGCCACTGAGGCTGCACTTGAACGACATGAAGAATCGGTGGGGCATGAAGGTTTGCGCGGACAGGTGTCTGCGACTGAGCTGAGTATTGCCTCTATCGACACGACCCTCGAAGCGATTCAGACTGCACAGAAGCAGGCTCGAAGCGAGAACCAGACAGCGCATCAGCGTTTAGAGCAACAGATCAGGAGACAGAGATGACTAAGAAGAAGCAATCCAAGAAGATCGATCTGCCACAGGCTATCATCTTCGCAGCCATTGTCCTTTCGGTCGCAGTGGTCCTCGGACTGGTGATGACGTGGGGACCCGAAGACTCGCGCACGGAAGTGATCCGATGGGTCGCACTCGCAATCACCAGTGCTGGTGGTCTGATCGCGCTCTGGCGTGGGAAGATGTTCGGCGGCGGAGAAGAGAAGTGACCGACACGATCTACTACCCGCTACTCATACTCGCGCTACTCTGCTTAGTCTTGGCGCTCCCAGGCTGCGGAGGTCCAATACAAACGCACACGACCGCGATCCGCATCAGCGCTGGAACAATCGCTGTCGGCGGGTCCATGCTCAGCGAAGCTCGGTCGCAAGCTCTCGATCGCGTCACAGAAGAGACAGAGGGGCAGCCTCGTGAAGAACGAGTGATTGCACTACGCGAAGAGTCCGCTCGATGGGATCCTGTCGGCGCAGCCATCAACACTGGCAAGGAGATCCTCCAGGCGTGGCTAGACACTGTGCGAGCAGTTGAGGCCGGAGCCGAGAACCTCTGGGCGCGCGTACCCTTGTTGGTCGCTCGTCTTGTTCGACTATGGGGCAGAACAGTTGAGCTGGCACGGACGTTGGGATTAGATCTCCCTGCTATCCCGTCGCAGGTTACGATGCTCATGGGATCGATAGGGAGTAGATGATGGAGCAAGCAATCCTCAATATCATCGGAGCTGGACTGAAGGCTCTCGCGCCTTCCGTGGCCAAGGCGATCACAGGGGGACAAACTCCTGAAGAGGCTCTCAAGTCGGCTCAAGATGTGATCGACACTATCAAGGAGCCGGGAGGCAAGGACGGGGATTGGGCCAAAGACTTGGAAGATAGGATCGAAGACCTGCCCGAAGATAAGTGAGGCTTTCGAGTGGGGGCTCTACTTGTGCGCGAATGGCTTCTCTCGTGCTATGGTTGAGCCTCCACTCGAAGGAGAAGCCATGGAACAAGAAAAGCGAACTGAGAAGGTAACAGGGCCCCGGACAGATCGTCGAGACAACACTCGTGTGTTGCCCGAGCAGATCCCAGCAGGAGTGAGTCCTGTCGATCCCACCATTGGTCGGACAGTGCACTACTATCCGACGAACACCGAACTGATCCATTACGGCGACCTCGCGCAGCGCGGAGGTGCTGGCCTTCAGGGGATCGTGTTGGGAAAGACTCCCATCGCTGCCGTCATCGTGTCCGTGTCCACTAAGGATCGGGTCAACCTCCGACTCTTTCTCGACGGTCCGGTCATGCCGCCGCTCGTCAAGCTCGCCATGTTCAGCGACAAGCCGATCGTCGGTCGGTGGTCATGGCCTCCGATGGTGAAACGTCGCGTGTCGACCGAGGCATGAAGCTGGCGTGCACAGGGATCTTGTCATCCGCTGAGGTGGACGGGAAGTGGGAGTTTGAACGCTGCACAGCCGAGATGGAGTTTCCGTCGTGGAAACCTTCTTCGTCTTCTCCCACTCTAGAATCTACTGAAGCCACTTGTTCTGTCTGCGGAGAAACTAAACTTCTGAATCGCCCACTGTCCGAGTAGAGGTAGATCGATGAGTAGCGGAACGCCAGTGGATCCCGCAGCGGGATCGAACTTCGTATACAGCGGGATGGCTGAGCAAGGTGTGGAAGAGGGAACTCTACCCGCACACGGATCAGCCTTTGCGCTCAGCCCACGGCAGATGGAGCTGGAGAGGTTCTGGCGCTACTACCGCTGTCGGAACTACGACACGCGATCGGTAGACTGGAACGGTCAGCCTGTCACATCAGGTCTAGACCACGAAGTGATCGTGTCGCAGGCGTACACTCCTCCCGGTTTCTATGACGCAGGAGCCATGTACCCGATCAAGTTCCGTCGTCCGTACGCTCCATACTACCTCGCCAAGATCATCGTCGATCGTCTCAGTGGACTCCTCTTCTCCTCTTCGCGTCAGCCGACATTGAGCTACCCTGGAGACGAAGCGACTGAAGACTACATGCGCACGGTAGCCAAGGTAGGTCGGCTCTGGCCTGCGATGGCGCAAGCGCGTCGCTTCGGTGGAGCGATGGGGTCTGTTGCGATCGGGTTCAATATCCGCGACGGTAAGCCGATCTTTGAAACGCACGATCCACGATGGGCGATACCTACCTTCAAGGACCGGCACGAGTGCATCCTCCGTAAGCTCGAAAAGCGCTACGTGTACCCGGAGTACATTCGCGGACCGGAGGGTGAGTGGCTCCAAGTCTGGTTCTGGTATCGACGTGTGATCGACGAAAAGGCTGATGAGGTTTGGGAGAAGGTTCCCGTCGAAGACGGCGAAGAGCCGGTCTGGTCTTACTACGAGTCCAGTCGTATCGAGCATGGCCTCGATCTCTGTCCTGTGGTGTGGATGCAGAACACACCGGAGGAAGACGACATCGATGGCGACCCTGACTGTTGGGGGATCTACGACATCATTGAAGAACACGACGCACTCATGTCCCAGGCTAGTCGTGGTGTGAAGGCGAACTGCGATCCGACATTGTGGATCTCTTCGGATGAAGAGGTTGACGGGCCGATCGCCAAGGGTAGTGACAACGCACTGAAGTACGAGAAGGGTTCGAGTGCGCAGTATCTGGAGATCACTGGCGCGGGACCGAAGGCTGCTCGTGAGATGGCTGGTGAGCTGCGAGAACGCGCATACGAGATCGCTGCCGTGGTGCCAGACGACATTACGCAAGTGGAGAAGACCGCCACGGAGATCAGAGCACGGATGGCGCGCATGACCGAGAAGGCAGACGCGCTGCGGGAACAGTACGGGGAGATGGGCATCAAGCGGATCATGGAGATTGCCGAGCACGTGATTCGCCAGTCGACTGGCGTGCGCGACGTGGAGCGTTCGTTCAATGACGGTGAGAACGTCGAGCCGATTCGCCGGGTGATGCGCATAGACTCGAAGCTGAAGCTGCCTCCGAAGTATGAAGAAAATCCAGAGACAGGTACAAAGACTCCAGTTCAGCGTGTGCTAGGTCCGGGATCATACTTGGAGCTTCAGTGGCCAAGATACTTCGAGCCCACGCTGGAAGACATCAGCAAGGCGGTGACCGCGGCCGTGACAGGGATGCAGGGTGGTGTGATGGACATGAAGATGGCGATCACATTCCTGAAACAGTATCTTCCGATCGAGGACGAAGAGGTGATCATCAAGCGGTTGGAAGCGGCGCAAGACGAACAAGCCGCGATGATTGAGGATCAGCTCGCTGGCGCAGGGTTCTAGTGACTACCTCGATCATACACAGGGGTAGGATCTTGTGGACGAACGCGCGTCGACACAAGAAGCCCTTGTCCTCCATAGTTGATCTCAAGTACGTTGAAGCAATCACGTACGACCCACCGAAGCCGCCAGCGATCGGCGGTACTCACTACGACGAGAACGAAGACCTACGTTACCGGATTACTGGTCCGCTCGATCCGCTTCAGGGTTGGTGTACTATGGACACGCTGGTGGATCATTACCGACTTCCCGCGAAGGTGATCCTCAAGTGGGCTCGTACAGGTCTGATCGACCCTGTCATTGAGCACGGATCCGCAGTGCGTCGTTACAATGTGCGCAAGGTTCACGAGGTGGAGAAGCGTGCTCGTGTCTTGCGAGCTAAGATCCGTGTCAAGAGCAAGGACACGCTGAACCTTCGTCGGCTGATGCGCAGCATTGGAATGATGAGGACGGTGTGATCATTTGCGTCGACTTCGACAGTACCATCGTGTCCGCAGATCGAGAGTACACAGACATAGACACGCCGTTGGAGTTCCTTACCGGAGCGAAGGAGGGACTTCAGTCGTTGAAGGACGCTGACCACGTGATCATTATCTATTCAGCGAGGTCGAACAGAGCACTTCGAGTAGACCCTAACCTTGATCCACTCGTGCGTGCCGGACTTCGTCAGCTTGACCACGACTGGTGGGAGCGTAATAAGGACCTGAACGAGGCGCGCTACCAACAGATGCTGGAGTTTTGCAAGACAGAACTGGACGGGATCGTTGACGTAGTGGATGATGGGATGCAAGGAAAGCCCTGTGCAGGACTCTTCATCGACGATCGGGCGATGCGGTTCTTTGAGGGTGGTTGGAAGAAGATCTCACAGATGTACGGAGAAGAGCATGGGTAAGAATCTACACAGGAAGAAGCTCTTTGGCGGATTGCAGACCGCAGAGGAGTTCCATTCCAAGCATGCGTTCCCTACGAACGCGCAGTGTCAGGGCTGCAAGACACGTGGAGTGATCACGCGGATCATAGTGTTCTATCCTCTCGACGAGGTGAAGAAGCGTGATCCGGCATTCGCTGCAATCTCCGAGGTCGATCCGCAACGGTTCCTCAAGCTGCTATTGCAGACCAAGGACGGACCGTATGTGCGGATCTCTACGATCTACGCGTGCAAGCAATGCACTCCCACCGCAGAGAAGGCAGCTGCAAAGGGTCCGAGCTGGGCGATCGTCGACATCAACCGTGGTCCGGGTCCAGACAAGGCGGTCTCAGGTCCTGGAAGCTGATGTCCGATCCGTTCGCAGATTGGGTGCGCGGACCACCGAAGCCGCGTAAGCTTCTCTCCCCGCAGGAGCGTAAGGCTCTCGTTCGTCTGCGTCGTGAAGCCAAGACAGCCGGAGCGACCCTACGTAACTACGGTCGCGGAGGCCTGCCACCGTCGCTCGCGCTCGGTGTCATGCGACGTGACGAGTTCACCTGCAAGGTTCACGGTGATCGCGGCGAGGGAGAGAACGGTGGGCTCACACTTCATCACAAAGGTGGCACTGGACTAAGCGCCTGGCTCCTATCGAAGGGGACCAGCAACGACGTGAACAATCTGGTGACGATCTGTCATCGAGCACACGGGAATATCCACGAGCACGCAGATGAGTTGGAAAAACAGAATAGCTGACTGGATCGCTCGACGTATGATCGAGCGGCGCGAGAACTACCAGGCTCCGCCGGGAGGGACTCAGGTCTTCCGGTGGACAGTGGCTGGTCCGGTCCGCCGCGAGTTCACAGTGATCGCTCGGTCCGACGCATTTGACTTCTACCATGCGGACCCTGAGGGTCGGTTCATCTCGGTATACGCAGTGCGAGCTGACGTCGCGCTCAAGTTGGCCTGGTTCCTCTTGTGGGATTGGTGGATACTCGCTACATGGTGCGGGTGGAAGCTGAGACTATGGCGATGGTGCCTGAGGGCAAGATCGGAGAAATCTGATGGAGAAGAGGCATCTACAGCTCTGGGTCAACGGTGAAGGTGCAGAACCGCAAACCGATCCAGTAGATCTCCCTACGCCTGACGAGGTGCTCTACCAGGCTCCGAACAGTGATGGCTCCCGTAAGGTGTGCGGGAACTGCATCATGTACGGAACGCAAGATCGAAGCTGCACTATCCACGCTGCGGAAGTCGACATCGATCCCATGCAGATCTGCGGCTACTACGTGTTCGGTCCCCCGATGGAAGAGCGCATGGTGCACGCTGGGATGGATCCGGTGACGCCTGACCTGAGTGGACTAATGGACACGGAGGTGGGGTCGAGCTGCGACATCTGTGTTCACTACAGGCAGGAGGAGATCTGTAGCGCTGTGCAGCAAGAGGGACGCTTCGCCAAGGTCGATCCGCTTGGATGTTGTACTCGATGGTATCCTGTCGAAGAAGATAACCCTGGCAACCCGTACTAGAGGATGTCCCGTGAAGAAGAGATCGAGCGACTTCGACGTAGGTTTGATCGCCTTACTGAGCGTCGTTCTGTTCGTTCAATCCGCAGCTCTTACGATGCTGCTCAGTCAGACGCTGCCAGAGAGATCCGTCGTCGAGCCCGTAGGCTCCCACGTGGTCAGCTCGGTGCACGTCAGATGCGATCGCTTGGAGCTGCTGTTCGTAGAGAACAGGCGCGTGCGGTTCGCGGTCTCCTCGGAGAGGTGCTGGAAATCGAAGCTGAAGCGCACCGTGATTCTCTCCGCGGACTAGATCGTTTCGTCGCGCGGATGGAGGGTCGGAGTCCTGCGCTGGCTGATCGGGTTCGGATGGAGCAGAGGCGTGGAAGGCTGAGGGAGTTGCGGGCGTCGACGAGGGCTGCGCTTAGGGAGCAGGTAGTCCAGATCAACACGTCGTTTCAGGTACATCTTCAGAGGGCTTCTTCTGGAGGCATGACGCGGAATGAGACGGTTGACGCACTCGAGGGTGTTGCTGAGGGACAGTCTTGGCGGATCGAGAGGCTTACGCGTAACCGTGCGGCGATGGCGTACAATGCTGCGCAGCTGGATGGGATCGATGCTCTTGTCGAAGAGTTCCCTGACGTGTACGGACGTTGGGTAGAGCACGTTGACGACAGCACGTGGCAGCCGATGGACGATCGCGTTGCTCCCGACTCGCTTGCTCTGCACGGTCAGGTACAGCCTCCGGGAGAGATGTTCGTCATGCCTGCGGGAGGTCCCGGAGAAGGCAGTTGGGTCCATCCTCCGAACCGTCCAAACGATCGTGCCATCATCATGCCGTGGCGGAAATCCTGGGAGATTCCAGCTTACACGGTGAGAGGTGGAAGGAAACTCTGGCTCGTGCGAAGATGACTTCGACTTGCCGACCTGAGAATAGGGCAGTAACATCGCCCCACTAACTGGAGAAGATCATGCCCCCTGTCGACGCAAAGAACATGGATGCCTGGCTGAACGACAAGCCCGACCAGGGTCGCGAGGAAGAGGCGGCCGAGGAAGAGACAGAAGCGGAGGACGGCGAGGAGGAGGTCTCCCTCGAAGAAGAGTTCGCCAAGCTATTGCCGCTTCTGACCGAGCATGGTGAGATGGTCGAAGAGATGATCGACGTGCTCGATCCGGATCTCCTGGAAGACGAGGAGGCTGAGTACCCTGATGAAGAGTTGGCGCTGCTCAGCGATACGGTGATGACTTTGCCGGATGATCTTCAGGAGGCCATGGCCGAAGAGGCGATGGAGATCTCGTACGAGGCAGCCATGCTGCTCGCCGAACGACTGTTCGAAGAGGAGGTGATCACCAGCCCGGAGCGAGTGGCCGGATTCCTGTTCCATGCATCCAAGGTGCTGGTCATGGGAGACGGCGAAGAGGGTGAGGAAATAACTGACGAGGACATGGAAGACGTGGAAGACATGCCTGACGAGGACATGGAAGGCGTCTAGTGGACCTCTTGGGTCGCATACAGTAGGCTTCCGGCATGGCAGACGACAGCACAGCAGAGGCTCCTCTGGACCCGAGGGTGCTTCCTGACCGGCGTCACAACGCGCCTCCTCAGGCGCCTCCCCCACCGTTCAGTCCTGAAAAAGGTGACATTCTCGGGATCACCCCGCCTCCGCTGAGCTTTCCTTCCAAGTCCCCCTTCAAGAACCTCCGCGACGGGAAGAAGTAGATCATGGCGCACAAGTCTCCCACGAGCCTCAACACTCCTCGCAACATCGCTCTCAAGAAGGGTGTTGCGCCGAACAAGCTCGCTGAGCCGGACACGAGCAACGTGCAGCCCGTCACCCATCCGGTCGACACGATCCCGCGTGGGACCAGCTCGATCGCTACGAAGTCCCCCTTCGGCGCAATGTCAAAGGGCTGATCTAGGAGGTACCATGTCGAATCCGAAGGAAATGGCCGCGTCGATTGGCGCGCAGAAGGGGATCCAGAACCCGAACGATCCGCGAGTTGTCGGCACCTACAAGGATGCCGTCGAGACCATGAGCCCTGCTCAGAAGAGCGTGCTCAGCGTGATGCCCGAGGGAGAGACGAAGTCTCCCTTCGGTAGCATGAAGTAGATCAAGACCGATGGCTGACACGTTTCGCATTACGGGACAGTGGAGTACGAGCCCGATTCTTGGGACGTCGTCAGCTATCCCCGCGTTCGATGCACCTATCGACGAGATTGTTCAGATCATACGGAAGAACACCGACGATCTGACTCTTACGGTCGACACTCCTGTTGTGGTTAGTCTCGGAGGACTGACCAACGTTCATGTTCTGGTGATCAAGACCATTGGAGGTAAGATCCAGTTGCGTGTGACCAGCGCAGATGGATCTACACAGGCGTTTCCTGTGGACACCTTCCTGATGTTGATCACCCAATCGGTACCAATCACTGCGATCGACGTAACGCGTGTTGCTAACACGGAGACGCAGGTTCACGTTTTCATGGGCGAGATAAGCTAGGAGAGATCACTGTGACAACCGTAACTGAAGAGAACACGATCCAAGACGAGTTGGACAGGTCCGACCTGAACACGCTCGCCGATGCGATCCGTCTGCTCGCACTCGGCCGTATGCTCAAGCCGGTCAAGGTCACGTTCAGTGGCTTGACGTCGAGCGCGGCTATCGACATCACTGCCCAGGACTCGACTGACAACCGGACGATCAACCAAGGTCTCGACGATCTTGGTTCTTCCGAGGCACTGCCCGCGATTCTGATGCCGAAGACGATTCGTGTCGTTGCCGGTACACTCGCTGCTGGTCCGGGTGTCTTTACCGATTCCGGTGGAACGCCCACTGCCATCGCCGCGCTCGCGGTACATGTCGTCACGCTCAGTGACGACGGCAAGACGATCACTTTCCAGGCGGCCGTCACTGGCTTCGTGCTGGAGTACATCCCTCGCTCGCTCACCGATCTGAGCACGTTGTTCCGGCGCACTGGCGTTGGAGCTGTCTGATCTACTAGGGGTGGGACTTCTCTCACCCCTGTCCTTTTTCAACCCTAATCATCGGAGTTTTTGATCGGTTAGACACTCTGTCGTTACGTACCCAACGACGAAACAGTTGGACACGCATCGACGGCGAGACAGTCGGATAGACCGGACAGAGATCTCAGAAAGAAGACAACGATGACTGATCCGAACGTACTACCACCCAATCCCCCTGTGCCCCCTCCGGGAGGCGCTCCCCCCGCTGCACCGCCGTCACCGGCTCCAGTAGCGCAACCTCCCACTCCTCCCGCAGCGGCGGCGCCTCCCGCTCAGCCGCCACAACACAAGAAGAAGGTCCCCTCCACACGTGATCTCGCAGGGATCCGGAAGTCGTCCGAGTCCAAAGGCTTCAAGCGCGCTCAGCGTGAGTACGCCAAGCAAGCAAAGGATCTCGGATACGCTTCCGTGACGGAGATGTTCACAGCGATCCAAGAAGGCCGTAAGGGCAATCCTACTCCTCAAGATCAGCCGCCTCCGAAGTCGCAACCGGACGCTAGGAAGACGTCTCGTCTTGAGAAGAAGATCGTGGAGCTAACCGCAGCCAACTCACGCCTTCGCAAGAGGGTAGCCATCACCGAAAAGAAGCTTCGTATCCAGAAGCAAAGTATCGGAAGGCTTAGTGCTGAAGGTTCTCTCCGCGAGGATTCCGTGCGTGCTGGGGTCACTGACGTTGGCTACTCACTACAGCTTCTGCGGCGAGATCAGCTTGCCAAGAAAGCTAGGGGTGAGAAGCTCGACGCGAACTTCGACTCGCTCAAGTGGTTCCAGGGTCTCAAGAAGACGCATCCGATCCTCTTCACGCCCCAGGAAGAGTTCGCCAACACTGGCCACGGACCGCCCGCGGGAGCACCTCCCGCTCCCCCGAAGAACGGGGGGACTCCTCCTCCGGCTCCGGGTGTGGATGATCCGAAGCCGACAGATGCTCGTGACATGACGAAACAGCAGTTCGACAAGAAGCTCGCGGATATGGGGATCCGCAATCCTAGCGGGAGTCGAGCTATATAGTCCCTGGTCCTTGCGCTCTTCCGGTTGGGCAATAGGACTCTAGATCAAACGCGGCTCTGGCCGCCGGAAGAGAAACGGAACAGGAACCATGGACTTTTCAATCATTCTCCAATCTCCCGAAGTTCGGCAGATCGTGCAGGAGAACCTGCTGGAGCGTGCTTTCCACGATGCGTTGTTTCCCAATCTCATGTACCGTGCAGAAGCGGTGCCGGAAGATTGGCCCTCGCACAGCGGTGACACGCAGATCTTCTCGGCTCCGGGGCTCATCGCACCAAAGCAGCGTCCGCTGACTCCTGGTGTTGATCCTGCGGTCTCATCGTACGGCGTCGAGCAGTGGGAAGCACAGCTTCAGCAGTACGGCGACACGATCGATACGCACATGCCCACCAGCATGCAGGCGATCATCGATCTGTTCTTCCGCAATGCGCATCAGCTCGGCCTCTCTGGAGGTCAAGCGCTCAACCGGATCGTACGGAACCGGATGTTCAATGCTGCGCTGAGCGGGTGGACTGTTGCCGATGGGGCTCAGAGCGGCACGACTCTCGTCGTCAAGCGGCTCAACGGCTTCACCAAGGCGCGTCGTCCTACTGTCTCAGGAGCGAGCACCGTTCGCTTCGAGTCGGTCAGCGCGGCCAACCCACTTCCGATCACTGTGTTCGACAACGGTGCCGCAGCATCCTTCAACGTGGTTGGCTTCACAGCTGACACGCCTGGAGATGAGGTCGGCCCAGGCTCGCTCACTCTTGATTCGGGTACGACCAGCGTTCTCGATCGCGCGTACGTCTTCTCCTTCGATCGCTCCAACATCGTACGTGTTGGTGGCGGGAACAAGGTCGACGATGTCGGATCCAGCGACACGCTCACTCTCGCGGCTCTTCGGGCTGCGGTCACTCCGTTCTGGCAGAACAACGTGCCCGCTCACTCCGACGGGCGTTTCCACGCGCACGCCGATCCGGTCTCGATCTCGCAGGTGTATGACGACCCAGAGTTCCAGCGGCTCAACACGTCGCTGCCGGACTACGTCATGTACCGCGAGTTCGCTCTCGGTGAGATCCTCGGATCGATCATCTTCCGCAACACGGAGTCTCCTCTCGTGGAAACGGTCGACCCGAAGGACGGTGTCACGTTCAGCCTCGACGATCCGTTCGCCGGTGAGCTGTTCAACGACGGCACCACGACTGGTGTGCGTATCCACCGTGTTCTCGTGACCGCTCAGGGCGGCATCTACGAGTACGCTTCAGATCTCAATCAGCTCATCACTGAGGCGGGTCTTACCGGCAAGGTGGCTGATCCTCGGATCGTCAACAACGGTATCGAGATCAGCACCGACCGGATTCAGCTCGTGATCCGGGCTCCTCTCAACCGTCTGCTCGATACCGTCGCCACGAGCTGGAAGTTCATCGGCGACTGGCCGCTCCGCACGGACGCTGCCACGGGCGACAACGCGCGTCACAAGCGCTTCATCACGATCGAGCACGGCGAGTAGTCTTTTCACTCCCCCCCCCTTTTTTCCCGGACTACTTTGCCATGCACCCTCTCTGCTGTGAGATCCTCACTTCACGCAGAGAGGGTGTGCCTTTTTTTGACCTCTGCTTCGCCCTGGAGGCAAGCCTTGTCGCTTCACTGCGTAGAGGTCGCTGGATCGGTGCTCGTGTTGACCACGGGATAACATTGATCTGGTCATTGCGTTCGGTTGCTATCACCTCGGTCGGTGCTCTAGCGCTGTTCGCACCAACGCGATGCAACTCTCGGGTCCTCGTGACACCGTAGATCGCATCGCACCCTGCGACATTAGCGGTCAATCCGTGGTGCGCAGGGTGGTCTTATCGCATCCGTGCTAACGTCGAGCACGTAACAACAACAGACGTAACGCGATCTAAAAGCCACCCTGCGCACCGTCGCTCTAAAGGAAAGATCAAGACCATGGCAAAGCCGAAGACCCCGAAGAAGCCGCCGAGTGCCCGATCCACCGTTCGGCACGATCCGGTAGAAGACGCCAAGATGGAGGTCGACAACGAGGAGCTGCCTGAAGCGCCTGAGAGTCCTGCTGAGGCTACGGCGACGCCGGTAGAGCCTGAGCCCCCTCCAGCGCCGGGAAAGCCTCCTCCGAAGGACCCTCCCAAGGCGAAGCGTCTTCCGCTCTACCAGGTGGAGGAGACATGCTACGCTCAGATCGGAGGGATGCGGCATCGCCTGAAGCAGGGGAAGCGCATCGACAGCGAGAGTTACGGACTGAAGCAGATCGAATCCATGCGTGAGCAGGGTGTCAAGCTGCGGGAGATCGAACGGGCTAGCTAATGGGAGCGTTCACCGAAGAGGAGAAGGCGCGGGTTCGGCATCACACGGGTTATCCCGAAGTGCAGCCGGCCGCGTCTATCCAGTTCGGTATCCCGAAGCCGATCCCTCTCGCATTCCTGATCGAGCAGGCGATGGAGAACATTCTCCTCACGGCTGTTCCTCGTGTTCGGGACATTCTCAATATCCTGGACAACCTCGAACAGCAACTCGTCGACGCTCAGTGCAACCTAGTTGCTGACAAGGTCGGAGAGATCAACCTTGCTGGTACACTCGACAGTAAGTCTCGTCTGGTGACCGAGCGGCTTGAGACTGAGTATGTTCGATGGGCTAAGCGCCTCGTCGACATCTTCGGTGTTCCTCTCTATCCCTTCAGTGCTCGTTTCCAGAAGCGTAAGTACGGATCGATTCCTGTCCAATGAGTAGGCTCAAGACACCGAAGGGTCGCGGGTTCACCGAGATCGGACCTGGCGATTTCTTGCGCCGTACCGTCGGCAAGCTGGGTCCGTGCGTGGATGTTGTACGTGACATCTACACGAGGATCGGTGCTCGCACGTACGCTACCAAGATGGTGAAGACGCGATGGAGTGAAGGTAGTCGTGGCGACGGTGTTGAAGAAGTGATCGAAGAGAAGGTGATTCTACCCACACCTAAGATAACGTCGCTTGTAGATCTCGATGCTCTCGTAACAGGCGTTGGTGTGAACGAGATGGGCGGTGTCAAGCTCTCTCAGATCTCCATGTGCTTTACCGAAGACGAGCTTGCAGGACGACAGCCGGACGGAACCTCGTTGCCTTCGGATCAGAACTTCTACTACGAGATCGAGTTCTTTTCAAACGGTGCTCGTATCTTGCGTCGTTTCACAGTGGACGGTGTCCCGTCGCTGGAGCCACTGAGATTCCAATGGGTAGTGAACCTGAAACGAGCCGACGAAGATCGCACGCGTCGCGGCGTACCGAGGGGGTGACCTGTGGCTCGTCGTATGGCCCGCATCCTTGCGAAAGATCTTGGCAAGTTTGAGCGGAAGCTGAAGAGGAAGCTTCCGCAAGTGATCCGTCAGTTGCACGAGAAGACTGCACGAGAGGCAGTTTCTATTCTCAAAGAACAGACGCGTAAGATCCGACCGCATCCACCGGTCACTTCTCGTCGTCTTATTCTCGGCTGGTTCGTTCAAAGACTACCTCGTCTGGGTATTGTGATCGGCAACCGTGAAGACTATGCGGGCTATGTCGAAGGTGGTCGTCGTAAGGGAGCGCCTATGCCTCCCGTCAGCGCGATCCGGAAATGGGTCCGACTCAAGTTTGGCTACTCAGGTGCGCAAGCTCGGTCCACCGCGTTCGTTATTGCTCGTTCGATCTCTAAAAAGGGGATCAAGCCTAAGCCTATCGTCAAGCGTTCCTTTCCTAAGATCGTCCGTCTCTATCGGAAGAACCTTCGCGACGCGAATAGGAAGTGGTTCTCATGACGACGTACAAAGAGGAAGATCCGCCTGGAACCACGAAGCTTATCATTGCAGTCGATGACGTGCAGGTTCTTACGATCGACCGTGAGGCTGACGCGGCGAATGCGATCACTCGTGGTCTTGCGGAGTACCTTCACTCTTTGGAGTCTACGGTTGACGGGACGACCGTTCGGTTCAAGCAAGTGTTTTCTGTGTGGGCTACCCCGGAAGACATCGCAAGATTTCCTAGCGCTGTTGTTCTGAAAGAAGGTGAAGTCACGTACGGAGACTCTTCTTTCACTCCGCAGATCTCTCCGACTGAAGTAGAGGGTGTAGCAAGATCTTATATTGTATCTCCTTGTGAGATCGAGATGGTTGTCGGTGTTGAGATTTGGACAACCGACGAGAGAGAACGCGCTCGGATCATGGCGATGATGGAAGACGCGATCTTTCCTGTGGAGTTCATGTACGGGTTCCGATTGGAGCTTCCTTTCTACTTCAATGCGCGCGCTTCGTTTGAACCGACTGGCGCGACGTTCGAAGACAATCCTGAGACCGCGAAGACGCGCGAACGGAAAGTCACGCAACGGTTCAATGTGAAGATGCCCGTCTATCGACTGATCACGGACATCCCGAAGGCGGAAGGCCGAGTCCGCCTATCACTCACGACTACCACCGATGCGCTGGAGCAATCGTCGTAGATGGCGTAGGCTACAGCTCAGAAGGATACGAGGGCTCTCATGGCTGGATTCATTCGCAGGTTCCCCTTCTTCCCTGGTACGGAAGTCATCACAGCGATCGAAGGTGTTATCATCGTCGATCAGGCTCCTCCGGGGCAGGTCGAAGGTGGTGACACCGGAGTCACTGCGGTTCTGGGCGAGTACGCTGATATGACCTTCGCGGTCAAGATCTCAGCTTCGGGTGTCGCCTCGACCGATCCCCGTGCTGCTGAGGTCATCGGTGCGCAGGATCTTGAAGACAAGGTCGGCGGGTTCGACGAGTTCCTTGGTGAGTTTGGCATCTCCATGGGCAACGGTTTCGTCGAAGTGCGTAACAAGCGCTTCCAACGTTTGATCGTTGTGCCTGTCGACATTCTCACTCCAGCTGGAGGATCTCAAGGTACTCTTCGTATCTGGCGAGAGCTGCCCACGAACCAGACCGTGCTGATCGCTATCGGCATCGTGCCTACGTCAGCGGCACTCGTGCGGGCGAGTCGTCAGTTCGTCAGTGGTGGCGATCGCGCTCGACTGGCGGCGCGAGTAGCCTTTTCCGATCTGAACGAGCGAGTTAGCGCAATCGACGGATCGGTCACAACGGCTGCCTCTGCGGTAACACAGGTCTTCACTTCGGCAACGGGCAACTTCGTCGTCAATGGTGTGCTGGAGGGTGATGCTCTCGTTCTCGGTGTGATCGGAACTTCGACCAACTCAGGCACCTTCCGTGTCGTGTCAGTCGACAGTGCCACAGCACTCACCGTCGAACGGCAAGACGGCACCACGTTTGTTCTCACTACTGAGGCGTCTATCCCGTACCGTGTCGAGCCGGGATCGAACGCTGACAGTGGCCCGGGAGCGAACCAGCTCAGTGAGGCTGCGGGATACGGTGTACTTGCGCGTCCGCTCGACGCGACGTTCTCAACCGGAACAGAGCTGGCACCGTCGGTCGTACCGCCTGCTGGTACCGCAGGGAGTTGGGATCCGCTCAGTGGTCTCACGGCTAAGGTGCATCCCTCCACGGCGATCACGTTTGAAGCTGCTCTGCACGCGGTGAACGCTGCGGCGAGTGCGACGATCGACGCACGCTACCAAGCGGCGTTCGACGCACTTCTGTCTGATGACTTCCCTGAGCGTGACATCAACATCATCGTGGCTTCTCGTAAGAGCGATACGATCCGCACGAAGATGGAGAGTCACGTGCAGGTCGCGAGTGAGCGTGGGCTGACTCGGCGAGGTATCAGTTCTCCTCCGATCAACCAGCTCACGCTTTCAACTGTTCTCGGCGATACCGGCAACGGTGTTGGTTCGACACGAGACGAACGACTCGACTACGCATGGCCTGGAGCGATCACTTCGGTTCCCGAAGCGGTGGGCTTCTCAATCGCTACGAGTGACGGGAAGACCACGAGCGATGGGATTCTTGACGTAACAGGTGACACCTGGCTCGCTTCGGTCGAGTCGGTGCTCCCTCCGGAGCGCAACCCGGGGCAGAGCGCGCCTCCGGTACCCGCTACGCTCTCTCCGGTCATAGGCTTCGCTCGTGGCACTCCCAAGCTCGACATCAGTGGATACACGCAGCTCCGTTCTCGTGGGATCGTGGGCCTCCGTTTCGACCAGACCGTCGGCCCGCACTTCCAGTCGGGGATCACTACTTCTCTGATCAGTGGAGAGAAGGACATCTTCCGACGGCGGATGGCTGACTTCCTTCAGGATGCGATGGCTGCGCGTCTCGTTCAGTTGTCCAAGCTTCCGCTCACGCAGCAGAACAAGGACGACATGATCACGGAGCTGGATGCATTCCTTGTGGATCTCCAGAGTCCGGACAACCCGAGTGCTCAGCGGATCAATGCGTTCAGCAATGATGACGTGAGCGGTAACACTGCTGCGACTGCGAAGAACAACATCCACGTCATCGTCACGAGGGTGCAGCTGACTCCCACGGGAGACTTCATCGTTCTCCAGACCGACATCGGCACTGGCGTCGTCATCACGCAGGCTCTGGGCGCGTAGCCTACAGGGGAAGCAGCCCCTACGTATCGCCACGCTAGGCCCCCTAGCAGCTCGCGTGAGGGCTTTTTGGGGGTGTGAGGCCACCCTACCCACCCTTTACCTGCTACGGGGCCTTACAGAGGCTGCTAGGCCCCGTAGCCTTGCGTCCTGTTCTGCTCTCAGCTAGGCTCCGAATGCGTCGCCGCACCTCCATCGTTCTCGGAGGGATAGGGCTCGCGGTCTTTTGTGGATCGTGAGCCCTTTTCTTTTTGGCGAGCGAAAGGAAGATCGTGGCACTGCAACGGATCAAAGGTCAGGAAGTTGAGGTCATCGCCATCATCAATGGGGTGCCGCAGTCGTCTCTATCAGCGGTTCGGTCCTTCAGCATGACCTACCAGATGGAGATCAAGTCCGAGGGCTATCTTGGTGAGAAGACGAACCGGCGAGATGCTGTGTTCAATGGGATTTCTGCTCGCATGGAACTTCACACCAATGACCCTGGGATTCTGACAACGATCAACTCTATTGTTGACAAAGCGCGTCGGCGCGTACCAGGAGTCGTCATCAACGTGAAGGTGACTCTCAACTTCCCGAGTGGGCGACGTGCTCGTGTTGTCATTCCCAACGTCGAGTTCGGCGACATCGAGGTGAGCACCAGTAGTCGTACCGACTACACGACTGTGACGATGCCCTTTGAGGCAGAGTTGGCGAGCACCATCGGGTGATCGCGTAGAACCTAAGGAGAAGCCACATGGATGAGATGACACCTAATGAAGAGGACGTTGCTCGCCGAGAAGCGAACAGAACGATCTACACCTTCACGATTCCAAAACACTTGCAGGGAGAAACCGATAGCCCTCCTGGCCGCGTGAAGATCGAAACGGTGGGGATAGTAGAGCTGACAGGCGGAGAAGAGCTGTCAGCGACCAAGCGTGCGACGAACGATCTCATTGCAGGTCAGTTCGAGCTGGCAAAAGAGTCTCTTCGTATGGTCAACGGGAAGCCCGTGCATACCTGGGACGGGAGTGCCGACATCGCGTTCAACCAGTCAGATCCTCGTGTGCGAACGCTCATCATGAATGCGTATCGAAGGATCCATGAACCTGAGAAGAAGGACTTGGATACTTTTCTCGGGAGCGTCTCCGTAGGCTAGCTGTAGAGACTCTCCTTACGATTACTGTTGGGTTATCGCGGGGAGAAACGAGACGCGCACAGATTCTTCAGCTCTACGCCTTCCTTGGTAGGTACGCACATCAGTCGATAGATCAGTTGAACAAATGCACGATGAAGTTCCTGCTGGAGTTTGCTGAGCAAGTAGGTGAGTTGATCGAAGAGGAGGCGGCAGCAAGTCGTATTGAGACCGATGGGTGAGAAACAAGAAAATGTTGTCGACACGAAGTTCACTTCCAACTGGCAGGGAGCTTCGCGTGGACTAGGCATGATGGGTCAAGCCGCTCAGAGCCTCGGCGGTAGGCTCATGGGTCTCACTCGTCTGTTCGGTCCTCTCACGGCAGCGATGGGCGCGATTACGTCGGGTGCCCTCGTTCGTCAGATCACGATGATCAACTCTCGGTTTGAGCAGACGTCTCAGGTTATTGGAGGTACGCTGGCTGCTCTAGGCTTCGCCGGAGGAGAAGATCCTACAGAGAGGTTTCGTAACGGTCTTGGTCTTGCGGAACTGACCATGCGCCAGATCCAGATCTCAGCCGCAGCTCTTCCCGGCGAAGCCGAAGACTACATCACCGTCTTCCGTGCAGCGCTGCCGAACGTATCGCAGTCAATGGAAGGTAACCTGGCCGACATGACCAGCTTTACCAACCGGATCACTGCGATTGGTATTTCTTTCGGCATTGACGCGCAACAGATCGGAAGAGACACGATGCAGATGCTTCGTGTTGGTCGTGGTGGTGCTGGTATGGACGTGCGCACATGGATGCAGCTCCTTCCGTTCATCAACGCCGTGGCAGGACAAGCAGACCTCACGGCCGACTCGTTCAACCGAATGACGCAACCTGAACGACTTCAAGTTCTTACCAACACGTTCGAGAGTCTTGATCCGATGCTCCAAGACGCGAGCAACACGTTCGATTCGATGTTCGGTGCTATTCAGTCCACTGGAGAGGAGTTGATGCGGATTGCCGGTCGTCCGATCTTCGAGGGTGTCAAGGAAGCGCTAGGAGACGTCAACGCTCTGCTGATGGATGAGAATGGTCAGTGGACTGAGCTTGGTCAGCGTGTTGTCGACATGGGGACAAACATCAGCACGTTTGTCGTCGATGCGATCCGTGCTGCGGTTGAATGGGTTCGATCGCTACAAACGTGGTTCTCTCGTCTAGCTGAGAACCCAATCTTTCAGAGGTTGGATCGGATTGCTTCTACTCTTATGGGAGCAGGGAGAGCGTTGACAGGAGGTGTTGGAGGTGCGGCTGGAGTTGCTGGAGGGGTTGCTACGGCCGGAGCGGTCGGCGCATCGGCAATGCTTGGTCCTGTAGGCCCGATCTTAGTCGCTCTCGGTATGGGACTAGGGAACTTCCTTACGCGAACAGCAGACGTATCCAACGTGTTGAATATTCTCGGAGGGATCACTGAACGCGTTTCTACTCTCTTCGGACCCATGGTCAACATGCTCATGGCGTTTTCTAATCTGATGGGCGACTTTATCGCTGGGATTCTTCCAGGGTTCCTCGGTGCAGTGGAGATGATCATTAGTCCGATCGTGTTCCTTGCCGGTTGGCTGTTCAATATCGCTAGCCAACTCATGGAAGAAATCCGACCTAGCTTGGATGAGCTGTGGACCGCTGTAGGTGGTTTGATCGAATCTATTGGTGGTGTGTTTGGACCGCTCATCGCAGCACTTGGACCCATTCTCCTAATGTTGATCGAAGTAGTTGTTACAGCGCTCACTCCAGCCTTCAACTGGCTCGTGGAAGTCGTCGTAGCTGTGATCGGTGCGCTGACAAGATTCTTCAACTGGCTAGGAGAGATGATCGGAGAAGGCGCGGCCGGTATTGTTGCTACATCTCGGGAGCAGTCAGCGCTAGCTCCTGGGCGAGCTTCCGCAGCGGCTGAAGAGCGAGGGTTCTTTGCAGGCTTGTTGGAGCGTCTTCAGCAGTCGAACGAGAACGCAGAGAGTCAAGCCGCTGCGGTGGAGCAAGCTGCGGGAGGTGCTCGGGCGGGTCGCACACCAGGAGCACGCGGCGGTGCTAACAATCAGCAAGATTTCCGCTACAGTCGTTTCACGATCGAACAGAGCTTCGCTGAAGGCTTTGATCCCGATCGTATCGCTGTTGCTTTCGCTGACGATATTGGTCGCCTTGGTGAGCAGCGTCTCGAATCTGGCTTCGCACCTCTCTTTGGGATCCGCTAATGCCTGTTGAGTCCGCTGGTGATGTCAGTACGTTCAACATCAATGAACTGACGGGCGAGGAGCGTACTGTTCGACTGACCGGACGTGGGTTGCCGTATCGGCCGTTCGAGCTGAGCGCTTCGCAACGTGTGAAGGTCAAGTTCTACCCTGGTAATCCTGTGGGGATCGCAACAGTTCTTGGTGCTGAAGAGCAGCCGACTACGTTGCGCGGGATGTGGAAAGATAGGTTCATTGGTGTGGGATCGGGTGATAGTGCTCCGATCACAGTCGCTGGCGAAGTTATTCAAGATGTTCGTACGGCAGTGCGTCTCATGGAAGAGATCGTCAGAGAGGGTCAGGAAGTAGAAGTCACATGGGACGAACAGGTGCGCCGAGGTTATTTCGTCGAGTTTCGAGCCATGTGGGAAAACGTGAACGACGTTGCGTGGGAGATGTCGTTCACATGGATCTCTCGCGGAGAGGCTGTCGGAGCTGCCGTCTTCACTCAAGAAGGCAATCTTACTGATACGTCGTCAATCGTTCAGCGTCAGACCAACACACTTCTACAGCGTGTCGATCCACCATTTCAGTCATCCACAGTATTCCAGGAAGTTCTTATAGCGCTTGTCAATCCGATTGTAGAGTCAGCTAGTGTATTTATTAGAACAGTGACCAATCTCGCGTCTCAGTCGATCGCACCACAGGAAGCTATTCGATCTGGTGTCTCGGTCTGTAACGCGCTCATCGAGCAAACTAGCGCGTTACGAGCAGAACTGGAAAGCGAGATTCCTGCAAACAGGAATATGCTGACTCCTATCGTAGAACAGACGTTTGGTGACCGCCTGTCTGCCACTGTCTGGTCTCGTAGACTCATCGGTGCGTCAGTCGATCTGCGTCGAACCGCGGCTATTCGACGCATCACACTAGCGGACTCGATCCAGGCATTTCTGTTGGGCACATACGTTGTTCGTGAGAATGACGACCTTCGTAGCATCAGCCGGATCTTCTACGGCAGTCCGCACGAATGGCGTCGTTTGTTGCGCTTCAACCAGACGACCAGCTCGCTTGTCATTCCCGGTACGCTGCTTCTGATCCCGCGTACTGACATCGGTGACCGGAGAGCCTAATGCCGACGTACCGACCTTCGATGGTGGCGAACTTCAAGATCGCGTTTGACGAAGCGCTTCACATTCAGACGTTGGAGAGTCCGCGATCTGTGGAGCAGTCTGTCGAGGAGAACAATAACGTACCGACAGCGCCGCGTGTCGAGCCGTTGGTCACACGTCGTGGAGACGAGAACACGTCCTTCATCATGGGAAGGATCCCCGAATCTGCTTCAGTCGAGCTTCCTGGTTACCGTCAGGCAGGTCAGTTCTCGCTCGACTTCGACTTCGCTGAACTACCGATTGATCCTCGTACCGTACGTTCTTGTGCGATTGAGATCTATCTCGGTGCTATTTCCAACGATGACTTTGCCGCAGGAATGCGCAGTCCAGAACAAGACGGCTCTCGTCGATCAGTACTACGCACACGCGATGCCGATGGTCTTCCCAACACAGCAGATCAGTTGATCGTAGGGATTGTAGACGAGTGGGAGATGGAACACTCGGCTGATGGAAGCACAGTCCATCTTCGCGGGCGTGATCTTCGTGGTATTCTCATCGACACGCCGATCAACGTGGTGCCTAACGCGGTGAACCAGCTGATCGACTCGCTCGACCTGTCTCGGCCGATTGACGAAGTGTGCACGCAGATCCTCGACTTCAATCCCGCGTTCTCTAACATCGACGTACGGACTAACCCAGACGAGTGGACCGATGGGGTAATCCCGGCTCCTGCGGCAGACGATCTTGTTCCTCGTCATCGTCGAGGCGCACGTGGGGATAGGGGTAGCGGAAGAGGAACACCGAATGCAGGGTCAGGGAATGTCAACTTCTGGGACCTCATTGTCCGTTTCTGCTATTTGGTGGGATCAATACCGTTCTTTATGGGGACAGAGCTATGGATTCGCCCCTCTCGATCTCTCTTCGACCAGCAACGACAGGGCTTCACAGAGGCGCCAGCGCCGTTCAGGGCGGACTTCCTTGGACAGGCTAGCGGAGGTGCGCCACGTTTTCGCGACGCCGAGACAGGACAGGCGATCAATCCACCGCTCACGTTCCGGCGCATCGTTTACGGACGAGACACGGACTCGATCAGCTTCAACCGAAAGTACGGAGGCTTCCAGCGCCCGCGAGTGGTCCGTGCGGTTTCGGTCGACACGGGAGCGGGCGCACGCGGTGCGCAACGACTGATCGTGGGGATATGGCCTCCGGAAGAAGAACTACGAGCACGGCACACACGGAGGAACCCTGGGGGACAAGGATCGCAAGAAGAAGTTATCAACGTTCCTGTGATGCACACGACCGATCCGGTACGTCTTCAGGAGATTGCGCGCGCTACGTTTGAAGAGATTGGGCGCGGCGAGATGGGTGGAACCTGTAAGACGTTCAACCTCGCCAGCTTCGGAGGAAGTAACGCAGATCCTGATCTTATACGACTCCGTCCTGGTGACGCGATCGAGCTTCTTGTCGACGCACGTGTCCGTACTTCAGGAGCACCGCTGGTGTCCACTTTCACAGATAACGCGCGCGATAGCTTTGAGGACCGCGTAGCTGAGATCCGGAGACGGTTGGGAGGGAATGAGAATCTCGCGCGAGTAATCGTAGCTACTGCTCGTGGACAGGTCGCAGAGCTTCAGCGGTTCTTCCGAGTTGCCAACGTGAAGTTCAGTTGGGGTCTGGAAGGAGTGGAGATCACCTTCGACTTCCAGAACTACGTAGTCGTCCGCAATCAGGTAGGTGACCAGCGCGTGGAAGAAGGCTCGACACGTACCACGACATCGGGTGAACCGGCAGCGGAGACGCCTAGCGACATCCTCGGAAGGTCGACAAGGCCGATCGATGGGTAGGCGTAGACGACTGACGCGTGCTCGTACGAGTCTCGACATGGGGCGCGTGGCGAACGCAGTTAGCCGACCTGGGATCGATCCTCGCGTTTGGCTTACGCTCGCTGTGGTGAGAGATGTCGGCTACGATGTCGATGAAGGGATCTTTGTAGACGTGCAGTTCCAGCCTTCAGGTACGATTGAGACGTGTCTTCTTGGAGCGCCTTACGCTGGAGCAGAGTTTGGAGCGTACTTCCCTGTCAACGTAGACGACACCGTTCTTGTTGCAGTTCCTAGTGGCGATCCTAGCACTGGTCCTATTCTGATCCAGCGTATGTGGAACTCGGGGGACAAGCCACATGCGGACTTCCAGAGCGAGGACGAGGACGAGGAGCCTACACAAGATGTGGTTCTTCGGATCCAGCCTGGGAGTAAGCTCAAGATCCGTACGTCAGATGACGGGGACGGTGTAGAGATCACCGTCGAGGGAGACGGTGATGCGCTGATACAGGCGACAGGGAATGGCAAGGTGCTGATCCAAGCGACAGGGGACGGGAACATAGTCGTTCAGGCGACAGGGGACGGCAAAGTGTTCCTCGGAGGAACTTCTGGTACAGAGCCGATCCCTTTGGCTACGACACTCAAGAACTTTCTTACTTCTGTACGAAATGATGTGAACACTGCACTTGTCTTCTTGCAGACTCACGTGCATCTCGCGATGGGTCCCACTAGCCTTACAGGCGCACCGCTTGGAGGTGCACCTCCAGCTCCACCTACTCCGGCGAACTATCCGGTCCCTTTGGCTGGCGTGCCTAACATCGAGGCCAACGAGGCGGAGGTCAAGTGACTGGTTGGGGTACAATCCCGTGGGGAACAGGACCGTGGGGATCAGGAGGCAGTCCTGATCTTTTCCTCGTAAGCGCATTCCCCACGAGTGAGCGCACGGTCGTCGTAGAGTTGTCGAAGACGCCTCGTCAGGTGTCTGTGATCGGCAAAGGGGATGCACTCAACCCCGCGTCGTGGACGGTGACCAACCTAGCGACAGGTGAAGATCTGATTGTTCTCGCATCAAGGCTCTTCGATCAGACGTTCATCTTCGAGCTGTACACGCTCCGGAAGCTCGGCGATCACTTGTCGACGCAACGTGTGCAGTCGCTCACTCTCCGAGATACGAACGACATACTTTTGATCTCACCGACGTTCATTGATTTTCCTGGGTGCGAGCGTGTTCAGCTTGCCGCTACGGATAGCAGTCTTGTTGATCTTCGAAGCAGTACGGTCGAAGGTGATATTGCTGCGGCGACTCTTGTAACAACTTCCGGAGGCGACTACGAGACACACAGTGGCGTAGAGTTGTTCCGGAAGCTGGTGATCCGAAGACTGGTGACAGACCCTGGAGCGTTCTTCCACTACGACGAGAGCTACGGGCTAGGGATCGCAGTAAAAGAACCACTTCGTATTACAGATCTTCCTACACTGAAGAAGGCTGTGGAACGTCAGGTGAGTCAAGAGCCGGAGTTCGAACGCGTGAGAGCGCAGGTTGGGATCAATCCTAACGGAACGATTTCTCTTGTCGTTCGTGCACGTCTGCGAGCATCAGGCAAAGAGATTATCCTACCCTTCCGACCCCAGATTCGATCTGTTCAGTTCTAAGGAGTTACCGTGGCAGACTTCCCCTCGTTTCCTGAGATCTTCCGTGTGGGTCGAGATGAGATTCTCACGAAGAACAGCAATCTCTCGCTCGATGCGATAGAGCGGCAAGGTACGGATGTGAACGCGCTCGTCGCAGGACAGGCCGCGATCGGAGATGAAGTTATTGGACAGCTTGTCGAGACAGAAGCCAGTCTCTTCTTGGACTCTGCCGAGGGTGAGAAGCTTGATCGGTTGGTCTTCGATCGTTATCAGCTTCTCCGTAAGCCTGCCTCTTCTGCGCTTGCGACTGTCGAGTTCACTACAACGGCTCCGGCTCCTGCGTCGTTCTCGATCCCTATCAACACAAAACTCTCTACGTCCGATGGTCGGCAGTTTCTCACGCTGATAGCTGCAACCTTCCCCATTGGAACGACAGGACCGGTTTCGGTTGCGGTGCGATCTGCGCTCGCCGGTCTCAACCAGGCTGTGAAGAAGGACCAGATCAGAAGCATCGTAAGTCCGATTACAGGATCGCCTTCCGATCTAGCGTCGGACAACCCACTCGCGTCATCCGGGGCAGACGACGCTGAACAAGACGAAGCACTGCGAGATCGCGCTCGACGGTTCTTTGTTACCGCACGTCGTGGAACGATCTTTGCGATCGAAACACTGGCTCTGGCTGTTCCTGGTGTTCGCACTGCGTTCGCGTTCGAGGCGCTATCTCCCGACGGACGTCAGGCGATCTCAAACCAGCTCCTAATCACTGATGCGTTCACCGAGACACTGATCGACGTGTCACCCACACCTGCGGCGTATCAGTTGCAAACTCAGCTTCTTGCACAGACAGTGTTCAACTCTCTTGTCAACACACGTGCAATGGGGATCTTTATCTCAGTCACACTCGCTTCAGTGATTCTTCAAGGAGTCACACTCGGCTTGCGTTTCCAGGCTGGGGTCAACGTAGATCTTGTGGCCTTCCGTGCACGCGTGGCGATCGTCAACTACACGAATGCATTGGCGAGTGGTGAAACCTGGGAAGTTTCTAAAGCGCTTGACGCGCTACGAACCGTTCCTGGTCTGGTTGTCACCGGTGGTGAGATCCTTAGTCCGGCAGGCGATGTCGTACCAAAGACGTTGGAAGTAATCCGCACCACAACTGGATTGGTAGTTGCGTCAACGATCCAGCCTGACATCGCGCTTCAGGGCAACACGAATCCGGATGGTGTGTGATGACTATCCCTGTGTTTCCCGAAGGCGGGAGTCCTGATACTTGCGACGCGACGCCGCACGACCAGGATCACTTCTTGGATGTGATCGATAAGGTGTTTCCTCTCGAGTACGTCGAGCCGATGAAGGTTCGCACGAACGCGGGCTACGAGAACTTTCAGTCTTCTGCAAAGGTGGGTGAACGCCTGTCTCTCGCGGTCAACCGTACAGAATGCGGAGCGCTTGCGATCTACGCACCTGTCGGAGCACGTGCTACGGGACTTATAGAGTTCTTGCGACCGACAGGCGGTGCTGGAACAGTCACGGTCAAGGCAGGTACGATCGTCACAACGTCAGTTGGTGGGCGCGACTTCATCGTACAGCAAGATGTCGTTTTTAGCGGAGCTGCGCTCGGTCCGTTGTTCGTTGCTGCGGAAGCCATTGCGGAAGGCTACGAGTGGAACGTTCCGGGGGAGATCATAACTCCTGCGGGAGAGACCTTGGTTGGGAGTATTGACACAACCAAGAGTTTGATCATGGATCCACCGTTTGGCGATCCTACCATCACAGTCAAACAAGTTTTTGACATGACAGGTGGCGTTTCTCCGATGCTTGAAGGTCTCGGGAAGGATCGGGGGATCACCAGGAAACCCAACGAGTCAGTCGAAGCGTTTCGATTCCGCGTACGCATCCTTCCAGACACAGTCAGTCCAGCTGCAATCTTGCGAACCGTAACCACGATCCTCGACGACTACGGTCTTACGTTCAAGGCGATCGAAACGTTCGAACTGACGTTGCAGACGGTCTACGACGGGCCGAGTCCAAACGCTGGGACTCCTACGTTCAACCCAACGCTTCCTCCAGCTCCGTACGATTCCAATCTGTTCTGCTACGACGATCCTCGTCCAGAAGATCCGCTGACCAACATCTACTTTGATCTGTCTGAAGTGCGAGGCGCCTTCTACATAGTCATTCAGCGGCTCACGTTGTTCGACGTCGGGCTTGCCTACGATGACCCTGGACTCATTCCGGCAGACTTCAAGGACCCGACGACGGGTCGACAGCGCGGAACATCGGCGTACGATATCCCCATCACGGCAGACCCCGCTCTCGTGTATCCTGCGGCGTACGACGGGCTAGACGTGCGGACCGCAGCGGCAGCGACAAGCATTCAAGAGATTCTGAACGAGATCAAAGCCATGGGCGTGAAAGCCGTAGTGTTCCTTCAGCGACTTTAGGGAGAGACCGCAATGTCAGGTATGGACAACGAAGTCTTCAACACGCGAGAGCGTCCGGTCTCGAACGATCTCAACGACCTCCAGTCGCTGGTCCATCGTTCGGTTGTGGACATGCTACGCGAGATGTTCGTCAAGCGATCGTTTGCGATAGGTGCTGCCGCGACCGAATCTCCGCGCAACGTGGTACTTGGCGGATTGGAGGTAACACCTTCCGGATCCGATATCCTTGTAGCGACTGGCGCGCTCATGCAGGAGTCGTCCACATTGGCTCCTGTTCCAGGTACGCTCGATTCCAACTATCGCGTTGGGATCCTTCGTTCTGTTGCAACAGTGACTCCTCCATCTCCAGCAGGGGACACGTACTTCCTTCTCGAAGCTCAGATGACTGAACTCGCTACCGTGAGTGAGAGTCGAGACATTCTCGACATACCTTCGTCGACGTTTATACCGGCTGTCGTTCCTAAGCAGCGAGAGCGCAGGCTTCTGTTCTCGTTTGTCACAGGGACTGTGACCGAAGCTCCAGTGCCTACTGGAGGTGACTTCGTTCCGCTCGCAATCGTGTTCCGTCCTGCGGGCGGTGGTGCTGTTCTCGCTTTCCACCTGACCGACGCGCGTACAATGTGGGATGCTGAAGCTCCGCTGCGTGACACGCTTCCTCTCGGATCACTCCTCCAACGGGATCGTGGACAGCGATTTGTACTCACGACTGCTGTTCCGGGAGGCGCAGTCAGTAACTTCGTGATCGTCGATGCTGAAGCATTCATTGCTCCAACTCGTCTCTGGTACACACGGAGTGGATCGGTCGACGTTACGTTGGCAGCGTTTATCAGTCCTGGAACGGTTCTCGCTGCCAATACGTGGTACTACCTCTACCTCGCTCCATGGCAAGGGATCCCTATCGTCAGTGTGCTCGATCCTTTTGCAACAGGACGAGGCATCATCGTTCTCAGTGCAGTTGCACCTATCGCGCAAGCGCTCCTGAAGAACAGCCTAGCGATTCCTCTCCCCGCACCGTTTGGGATCACGAGTCTTCCAGGCGCTGGCGGGGTCTGTATCGCTGCCCTTCGTCGTAACTCCTCTAACAACGGGTGGGTTCCTTCCTGGAGTATCGACAACAACCTGATGAGAATCGGGCCTGGTCTGGCGATCGGAACGTTCTCGCCCATGGTGTCTCCACAAACGATCAGTCTGTCGGGTATCGCTCCCGTAACTGCAAAGACAGCAATCATCCAGATCCGTATTACTGGAAACGGTACTCCTGCTACTGTCGGTCAGATCTTCGTCGCTCCTGTGGGAATCAACGGATCATACAGAACAGCTCAGTTCGATGACGGTGGTATTGACACCTTCGAGTTTCCTGTTCCTCTAGCAGGCGCTATCGCGTTTGACATCAGGTACATCGGCACCGGTGCTCCTGACATCGTTGTCGAGCTGACTGGCTGGTCGGAGTAGAAACATGCCTCAAGCTCTTATCACGATCGGTGGCGTTCCGGGGTCCGACGAGGATCTTCCGATCAACATAGTCGTTCAGCTCGACAACGTCAACATCGGCGGTGAGATCACATTCCTTTGGACGATCACAGACCAGCCGGAAGGCGCTGCGGACGCACTCAGTTCTACAACAATCCAGAACCCTGTGTTCACGCCCAAGAAGGAGGGGACTTATCGGATCCGTCTAGAGGTGAACAAGGGGCTTGCGGACGAGAAGATCGACACCGTTATCGCGCGTATCCTTCAGCTCAAGACCAGAGAAGGAATCCCTGCGGCTGACGAGACTACTGACGCTGGTTCAAAGGGGTGGAAGATTCGCCTCAATGCGTGGCTCCGGCTCGTCGACGACATGCGAGCGGATCCAGGTCGAGGTGTGGCTCGTGCAGAAGCCGTCTTGGCAGTGGGTAATGTCGTTCATGCTACTGACGCTTTCACGATCAAGAGTGGACTGCCAGGTGCGGAAGATATCGTCGTCGTCAACAAGCTTCTTGCTACTAGCCCAGATGTGCTTAGTCACCCGCTCGGCATCGTCGAAGGAGCTGTAGACGGTGGAGCTATCGGGATAGGCTCACTGATCTTTGTCCGGTGGAGTGGTCTCTTCCAAGGCGTAGCAATCGCGGCCGTAGTGGACAACGAGGCGATCTTTGTTTCCGACAATGCCCTACTGGATCGTGTGGCTGGTACTAACTCTCGTCAGGTAGGCTTCGTCGCTGCCGTGCCCTCCGCAGGTGTAGCGGACGTCTTCTTTGACGGCACCGGACTATCGTTCGATACGGAATACCAGGACAAGAGTTCTTGGACAGGTTTCGTGTCGGGGGGTGAGGTCACTCTAGCAGCGGGTCTCACGGTCGACGTGGCAGCGGGTGAGGGTTGGATCGGCAACGGACTAGCACCCATCAAGATCACATGGTCGGCCGTCGCTGGACTGGCGGTGCAAGGGGATAACGAAATCCACATCTTCGTCGACGCTGCTGGAGTTGTTACCGCATCTTCAGTCAACCCGTCGGCGATGACCACGATCCATCTAGCGACGGCGCGTACATCTATCGCAGCTGTCGTGATGCTCGCGCGTCACACTGTATTGCTGAGGAACATTTCGCCACGTTTCCACCAGTACACACGCGAAGTGGTGGGGCCGATCCAAGTTTCAGGTTTGCTCGCGACAGAGAACGCGCCACCAAGCCTAAAGATCGATGTCGAAGCGGGCACTTACTATATCTTCGACGTCCGGAACGTAGTTACCGCAACGGTAGCGATCACGTTCACCTACTGGTTCCGTGACGGGTCTGGAGGGTTCACCTTCGTTACCGGATCAACTGGTATCGACGACGCATTCTATGATGACGGCTCTGGCACGCTCGCAGCGATTCCGGCTGGACGGTACAAGAAAGATCTGCTCTTTGTTGCGAAGTCGGATTCTAGCGTCGAGTACCACATAGTTTACGGGCAGGAAACTTTCGCGACGCAGGGAGATGCGGAGACCGGTAGCATTCCGGCTGCGTCGAGCACGTTGCTGGAGTTTGCAATCAAGGTTGGGGGAGTGGTTGTCCTGGAGACGTCCGGCGATATCTCTTCCATCCAAGACGAGCGAACGAAGCTCGGTCAGTTCGCAACTCCCGTTACCCAAGTTACTGACTACGCTCTTGCGTGGGGCGCAGATTTCAATCAGATCGGCCGTTTTGCTCAGGGCCATGGAACGAGCAGCGATACGGATAACGTATCGCTCGATGCAAGCACGGAACTTACCGTGCCCAAACCCGGAACCATGGGAAATCTTAGTTGGAACAGCGTTGATGCCGACGCAACTACGATTATAAAGATCTACGTGAACGCTGTGGTAGTAGAAACTGTGACCTTGACAGGTGCTGTGGGGACTAAGGCTCTCACAGCTGCGGTCGCTACAGGAGACCAGGTCGGGATCGAATGGGACGCCGGTACCGGACCCGGCGGGAGTGTCTGGGAGATCTATATCCAATGATTATCGCAATCGTAGCCGCAGGAACCGGAGTTGTTCCCATCGAAGAGTTTCGCGTAGCTCCCTCTACAGGAGAGGCAGTCACCGTGTTCGTCGAGGAATACACACCATCCAAAGATCCCGCCGGCTATATTGGCCACGACACGGGATGGGCTAGCGTCCAGAAGCCCGCTGTTGGGAACATCTGGGGCTACAACTACAACGCGGATCCACCTGTACTGGTCGAGATTGCAGCGTCGATCGCAAGCCCGGTCGATGAGACTGTAGCCGACTACAAGATAAAGGTTATGGCGCTGGTCGATATCGAGACGAAGCGAAGGATCTCTCTTGGTTTCGAATACCCTGCGGCCAGTGGCAAGACTTTCTCGCTCAGCGTCGAATCACAGATCAACTGGCTCTGGTTGGAGACGAAAACGGCACTGCTGATCTATCCGTACCAGATCCGCACTGCTGACGAACTCGCAATACATGCCATTGTGGATGAAGCAGATGCACAGGCTATCGTCAATATAGCTTTCGTTACAAAAGAGATAGCACTTACGGCGGGTCGAGTGGTGAAAGCGGCTATCGCCGCCGAGACGACAAAGGATGACGTGATCGCAGTAGCGCAGAACTACATTGATGGTGCCTGACGCGATCGTAGACAACCGGTAGGAGAAGCCAGATGAAGTACAACGACAAAGGCGAAGACGTAGAGAAACTCCAGAAGACTCTGCTCAACAGGGGCTATGCTCTCGACAGATTTGGTGCGGATGGCCATCTCGGCGATGAGACGTGGGATGCGCTCCAACAGTTCGCAGAAGATCATGACCTGAAGTGGACTCCCTCCGTAGCGAAGGAGATCATTGCTGCGGCGAGCAAGAAAAAGAAAGAACCGCCGGCGATCACCTTGCCTGCGCCTGACAAGTCAGTCTACGATCTGTCGAAGGTCATAGATCTCACGCCGATTCAACCAGATCCGCCTCCACCTGTGCACGGCAGGATGAAGTGGAAGATCGGCCATGGTGGGAAGGTTGTGAAGCGCAACCCGATGACAGTGACGGGTATCGCCGTCCACCAGACCGATGCTGATCTCGGTGTCGGGAAGCACCGGCTCAAGAGGTACAACGGGGACTACACCCGAGCACGACGCGAACGCGCACTCGAAGTGGCGTGTCACATGTATGCGTTCAACGAAGGCGACGTCGTGCACACCTGTCCGTTCGACTGGTATGTCTGGCAAGCTAACGGACTGAACCGTCACACCCTCGGGGTCGAGTTCGAGGGGAAGTTCCCTGGGCTCGTAAAGGACGGTGAGAAGCTCGCCGGGAGAGAGCTGATCGACGCAGCATGCCTCGCTCTTTACTACATGGTCGAGAAGGGACGTGAGATGGGAATGCCCATCGAGTTCATCTACGCGCATCGTCAGTCGAGCAATCAACGACGTCGTGATCCAGGAGAGGAACTCTGGAGACGTGTCGTGCTTCAGTTCGCTGTTCCAGTCCTCAAGCTCGTACCGCGGCAGGAGGTCACTACGGGAACCGGCGCTCCCATTCCTCTTGATTGGGATCCGAACGGTATCGGCAAGTACTGATGGCTGCTACGATCGACATCCTCGGTGTGATCGACGACGGGACACAGAGAGACCCGAAGATCCCAGAGAATCTTGGGAGAGAGATCCGTCTTCCTTGGAAAACTGATCTCGCGATCCGGTTGTTGTTGCGGCATCCGAACGGGGAGCTGGTCGATCTTGCAGCAGACCTGACCGCTACGTTCACTCTCGCAGTTCGTTTGAGATCAGACGACCAAGTAAATCTGCTCAAGATCACGGGTACGAGGAACGACAAACGCGGTCGTGGTCAAGTCGATATGACGATCGCGTCCACTGCTCAAGGTCAGCTCCTCCCTCGGCGCTACGTCTACGACATTCGCGTGGTCTTCAACAGCGAGACATTCCTCGCCGTCCCGCTCTCGCCGTTCCTGGTCCAAGCTACTAGCGCCCCGTAGGGCACTGGCAAGCGGCCATGCTACGGGCCCTAGCTGGTCCTGTGTGGCCGCTTGGCCCCTTTGGGGCCCCTACCCTAGCCATTTTAGGCTACGGGGCCTTACAGAGGCTGCTAGGGGCGCTACGCGGGGTCTCTAGCTATCGCCGAACCGCGCTTCGTATCGTGGGAAGTGGAACCAGTGATTGCAGTAGGGCAGCCCGTCGCGGTGGATCGCGACGCTTCCATCCGCCAGAAGACGGCACGTCTGTCCGCAGTCCAGTTCAATCGCTTCTGGGTGCGCGATACGAAACCTTCTCGTATCTTGCGCAGATCCCCAATCGTGGGGAACAACGTACTCGTCGTCTCCCTCGGTCGCGCCCAACACTCGACACTGATGTTCGATCTGTCCTCTGCGTACGCGACGAGCTTGATCGAATGTGCGTTCCCAATCGCGATCGCCACGACCTTCCCAGCGTAGATGTCCGGGGTAGAGAGGTGGTCGTCGTAGGTCTGGCATGAGCTGGGAAATCCACGGTCTTCGTAGATCTGCACGTAGAGGCGCGTTACTCGTTGCTCGTAGTACAGCGGTCAGATAATCGCTACGGTAGATGTGCTCTGCGCGGAAACTGATCACAGCGTGAATCGCCGGCCCGTCGTCGCGTGCCCAAGCTCGACGTCCAGCTTCGCGCACGAACGTACGTCCAAGAGCTATATCGGCCGTGATGCCTGCGATCGACGCTAGGGTCTGCGCTTCGGCCGAGCAGTCAATCAAAGATAGCGAAACCATTGCCAAACAAAGGCAGACAAGGATCGCTGGGAAGGGTACTTTTTTGGTCATAGCGTGGGAGTTCTAGTAGCTAGAGGTCGTGTTGTCTATTCGTCGTTCTCAACCATCGCTTCGGCGAGCATGGAAGAAAACTCTGTCTCGCTGATGATCTGTACTCCGTACTTCTTAGCTTTGTCTCTCTTTGTAAGCTGATTACCCTTCGCCAGATCACCTACGATGAGGTAGTCCGTGGTCTTGGTAACACCTCCAGTGGCGTCACCTCCGTACTTGTCGACAAGATGCTGCGCTTCCGATCGCTCCATGTCGGACAGCCGACCAGTGAACACGAAGTTCTTGCCGGCGAGTGGACCAGAGAGACCGGATTTCATTATCGGTACCACGTCAATGACTTCCAACAACCGCTCCAAGAGATCTCCGTGATCAATGATCCAGTCTCGGAGTGCGTTTATTCGCGAACGACCCACGCCCGGGACATCCATGTCGACAAAACCGAAACTCTCGACGTCGGGGATAGCCTTTGCGATCCGTTTGGCGATAGTCTTGCCGATCAGGGGGATGCCGAGCGCAGCGATGAAGGTGTCGAGTGGCATTTCTCGAGTTTTTTCCATCTCTGCGATCAATGTCGTTGAAGAATCCATGCCGAACCCATCGATGCGTTCGATATCAGCGTGACCCAGCTCGTAGAAGTCGTCCGGGTGGGTTAGATCACCCACGTCATAGAGCGACTTGATCACTTCAGGTCCCCAGCAGTCCATTCCTGTCGTGCTCGCCCAATGTCGCAGCTTGCGGATCAAGGCCGAGTCGCATTCGGGCTCGCAACACTTCAGGAAGTCTTTTTCGATGCGAAGAGACCCCTCACATGACGGGCAGACCTTCGGTGCCTTGATCTTTTTGCCTTTCCCAGCCTTGATAGCCTCGATGTGAGGGATCACACCACCTCTACGCGCCAGAGTGACTGTATCGCCTCTTCTCGGAGCGAGCATTCGGAAGCGACCGAGGTGATGTAGCGTCGCACGACTGATGGTAACACCGTCGAGGTCAACTGGATCTAGTTCGGCAACAGGTGTTAGTGTTCCGTTGCGGCTCACTTGCCACGTGACGTCGAGGATCGTTGTTCTTGCAGTCTCGCCACGGAACTTGAGCGCGCAGGCCCATCGTGGATGGTGTGCTGTAGCTCCCACGCCTTCTTGGATCTTGTGCGAGCATATTTTGATCACGAGTCCGTCCATCGCGTAGTCGAACTCTCGGAAGGACTCAGAAAACACACCGAGTCTCTCGCCGAGCGCAGTGCTCACAACGAACGCAGTATGAGCGGGCATGAACTTGAGATCGCCTAGCGCTTTCATCCGCGTGTCGAAGTTGAGCGGTCTGTTGGTGCTTAGATCGTGAGCGAAGAAGGTACAAGCCTTGATCACATCCGTGCGTCCGCGCTTCCGGAGTAGGTTACCGGCGACTGCGTTTCGGGCGTTGGCGAACTCTCCTTCGAACATGTCTTCGAAGGTTGTCTCAGCCATGATCAGCTCACCACGGATCTCGATAGGGCTGTGTTCCTTGATCTTTCGTGGGATGTAGGGACAAAGTAGTGCTCTCTTCGTTACGTTGTCGCCTTCGGTACCGTCTCCGCGTGTTGCTGCGTGTACGAGCTTACCCCGCACGTAGAACAACGACAGCGCGACACCGTCGTACTTAGGTTGGATCGCGAACAGAGTCTCGTATGTTTTTTTCGCCCAGCTTTCAATGTCAACGATGGTGTAAAACTTCTGGAGCGAGAGCATCGGATCGCTGTGCGTGATCTTCTTTCCCGTTGCTGGCCTTCCGAGTTGCTCTAGCACGGGAGAGTCCGGAGAGCGTCTCTCTAGATTAGCGACCAGGATGTCGAACTGCTTATCCGAGATCCCCGGCTTGCCTTTGTCGTAGAGCTTCTGGTGATGAAGGATCGCCTTCTCGATGCTCTTTATGGTCATGGCTATGCCTTGTGCGTGACGTCTTTGATTAGGCTCGCGAGCAACTCGCGAAGATCATCATCTGTGATCAAGTCTCCTTCACGGCAGACAACGAGTGCATCGCGAAGCTTCGCGTCCAAGTTGATCTTTTTGACGATGTGCTTCACCTGTGGACGGATTTGTTTCAGCGATCTAACAATATCGTGACTAGAGTTGCGACTAATGGCTGCACCATCGATTGCAAGAAGCTGCCAGATCACCATGTGATACGGCTCTGCGACCATGTACTGACCCGTAGACTCAGAGCACCAGGAGTCGACTCCCACGCTAGAAGCGAACTCGTAGAACTCTTTCGATACAGAGGAGAATCCGTTGAACTTAGCCATAGACCTGCTCCAATAGATCGATGAACTCTTCTAGCTCCATCGTCACCGATGTGATCTTTGTCTTCGGGTTGCGAACAACGACAACGACCGGAGCGAACTCGTACTCCACGGATGGGCTATTGGCTGAGTCGCGCATTCCTTGTTTGATCTTCTGCTGTATTGAGATAGTCGACCCGCGTCCGCACTCAATCCAGAACGGTGTACCCCCGAGATCAGGCACTTCGTTCCCGTCTCGTGACTGGCCGAACAGACGCTTCGCATCCGGGAAGACACGACGGAGTGCACGTGCAGTCTCTTGCTCGAAACGATTGCCGTCCGCGCGGTTCTTCTTCCCTCGCGATGAACGAACGCTAAAGCCGGGCTCTAGTTCATCGATCATTCTGCTACTAGGGTTTCTTGGCCCAATCGATCCCGACTTTGTAGCCTTCGTCTTCGAGTTCTTCGATCGTTTTGAACTTTGTCCCATCGATCGCTCTTTCTACCATTGCCGCATCGAGTTTCTCTACGTATTCCGGAGCGTTCTCTTCAACCCATTCTCGGAATCGTTTGAGGTCGATCTGGGTAGTGTACGACGCGTTTTTGACCTGTCCACGACCATCGTGCGTCCGGAGAGAATATAGATCTATGCTGTTCATGTCTAGAGTTTCTAGGATCTCATGTGGAAGAGCACGACCATTTACGATATCGCGGATGACCTCGTAGATATTGCGCTGTCGTAAACTCTTTGACATTACGCGGCTGAGAATGGACACGCGATCTTTGCGTGACATCGTTGACAGTGTTCACCAGGTTCAAACGGAGGTTCGATTCCTTCGTCGACGCGCTCCGATCGCGTTTCTAGCACAAGCAGATGAAGACGACGCACACGGTAGAGGTGCTCTTCAGCGCGCTCGGCCGTCAAACTCTCAGTGGTCCACACAATCTCGCCGGTTTTGATCACGTTAGCGATCGATACGTCGACCTCGTCTGGTTTTTCGCAGCGGAGCCACATCGCAGCACCGAGTGTGAGCATCTGATCAGTCTCGAGCGGATCTTTCTTGTACTCACCTGTCTTGTAGTCGATCACATGCGCGTCTTCAGGAGCCCAGAGATCTGCTCGCATGTAGATGTGCTCTTCCACCTCGGCATCGTAATAGTTTTCGGCTTCTAGAATGCTACGATCACCCGTGTTGAGTAGTATGTGCGCTTCGACCTCTCCTTCAGGAAGCGCGTCGACATCGATTCCTTGACAGCACTTGAGCGATCGCGGGAACTTCTTCCGGATGTAAGCGAGTGCAGCGTACCGGCCGCGAGTCTGTGCGTATTGGAGAAAGAGATGGATCGAGATTCCCCACCACATCCCGAAGTTTGGTTTTTCCTTCGGTCCTCTGTAGACACGTGACGCCGCGCAATGCTCGACGACCTGCATGTGGTAGGGCGCGAGCACGAAGTCTTTGGGTTCGAGTGCAGACACGGGATCTTCTTTCACGTGGAGGAAGGGACGAACCTTGTAACGATACTCTGAAGCGTATCTACGAGTAGCTATCCTGGATCGAGTTGAGCGGTGTTTACCACAGAATGGTTGGATACGGATCTTCCAGATGCCGCGCCTTGTTTCGATGCTGAAGGTTATTACGCGACCAATGCGCCATTTCTCCGATTCATAATAATACCAGATCAAGTCTCCTTGTTGAGGCTCCCATCCACCAATCTCTGCAAGAACCACCTCAGCATCTGAAGGTTCACTCCTCATCGACGAAGATCATCTCACCCCACGTGATCCCGTTCGGTTCCGTGGTCGACCACGGCTTCTGCTTGTACGGTCCTACGAGTACGAAGATCGTACGGAACGATGGGGGTCTCGACGGGGCATCGCCACATCCGTCTGTGAAGAAGATTCCCAAGTCAGGCTTCGGTCGCATCTTTTCCCACGCCTCGAACACCGGAATGAAACTCGTACCGCCTCCACCTTTGATGAGAGCGATCAGTTCTTTTGCACTACCGACTTCTGCGATCGCATGCACAGCCGAATCGCATGCGATGAAGCGAGCCTTCGCCTTCGTGGCCTTCAGCACCGCATCCGCCTCAGAGATCGCACGCGTGGTTTCCGCCTTACCCATCGATCCTGATGTGTCCAATCCGATATCTACCTTGGGCACGTGAGCGATCGGAGCACGAAGGATAGGCTTACCCACACCGAACCCGAGTCCGCCCTGACGTCGATTGATACGCGCGTAGGTGAAGTCGTTCGCACCTGCGATCGTAGTGATCGAGCTGCGCATTACCGTCCTGAGCTTCTGTGACCACGGAATCTTCGGCGGCTTCAGTTCCAGCTCAGCCCATCGTTGGAGACCTGCCGGTACATTGCCCCGACCTTTCGCAGCTGCGTCGCGAATGTCTTTCGCTACTTGCTTGATCGTGAGTTCGATCCCCGCGCTGCTATGCTCGATACCGATATCGACCGGTTCACCTTCCATCGTGTGGCCCGCGACACTTCCACAACAGACATAGGTGATCGTTACCTTCTTTCTAATCCGATCGTAGTAGTCCTCGGCGAGAAGTCCTTCCGGGAGTCCGTACTTCTTGGGGTGTAGGCCGTTTGGTAGATTGAGAAAGTCGAGATCGTCGTTGATCTCGAAGTCAGCTGCGATGTTCCAGATCTGTGGATGGTATCCTTTGCGTTCGCAGCGTGCGCCATGTTTTCGGAGGAAGTGCATCAGCTCGTGGATCAGAACACTTCCAAGCTCATCCACTTTCCAGTTTTCTACAGCTTCTCGTTCGTAGTAGAACACTCCGCGATCGGTAGCTCCCATCGTACCTGTGTGCTTCGCGTTCTTCAGAGACACGCCGCATTTGACGCACCCCGTACCTTTCCTGTACTGGATCTCCTTACACGAAGGACAGGTCACGGGCGAAGGAAGCGTCCCCAGCGGAACTTCGTACAACCGCATCGAGAGAAGACCCGATGAGAAGTACGGAGCCTTTCGTGCAGCCCAGAGTCTTCCAGCAGCGAGCTTCTGTCTGGGATTCATCAGCCAGTGATCCCCGCTGCGTCCAAGATAGGACGAAGCTTGGCGAGTGCCGTGATTGCCTTCGGCGTTATCTTGGTGAGCCGCAATGCCGACAGTGGCTTGATTGCGCTGACGACAACATCGGGAGCATCCTCTCCGACAAGAATGAGTAGCTCGTACATCTTGATCACACGTGCCTTGAACTTCGGTGTCTTCTTGTCGGTGTCGTGGATGGCGCGGATGTATGCTGTAGCCGTGCTGAGTACGGCCATCGTGCGATCGACACGGTGTACGTCAGGCTTCCACTTGATCTTTCCGTCGAGCAGCTTTTCCGGATCGGGAAGATCGAATGCGTTGGCGTAGGCTGCGAGTTCGAGATACGCACCTTCTCCGATGAAGGAACTGACGAGTGTTCCCTCATCCTCTTCCGAGAGATTGTGGATCTTCGCTCCCGCGATCGCTGCGGTAGACATTGCCCACGTTCGATGCGACGGCCACGACCGATGCACTTGCGGATCACCGGGTTCCGGCATCACGTGAAGTAGTGATCTGTGAGCACGAATGAATCCGCGGATCAAACCACGAGCCATCGCGTACTGTTTACTCCAGAGCTTGAGTACGCGCTTCTCTTCGTCGAAGGCGCTCTGAGGCTTGATATCGAAGGTGGTGAGTCCGTCGTGCTCCATCAACCACTCGCCCCACTCATCCGCAGAAGGATTCTGCCAGTCAATGTGACCGACGCGGTTGGCGACCGGAGCAGGAAGGTCGTGCCCACCGGCGCTGATCTCCGGAGGGTTGGCGGCTCCAAGAATCCGGACCCGACGACCGAGATAGGTCGACCCGAGCCGCCGAGCTTGGATGAGACCGAGCATCGGCGGCATGAGAGACGGAACAGTGTTGATCTCGTCGACGAAGACAAGACCACCAGCTCCTTCCGTCTCAGCTCCTTCGGCATCCTCGAACTGGTAGACCCAATCAGGCTTCGGGTATGTGATCACATACTCGTCCTTGCCGATCTTGACCGGAACTGGAGTGACACCGAATGCGCCTTCTCCTCGTTCACCAGGACTGAGCACCTCGGTGGGAAGACTGTACGTTCGCCCGATCGTTTCGAGAATGTCGCTCTTGCCGACTCCAGGCTTTCCCCAGAAGATGATCGGCAATCCCCATCCTCTTGGTAGAGGTGTGAAGACTGACGCCTTGATGATATCGATCATGCTCATTGATTTGCTCCTTTTCGATTATGCGTGCTTCCAAAACATTCTCGTAACGATGAGAGAAACCGCCTGCTGTGATACTTCGTAGAACTTAGCGATCTCTCGCTGGAGAAATCCATCCTCGTAGAGAGTTCGGATCTCTTGAACTTCGCTGTCTGAAAGCTTAGCTTCTGGGTTCTTCTCACCACGAAGACGAGATTGTCTACCTTTGTTCACTTTGTCGTCCATGTTGTCTTGGTGCGTTCCCAAGAAGAGATGATCAGGGTTTACGCAGTGACGAACATCGCATTCGTGTAGGACAAACAGACCACTGTTTGAGATCGGTCTGTTGTGGATCTTCCAAGACAGACGATGAACACCAACCATCCTACCGGAAAGCTTGATCTTTCCATACCCATTAGACTTTCCACCAACCCAGATCCAACAGCGAGTCTTCAGTCGAGTGTGAATGGGACCATTCTTATCGACCTTCATCCAGAATCGATCTTCGATAGGTACACGGCTCATATTGAGTGCCTTGTGCGAAGCCTGGAGGATTAGCAGACTTGGGGGAGTAGGGGTAAGGGGTTTAGGGGATAGGGGTGTGGGGGCATATGCATAGGGCATACATGTCATGTGATCGCGAGCACGCTCACGTGGGCGCACGAGGAAGATCGTTGAGAAACTTCGTGAGCACCTCGTTGAAGTTCTTGTCTGTAAAACTCGGCCAGAGTGTTCCGGGAGGTATGTCGTCGACTGGATCGTGTCCGGAGTTGACGAGACAAGGGATCCCCATGTCATGGCAGAGCGCAGTAACAACGTGACCGTTCTTGCGGGGAGGATCTCCGTCTTCGAAGGGGAACACCCAATCGGTGATCACAGCAAGAGGCCGTCCTTTGATCACGAAGAGAGCTTGTTTCAAGGTGTGGACTCGGAAGACTTCTCGATCTCCCACGACACGTACGAACCGTTCCATGGTGCGACCTTTGAGATCGTCATCTTCAATGATAAGAACTGAACTAGGCATAGTGCTCCTTTCAGCTGGTGCCTTGTGCGGAAGCCTGTGGCTTAGCACGCTGACGTGAGGTAGTATCCGGGTGACCCAGGCGTCCGTGGAGGACTTTGATGGCTGTCCGTATTCGAAACAATAACAACGCTCCCATGCCTCTCCCGTTCCCATTTCGCGGGGTTCTTGCTCCCGGACGGGCTATCGTGTTGGATCTAACAGTGGATCAAGTTCTTGCAGCGGTCCCAGAGATCGGGAGGTCTTTCCGTATCGACGAGGTTGCGGGCGGTCCGTTTGATCCGGCGTTCGACAACGACGTGGCGAGCGGGGAGTCTCGTGCTGGTATCGAGGTGGAGACCAGCACGGCTCGAACGCTCACGGACTCGGACAACGGAAAGGTCATCCGCTGTACTAACGGCAGTGCGATCACCATCACTGTGCCAGATACGCTCGCTCTCGGCTTCAGCGCAGCGTTCGTTCAAGATGGTGGCGGTACGGTGTCTCTTTCGGCTCCGGGGTCGCTCACGTTCAAGGCTCCTTCCACAGCCGCGAGTCCGCCCGCGACGCTGGAAGATGGAGCACTGATCGCTATGACCATGATCGATGTGGCCGGAGGTGCAGAGAGAGCACTCGTCTTCGGTAACCTGGGATGAGTTTCCGGATCGTAGAGATAGGCGCCGGAGCATCGGCCGGCCTGCCCTTGTTCGACATCACGAATGAGGATCTCGTACTCAATCTCTCGCTGCGGCAGGATCAGCGTGCTGTTGACACGAATCGCGATCTGACGAAGTGGGACGACACCAGCGGTGAAGGTAACGACGCCGCCATCTTCAATAATGCCAAATGGGTGGGGGCTACCGACCTTGGTGGCTACGACGGTCTGATCGCCATCCTGTCGCCTACCCGATTCATTCGGCGTCTGACGCTTGTGGGAGGCACAGAGCCTCAACCGCTCTGGGTCGCGTTCCCCGTCGACGTGAAGCGCGACACGGCCGGCAACCGAGCCCTCTTCGATTCGGCGAGCGTTGGGAACAACTTCTTGGTGCTTCAGCAGGGTGCCAACCTGACGATCAACGCGGGAGCCAGTCTGGTAGCGACCGGCGCGCTCACGACCGGTAAGCATTACTGTGTGTGCATCTTTGACGGAGCCGACAGTCGGATCTACGTAGACGACATGGTGACCGCGCGTATCACCGGCAACGCCGGGACCGGGAGCCTGATCGGCTACACCATGGGCGCCCAGAACTCCAACGCCAGTCCGGCTGACGCTGACTTTGTTGAGATGATCGTCGGGCGCGAAGTACCAAGTCAGGACGTTCTGAACGCGTTGGGTAAACGGGCGGAGGCTTTCTTCGACATATCGGTGATAACTGATCCACTCGTCGACTTCAGTGGAGTCGTTCCGCCTGAACCGATGGTGATCATCGTTGGTCTTGGGCAGAGCAATATGGTTGGGGACCCTGACGGAGGTGCCTTCCCGTCGCCGTGGGATGTGAGGTTTCCGGCTCCTGTTCCGATGCGGGGCGACGTGGGAGGCAGCGCGTTCACTGTCATCCCACTCACTCAAGCAAACACAGATGTGTATTCTGCCGCGATCAGTCTGACATGGCGCTTCTTCAACGCCGGTAGACGTGTGGGTCTTGTCTGGGTTGCGAAGGGGACAACCGGTCTCGGTGCGACTGTCGGCGGAGAGTGGCTTCCTGGCGCTCCTGATGGTTCGATGCTTGTGATCGCAAAGGCCGAGTACACCTCCTTCGCTGGCCAGATCTTCACAAAATCGCACGATGCTGTGCTATGGAGCCAGGGAGAACAGGACGCGGACGATTCGACGGCCGCGAACGCCTATCGCACGAACCACGACTCTCTTCGATCCGATTGGGCCTCGTTCACTGGCGACAACCCAAGTTGGCAGATGGTTCCGAACCATCTCGACTTCGCCTCCGCTCCCGTTTCTCTAGCGTTCAACTCTATCGTACGAGGACATCAGATCGACGTTGGAAACCTCCCTAACTTTGGCATCGTCGACTCTGACAATACGATACTGATCGGTCTGAACGCAGCTCCGAGTTTCACGTCTGACACCGGAGGTGTTCCTCCGGTTGGCAGCGCCATCTACTTGGTCGATGATCTTATCCATCATGGAGGGATCGCAGGTTTTCAGAGTCCTCTTGGCGGTGGTGCTCGTGTGGCGCGAACCGGGAGGCTTGACCTAGGGGACGTTGCTGCTGACAACCTAGGGATACCATGAGCTTCAAGATCGTAGAGATGGGGAGCAGAGCGAGCGGAGGGTTGGCTCCGCTTCTCAACTACGCACTACTTGATGTGTTCACGCGCGCGAGCGAAGCGCCTTTCCTCGATCCTCGTGGACCGTGGGCGTATCAGGGCGGGAGTGAGGCAGCTAATAATCTAGCCGTAGATATCAAACGACTTTTCTCCGACGGCGCCATTCTGATCGAGCAGGCGTCCACGAATCACGCAGTGGCCTCGGAGATCTTGGACGATACCATTTGGGTAAAGCTGAACTCGCCAACGATCACCATCGACGCGGGAACGGCGCCCGATCTCGGAGCGGATGCCGACGACCTGAACCACACCGCGGATCAGTTCTCTCAGATTCAGCAGCAGACCGCGCTGGCGTCGACGGTCGATAACGGCCCTGCGGCGCTGAGCGCCTGGTCTCAGGCGGCGAGCGGTACGATCGATTGGCGCTTGGGTTTCGTCGATCGTGCGGGCGTGAGCGGTCCTCTAGATCCCAAGACGGCCACGACGACGTTCCTGCGCGCCATTCTTCTGATTTCCGACGTCGGCGCAGGTGGCCCCAGCATCGGGGTCAAGATCGCCATGCTCAACGCCCTCGCTGGCGGTATCAAGACGGTACGTCAGTGGGGTGCGATGCTCGAAGGCACCTTCTTCGTCTCAAGCTACATTCGTACGCCGGCCGGGGCGACCGCCACGCGTCCCAACGAAGACGCACGCTTCGGAGCGGGTAAATGGGAATCTCTCAAGACGGGAGACTTCGAGGTCGTCGTCCATCCGCTCTGGGACACCACAGACACACCAGCAACCGGGACTCGGCACACGGTATACAACGGCAGCCTGACTGACGATCGTATCGACTTTCGCTTTACTGGAACGGCATGGGAAGTACGCTATCGAGAGAACACACCGCTTGTGTCCTCGGTCGTTACCGGTCTCGTCTTCGGATTTGGAGACTTCGTCACGCTCCGAGTCTCGCGATCGACCGGAAAGTTGCAGGCGAGTGTGAACGGAGGCGCGTTCACCGACGGGTCGGCCATTACGGCGGCGGGATGGACTTCGCCAGGCCAACTCTTCGTCGGGCAGGACAGCGTCAACAGTAACCATGTTGATGGTGTAATCGAACAGCCGGTGAGGCCCTGATGTCTGTCGCACGTGTATGCATTCTAGCTGAGCGATCTCACGTGAGAGACAACGGTGTCGATCCATCGGTCGATCTCGGGATGGGTCCTGACTTTCCAGTATCCGAGTCGCAGGATAATGGCTGGTGGGTTGTGTATCCGGGTGGTGTCTCAGATCCTACGACTTCTCGTCTTCTCGTTCGGCGTGTCGGGACAGCTTCCGCATCGCCTCCAGAAGGAATTTATGTCACGCACGCTTTCCGAGATAGCACCGATGACATCACTGATCTTTTGGCGATTGAGACGTACACGTTGGCTGACTATCTCGTAAATCCAGCCGCAGCCGATCATCGGGTTGTGTGGGATGGGACTGATACTGGACATGTTATCGTAGGCGAAGATCCCATTTCGTAGGCAAGTGTCAACGTCCGTGAGCCTACACTCACGGACGTTGGGAGAGTTAGCAGGATCGGCGGATCGCGAGACGGTGAACGTGGAGACGAGGCTGGTGTCCGTTTGCGCGTAGCTGTTTAGCGACACGTCGAGCGGCGCGACGACCTCCGCAGTTCGCCAAGTAGGTGTCGATCATCATGTGACCGAGGTACACGGTGACGGCGTGGTCTTTCCAGACGTAGAGTGCGAATCTACTCATTGGCCGCTCGTCGCTGGTAGCCGAAGCACGACGCGCAGAGTCTGGTTGTGATCCCGTAGATTTCGGCGATGAAGATCGCCTCCTTCCCACAGTCTCCGTTCTCGTGGCACTCTCCGTGCTCACAGTCGCAGCGAGAATCGTTGGGTGCGTGTCCGGCTCCGATGAACGGAAGTGGACCGGGGAAGTTCGTGTTGCACTTCGAACAGCACGAGGGATTGAGTCCCTTGCATTGATCGCAGGTCATTCTTGCTCCTTTTCCGCAGCTAGTAGGCTGCCATGGTCCTCCGTGCGATCGTTATGAAGCGAAGACAAACTGCTCCGCAAGTTCTAGCATGTTCGCGTAGATCAGATGATCTCCACCAGCTTCCTGGAGAGCGAGCCAACTGATCTCTTGTGATCTTGTCTGACCGAGTGCTGTTGTAACTTCGAAGATGATGTCGGTTTCGGTTGTTCCTACGACTTTGATCGTTATGTTCATAGCAGGTTGCTCCTTCCGTGAGGCATCGGCGCCTCAGACGACCCCCGATCCGTAGATCGGAAGCCGAAGTGAAACCGATGCTAAGCGGAGACCAGCTCCAGCTCGTTCTGACCGAACACGTAGCGCGTCTTGCTCTCGATGTGCCGACACATGACACGCCTCCCAGCGATCTTGGTGACCTTGAACTCGAAGTTTCCGTCGAGAAGATCTTCGTACTGCTTACGCTTCTTCTCCTTGAGCCTGACCGTCTGCTTCTCGACGAAGCGTGCGGTGACAGGACCACGAGCCCTAGCGGGCTTCCAGTCGTCCGACAGCTCGGCCACATCGGACCGAAGAACGCGGAGCGCCTTGATGAACGCCTCGCCCGCTTCGGACGCATCGGAATCTACCAGCCGAGACGTGATCCGTCCGAGACGGGTTTCCATCTTGGCCAGCTGAGTGCCGATCTGCACCTTCGCCGGACCGCGCGCATCGCGTGCAGCCTTGCGCCGAGCCTTCTTCTGTTCCGGGGTGAGAGCTTGACGCTCTTCCTTCGACAGCTTCCGACGCGGATCGGTGACATCCAGCTCGTCCGAGGCCGGAGGCTTCGGAGACTTCTTGCGCGTCGCCTTCTTGCGAGTGGTCTTCTTCTTTCTTGCGGTTGCCATGTTTACTCCTTTTTCGGGATGATTCCCAATCGCCGTTCCGGGGCGGGAGCCCGGAGTAACCCTGCTTACGGCGAGCCTAGAGATCTAGGCTGCGAGGCGCTGAAACGTACACCAGCGCATGCTGATGCCGTTGACCTCGACGCGACCCCGGTAGCCCTCGGCGCGCTCGATGCGCATCGCCTCGGCGAGGTTCTGGAGGTCTTCCGTGGTGTGTACGACACCCTCGTAGATCTCCTCTTCCGGAACCCCTCGGCCGTCTCCGCGGAAAGCGGTGATTTCGATGGGGGACTCGGTGTTCTTGATGCTGTTCATGGTTTGCTCCTTCTGCGGTGATAGCCGCGTACGAGACGGGAAGTTTCCCGCCCCCTACGCGACCCGCGATCCTGAAGATCGCGAGCCAACACGGAGGACCGTGGCAACCTGCTAACTTCCAGTCACCCTCCTCAGAGAATAAGGCGTTCAGGCGAACTGGATCTCAACATTTAGTTTTCAAAGAACAGGACGGCTTGCGAGGCCTCGCTCCCGGAGGAGCTATTGTTCGCGGGATCTCCTTTTGTTGGCGGCTGGTTTTGCCGTGGGCCCCTTGCCCGTGAACATACTATGTGCATTGTGTGCGTACTGTGCAATGGGTATTGGACCACTTTCTCAGACGGGCCGTGCGCCCGTATGCCGGCGAGCGCCCCAAAGGTGGCCTAGGGTGTAGGCTGGCGTTTGAGAGCCTCTGAGCGGGCGCCCGGCGGCCCGCAAGCGGGTGTGGGCCCCCCTCACGGGCCCTGGTAGCTGCGGTGCCTAGTAGTGTGCTAAAAAGGCACAGTGTGCACTGTACGCACACTTAGTACCTACATGGGGGGTAATGTAGGTAAGAGTGGGTTTGCAAGGGTGTGCAAAGTGTGCATAATAAGCACAGTGCAAGCTGGTGTGCTGGCTGCATTTTGGAAGGAGCACCCAACGTGGAGATCTCGACAAGAGAGTCTCAGAAGACTCTGGATCTATTGTCTCGTTTGGAGGCAGAGACGCGGAACATGATCCCGTTTTATGGGAACTACGATCAGGCTTGGAAGAAGTGGCACGAGTGGGGTTTGGATCTCATCTACGACACGGTGTCGAAGTTGGACGCCAAGGAGGCTGCGATCTTCATGGTCGCGGAACGTGTGCCGAACGGCCCTGAGTGGATCGAGACGATGGAGAGTATGTTCCGATGACTGCACACGGATCCTGCTCTCGCTGTGGGAATGCGTTCGAGGAATGCCCTTGCCAGAACGAGATGAAGTTCGATCCCACCGAGGGGTTGTCTCGCGAACCGCAGGTCATCCAGAAGATCATCGTCGGTGAGCTTGACGAATACGTTTGCGCTACGTGCGCATCGGCGATGGAGTTTCGCGAGAAGCACGTTGTACTCGCGTTCACGTGGGGTCAGGAAGTGAAGATCTGCCGGTTCTGTTGCAGTAAGATCAATCGGGTCGCGCAGAAGACAGACATCTAGAAAGGAGCAAACATGAAGAAGATCATAGTAGCGCCGGGGCTGAAAGACGCTTCGGTTGGATTGGTCACCTGGTGGAGGTTGTCCTCCGATCTCGTGGTCTACAACGATGGGTTCGTCGAGGACTGTCAGGAGCACGACTTCCCGACTCCGCCGCTGCCGAGCGACGAGACCGCACTGAAGCGAGCACTACGCACGACAGTGACGAGAACACGACGCACGCTTCTGCGAACGTTACCTGGTCACGTGTACGCCATCGTCGACGAAGAGGTGCAGCTACAAGGTGATGACGTACTCGATCCGGAGTACGACGTGCGCTTCAAGGTCTGGGTCGAAGACGAGGACGCTGTGTTCGATCGCGAGTTGGACGAGGAGTTCACGGGACGCCTTGTTGATCTCTACGAGAAGCTGCGGTTCGCCTACAACGAGAACGACTTGAGTAAGTGGTTCGTACGCATGATCGAAGAGATGCAGAGCATCAAGCTGCGGGATACGGGAGGAATCTACTTCGTGCCTCGACAGCATGCAGATCGCTGGAGAGAGTTTCAGTCTCTGGTGCAAAAGCACTGTGAGTCGCGGATCCTCACGGTGCCCGCGATGCAGGCAGACGATGCAGTCGCGGCTGTTCTCGATGCACTGAACTCTGACGTCGAGACGCAGCTTGCCAAGGTCTGGGAAGAGTTGGAGGAGAAGGATCTCGGTAAGCGGGCGCTGAAGAATCGGCAGGGACGCGTGACCAAGATCGCAGAGAAGCTTCGTACGTATGAAGCTCTTCTCGGGAAGAAGCTCACGAAGTTGCGTGAGCAGCTCGTCGATGCAGACGCAGCGATCGTCGATACGATCCTGCTGGCCGAAGAGGAGGCTGCCTGATGTTGGTGGTCAGAGAAGACGTGCGTGAGCACTTCGAGATGGTGAAGGCTTTTGCCGAGGAGACGGATCAAATGGATCAGCTCCAGGTAAAGTTGGACTTCTTGGATGGCTTTGGTGGCGAACCCAAGAACGTGCGGTGTTTGCTGTTCAAGGACTTCGCGCCCTACTCTTTCTACTTCGTGCTGGAGAAGCACGTCGAAGGGAAGTGGAAGCGGTGGTTCAACGGGGGGTTGATCTACCATGGAGCACACGACAACGGAGGTGATGGGGGTGCGCCGACCTACAGCGTTTGCCTGACTCCGATACGTGGATGGAGTGTCCACACGTGATCTCCGATGAACGTGTGATCGAACTCGCAGGCAAGGCGGCGTCGCGGTACAAGCGGCGAGTCTGGTGGGCGAACCACGAGGATATGAAGCACGCGGGAGTGGAGGCGATCATGTCGGCTATTCCTGGGTACGATCCGGACTACGGAGTTGAGATAGGAGCGTACTCGTGGAGAGTGGCGATCTACGCAGTGCGTCGCTACGTACTCAAGGCGAGCGCGCCCGTGAGCGCGAAACATCGTCTCGATGTGCTGAAGGGTCTTTATCGTGCAGAGATCTCTGCGTACGAGAAGGACGAGAAACCAGACCCGGAAGAGACCGTGCATCGTGTGCTACTTGCGCGGACTGTGCGAACACGTGTAGAGTCCATCCTTGGTGAGACTGGAGCGGCATTCGCAATCGGGATCCTTGGTGGAGACTTCCAGCCTAAAGATGTGATCGATGATCACGGCTTGAAGCCGGCAGAGGTATACCACGCGATCCGAATGACGAAGGCACGTCTCCAGTCCGACAAGCTGCTCTATGAGCTGTGGAGGGACGAGTGAAGATCGAGTTCAAGACTATCAAACTCAGCAAGATCACGCCGAAGTACGGGTCACGTGACGAGAACCCAAACAAAATGGATGACGAGCGGTACGAGCTGCTCGTGGAGGCGATCCGGGAAGAAGGATTCCTTCAGCCAATCCTTGGTCTCAAGAAGAAGCGTAAGATCGAGATCGTCGATGGGCATCATCGTTTCTGGGCAGCGCAGGAAGTGGACTTGGCTGAGATCGATGTGA
>SDBV01000161.1_pt1 | contig 86595 bp, 74 predicted proteins | sample 2277081 | NCBI WGS metagenome assembly SDBV01 (sample SAMN10402039, study PRJNA504765) | marine sediment metagenome | isolation source: marine sediment core GS10_PC15, 223 cmbsf | place: Arctic Ocean: Southern Knipovich Ridge | collected 2010
CCGGGACTTGCAACTCGTGCGCCTGCTCATCGAGCACAACTGCGTGCGCCGTGGGTCCCACCAACGTGTGTTGCATAGCGGAGTGCAACGCCGTGTCCGGGTGCTCGACGACTGCCGGAAGTTGCGGCGGTTCAGATGTATGCACAGCCGTAACCCTGACCGTGGGCCTGAGCTGCAACGGTTGCGGCCTGAACAACGCAAACGGTGTTTGCGGCAGCGGCGCCGCGTACACCTGTGATGCAGCCAACGAATGCGACGTACAGGCGTGCGACGGCACAACTTATTACTGCACCAACGTCGGCGCCATATGGGAATGGAGAATTGCCCCAGACTGCAACGACGGCGACCTGTGCACACATGGGGACAGTTGCGGCAGCGGAACCTGCTCGGGTACGTCCATCACCTGCGACGACACGGACTGCATAGATCGCAGTTGCAACGGCACGGCCGCATGCACGGTTGTAAACGAGCCGGGAACTACCTCCTGCGGAACCATCGGATGCGGCCTGGATTACTGCGATTCGGGAAATTGGTACGATTATCCCCCCGATTGCACGAGCTACTGCGACGGCGCAGGCAGTTGTAACACCTGCACTTGTTCCGCGAGCGCCACAGGCTGCGATGTGGGCCCGACCGATCTGTGCTGTGTCGCCAATTGCGATCCGATTTTGGGTTGCTCCACCTCTCCCGGGGACTGCAGCGGAGCGGATGTATGCGGCACAACCACCCTGACCACCGGCCAGAGTTGCGGCGGCTGCGGAGCGAACCTAGCCAACGGCGTTTGCGCCAACGGGACCAATAACACGTGCGACGCCTCCAGCGAGTGCGACGTTGTCAACTGCGGGGGCTCTGTGTACTTCTGCACCAACGCCGGCGGCTCATGGGAGTGGAGCGTCTCCTCCGTATGCGACGACGGCGATCTCTGCACCTATGGGGATGCCTGCGGCGGCGGAACGTGCTCTGGCAACTCAATCACCTGCGACGACGAAGATTGCATAGACCGAAGCTGCAACGGGACGAGCTTGTGCACCGAAGTGAACGAACCCATCACAACATCCTGCGGATCGAGCACCTGCGGCGCCGACTACTGCATCGGTAGCAACTGGTACGATTATCCGGCCACGTGCACCAACTACTGCTCGGGCTTCGGAACCTGCGACACGTGCAGCTGTACCGCGGGCACGACGGTATGCGATGTAGGCTCGATAAACGAATGCTGCGTTTCGGAATGCGACGATGCGGCAGGATGCTCCACCTCTTTTGGATTTTGCGCGGCGGATGTATGCACGGATCCCAATACTCTGTACATGGGTCAATCGTGCGGCGGCTGCGGACCGAATCTCGCCAACGGCACATGCGGCGGCGGCACGTCTGCAGTGTGCAGCGCCGCCGATTACACCGCTTGCGCCACAAGGAGCTGCGGCGGCAATACATATTACTGCACCAACGCCGGCGGCACATGGCAGTGGCGGACAGTTACCGGCTGCATCGACGGGAACGACTGCACATGGGGCGACGCCTGCGTGTCGGGGAGCTGCATGGGTACGCCCATCACCTGCACGGATACAGACTGCATGTTCTTCAACTGCGACGGCACCAGCACATGCGCTCAGACACCCAAGCCCGCCTCCACTGCCTGCGGAACAACAGCCTGCGGCGCCGACTACTGCGACAGCAGCAACTGGTACGATTATCCCGGTGCGTGCACTAACAATTGTGACGGCGCCGGCAGCTGCAGCACATGCACCTGCACTGCAGGTACCACCGCGTGCGCGGTTGGCCCGACCAACGTGTGCTGTGAATCCGATTGCGATGATGTGACCGGATGCTTCACCTACGCCGGAAGCTGCGGCGGCTCCGACGTCTGCACCGATCCGTTCAACCTGGTGGTGGGCCAGAGCTGCGGCGGATGCGGCGCCAACGGGGCGACGGGGACCTGCGGTAGTGGCAGCACCCTGGTGTGCGACGACGCGAGCCACACCAACTGCGAGGCCCAGACCTGCGATGGAACGACTTACTACTGCACCAGCGTCAGCGGTCTCTGGCGGTGGAGCACTGCTTCGGGATGCGACGACGGCAACCCGTGCACGCACAGCGACACCTGCGGCGGTGGCACCTGCAACGGTACGGCCATCACCTGCACGGACGACATGTGTCACGACCGGGAATGCAACGGTTCGCCGAGCTGCTCGGAGACAATTCTCACGGGCAGTTCTTGTGATGACGGGGATCTGTGCACCTACAGCGAGACATGCGACTTGAGCGGCGCCTGCAACGGCGGGACACCCATCACGTGCACCGACGACCAGTGCAACGACCGGGAGTGCGACGGCACGTCCACGTGCTCGGTGACGGTATATACGGGGGTGGGGTGCAACGACGGGAACCTGTGCACCTACGACGAAGTGTGCGATGCGAGCGGCGTCTGCACCGGCGGCACAACGGTCACGTGCACCAGCGATCAGTGCAACACACGTGCATGCGACGGAGATTCCACGTGCTCGGTAACAATCCTCACGGGCAATTCTTGTGAGGACGGCGCCCTGTGCACCTCCGGCGAAGTGTGCGACGGCACCGGAACATGCGTCGGCGGGGTCAACCCATGCGCAAGCCAGATTGAAGACGGCGACAGTGACTGCTCCGAAGCTTGCGATACCGGCACGGGCGCTTGCACGGCCAACGAAGCTAGCACCAATACATGCAACGACGGTCTATACTGCACAGTTACCGATCTCTGTGACGGATTAGGAACATGCGTCGGTACCGGCAATCCCTGTCCGGGACCGGACGGCGACGGCGACTGCATGGAGTCGTGCAGCGAGTTCATGGGCACCTGCTCCGCAAGCGATCCGAACGGCTCCGGCTGTGTTGACTCTTCGCCCTGGTGTACTTCGCCCGACTACTGTACCGCCGGCGTCTGCGGAGGCGATCCCACCTGTCTGCACGGCGGCACCTGCAACGAGGCAGTCGCCATTTGCAACTGCTCAGGCTTGTGGTCCGGCGAGTTCTGTGAACTCTGTGTGATCCATGTGGATTACGGCGCGTCTGGCTCCGGAACAGGTGAGTCATGGGCAGACGCATACACCAACATACAATCGGCAATCGACGACGCGGCCACGTATTCACCCGCCTGCGAGGTATGGGTGGCAAGCACCTATCACTATCAGTTCGACGAAGTACCCATTTCCACTCTGGACATGCGAGCCGATGTGAAGATATTCGGCGGGTTCTCCGGCTGGGAAACGGTACTCGAACAGCGGGACTTCAAGAACAATCCGACCATCCTGAACCTCAATGGCAACGGCGCCATCACCGTCACATGTGACGACTCCACCAACGGATGCAACAACGAGTCCGCCATAGACGGTTTCCTGATAACAGGTGGCGACAATGCCTCCGACGGTGGAGGCATGTACATCAACGGCGCCAAGCCGACAGTCGCCAACTGCATATTCGTCGGAAATTCTGCTGATAATGGCTCGGCAATCTACGTGGCCGACATCTCCTCAGGCTCCGGCGTCAATCTTTTCGATAGTATCCTCACATCCAATCAGGGTTCACTCTACGGCGCTATTACGGGCTGGGACGATGCTGACATCAACGTTTACAATTCCATTGTCGCGGGCAATACCTCCAGCATGGGTGCTGCCATGGCCGGCATTTATAACGCCAATTTCGGTCTGACAAATACTGCCGTAATCGGCAACCAATCCGCTAGCCAGGGTGGCGCCATACGGCTTTACTCAGCAGACGCCGATATGGTGAATTCAACCTTCTTCGGAAATGTATCCGGGACCGGCACCGGCTCTGCGATCTATCAAGCTTCCAGTTCGGTAACCAATATCTACAATTCGGTTTTCTGGAACAATGGTACGGTTTCTCAGGCATTCAACATCGCCGGCGGCATTGCCACCTCCAACTACAGCGATTTCGAGGGCTCCTGCAACGGCTGGACCTGCGGATCCAACGACATCGACCAGGATCCCAGGTTCTTCCTGGATGAAGCCACCTACATGGCCACAGGCACCTGGGCCGAAGTCACGTTCGACAAGTCGATCTTCAAGACAACCCTCAGGGCGGACAACCGCTATTTCCTCGCCGATTCCCTCGAGGGAGGCTTTGTGAACCCCAACACTACCGGGAGCCTGATGTTCCCGATCATCGAGAACGGTGATGATACAATCGTCGTCTGGGGCGACCTCAGCGGGATAGCCGGGCCCGGAAACTCCTATCAATTTTACGACCTGAGGCTCGGCGAGAACTCACCCTGCGTCAACGGCGGCACCACTTCATCGCCCCCGGCTACCCTCGTGCCTCCAGTCGATGACATCCGCCACATCCCGAGGTCGGGCAACCCGGACATGGGCGCGTGGGAGGGGGACGAAGTGTGCGTCGTCCATGTGGACGTCAACGCCACGGGATCCAACAATGGAACATCGTGGGTCGACGCGTACATCGATCTGCAGCAGGGAATCGACCAGGCTTACTTCCTCTATCTCGCGGACACCTCAATGGGATTCTGTGAGGTCTGGGTGGCCGATGGCACGTACTACACCTTCACCGGTGCAGAAACCGAAAGTGTCGAGCTATCGGGGCACGTGCATGTATACGGCGGCTTCGGCGGGCTGGGCGGCGCCCTCGATCCCGCGGGGGAGTCGTCATGGATGCAGTTCGACCAGGCCAGCGCATACTCCGACGTGCGCGGCTGTCAGTCAGGAGCCTGTAATGCGGGCGATCCCAAGAGTCATCACGTCTTCAGATGCAGCGGCGGCTACAACAACTGCGGAGACAACACATTGTTGGCAGGCATCTGGATCTGGGATGGTGAAGCCGATGGTGCGGCCTTCTCAGACAAGTATGGCGCCGGGCTGTACATCGGTAGCGCCTCTCCCACAATCTACCGAACCCGTTTCTACATGAATCTTCACGCGATGGAATCGGGAGGCGGATCCTACACAAATGGACCCAGCGGTTACCCGTTGTTCCTCGATTGCACATATATCAACTCCACGTCTGCGGGTACCAACACGAGCGGCGGAGGCGGTCACGCCACCAACTCAGGCAACTCCAACCACGTGGGGTGTAACTTCAGCGCCAACACCGCTGTTAACGGTGGAGGCCTGCAATGCTCGTACTCGGAGTGCACCATCGACCGGTGTAATTTCTCGAGCAACCACGCCACCGCAACTGGGTCCACCGGCGGCGGCGGCGGGGTTTTCGGCTACGCCACCGACGTGATTGTCCTGGACAGCGCGTTTAACAGCAACGATTCGGCGGGCTACAGCGGTGCGCTTGGCACCTTCGGCTCTGGCAGCACATTGACCGTGAGCGGTTCCACTTTCACCGGCAACCACGCCAACTCCTACGCCGGCGTCACCAACATTTTCTACGGCAACGTCAGTTTCGACAGGTGCATGTTCAAGCAGAACTATGCCGGTAATGTAGATCCGGGATCCGACTGTACCATCACCCCAACGACCGGGCGGGCAGGCGCAATCAGAGTCGATGGCAACTCCGCGACCCTGGCCACCGTAAGCATCACCAACTCCATCTTCTGGAACAACAGGGCGCTTTACTACGGGGCTTTCTACGGCGATGAGGGCAATAACAAGATTACAAACTGCTCGTTTTATAAGAACTGCGCCATTTACTACGGGATTGGACAGCAGAGCACCGCAGGCAACCTCGATCTCCTCAATGTAGCCACCTTCGATGACTTCGCCGTTGGAAACGCCTACCACGGCTTCTACGACAATGCAGCGTTCACTCCCACCACTCACATGGACTGCAGCTACGCCCATAACACCTGGAACGGCCTCACCCACGGTTTGTGCTCCTACGCCAACTACGATCTGGGCGACGATCCCGCCATCTTCGAGAATCCAGCCGGCGGAGACTTCTCTCCCGAGTACACCTTCCCCAACTACTCGGTCACAGTGGACGCTGCGTACGGCACCACAGCTCCCAGCTACGACTACAACAACTTCAACCGGCGTGACATCGGGGCGATGTTTGACACCGGCGCCGGGAGCCCGGACTGGTACGACATCGGAGCGGTAGAATACTAGCCCACGGGCCCTCCAATCGACCTTGCCCCCGAACCCATAGATTACGTATACTCCTGCTGCCTGACCTTACCGGAAGCTTTTGGGTATGAAGCTGACCATCGTTCATACAACCGGAGATCGAAGCGGCACAGCCCGGAGCGTTGACGACAAGGAGGTCGTAGCGCTCGGCCGCCGACCGGACAACGACCTGGTGTTCGATCAGTCTGGCGACGTGACGGTATCGGGTCATCACGCGGAGATCCGAATAATCGACGGGCACGCTCATATCGTCGACATGCAATCCACCAACGGCACCTACGTAAACGGGCAGCGCGTCAACCAGGCACGGCTCGAGCCCGACGACGAGGTAGTGCTCGGCGACAATGGCCCGGGGTTCAAGGTTACATACACCGAACCAGCGGTGGAGCCGGTAGATAACGAGCAGGCAGCCGACAAGATCTACGGTCAGCGCACGGTGGGCGTGATGATCCGGCAGGCTCTCGACGAGGCGGGAAAAGAACAGGGCAAGGGCACCTCCAAATCCACCGAGTATTTCGAAGCCCTGATGGACAAGAAGGTCAAAAAGTCGTCGTCCAGACTCAAACGAATAGTCATCTCGTCGATAATTGCTTTTGTGGCGATCGGCGCGGTAATGGGGATATATTTCTACCTCAACCGATCGGTACAGGTGTACCAGACAACCCAGGTGAGCTACGGCGACGCGGCGGGTGGAAACATCGCCGCGGCCAACCGTTACGCGGTATTCATGATCGCCGGAACGCCCAGGTCCAATCCACAACAGACCTCCTTGCAGGGCTTCTGCACCGGCTTCGCCATTCGCCCGGACCTGCTCGCGACCAACGCCCACTGCGTGAAGGGGGCCAGGGCCAAATTCTCGACAGTGTACGCTCTCATGAACGGATCCCCCCAACATCGCTACCCGGTGGTGCAGATGCTCGCCCACCCGAGCTACTCGGACGGCTCCATCTCACCGGACGTGGGGCTCATGAAAATCCGGGGGCAACTCACCAACCTCGTCACCATCTCCCCCCAGACGGAGCTCGGACAGGTTGCGCCGGGCGTATCGGTCTTCCTGTACGGTTTCCCCGGGAGGCTAAACAAGGAAGAGGCTCCGGAGGCCACCTTCATCAAGGGGGAGATCGGTCGCGTGACCGACTTCGATCAGAAGCTCGGCAACTTCGGCTCAAACACGCTGTTGCAGCACTCGGCCTTCTGCACCGGCGGAACCTCGGGAAGCCCGATGTTCAACGGCTCGGGCCATGTGATCGGGATCAACGCCGGTGGATACACGGAGAACGGCCAGGCGCTCGCGGGCTACAACTTCGGCATGCGCGCGGACCTGATCAACCCGCTCCTCGCCCGGATGGGCTACCAATAGCGTTGAGAAATATAGGAAAAATCCTCTGGCTCCTTCCTGTCGCCGCGCACATCGGATACATCCTTGCCACCCACGACAAGCTGCCCGGCGTGATCGGGGCCGGCGACGGTGAAGGCGGCACCGACATTTACATCTTCATCGTGCAGTGGTTTGCCCTGGTGGGCTTCGCGAACCTGGCCTTCACATTCATTCATGTGCGCCTGCCGCGATTCTCCGACAGGATGCTGTCGGCGCCCAACAAGGACTACTGGCTGGAAAACACCGGGAGACGCGCCCGCCTCGTGGAGCGCATCCGGGAGCAGATTGAGGCGACCCTCCTCATGATGAACATCTTCTTCCTGGCCGTGTATCAGAACATCTACCAGACCAACGTTGAGGGACCCGTCATTCATATCCGGTCCATGATCCTGGTGCCATTCTTCATGATTCTTCCCCTGGTGATAGTCGTGGGGGTATTTCTCTTTGGAATGCGCTCGCTTGCATCCGAAGCAAGGAAGAACAAGGAACCCATCGACGAGGAGCCTTCAAATCGGTAAACTCAGGCCCGTCTCGTCAAACAACAATGGAGGTGGATCATGCGTTGGATCACTAACCTCGCCGTTTCCGTCATGGCTATGTCGGCCCTCGTCGGGTGCGGCGGCGCCGAAACAGTCGCTCCGGAGCACAAGATGTCAAAGGTGGAAGAGGCGAACCAGGCCATCGCCATCATCAGGCACTCGTTCGAAGTGATGGGAGGCAAGGGAGGCATCGAGCGACTTCGGCTGGCCGGCAGCAAGGTCAAGATCACCGGAACCGCAAGCGCGCAAGGCAAAACTTTTCCCATAAAGATCATGCTCGGCGGTCCCGATCAGTTTCGCCTGGACTACGTGGACGACGAGATCTCATTCGTTTATTCCAAGGGCAAGTGCAGGAAGATCGTTTATGGGGTCTCCGCCAGGTGCACACCCCAGGAGTCCATGTGGCTCATCCCAGTGAGAGTCCTGCAGGGGCTCACCTACCCCGCCGGCGACGCCGCCAACCTCGATTCCAACTTTCGGATGAGGGAGGACATCACCGTCAACGGCAAGGCATGCGCGGTGCCGGAGTTAAGGCCCAAGAACAGCAACCTCAAGATCCGCGCGGCCTACGACAAGGCGTCCGGCCTGCTCGCGGGGGCGACCTTCTATTTCAAGGACGAAAAGGAGAACAGGGACAACTGGGCCGTCACCTACGACGACTGGCGCACGGCCAAGAAGATGCTCGCGCCGTTCAGCCGCTCGGTCTCCCACGAGGGGAGTGTTGTGTGGCAAGAGACGATCCGGAGCGTGGACTTCGACGGCTATGACGAACGAGCCTTCAGGGCGCCCGTTCCCCCAACCACGGATTCACCTCTCGTGTACAATTTCCCCAAACGGCGTTTCGCTCGCCTCGAGGTGGACGGTCAGAAGGTGGAGGTTCCCGCGCCGTACACCACGCTCGGCGGCGGCGGCGTCCCGGAGGGCGCCGTAGAGGAAGCGGAAGCCATGGAGACCATTCGCATCGTTCACCGTGGTCCCGTCTCGAAGGCCTCCTCGCTGTTCGAACAGTTGAAAGGCGGCGCCATGGGCGCCGGACGGCAGGCGGTGGGAGAACCGGCGATCATCCTGCTGGAAAAACCCGACACGGAAGGCGAGCCTGCTCTGATGCTGCTGTACCTGCGCCTCGCATCGCAGGAGGTTAAAGTGGAAGTGAGTATGTAGGCGCCCTTCCCTCCCCTGCTCCGAGATCGCGACATCTATTCGGGGTCTGATCCCCTGACTTCGAGTATCTTGTCGGCCCATCCCCGCGCATCGAGTTGGTCGAGCAACTCGTGTCGCTCTTTTGAGTAGTCTCCCAGGCCGATCTCGAACTGCTGGAGAAATCGCACCATTCCCAATGGACCGAGGTCCCTGGCGAGCGCGCGGATTCCGGCTCTCCTGATCTCTTGGAGTGTCATCGTCTGGATGTTCATGCGCCGATCCCCTCTCTCAACCATGTTACCGGATCCGCGACCTTGACGCGAAGCTTTTTCGCAACACGGCCCGCCGCGCGTAAAAGCCTGTCGTCGGTTGTCAAAAACACATCCGCCCCAACGCGTTCCGCGCAAGCCAGATGCAGCGAGTCGAATCCGGCCACGCCGAGCGCCTCGATCGCACTTGCGCGCTCTGATATTCCCCCGTCTACAGTGCAGGAACAGTCTATGGACTCCAGCAATACGGTCACGCGATTCCTTCGCTCCGGGTCCGGGGTCCGGTCGATCTCGAAAATCATCACTTCGCTGCCGACGAATTTCCACTCGCCGGTTTCCACATGCCCAAGAATCAGGATTACGGCCTCTGCTTCCAGCCGGATGCGATCCTGTGTCTGGTCGTCAAAGGGCCGGTTAAGGCAGCATGCGTCAAGGTAGATTGTCTTTGTGTCATTCATCTTCAGGTTCAACTTCTACCACGCGCAAACGGCCCCACGCAAATGGCCTGCGCCTCGCATCGCAGGAGGTTAAAGTGGAAGTGAGTATGTAGGGTTTCTCCCCTTATTCGTCTTCATCCTGATATTATTGAGTCTGACAGATAATGATCTTTTCAAAAGGAGAGACAATGGGATACTTCGAACACCAAATAGTCGAGGTGAAGCAAAGTAATTGGGGCTTGCGATCCTGCCTGACAATAGCGATCGCAGCGGTGTTCTGCGTTATTTGCGCCTGCAATAATCAAGAAACGAACCTCCGAGAATCGAACATCGACCTGACCGCGTACCTCGACGACATGGAACGTCTTTGCACCGGCGTTTTCGAAGGTACGATCCAGGATGGGGCCGGGATTAACGACTCGGTCACATATGAACCGTGCGGACAAGACGGTGAGGGCTACCGCCTGGAAGTCGAGATGGTCTCTGAGATGTCTTGTTACAGCACCCTCAGCGAGGACGTGGAAGGAGTCGACTGCACCCACGCCAAGTACGGATCGATAAAGCTTGCCGGACATCTCGAAATCGGACCGAGTCTCGAACTGGCAGTGACCGGCTCTGCTGCGATCACTAACGGCTACTGTTTTGCGCCGCTGACCTGTCGTTTCATACTTGATGACGACACAGTTCCCCGCCAGAACTTTTCGACCATACCGGAAGCGATGTCCCCAAACCAGGGCAACTTCGAGTTGTTCAGATGGGTACGTCAACACACCGAGGAAAACGATGATCCGACAGTCTTTGAAGTCTGTGAATTACTAATCGAAAACCACGAATAACGACTCAAAGTGGTGCGCCTACAAATGAGTCGCCTACAAATGAGTCCGGCACCATCCTGATGGCGCCAACCCGAGCAACAATAAGCAAAACTCCTTCATAGTTCCAGGATGCTCTGGTATTCTTCACAATCTTGAACCAAAACGATGGATGCCAAACCCATGCGAAGCACTTTAAAAAACAACCGGATGCGCGTTCCGTTGAGGCTCCTGCTCCTGGCGGCGGGGGGCGCGCTCCTGATCCTGACGGCGTGCCATTCCCCCATGGACTCCCAGCACTATTTCTCCAAGGCGGCCGCTGAAGACCCTCTGCTGGAGCCCATACACAGCACACCCCTGTACACAGTCTTCTACGATCACGGGCTCAGGCGATGCGTGCTTCACTCGGCTCATACCTGGGGCGAATCCGGAGGAGGAGGGGGCGGAACGGGAGTCGGAGTCACTGTGTTCAGCTGCGATCCCGCCCGAATCAAGAACAGGGTAGCCCGCATGAAGGCACGGGCCGGCAGCGGAAGACCGCTCGAGTATCCCGCCCCACCGAAAAAGAAGATCAAAAAGTCGACATCGCAGCCCCCCAGACCGCTCGACCCTCCTCCCCCTCCGCCGCCGCCCGAGAAGCCTGCGCCTCCGAAGCCTGCGCCTCCGAGTCAGCCGATCGTGCCCCAACCCACCATACATTGAGGGAGGAACCATGCCCGACCAGCACGACCCCAAACAAAAAGAAACTGATTCCTCTCAATCGGAACACGACGACGAATCTCTTCTCGACAGGATGATGCCCGAGGGCTTCAAGCGGCGGATAGAGGCCGGAGTGGAATCGGTGTTGAAGGACGGTCGCCTCAAGTCCCTGATGAGCGAATTCAAACTACCCAAGGAGATCGTCGCCCACATTATGTCACAGGTCGACGATACCAAGCAGGCGGCGGTGGCCGTTATCGCTCGTGAGACGCGGCTCTTTCTGGAAAAAACCAATCTCTCAGAAGAGCTCGTCAGGATGCTCTCCAAGATCTCCCTCGAAGTAAAAACCCAGGTTCGATTCGTTCCCAACGAGAATTCCACGGGAAAGAAAGGCGGCATCAAGTTGGATGTAGAGGGTCCGACGGTGTCGAGCATCACCGAGGACGACATTGACGTTGAAACGGACTGAATCGAATTCAGGGCGATTACATGGAATCGCCCCTACTTCCTGACAAAAAGAATCCGATAAACGGGCATGCCGAGTTCTTCGCATCGGATCTCGCGCAGGGATCTGGCACCGAACGGATTTTTATCAACCCGGCCGCCCTGCCCGAGAGGTTCGAGTTCTTCCACCCTGGAAAACTCCTCCAGGTAGGCATCGGCGCGAAAATCCACGTCCGTCTGGATCATGATCTCTCCTTTTGGAACGAGCAGCCTGGCAAGATCCCGCCCCAACTCCTTCGTCACGACCATCCGCTTGGCGTGCTTCGCCTTCCACCAGGGATCCGGGAAGTTGATGAAGACGCGTTCAAAGCACCGATCCGGTTGCATCCGCTTCAGCAAGACGCGGGCATCCCCGTGACGAACGACGACGTTCCCGATGGCCCTCTTTTGAGCCCTGGACTCAACGAGGTGAACCCACTTCCTCCTCGTCTCGATGCCAAGCAACCTCGCCTCAGGACGATACAGCGCACGCTCCAGAATGAAGTGCCCCTTGCCGAAGCCGATCTCCAATTCCAGAGGCCCGCCGCATCCGAGGATCTCCTCTAAGTGGATCGGGCTCTCCGTTGGGAACACCGGAACATTCATGTACGGTTTTTGCGATTCGCTCCCGTCGAAATCCGGTCTCACCCGCTCTTTGCCTCGCCGTTCTCGCTCTCCAGGGTCACATCCAGAATCTCCTCCATCCGATGCACGAACACCAGATCCAGATCCTCCTGGATCTCCTCGGGGATATCAGGCTTGTCCTTCTTGTTGCGATCCGGAAGCACGATGGTCTTGATGCCGGCGCGATGGGCGGACAGCACCTTCTCCTTGATGCCGCCGACGGGAAGCACGAGTCCCCGCAATGTGATCTCCCCGGTCATCGCCACGTCGGGCCTGACCCGCCTGTTCGAAAACAGGGAAACCAGGGCGGTCAGCATGGCCGCTCCCGCGCTCGGCCCGTCCTTTGGGACGCTCCCGGCAGGAACGTGAACGTGCACGTCGTACTTCTCGTTGAAATCGGGATCCAGGCCCAGGCGCTCTGCGTTGGCCCGGACGTAGGAGAGCGCGGTCTGGGTCGACTCCTTCATGACATCGCCGAGCTGACCGGTCATCGTCATCTTTCCCGCGCCCTTCATTTTGGTGGCCTCGATGAATATGATCTCTCCTCCGTTGGGGGTCCAGGCCAGGCCGGTGGCCACCCCGGGCACCGCGCAACGATCGGCCATCTCCGCCATGTAGCGAACCGGCCCGAGGACTTCCGTGACGAACTCGTCGTTCGCCTCGAACACCCCTTCCCCCTGCCCCTTCGCCACCTTCACGGCGACGGAGCGACACACGGCCGCGATCTCTCTTTCGAGATTCCTCACGCCCGCCTCGCGGGTGTACGAATCGATAATCCGGTACACCCCATCGTCCTTGAATCGAAGCTTGTCATCGCCGAGCCCGTGTTCGGCGGTCTGCTTGGGGATGGTGAAGCCGAACGCGATGCGCTTCTTCTCCTCGCGGGTGTAACCGGGGATCTCTATAACCTCCATCCGGTCGAGCAGCGCGTGTGGAACAGTGGACAGGGTGTTCGCCGTACCGATGAACATCACCTTGGAGAGATCGTACAATACCTCCAAGTAGTGGTCCGAGAAGGAGTTGTTCTGCTCGGGATCGAGCACCTCCAACAACGCCGACGCCGGATCTCCCCTGAAATCCGCCCCGAGCTTGTCCAGCTCGTCAAGCATGAACAGGGGGTTCACCGTCCCCGCCTTCTTCATGCCCTGGATCACCCTCCCGGGAAGCGCGCCCACGTAGGTTCTGCGATGACCGCGAATCTCGGCCTCGTCGCGAATTCCTCCCAGAGATATCCGCACGAACTCCCGGCCGATGGCCCTCGCAATGGAACGCCCCAGGGATGTCTTGCCCACACCGGGCGGTCCGACCAGGCACAGGATGGGACCCTTCTTGTTTGGGTTGAGCTTGAGGACCGCGAGCTGCTCGACGATGCGCCGCTTTACTTTTTCCAGGTCGTAATGATCCTCGTCGAGAACCTCCTGCACCTTCGCAACGTCCAGCTTGTCTTCCGTGGCCTTCTTCCACGGGATCTCCAGGAGCCAGTCCAGGTAAGTGCGCGAAACCGTGTACTCCGCGGAGGAGCTCTGCATATTCCGAAGCCGGCTCAGCTGCTTGCTTGCCATCTTCTCAGCTTCCGTGCTCATGCCGCTGTCCGAGATGCGATTCTTCAGCTCGTCGATCTCGTCCTCGTCGTCCTCGCCTTCACCGAGCTCTTCCCTGATGGTCTTGAGCTGTTGCCGGAGGAAGTACTCCCGCTGGCTGCGACCCATCTCCTCCTGCACGGACGAGGTGATCTCCTTCTTGACCTTCAGCATCTCCAGTTGTTTGGTCAGCAGCTTGAGGCAGATTCGAATTCTCCGCCCAACGTCGACCGCCTCGACGACTTCCTGTTTTTCCGCCACGTCCACGGTCAGGTTGGACGCGACCAGATCCGCCAGGATGCCCGGCTCCGTCACGTGATCGAGTATCCCTGTCGCCTCCTTGGGAAGATTCGGCAGCAACGTTATCAACTGCCTCCCGGTCTCCTTCAGGCTCTGTGCGAGGGCCTCAATCTCCAGGTCTTCGTTGGGCTCGTCCGGTATACTGAGCACAAGCGCAATGAGGTAGGGATCCCGCTCGATCTCCTCTACGATCTGAAATCGCTCCACACCTTGTAGGACCACAGAGTAGTTGTTTTCGCCCAGCTTGATCACCTTGAGGATCCGAGCGATGGTCCCCATCCTGTAGAGATCGGACCAATCGGGATCCTCGGTCTCAGCGGATTTCTGGCTCAGCACCCCGATGAGCTGCTCCTCGGTATCCGAAACCAACTCAATGATGTTTATCGATTTCTCACGCCCAACATTGATGGGCACCACCGATGCCGGAAACATAACCGAGTTCCTCAGCGGTAGTATGGGTAGCTTTTTTTCTGTCATTTCAAATTGTTTCGTGTGTTTTCAATCCTTGATTCTACCGTGTGGGACACAGTTATTCCAAACTTTTCACACTGTCAAATCGGAGCGTTAACCCCATCCCGGCCCCTCCTTCGCCAAGGCTATGGCGGACAGGCTTCCCCTGCGAGGGGAAGGGGAAGTTGTTGGAAACCCGCGTTTTGGGCAAAAAGAAATCCTTTTTCGAAAACGGTTCTTTTTCCCTTGCAAGGCCGAGCCCAGCCCGTTACAAGAGATGAAATTTGACACGAGGCGGGCCTGGGTGGTATATTGTCCTACAGGTAAGTCAGTGTCGGAGAGAGCCACAGGAAAAGGAAACCGTATGATTCTGAAACTCGCACCAGTCGCACTTCTTCTTCTGGCAGCACTGGTTCCGCTCTGCACGGGCACCGTGTGGGGTAACGTCCTCTTGCTGATCATAGTTTCCGGCATCTTTTTCGGCACCATTTCCCTTGGACAGTGCCCCCCTCCAAAGAAGAGCAGAGCTCTGGCGAACAACAAGACCTGAGCCTCTCCTCTAGCCCTCCGCATCGTTTCCAAGAGTTATTTACGTGAACCCAAACGCAAAAACCCAACCGATGAAGTACCGTCCTCTGGACAGCTTTTCGCTTTTCGATCTCGAGATGGCCCGCCTCGTTCTCAGGGGCGGAAGCGTGCTCGATTGGGTCAAGTTGAACCTTACGAGTGAAGAGATACAGGAATTGATCAGGTCCCATCGCATCGATCTGGACGATCCGGAGGACCTGGCCATGGTCGAGCGGATTCGCGATGAGGCTATCGGCTACCTCAAGCGGGAGTACGATTTCCCCATTCCAAAGCCGCTGCGAATCGCGTCACTTCCCAACCTGCTGGAGATAGCCAGCGATCTATCCAACCGCCATCGACAGCTCGGTGCCTGCACGCTCCTCAAGGCGATGCACGTGATCAATCACTTCGACGCGAGCGAGGCCAGGCAAGCCCTGGAGATGACCGACCAGTCGCTCTTCTTTTCCGCGGAGGAGCTGATCTACAAGACCGTCAGCAAGATGATGGCCGAACAGCTCCCGGTGGTGGAGTTCATGGGAGGGCGCAAGCAGCGATCGAGCATGGTGACCAAGCTGCTCTCCAAGTCGGACCCCCTCTCGGCGCAGCTCTTCGACAAAATGAGGTTCCGGGTGGTGACCGCCACCAAGGACGACGTCCTCCCTACCATCGCTTTCCTTTGCAGGAACCTGTTTCCCTTCAACTATGTGCTGGCGAAAGAGTCGACCAACACCCTGTTGCCCTTCGGGACGTATTGCAGGAAAAACGATCATCTGTCGGATCTCATGGACCGTTCACAGATGAACCCAAAAATCGAGAACTCCCTCCAGCCCATGTCCAACACCCACTCGTCACCTAACTACAAGGTGGTCCACTGGGTCGCGGACATGCCCCTTCGGATCCGGGACTACCACAACGCGTACAACACCGACGGCATCAGTCCGATCCCTCGCCCGATAATCTACGTTCGGGCCGAGGTGCAAATCCTCGATCGCCGCACCCACAGGACTAACGAACGCGGGCACGCTTCACACCGGCGCTACAAGGAAAGACAATCCGATTTCGTGCTCAACAGATTGAGGATCGGAACTCGCGGCAAGCAGTCACCTCGATCGTAAGAATGATGAGCATTGTCCACTACGTGGGCGACTGCAAATACTAGCAATCCCCGTCAAGCTCGCCGTCACTTCGATTGGAATAGTGCCCCCACACAACGGTTTCCTTCTTGAAACCGTTACCACATGGGGGATATAAGAAACCACAATTCGGTTTCTTGGGAGCAAAGGTCTTGAATCTCCGATACTTCGCGTACAAGTTCTGGTACCTGGTGTGGTTTGTGTTCATCCCGTTCGTGGTGTCCTGGGTAGTGATCGGTATTCTTGATCGATTGGAGGTTGTGGACGAGTTTGAATTCTGGTGCGTGCTGGCGCTCTTCGCCGTGCTGGTGGTGGTGGTCTACTCGCTTCGGGCTCGTCTCCCCTTCTGGCGGGACAATGATCCCAACAGCCCCTTCAACCGGAGCCACAGGGCGAAAGCAGCCGCGCACCTCCTCAAGCGGGTGAAGAAGATCCTTGAAAAGAAAGGCTACAAGGTTTCGGATCGCGGGCGAACGGAGTTGCACACGACCATCGGATCCCTGAAAAAAGCCCTCAACTCGGAAGACCACGACAGGATCTCCAACCTGGCGCAGAAGCTGGAGGACAAGTCCAACCGGCACATGCCGTTCGCGCGCAAGAGCGCCGCGAGGGAGTACTTCGAGTCCATCGGCGTCGCGGTGCTGGTCGCGGTCTTCCTCAGGTTGTTCGCGGTGGAGGCGTTCAAGATCCCGAGCGAGTCCATGGTGCCCACGCTGATGGTGGGAGATCACATCTTCGTGAGCAAGTACCTCTACGGCATCTCATTGCCCTTCACCAACAAGCGCCTGGTTCGCTTCGCGGATCCGAGCCATGGAGAGGTCGTCGTTTTCGTCAAGCCTTCCCTCCAGGAGCAGACCGGATCGCCGGCCGCGGCCCGCTTGCCGGACTTCTTCGACGACTACGAGATGATCGGAAAGGACTTCATCAAGCGCATCGTGGCGCTCCCGGGGGACTCGGTGGAGATGCGACAGGACGTCCTCTTCATCAATGGAAAGGAGATCCCCAGGTGCCGCGTTGGCACCCGCACCTACCGTTCCCTCAACCACCACCGGGACAAGTGGGAGGACCACGAGGGAGACCTATGGGTGGAAAAGCACGGGGAATATCTCTACACGATCGTGGAAGAGACGGACGGACGGCAGGATGATTTCGGACCCATCCAGGTCCCTGACGATCAGGTCTTCGTGCTCGGGGACAACCGGGACAACTCCAACGACTCCAGATACTGGGGCTCGGTTCCATTTGACAACATCAAGGGGCGCGCGGGCATGATATGGTGGTCCAACAGGCGCCCGCACGGATTTCAATGGGATCGATTCGGCGATTTCATCATGCATGAGCCGGAACTGACCGATGAACAACAAGCCGCGCTCGACAAGTGCGCAATGAAAGGCCTGATAGGAAAGTGATTTCGAGGATGCCTTTTCGCCTGCTGAGCACCTGCCTCATCTCCCTGTACGCTGCCGGGGCAGCGGCCGGGCAAGACGAGACCGAGTTGAAGCGTCGTCCCGGTTCATATTTGGGCGGCACCATGGCCTACGTTCAATCCCGCGCGTGGGTCCAGGAGACCGACGACCATGACGATCTCAGCTTCGGCCCTCTCCACACATGGGGATTGGCATTCAGGGTGGGCGACGCCTTCGCCGACTGGTTCGCCGTCGGGTTTCAGGTATTTTTTACCAACAAGAGATCGAAAGAGGAGTCCATCGGCGCCTTCGAGCTCATGCTCGACGCCTCCTTCTACCCGTACGCGGGCCTGGGGATCCGACCCTCGGTCGGCATCGGGCTCGGCTTCGCCTCGGGGAAAAACGACTGGGAGTTCGGCGGCGGCGGTCCGGCCTGTCTGGCCCTGGCGGTCCTCTACGAATTCCGGGTGACGCGGTTCTTCTCGATCGCGCCCGTCGTGAATGTCTCCTGGATCACCGGCGAGAACTTCGATGGTCTCTTCCTGCTCATCGGAATAGAGATCACCAAGTGGTTCAAGACCACCACCGGCTGAACACGACAAGTCCGATGATCGCGCCGAGTGTTCCCCCGACAACATCGGCGAGAAGATCCCCCAGGGAAGCGGTTCGCCCGGGAACGAAGAACTGATGGGTCTCGTCCAACGCGCCGAGAACAAGGACCATGACGAACACCACGACGACGAAAACGACGCGACCACGTGGAGGACGCTTCCAATTGGCGATCCATCCGGTCAGCAGGAATCCTACTGGCAGATACTCCGCCGCATGGATCAATTTGTCCCAGATCTTGAAGCAGAAATCCTGGAAGAACGATCCGGAAAAATGGGAAAGAACGAAGATGGCCGCTACGTACAGCGCGACCGCCCCAAAGAACATTCTCCCGCGCAACCTCGGTGTCATCGGACAACCGGCCTCCCTTCGAGGCTGTGAGAATGGGCCGCGGTCACCTCCACCTCCACGAGGCGTCCTACCAGATCCTCAATGGTCCTTTCGTCCGTCGGAACGAAATTGACAATCTGACCATTCCTGGCGCGCCCCGAGACCTGCCCCGGCATCCTCCCCGCGCTCGCAACCAGGATCTCCAACCTTGCCCCGACCATTGATCTTCTCCACCGCCGCTCCAGGCTCTCGATGCGCTCGTGCACGGCGTCGAGACGCCGGACCTTCTCGTCCGCGGGCACATCGTCATCGAGACGCGCCGCCCTTGTCCCCGGTCTGGGCGAGTATTTGAACGAGAAGGCCCCGCAGAAACCGACGCGGTCTATCAGGGCGAGCGTCTCCTCGAAGTCCTCCTCCGTCTCCCCGGGGTAGCCGACGATCAGGTCGGTAGAGATCCCTATGGACGGACAGGCCCCGCGCAACCTCGTAATCACGAGCAGATAGTCCTCCACTGTGTAGCGGCGCCCCATCCTTGAGAGGATGCGGTTGGAGCCCGACTGCACGGGCAGGTGGATAGACTCGCAAAGGCTCCGCAGGCTGCCGAAGGACGACGTGACATCCGGCGTCATATGCCTCGGGTGTGGAGACGTGAAGCGCAGTCGCTCGAGGCCCTCCACTAAATCGAGGCAGCGCAGAAGATCCGCAAAACTCGCCTCGCCGCTCCGGTAGGCGTTGACCTTCTGGCCGAGCAGGGTGACCTCCACGACGCCGCCGCTAACCAAGCACCTGACCTCCGACTCCACATCCTCGATCGGCCTGTGGCGCTCCGGACCTCGAACCGTGGGCACGATGCAATAGGCGCAACGCTCCTGGCATCCCTTCATTATCGTCACGAATGCAGTGGCCTCGCGCCTCGACGTCTGCGGTCCCGGAGTCAAGAAGTCCTGCGGGCGTCCCCGATCAAAGCCCGTCAGAACGAGGGTGTCTTCCCGCAACTTCACCTCTTCGACCAGCTCTGCCAGTCGCCCATAGTGATCCGGAGAAATGACCATATCGACTCCGGGGATCAGATCGAAGATGCGCCCGCCTTCCTGCTGGGCCACGCATCCTACTATTCCCACGATGACGCCGCGCCTCCCTCTCTTGAGCTTCCTCAGGCGACCCGCTTCCGAAATGGCCTTGTGCCAGGCCTTCTCCCGAACGGTGCAACTATTGATGAGAGCGACATCGGCCTGACGGGGATCGGCGGTCATGGAGTAACCCGCCGCGCTGAATATCTCCTCGATCCGGCGGGAATCGTGGACATTCATCTGACAACCGAATGTCTTGACGTATAGTTTCACTGCGAAAGTATCTGTCTTATTTAAATGCTCCGGTCAATCAGAACAGTTTATCGACCAGAAATCTCGCCAGACTGGATATCCAGGTACCAAATGAGATATATTGCACTATTGGTGTCTTCTGCGAAAAGAGTAATGCCGTGGCAGCTAATGACGACAATCGAAGAAGTAATCCCCGAGCTCTTATCGAACTAAAGGTAGAGTATCGACGCCTCAATACGTTTTTTGCGGACTACACCAGGAACATCAGCCGCGGCGGCACGTTCATCAAGACGAACAAACCCCTGGATGTCGATACGGAGTTTCTTTTCAAGCTCCAGGTGCCAACCCTCGAGGAGCCCATCGTCCTCAAGGGCAAGGTACAGTGGGTCGTCACCCCGGAAGAGGCGACGGACGACACACCAGCCGGAATGGGTATCAAGTTCCTGTACGAGGGAGGGATCCGGCGCGGCGATATCGAGACCAAGGTGGAGCGCCTGATGATCGACAGCCTCGGCAATCACGTTTACAACAAGCTCATCCGCCAACGCCCCAAGACGCCGCCCTCCTGACAGTCTCTCCTCCTCCCGCTCGCAAGCCCCAAAAGAATTAGATCGTTTGCCTTGACTTGAGGGCGTCGAGTGGAATAGTTCTCAAGATACTGAAGCTAAGCATGCACCAAGACGAAGAGGTCGCCATGGCAAAACGGGACGTGGAACAGGAAAACGTGAGGATCACCGAAGTCCCGCCACCACCCTCGGCAATAAAGAAGGTCGATGACGTTTTTATCGTCATCACCCAGGCGTTCTGCCCCAACAACCACAACCTGGTGACCACCGACAACGAAAAGTTTGACGGCTATCCGGGAATCCGGCTCAAACTCGTCTCCGGCGATCGAACCGGCAAGGTGTTTCTCTCGCCTTTTCACGGGGACGATTCCAAGAAAGGCGATCTGGATTGGGAAAACGGCGCCCGCATGGAGCTGCGATGCCCACAGTGCGATATCGTTCTCCCAAAGCTGGCGAAGTGCCGTTGCGGCAAGGAAGGCTACGAGGGCGATATCATCAAGCTCTATCTCAACTCGTCGCTAAACGACAGCCATATCCTGGCCCTGTGCAACGTCTGGGGATGTCGCAGATCTCGCACCATCGACAACTGGAACATCATCTCGGAATATTTCGACGGACAGATCAGCGATTAATTTACCTTCATACCTTTCAAGGCGCAACAACCGCATCAGATAGCCAGATCCCGCACTTCGCAAATGCGACTTCGCCCGCCAATTTGGAATCGCATCCCTTGACTACATGGTGAAAAAGTACTATTATTGTATAAAATTCCACTCTCTATGGAAGGGCGATACATGAATACCTCCAAGAAAAAAAACCGTGTTCTTTCAGTCAAGGACGTTGCCAGGATGTGCCAGGTTTCCAACGAAACCATCAGACGCTGGATTCGGAAACACGGATTGAACGCCTACAACATAACCGGCGGGCTTGCGATAAAGATCCTGGAATCGGATCTGAGGGCCTTTTCTGAAGAGCTGAAGGTGTTCGTGGACTGGGACTACCTCGACGAATAGACCTTGCTATTCGAGCCGCATAATTGATTCTATCATCACCGCGCTCGTCGGCACATCTTCCATCGTCCCGTTCTCCCGCTGGACACGCTCCGTCTTGACGGATGAAATAGAGTTCACGACCTCCATCCCCTCATCAACCTCACCAAAAGCGGCATATGCGCCGTTGAGCTGCGGAACACTGGCCACGCATATGAAGAACTGACTTGAGGCGCTGTTCGGATCGCTGGTACGCGCCATGGAAACAACTCCCGGAACATGCTTGAAACCGGGGATGATCTCCAGAACCACCCGTGAGTCCGCACTCGCTCTGACCAGTGAGGCGTCGAATCCGCCGCCCTGGATCATGAACCCTGGGATGACCCTGTGAAAGATCTTGTCCGAGTAGAATCCGCTATCGACATAATGCAGGAAGTTATCAACGGTCTTCGGCGCAGCTTTGCCGTACAAACCGATCACGATCCTGCCCATCGACGTCTTTATTTCCACACGATGGGTGATCTCCGGTGTTGATGGCACCTCAAGCGGTACCGGCATGGCAGAATGATGGCCCGCCGGATCCCCTCGCGTGGCTTCCCCCTGCCCCTCAGGGGCCGCAGAAGGACCCTGACTACCGCCGCAGGATACATGCATACACAACAGGCCGGCGATCAGGAATATCAAGCCTTTGAGATGCCTTGCACGATGGACGGTTAAAAGCCGGCGATGATCGATCACGGTTTGATCATGATCGCGATAATCAATGCGTAAATGACCAGGGATTCGATCAAGGCCAGGCCGAGAATCATAGGAGTAAAGATCTTGCTCGCAGCGTTCGGGTTGCGGGCGATCCCCTCCAGCGCCGCAACGGCTGTTTTCCCCTGGGCAAAGGCACCTCCAACCGCGGCGAGGCCGATTGCCAACCCGGCCGCCATCGCCTTCCAACCGATGTCCTCACCACCGCCCTCGGCGCCGGCCTCCTGGGCGAATACCGTCGACGAAGCAATAAGTGTGACTATCGTCACCGTGAGGAAAGTGAATAGCTTGCGAATCTGCATGTCCGGTTCTCCTTTTGAATCCACTCAGAGATCAGTGCTCTTCGTGGGCGATCGCCATCCCGATGTATACTATGGAAAGAATGCAAAAGACTGCCACCTGTACGAGACATACCACCACGCCCAGGAGCAGCATGGGGACCGGCACGAGGAGCGGCACCAGTAGCGTGAACGTGGCCACAACCTTATGATCCGCGAACATGTTGCCCATGAGACGAACGCTCAAAGAGAGCGGCCGTGCCAGATGGCTTATCAACTCGATGCAAAACATGAGCAGCATCAGGGGCAACGCGTACCACTTGCGGATAGGGCCGAAGAAGTGCGCGAAGTAGCCGATGCCGTTCTTCTTGACCCCGTAAATATGTGTGGTGAAAAAGATGACAATGGCCATGGCCAGCGTGGTGTTGAGGTTGGCCGTGGGCGGCTCGAAACCCGGAACAAGGCCCAGCAAATTGGAGAAGAAAATGAGGAACGCGCAGCTCCCTATAAGCGGCAGGAAGAAGAGCGCCGGCTTGCGATCCATGCTTTTTTCCATGGTGCTCAAGGTGCCCTCGATCATCATCTCGAAAAAGGTGCGAAGAGTGAATCGCCCGTCGGGGATCAGCGCCCTGCTAATATTGTTGATCTTGGGGTGCACGCTGAGCACGAGCCCTATCAGGAGCAATCCGACAAAGGCAAACGCCACGACGAATTGTATGCTGATATCGGCATCATTGACGTACGATGTGCCGATGGTGTCTTGAAGCTTCAGGCGCCATGCCTGCAGGTCGGTGAAAAGCAGATCGAACCACGTCGTGCCGTGGGGCATTTACTGTTCCTCCCTCAGGGTCGCGTTGTCATCCGTCAGGGCCCGATGCGCGGACCGTGTCAGGATACCCAGAACCAGAGAAGAAAGCCCTACCAGGAAAGCGACCGGTGACACACGCCCGGTGCCCAGCACGAGAACGACGGCCACCAGGATCGCGATGGTCTTGATGGCGAGAAAAACCGCGAAACGTTTCTTGTTTCCCGTTGCCGCCATGCGAACGCCCACCCACCTGAAGCCCAGCCAATTCAGTGCCGCCAACACCGAGCCCGCGAGCGCACCGAGAAAGATCGGGACATCCCTCAAGAGCAAGGACGCAAGGGTGATCACCGCTCCCCAGAGAAACACGTATAGATCAATCTTTCCCAGAAGACGGTGTTCCATTACCGCTCAACATCCTCTTTGCGGACCTCGCCGCGTCGTAGATCGCCTTGGCCGCAGCACCCAGCCCGAGAGCAAAGCCGATCCATAAAAACACGGGCTCCGTATCCAACCAATCGTCCAGATACTGTCCTCCGACGAGGCCGATGAGGACCGCAATGCCCATCTCCAGACCGACGGCCCCAAACCGACTCGCCTGTCTCCACATCTTCTTTGAGGCGGGGTCCGTGTGCTCCTCCCGATGAAGAATAACCCCATCAAAAAAAACTATTTCTTCCATCACCCGTCTAGCATAAGTGCTGTTATCGGTCAACAACGACCTCCCATAACAGGCCATAAAACAACGGGATTTCAGCGGTTCAATGTGTCCCCGGAAGGAGATGGACGAAACCTTCGGCCAACGAACCCGCCGAGGGCGCCGATTCCCCCATAGAGCACCAGCGCGACGAGCGCACCGATCATCGTGCCCCTCGTCACGGCCACAATCAGCATGCCGGCGGCGCACGCCAGCGCTCCGTCCTTGACACGACCCGAGAGACGACCCACCGCAGCTCCCACCGCGAAGGGAATGAACAGGAGCAACACGGCAAGGCTGAGAATGACGCCCATACTGCCAAAGAGAATGGAGCGCACCTCGTCTTTCTCAGCATCGAGGCTCTCCATCGCCTGCTCGTCTTCCGAGTTCGCGAGATCATCCTTACGCTTCTGGATTTCACCCGCCCTCTCCATTGCTTTCGTGAGTCCTTCGTTCGGAGCAATGACGTACCTTGTGATGAGGAGTTCACCGACGGAGACCAACCCCCACAATACTATCGCACCGGCGGCTATCCAGCGAATGTTGAATGCACGCTTGATCGGCTCTCGTTCAATTTCGTTCACGTTGCGACACTTAGCCCATCGGCCGCATGTCGCGACCGCCCATAATGTGCAGGTGCAGATGAAACACGACCTGCCCTGCTGATTTGCGACAGTTGATGACCTGCCTGTAGCCCGTCGCGCCGATCCCCTTGTCCCGCGCGACCTCCACGGCCACGAGCATCATCTTGCCCAGCATCGCCTTGTGGCGCTCCTCAACGTCGTCCAGGGTCTCTATGTGCTCCTTGGGGATCAGCAGGAAGTGCACGGGCGCCGCCGGGTTGATATCCTCGAAAGCGAGCAGATCGTCATCCTCGTAGAGTTTCCGCGAGGGAATCTCGCCCCTGACGATCTTGCAGAAGATACAGTCGGTTGTGCTCATGGAAATATCAGCCTCATTCTTGGAACTCTGTAGCATATATTCCGTAAGCCGTAATCCAAGTCACCTCAAGAAAAATCATCTGACTTGTTTCCAAGTCATGTCCATAGTAGAAATGAGAACACGCGAAAGGACGGTGTCATGGAATACACGGGGGTCAAGGTCTTCTCGGCGACAAAGGCCAGGGAGCGTGTGGAACTGGGGAATGCGGTCACGGAGTGGATCAAAGACAACCCCGATCTCGTCATCAAAGACACAGTGGTCAAGCAGAGTTCGGACAACGAATTCCACTGCATCACCATCATCGTGTTCTACGACTTCAGAGAGGATAGGCACTAAGCGATCATTCGTGCTCCTTGAGCGCCTCCGCCTGAAAGTGTGCCCGGATCGATTGGAGAAATCCGCCTAACCCCCCCCCGAGCATTTCGTCCAGCTTGTGAACGGTCAATCCGACGCGGTGATCGGTGATCCTCCCCTGGGGGAAATTGTACGTTCTGATGCGCTCCGATCGATCCCCGCTCCCCACCTGGTTCCGTCGCTGGGTCGCTCGTTCCTCTGACAGCTCCGCCTGAATCTTGTCGTAGAGCCTGGCCCGCAGGATCTTCATCGCCTTCGACTTATTCTTGTGCTGCGATTTTTCGTCTTGACATATCACCACGAGGCCACTGGGAATGTGTGTTATTCGCACTGCCGAGTCGGTGGTGTTGACGCACTGGCCGCCGGGACCGCCCGCGCGCATGACGTCGATCCGCAGATCCTTGTCCTCGTCGATGTTCAGCTCCACCTCTTCTGCCTCCGGCAACACCGCCACTGTAACCGCCGAAGTGTGGATTCTTCCCTGACTCTCGGTCACCGGAACCCGCTGAACCCTGTGCACACCGCTTTCGTACTTGAAATGCGAGAAGATCTCCTTGCCGGAGATGGAAGCGATCACCTCCTTGTAGCCGCCCCCATCCGTCTCGGAGGCGCTCATTATCTCCACCTTCCACCCCTGGGATTCAGCGAAGCGGCAATACATTCTGAACAGGTCCGCCGCAAAGAGCGCCGCCTCGTCGCCACCCGTGCCGGCACGAACCTCGATGATGACATTCTTGGTATCGTCGGGATCCTTGGGCAGGAGCAACAACTTGATCTTCTCTTCCAGTGCCAGGCGCTGATCTTTCATCCCCGGCAGATCTTCTCTGGCAATAGCCTTCAGATCATTGTCATCGCCTTCGAGCGCTCCCTCGTACTCCTCGATATCCGCCAGCAGCGCACTGAACTCGCGGTACGCCGGCACGATCTCATCGAGATCGGAGCGCTCCTTCGAGAGCTGGGTGAATTCCTCACGATTGGAGATGACCGAGGGATCGCAGAGCTTGGCTTCTATCTCTGTAAAGCGCTTCTCGATCTTGGCCAGTTTGTCCAGCAGCATCCGTTCACCTCTGCGCTGATTGAACCTCCGTCCGAGCGCCTCTGAGATCGTCAACGGCGTGAACGAAAGATTCAAAATCCTTGAAAACCAGCAACTCCTCGTCCGCGGGAACCGACTCTCCTACCTTCTCCCTCCACAGTGACGTGCGGAGCGCGGCTAGGGCTACCTCTATCTGATCATCGTCGGGTCGACGGGTGGTCAGCAGTTGCATGGCGAGCCCCGGCCATAGAAGCGGCTTCAAGAAGGGGTTGTCGACGTGACGGCCGGCAAACCTGTTGAACTCGTACGATACCCCGGCGACCGGGATGAGGAGCGGCAACTTGATCAACACCACAAGGATGTGGTTGTACCAGGGCTTGCCTTCACCGGGTTTGGCCCACTCCGGCATGAAGGGAAGCAGCAACGCCGCCACGACAATAAAAACGAGGATGACCACCATTATGAACGCGGTGCCGCACCTCGGATGAAGCGTGGACTTCTTGCGGGCGTTCGTAACGGTGAGATCCTCCCCGGCTTCGTGTGTATAGATGGAGACATGCTCTGCCCCGTGGAACATGAACACCCTGCGGATGTCCTTGAACAAACCGATCGCCGCGATGTACCCCACGAAGATGAGGATCTTAGCGCCCCCGTCCACCACGTGATAAAGGACCTCGTTGACCGTCAGCGCCTTGCCGGTCAAGAGCATACCGGTGTACGTCGCGGCCAGGTGTGGGAGCATCTTGAACATCCCGATGGCCATGACGACGCTGATCAGCATGGGCAAAAGAAAGACGAGCCGGCTGTCCTCGTCGCCCGAAGCCTTCTCGTCTTCCGGCATTGCCTCCCTGGCCGAAAAACTGAGGGCCTGCATGCCGTTCATCATGGCTTCGAGCATCACGATGGTTCCCCGAAGGAAGGGCCACCTCAGAAACTTCAATCTGTCCCATATGGAGCGCCACACATCTTCCTTGATCACGATCTCGTTGTTCGGTCGGCGCACCGCCACGGCGAAGCTGTTGGGGGATCGCATCATCACCCCCTCCATTACAGCCTGCCCTCCGACCTGCACCTTTGCATTTTTGTTCATGATTGACACGGTTCCTCCGGCCGACCCTCCGACGCCCGAACGAGCTTCCGCCGAACGCCCAACAAGTCAGTTCTTACACTGACTTCGGGCCGGGTCCAGTATATCTCTTTGGCAGTAGCTAAGAAGAGGTGATCTTGTGGCCGTATTTCCTGCGGAAGCGCTCGATGCGGCCCGCAGAATCGACCAGCTTCTGCTTGCCGGTGTAAAACGGATGACATTCGGAACAGATCTCGAGCGTCATGTCCTTGCCCTTGGTGGAGCGGGTCTTGATCTGGTTGCCGCAAGCGCAACTGATGGTAACCTCAGTGTACTCCGGGTGTATTCCCTTCTTCATCGTAAAGACCTCTTATTGATTCATGGACTCGAGGAACTCCTGGTTTGACTCGGTCCGCCTGAGCTTATCCAGCAGAAACTCCATGGAGTCAATTACATTCAAAGGATGCAGGAGCTGCCGGAGCAACCATACGCGTTGAAGGATGAAATCCTCAAGAAGGAGCTCTTCCTTCCTGGTGGCGGAGCGGTTGATGTCCAGGCACGGGAAAATTCTCTTTTCCATGAGCTTGCGATCCAGGTGGATCTCGCTGTTGCCGGTTCCCTTGAACTCCTCGAAGATCACCTCGTCCATGCGTGAGCCCGTATCCACGAGCGCCGTGGCGATGATGGTCAGGCTGCCCCCACCCTCGATGTTGCGGGCGGCGCCGAAGAACCTCTTGGGCTTGTGAAGGGCGTTGGAGTCGACACCACCCGAGAGGATCTTGCCGGAGGGCGGAACTACCGTGTTATAGGCACGAGCCAGACGCGTGATGGAATCGAGCAGGATGATCACGTCATGGTTGTGCTCGACAAGGCGCTTGGCCTTCTCTATGACCATCTCCGCCACCTGCACGTGACGCTGGGCGGGTTCGTCGAACGTGGAGCTGATGACCTCTCCCTCCACGCTCCGGGCCATGTCCGTCACTTCCTCGGGGCGCTCGTCGATGAGCAGCACGTGGAGCTTGGCCTCGGGGTGGTTTACGGCAATGGCGTTGGCGATATTCTGGAGGAGCACCGTCTTGCCTGCCCGTGGCGGGGAAACGATGATGCAACGCTGTCCTTTCCCAATGGGACAGAGAAGATCGATGATCCTGGTGGAGTCGTTCTGATTGGCCGGCGTCTCAAGGTTGTACTTTTCGTCCGGGTAAAGAGGCGTGAGGTTATCGAACAGGATCTTGGTCCTGGCTACCTCGGGCGCCGCGTAGTTGATGGTCTCAACCTTGAGCAGGGCGAAGTACCTCTCGGACTCCTTGGGCGGCCTGATATTACCGGCCACGATATCGCCCGTGCGCAGGTTGAACCTGCGAATTTGCGAGGGCGAAACGTAAATGTCGTCAGGCCCTGGAAGGTAGTTGTAATCGGGCGCCCGCAAAAAACCGAACCCGTCGGGGAGCGTCTCGAGGACCCCCTCGCCGGTGATGGCGCCGTCCTTGTCGGACTGGGCTTGCAGAAGAGCGAAGATCAGCTCTTGCTTGCGCATTCCGGCGGCGCCGTCGATATTGTAGTCGTCTGCCATTGCGGTCAGTTCGGAGATGGGTTTTTTCTTGAGATCCCTCAAATGCATGTCATTTCCCTTTTCGATTATTGTCTCAGAAACTCTTGTGATACCGCTGTCTCGCGGTTTTTTTGGAATTGCCTGTAAGCCGGGGAGGCTTGTTTTCTTCTGTCCTGCTGCTTACCTTGACACTTGTGTTGCGGTGTCGTTCTTTTAAGCCTGGAGCGGCAAGAACGATGATTAAACTTGCGGGATATATTAGTCCCGGCCCTTTTGTTGTCAAGTATAATCATACGGAGGTAGCCATGACCATAGATGCGGCACGAATTGTCACCCTGTCCGTGCTGATTGCATCCCTCGCCTGCGTGACGGCATGCAAGGACGAAAATAGCGCAGAGGACGGGCCGAAGGATCCCGCCAGGTGCAAGCTCCTCGATCTCGGGGAAGCGACGGATTTCATGTCCTCGGGCAAGCCGGTCCCCGACGATCAGCTCGTCGGCATGGCGGGAATTGCCGACCCCAAGATGCTTGTCTGGCAGGATGCCAAAACGAAGCGGGTCCATTACGTTACCAAGATCATGGGGGCCGGCGGGAAGCTCCTGTACACCGAACAGGTGCCGGCGGGCGAGAAACCGCGAATTCTCTCGAATTTCGAAGGGACCATCAGGCTGTGGAAGAATATTCCCGGAAAAGACGCTCTCGATATGGCGAAAGCGCTGAAGAAGGAATGGGGAACTACGATCGACCCGAACGATACCTACCTGCTCACCGGCGGCGTCAAACCGGAAGGTTGCGGCGTCATTGATTTGTGAGATATATTCTAGTGGATGAGCGCATTACACAAAACTCTTGAGCGACTGTGCAGCGAACATCGAGCGCTGGCTCTCTGGGCATTCGGCAGTCGTTCCGTTGAAGCGGCGCGCGTAGTTCGCGAAGACATCGCCATGGATCCCGACATCCAATCCGATCTCGATCTCGGCGTGCTTGTGCGACACGGCTGCTCGATGAACGCGGCTGACAGAGTTCGTCTGTCTTCCTCGCTGGAGGATCTGTTCGGCGTGAGCAGGGTCGATCTGGTGGTGTTGAACGAGGCCTCGGCCGGACTGGCTTTCGATGTTATCAAAGGAGAGTTGCTGACGGATCTTGAACCGAACGACACCGCTCGTTTCGAAATCTATTGTCTGAGACGAGTGGCCGATCTATCACGCCTCGAACGCGCCCGGCGCGACGAGGTGTTGGAAGAAGGGGCGTCGTGACGCCGACCAAGATACGCGAGAAGATCGTAGTCGAGCGAACGTCGTGGTTGCGTCGCATGCTCGGTGGACTCGAGGAGTTACCCCTCGAAACCGAAGAAGAATTCCTGAAGGACGCCAGAAACAAGGCAGCGGCGGAATCATATCTTCGTCGTGCGCTTGAGGCCTTGCTGGACCTCGGACGTCACTTGCTCGCCAAGGGCTACGGTCATGCCGCCACGGATTACAAGGATATTGCCGCCGGCCTGGAGAAGTACAAAGTGCTGGATAGAGATTCCTCCTCGAAGCTCCGCACCATGGCGGGATACCGTAACAGGATGGTTCACTTCTACGCGGAGATAAACGACCGCGAGATGTTCGAGATAGCAAGAGACGGTCCGGCCGACATCCGCGCGGTGCTCGGTTGCATCCTCGATTGGATCAAGAATAACCCCGACATGGTCGATCGTTCGTAAATGCCGGTCACGACCGGGGTCCAATTGGTTTGAAACCGTCAAAATGCCGATCCCGATCGGGTCTTTATTGGTTTGAAACCGTCAAAATGCCGATCCCGATCGGGGTTTTATTGGTTTGGGTGCTCAGGAATGCCGATCCCGATCGGGTTTCTATTGGTTTGAAACCATCAAAATGCCGATCCCGATCGCGATTTTATTGGTTTAACTGCTCTTACATGCCGATCTGTATCGGGCCCTGGATGGTTTCGGTGATCAAAAACGTCGATATGTATCGGAATTATATCGGGTCAATCTCCTTTGCTTCCGTTGGTTTCTGTTCTGAAAATGAGGTCGAAGAGTAGGCCCGCGGATCACTTATGTCAACGATTGTGGCGATTGAAAATGGTTGGGCGATTACGGAATACAATCGCTCTCCCACCATGTGATTGAATTCATATCCATTGCCGCACCGAGCACATCCATGTCGCCGTCTCCGTCCACGTCCGCCGCGTATACCGAAGTGGCGCCATCGAATGCGCCATCCACCGCGTGCACATTCCAGCCGATACCATTGCCCGTTATGTTCTCCCACCAGGCGATGTCATTGTCGTAAAATGCTGCGCCGAGCACGTCCATGTCGCCATCTCCGTCTACGTCTGCCGCGTAAACCGACATGGCGCCAAGGAATGACCCATCCACGAGGTGCTCGGTCCAGGTTGTACCGTCGCCCGCAGTGTTTTCCCACCAGGCGATGGTGTCGTCAGCCTGAGCCGCGCCGAGCACGTCCATGTCACCGTCTCCGTCAACGTCCGCCGCATATACCGAAATGCCATTGAAATACCCATCCACCGTGTGCTCGGCCCAAGCGGTCCCATCGCTCGCAGTATTCTCCCACCAAGTGATGTCGTATCCAGATGCAGCCGCACCGAGTATGTCCATGTCACCATCTCCGTCAACGTCCGCCGCGTATACCGACCAGGCGGCAGTGAATGACCCATCCACGAGGTGCTCGGTCCAGGTTGTACCGTCACCTGCCGTGTTTTCCCACCAGGCGATGGTGTCGTCATTCTGAGCCGCGCCGAGCACGTCCACGTCGCCGTCTCCATCTATGTCCGCCGCGTATACCGAATTTGCGCCAACGAAATCCCCATCCACCGTGTGCTCGGTCCAGGTGGTACCGTCACCTGCCGTGTTCTCCCACCAGGCGATGTCATCGGCATAAACTGCCGCACCGAGCACGTCCATGTCGCCGTCTCCGTCCACGTCCGCCGCGTATACCGAAGTGGCGCCATCGAATGCCCTTTTCAAAGGACTTAGAGTCTTTAAGTCGGTGATCGGGGTCTTTAGATCGGGTCTTTAGATCGGCAGGACCGGCGGAATACGCTTACGCACTGGCTTCGATATTAGAAGGTATCTGGTAAATAGCCGGTCGATAGCGTGGCTTGGGAATAGGCTTGCCCTTTGCTTTTGCCGATTCGAGCCAAGCCGCCTTGGCTTTTTGTAATTCCCCGAGCGCTTCTTCCTGGGTTTTCCCAAAGGCGCTGCACGCTTCCAAATCGGGGATATCGGCGATGTAGCCGCCATCTTCCTCGCTAAAAAATATATTGATGTGATAATCACTCATCATCGACCTCCAATTCAAGGTTATACCGCTCCACCAGACGTTGCAACTGTCGAACTTGATAAGGCTTGGCTTTTCCATCCGCGTTTTGAAGGTTTATCAACTCGGGAATATCCGGATGCGAAAATATATGATGGCCACCGCTGGTGCGCACGAGCTCGAAACCAAACGCTTCGGCAAGAATCGTCAATTCAGAAAAGCGAATATTGCGCGATCCCGATATGACTTTCTTGAGGAGCTTTCTCTTTTTTACCATTTTCCAATTGCTCCGGGCGCGGCATGAATGCCGGATCTTCAGCTCCTGGAGCCACTGCTCATATCAACCCTGCGGGATCCGGATGAGCCAAATAAAGCGGCCTCCATCATCGTGCCACCCTGCTGTAGCTCGCTGGCGAGCGGAGCAGAGCCCCTTCCCCCAAAAAGGGAAGCCTGCCCGCCATAGGCTTGGCGAAGGAGGGGCCGGGATGGGGTTACTAGTCTACGTCCCGATCACTATTCCCAGTGTCTCGCGGAGCTTGAAGTACTGCTCGGAGATGCTGAACAGCACCAGCTCCTTGATCTTCTCCTTGGCCGGAATCTCCTCCACGCCGCCCGTCTCTGCCTGGATCATCTTTGCAGCCGTCTCCAGATCGTTTGCCAGCAGGAACCCTGCGCGGCAAGCGGTTATCTCCACGGTCTTGATCCAGCCCTTCAGATCCGCCTGTTCGCCTGATCCGATGAACTTTTTGACAATCTTGGACAGGTTTTCCGTTTCCATCGGGTTGAGGTTCTGGCGAAGCGCCTGAACGTACTGGGCCAGAGAGCCGGATTTGTCCTTCGGTAAATTGAAGTCCGGCTGGCCGATCTTCATGGCCGCGAGCAGGAGATTCTTGAGCTCACCGCGGGTCGGGAGGACCCAGCGGATGTAATGCTCAGGCCGGTAGTAGGCCAGGTGCTTGGTGACCATGAACAGCAGATCCTGCGGCGAGTACCCGGATAGCAGGCTCGCCCCACAGGCCGACGCCATGGGATCCGTGACCGCGAAGTTGAGCCCGCCCGGCTTGTCGTCCTGGATATACAGGTCCGGCACTACCGGGATGTTCATGACCTGTGCCGCGTAGAAGAAGGTCTTGGAGAAAGTCAGGGTATCATTCACCGGTCGCTTCTGGTTCTTCTTGAGCCCGAACGCCTTGATGGGCTGAACCTTGATGGCGCGCACCGACCTTGTAACCAGTTCGAAGATCTTGCCGATGTAAATGGATTCTTCCTTGTGGAATAAATCCTTGATCCAGCGCTCGTTGTCGAGCCTCGCCTGGGCTCTGACACTGCCCCTTGTGCGATACTGCTCGAAGAACTGCTGCTCCTCGGTGTCGGCCTTCTTGAGGAAAGCCAGGGTCGAGCACAGGCACCAGGCCTTGTCGTACTGGCGGTGATCGAAATAGAGCTTCCGAAGCGCCTTGTAGGAATCGACCCGGTAGGGGTTCTTGTTGATCAGGGCCTGGTGCTCGGCAATGGCGTCGTCGAGCTTGTCGGGCATCTTCATGTAGAGCTCGGCCAGGATCTCGTGCCGCAATACGTTGTCCGGATCGAGGCCGGCCGCCATCTTGAACGCCTCGGCCGCGGCCTCCAATTGCCCCATCCTCGTACGGTAGATCTCGCCGAGGAAGTGCCAGAGGTTGATCTCGAGTTCCTGCTTGTCGCCTCCGCCGACACGATGGAGCATCTTGCGGTAGTTGCGCTCCAGGTTCTTCCAGTCCTTTTTCTGGGTGAGGATTCTGTCGATGGCCTCGAAGGCCTTGAGGTTCTCCAGACTCGCGTCGAGCGATCTGTTAAAGAAATCCACCGCGTCCTCGGCGCTCTTGATCTCGTCGCGGTAGATGACCGCCATGGAGTAGAATAGCCGACCGAGCTTGATATCGTCTTCCTCCATATCCGCGACCTTCAGGATGATCTCCACGACCTTCTGCCACTGCTTGGTGGTCTGGTAGAGTGGAAGCATCTTGTGAAGCACCGGCCTGTTTTCCGGTTTCAACTCCGAGGCCTCGGCGTATGAAGAGATCGCCTTCTGTGGATTCTTCAACCTCTCCTGCCAGATATCGCCGATGTCCACCATGAGATCGAACTTGTGGTCGTCGCTCTCAACCGAATCGATGAGTATCTTCTTGAAATGAATCACCTGCTCGAAATTCTTCTGCTCCGCGTGCAGGCCGATAACCTCCTCGAGGGTGGGCTCATGGGAGGGATCGATCTCAAGGGCCTTGTCGAACATGTTGAGCGCCTTGCGGCGTTCTTTTATCTGCGCCTTGATGTGTCCAAGCCTGTAGAAGACATTGACGATCTCTTCCTTGCCCTGGTCGTCCCTGTGATGAACGAGCACCATCTGATAGAGCTTGAACGCCTTGTCCCAATCCTCCATCCGATAGAGAATATCAGCCAGCCCGAGCAAGGTCGGCAGGTGCGATGTGTTCATGTCGTAGGCTGACTGGTAGGCCTTGAGGGACTTCTCCAGGTTGCCCCTCCGATCCGCCACCATTCCCAGCCTGCGCTGGAGCGGTTGCATCTCGGATGAATCGCGCTTGCCGCCCAACCTTACCAACATATCCAGCATCGACTCCGCGTCTTCCCATCTCTCCTGTTTGATGTACACATCCACCAGAGGCTCCGCCGCCTCCTGGTTATCCGGATCGGATTGCAGAGACCGCTCGAACCATTCGATACCCGCGTCCTCTTCGCCCAGCTTGTTCCGGGTAAGATCCCCCAGTATGAACTGGAGCTTTGACTTGGCGCGATCGTTCTCGGTAAATTCCTGTTCGGCCTCCAGAACCCTGGCCGCCGCGAGCCACTCTGCGTTGTCGATATAGATATTTCTCAAGGACTCGAGACTCGGCAGGTGGCCGGACTCGATATCCAGCGCCGATCTGAAGTGCTCGACGGCGCTTCTGCGATCCATGAGGTTGTCCGCGTTCAACTTGCCGAGGCGATAATACAGGTCCACTTTCCGATCCGGCTCCACAACCGTCTGAGCCAGCCGGAGCAAGGTGTCGTGGGCCGCAGACCAATCCTCGGTCAAGGTCTGCAGCTTTGCCAGCTCGTCGAGCGCGGACTCGTGCTCCGGCACGATGTCCAGGATCTCCTTGTAGGCATCCATCGCGCGATCCATATCCTCCAGTTCGGAGAAATAGGTCTTGCCGATGACCTCGTAGAGAACCACGCGCGCTTCCCGGTCGTGAGTAGTTTCCACGTGCCGTTCGAGTGTTCCTATCAGATCCTGCCAGCGACCCGTCTGCCTGTATAAACGTTCGAGAGCCTGCAACGCGCTCTCATGGGTCGGATCGATATCGAGGATCTCTTCCAGGCGCTCGACGGCCTTATCCAGATTTACGAACTCTTCTTCAAGCATCGCTGCAATTCGCGCGAGCAGATCGATGCGTTCCCGTTCGCTGCCTGCATATTCCAGCTGCAACTCCAGGATATCGAGCAGGTCCGGCCAGGATTCGATCCTGGAGAACAAGCGCTCCAATCCCTTGAGTGAAGGCAGGTTGCCCTGATCGATCTCGAGGCTCTTGCGATATTCCTCGATGGCCGCGTTGGTATCGTTGAGGTTATCCTCCTGGATCTCTGCGATCCGCAGGTGAGTTGCCACCGTGGCTTCCGGATCCTCCAGCACATCGATCTTGCGCCTCAGGATCGGGATGAGCTCCCGCCAGTTCCTGGAGGCCCCGAACATCCTCTCCAACGCGATAAGCGCCGGTTCCAGGCTCGGGTCGATATCCAGGGCCTTCTTGTAGGCCTGCCTGGCTTCCGGCAAATCATCCAGGTATTCCTCGAAGATCTGACCCAACTCCACGAGTATGCCCTTCTTGCCCTCGTCATCCTGCTCGGATTCGATAGCTCGTTTCAGAACCTCCACCAGCTCCGCCCACTGTTTGGTCCCGCGATAGAGCTCTCCCATGAGCTTCAACGCCGCAACGTTGTCCACCTCTAGCTGCAGCACCTGCTGGTAGTATGCTATCGCGTACTCCGGGTGACCCAGCTCGTCGGCGTACCACTTGCCGATCTTCAGGCACAGGTTGATCTGAGTCGGCTTGTCTTCCATGGACTGAAGCACCTGGTTGCACGACGCGAGCAGATCGTTCCACTTGTCCGTGACCGAAGCCAGCCGCTCCAGGTGTCTTGCCGTCTCGTCATTGGTATAGTCGGTCGTGAAAGCACGCTGCATGACCTCGAAGGCATTTTCAGTCTGGTCCAGCTTGTCCTCGTAAATACCGGCCGCCTTGTGGAGCAACGCCACCTCGTCCGCCGGCTTCGACACGTAATTGAGACGGGTGGAGTACATCTTGATGAGCTCCTCCCAGGTCTCCTCCTCGGTCATTATTTCGACCATGCGGTCGAAGGCATGCTCATGCAGCGGCGACATCTCCAGGATGCGCGCGTACGGCCCCTTGGCCCGCAGCGGCTCGACAAGCTTCTCCTCGATGGCGAGCGCCTGTCCGAGCCATGTCTCCACCCGCTCGTCTCCCTCGAGCAACCCGCCCTTGCGGCCGAGCACTTCCACGTACTCCTCCCACATGGCCTGCTCTTCGTAGAGCCTCTCCAGCGCAATCGCGGGTTTGATGTCCACCGGATCCACATCGGCAGCCTTTTCCCAGGCGTCGATGGCGTCCATGGGTCGTTCGAGCGTGTCGGAAAAGATGGTCCCCAGTTTGGAGTAGTAATCCTTTATCTGTTCCGCCTCGAACTGTGCGGCTCCAGCCTCTATCACTCTTTCGAGGATCTCAATGAGATCCTCCCACTCTTGGTTGGCCTCGTGGATCTTCGCGATGGCCTGCAAGGCGCTGATGTTGTCCGGATCTATGCTCAGGACATTCTGCCAGTTGTCGATGGCGTTGTGATCTCTCTCCAGACACTCGCCCCACACCAGACCGAGCTGGCTGTACAGCTCGACCCGGGTCTCGTCATCGTCGGCGATGGTGACCGCGCGCTCCAGCACGTCGACCAGCTCGCTCCAGTTCTCTTCCCTCGAGTAAAGGTCGGCCAGAGCTCCGAGGGCCATGCCGTCCTCACCGAGGATGTCGAGCACATTGCTCCACAGCTCCACCGACTTGGCGATGTCGCCAAGACAATCGGAGGAGATGGTGGCCATCTTGGCGAAGAGATCGGCCTGGGCGGCCTCACTCTCGACGGCGTCCTTCATCTTCTCATATATGGTGTACAGTTCCGCCCATGACTCCCTGTCGGCGTAGATCATCTCCAGGTGATCGAGGGTCTCCCTGTGGCCCGGGTCCAGATTGTCGATAATGCGATGATAGGCAACCCTGGCCTTCTCGAACTCGTCGAGCTGTGACTCGTACACATTGCCCATTCGATGAATGTATGCAACCTGATCTTCCTCCGAAGACACAGTCTTGGCGAGCATTTCCAGGATCTCGACCAGTCGTTCCCACTCCATGTATTGGGTGTAGATCCGGTCGAGTGCGGAGAGGACATCCATGTCGTCTCCACCCAGCTGCAGGCATCCGCGGTAGGCCTGCTCTGCCCTGGCAGCATCGTGAAGCTCCTCCTCGGTAACCCGCGCGAGCTTCTTGGCCACGAAGCGCTTGACCTGAACGTCTTCCTTCTTGGTGAACAGATCCTGATAGAGATCCGCGAGTTCTGACCAGGCGTCGGAGCTTCCCGCGAGCCTCTCCACCTCTTCGCCGGAATGCTCGTCGAACGGATCCTCGGAATAGGCACGGCAATACCAATTGAAGGCTTCGACTCCATCCAGCAGACGCTCCTCGTAAAGCTCCGCAATGCGGTGCATCAGGGATACGCGTTCCTCCACTTCCTCTATATCTTCGAGTTGCTGCCCGTGCAGGTTGACCAGCTTCTCCCACTCCGCATTCATGCGGCACAGGGGCTCCAGAATTTCCGCTATCTCTCCCCTCCTCTCACCCTCGGCAAACAGAAGCTCCAGCGCGGCGACGGACTGATCATGGGCCGGTTCGGCCGCCAGGATATCCCTGTAGACCTCAACCGCCTTCTCGACGTTCTCCAGATCATGCTGGTAGAGTCGACCCAACCGGAACTGCACACCTAGGCTCTCCTCGGGATCCTCCATGATGAGCGCTTCCTTCTGAAGCGTGGAAGCGAGATCCTCCCAGCGTTCGGCTATCTGGAACAGCTTGTCCAGGTGAAGGATCGCCTCGCGGTTCTCCACATCGAACTCGAGGACCTTCTGGAATCTGATAATGGCGTCATCCGGGCGGTCCAGTTTCTTCTCGTAAATCGCGGCCACCCTGGACCCGATCGTCACGGCGCTCTCGGCCTCGACAACATCCACGAGCTGCTGATCGAACAGGTTTGCCAGATCCTCCCACCTTCCGGTCTGGTCGGCGATATCATCCAACCTCTCGAGTGTCTTCTCGTTGACGTTGTCCACCGCCAGCGCCCGCGCGTAGATGTCAAAGGCCTCGTTGGGAACGTCCAGATGAAGATCGCTCTCCAGCATTTCCGCTATCTGGTGGAGGATCTCCACCCTCTGCCAGTTATCCTCCGTGACCACGAGCTTGACCTCGAGCACACCGATGAGCTTTCGCCACTCGGCCAGATCCTGGTAGATGGGCTCAAGCACCTCGACTGCGAGTAACGGCTCGCCCTCGCCGGTCACCAGCTCCTCGAGTATGGCTATCGACGGCTCATGCTGCGGCGAGATCGTCAGGATATCCTTGATGTACTCCACGGCTCGCGGGATATCCTCCAGGTGTTGGACATAAAGCTCCCCGATGCGGTACTTGTACGAAACGGCCTCGTCCGGATCCTCCGTGAGTTCCACCTCGCGCTCCAGAATAGATAAAAGGTCGTGCCACTCCTTGGTTTCCGTGAACAACACGTCGAGCCTCTGTATTGCCTGGAAATCATCCGGGTCGAACTCGATTATCCTCTGATAGGTTTCGATGGCCTTCCGAATATCGCTTATCTCGCCCTCGTACATGGCACCGAGAATGTACAACACCTCCTTCTTCTCCTCGGGGGTCGAGACAAGATCCACCTTACGGTTGTATATCCCCTGAAGATCCTCCCAGCGCTCCAGCCTCAAGTAGAGGCCCTCGAGCTGCGCGATGGCCAGTAAATCATCCTCGTCGATATCGAGGATTCGCATATACACGCTGATAGCCTGATCCGTGTTTTCGATGATCTCCTCATAGATCTGGCTGGCCTTGAACAGCAACCCCTTCTGCTCCTCGAGATCAGTGACCATCTCCACTTTTTTGAGATAGATGTTCGCCAACTCGGGATAGTTCTCGGCTACCTGGTAAGCGCCCTCGAGCGACGTGGCCGCTTCGATGTGCATCGGATCAATGGCGAGCACCTCCCGATAGTGATTGATCGCCCTGTCCACATCTTGCAGCTGCTCCTCGCAGATGACGGCGATCTTCAGGTGGTAGTCGGCAGCTAGATCCATGTTATCCATGGACTCGACCGTGGACACGTAAATGTTGACCAATTCATCGTACAATACCAACACACGTGCCAGTCGATCGAGTTCTTCTCTTGTTCGCTCCTCGGATGGATCCTGTGCCAGGGCCCGGCCCAGAGTCTTGAAAGCCTTTTCCGGCTCGTCGCCGGTTGTCTCGTAGAGCCCGGCTATCTCGTGCAGGAGATCGACCTTCCGGGCGATGGTCTCCTCCTCGGCGATCATTATCTCGAAAACCCCTATCAGTTTCTCCCACACTCCGAGCGTGCGATAGATCGGCTCGAGAATCTCAGCGACCTCTTTGCGGAACTCCTGTACCTCGATGATTCGCTCAAGGGCATCGATCGCCGGCTGGTTCTGAGGATCCATTTCGATGATCTCGCGGTAAATTTCGACAGCCGCGTGCAACTCATCGAGCCGTGTTTCCCTGAGTCCCGCCAGGCGAAGCTTGAGATCCACGATCCCGTCCGGATCTCCCTCGAGGCCGAGTTGTTGCTGAAGGTTGTCCGCCAGATCGGTCCATTTTTCCAGTTGAACGTAGAGCTTGTCCAGGTCCTGTAGCGCGATTGTGTTGGACGGATCGATGTTGAGGATCTCCTTGAGGCAACCCACCGCATCCTCGGGCCGGTCGAGCATCTCCTCGAAGATCATCGACATATGACGAAAGATTTGTTCTTTTTCACTTGCGTCTGCTGTCGCCTCGGCCTTGTTCCTGAGCACCTCTATCAGCTCGGGCCACTTCTCCGTCCTCGAATAGATCTGCTCGAGGGCTGCGATGGCCTCGGTATTTTGCTGATCCAAATTCAGAGCGGCGTTGTAAGAGGCGATCGCATTGTCGACGTTCTCGAGCTGGGTGTCGTGAATCCTGGCAGCCCTCAGCCACAGGTCTTTCCCGACATCAGGATCTTCCGCCTTTTGGCCGCCCTCTTCGAGAAGGACTACGAGATCGCCCCAGGAATCGAGGATCGCGGTGATCTCCTCCATCTGTTCCAGCGCCTCCTTCTGCTCCGGGTTGATCCTGAATGCGCGACTGTACGCCACAAAGGAGCGCTCCGGTGAGCCTATACGCTGGGAGAAGATCGTTCCCTCCTTCATGAGATGCTCGATCTTTTCGAATTCATCGTCCGAATGTTGGAACAGAATCTCTATTGACTTGATCAGGTTCTCCCAATCCTCTGCCTCCTCGTACAGTGGAGAAAGGATCGACGCGGCTTCCGCCTGCTGCGACTCGTCCTCGAGGAGACCCTCGAGGGCGGCGATCGACATCTCATGATCGATTCTGACGGCCAGAACTTCCCTGTAGCAATTGAGCGCCCGAGCCTTGTCACCGAGATGCACTTCGAGAACCTGTCCCAAGCGGAACTTGAGATCCAGCTCGTCGTCTTCCCCCATGACGCCCTGTTCCAGCTCCCGTTCCATGACCCCAGACAGATCCTCCCAGCGTTCCTCCTTTGTGAAAAGACGATCCAGGGCAGCGAGGACCTTGGGCTCGTCGCCGGCCATCTCTATTATCTTGTTGTAAACATTTATAGCTTTGTCCGAATCGCCTATCTCCTCTTCCCACAGAAGCGCCTGGTTGTAGAGAATCTCCTTCTTCTCTTCGTCATCCTCCGCCATCTCTATGCGCTTTGCATATATTTCGAGGAGCTCCTCGTACCTGCCCATCTGGGCGAAAATCTTCTCGAGGGCCCAGACGGCGCGTGTGTTCTTGGGATCCTCCAAAAGGATGGAGTCGTAATGACTGAGGGCGTCCTCCGACCTTCCGACCTCCTCGTTCAGAACTCGCGCCAGCCTGAGGCGCAACTCGAACTTATCGCTGTCTTCAACGCTGACAAAAGCCCTCCCGTACGCCTCGACGACCTCTTCCCAACGGCCGGCCTTCCCGGCGGATCTCTCCATGTCATCTTGGGTTATGGAATCCGCAGGCATCTGCTCGAAGGCCTTGAGGAAGCCCTCGAACGCACGATCCGCATCCCCGATCTCCTCCTCGGCGATCCTCGCGATCCGCTGACGCATCGCAAGCTTCTCGCCGTCGTCTTCCATGTGCTCGAGGGTGACTTCCAGAACATTGGCCAGCTCGACCGGCTCCTTGCCGCTATCCTCAAAGATTGGGATCAACGCCTGTGCCGCCTCCAGATTCCGTCCGTCGAGATCGAGCACGGCCTCGTAGCACTTCGCCGCCCGATCGATGCGTTCCTTCTTATCTCTCCACAGTTGAGCGATCTTGAACTGAAGCCCTATCTTGTCTTCAATCTTCGCACCCTGCTTGTCCGCCTCTCTCTCCAACACGCGGATGAACTCGTCCCACTTGCCCGTGGAACCGTAAAACTCCTCAAGTTCGTCCCACGCGCACATCGCCAGGTAGCGTTTCTTGAGCTGTTCCTGTGCACGCCTATCGTCCGGGTTGATCTCGATGAGCGATTTCCAGGCCTCCACTGCGCGAGCGTCATCACCTATCTTGTCGCCAAAGATCACTCCGAGCTTCTGGTAGATCGCGGCCTGCTCCGAGGTGTCGACAGCGATCTGCGCCTGCTTCCCAAGAACCCCGGTCAGCTTTTCCCATTCCTTGGCTCGCTCGTACAGGCTCGTCAGATCTCCGAAAGCTTCGTTGTTCTCCGGATCTTCATCGAGCACCGCTTCCCACAGTTCGATGCAGACCGCAGGGCGCTTGAGTCGCTCGGTTGCCATCTTTGCGATGTCCACGAGAGCCTGGGATTTTTCCGGCCCCGGTTCCTGAGCCTCGGCCTCCTTTTTCATGATGCCGATCAACTTCTCCCAGTCGCGGCGCTTCTCGTACATTTCCTTGAGGAATTCGATGGCCTGCCCGTGATTGGGATCGGCGGCAATCACCTGCTCAAAAGCCTTGATGGCCTCTGCCTGGTTGGAGAACTTCTGAATAAACAGTTGGGCGACCTTGAGCCAGATATCAACTTTGTCCTCGTTGGTCTTTGCCTGCTCGCCCTTCACCTTGAGAATTTTCACCAGATCGGGCCAGCGTTCCATCGCCTCGTACTTGTCTATGGCGGCATCCAGGGCCGGCAGATAGCCCGGCATGATCTTCAGAACGGCCTGGTAGGTGTTGACCACCATCACGTCCTGGTTGAGGTGCTCATCATAAATCTTTGCCAGCGTCATCTGAGCGTTGACGGCGTACTCCTGATTTTCCACTCCTCTGCTCTGCCGCTTGAGGAAATCGGCCATGGCCGACCACTTCCCGGTATCGGCGTAGAGCAAAAGGAGCGCATCGATGATGTCCGGATGCCCCGGAGCCTTCGACCACGCATCCTGCCAGGCCTTGATCGCCTTGTCGGCGCCGTCGGCCTCCGCATCCCTCGCGGCCTGCATGGACTCCTCCAGCTCTGGAGAAACGGTGCGATCCAGGGTCATCTCTTCTCCCGTCTCGTCTTCCGGCTCCTCCTCGGGTTCCGGCTCCTCCTCTTCGGCGCCCGCCTCTTCCTCGTCGGCTTCTTCGCCATTCACCGAGCTGTCTTCCATGTCCTCGCCCTGGTCCTTGGGGTCCGATCCGGAATCGTTCTGCATCTCGTTCTCCTCGAAGAATCTCCCCGATGCCTCGTTCTCGGGGTCGATACGCCGCAGTTCCTGGTAGTAACGCACTGCCTGTGATGGGTCCGCCAGCACGGTTCCCCACAGCCGCCCCGCCGCCTCGAGCAGATCTACCCGACCCTCGCCCTCCGACTGCTCCATGCCGGCTTCCACAAGGTCGGCGGCCGCGCTGGTGTCGCCTTCCTCCAAATAGGTATCCATGAGAAATCCAAGAATCCCCGGTTGAGTCGTGTCGGCGCGCCAGGCCTGATCGAGGAACGGTACCGCGCGCTGAACGCTCCCGTGCCTCAGCAACCACCTCTGCCCGATTCTGGACATGACGCCGGGACGTTCTTGTGCGGATCTCGACTGCAGGACCTCGGCGTGGAATGCCGCCAGCCCCGCCTCCCCCTCCTCCTCCATGAGCACCTGCTCCAGAACGAGCACGGCTCCGCGGTGATCCGGATCCGCGTGGACCGCACGGCGCAGCAACTCGGACATCTTATCGGAGCCGTTAGCACGGTGGAGCATGGCCGCCCTGAAGAGCAGCTCGGCGTCGGCGGGCGTGTCGTCGATACTGTCCTCCAGCTCCTGTGCGCGAGACTCCCATGCGTCGCCGGATTCGAGATCCTTTAGGACATTGACAGCCCAATCGTTGTCAGGATCCAGTTCGATAATCTTCGCGCATATCGACTTTAATTCATCCGTTTTCCAAAAAATCAGGTAGAACTCCAATAAATCTCTGTACAAGGCCACTTGGCCCGCAGGATCCTCCTCGATTTCAAGTTCGAGAGCTACAATTCTCTCGAGGGTCGGCAGCCGACCCATCTCCCAATATATCCGCCTGGCCTCGCGCAACGCGTCCGCCGCGTCGTCCTTGGCCTTGAATGCCTGTTGGTAATGAGCGATGGCCTTCGCCTTCTGGAGAAACTTATCTTCCCAGAGCCTCGCGACGACCATGTGCATCTCGCAGCACTCGACCGGATCATCGAGACCCTCGATTTGCTCCTCCAGGTGAAGGATATAGTCCGTCCAGTTCTCGAAACCCTGATGTGATCGTGTCGTCATCTCTTGTAATACCGCCTGTTAGCTGTTGTCCGTACCGGCACCGATCACTTTCGCCGACCGACACCACCAATTGCCTTTCGACCGCTACTGCATTGGCGATCCAACCGCTATCTCCGCCAGACGCGCATTCGCCGCCGAGATATAGTCCATTCGCGTCTTTTGATTGGCGGTTTCGAGGAACTTCTCAAGCCAGATTTTGGCGTTCTCTTTGTTTGTGTAAGAGTACGACCAACCAAGACTGAACATGGCGTCTTCCATATCCGGCTTCATCTCGAGCGCCTGTCTGAACTCCACGACGGCCTTCTCGTACTCCTTTTTTTCGGAAAGGACCGTGCCGAGCCTGTGATGCAGCACCGCCAGCTCATCGCCGCGACCTTCGAGAGCCTTGATGCCCTCACGAAGCACCTGCTCCCCCTGCCCGAGGAAGCCGTAGTCCAGGTACAGGGAACCGAGTTCGCGATAGGCGTCGAAAAACTTTCCGTTGACCTTCAATGAATCGGTGTACTTCTGCAACGCGTCCTGGGGACGGTCCATCTCCTCGAGAACCCTGCCGAGGCGGTAGTGCGCCTTGTACAGCTTTGTATCGAGCTCAATGGTGCGCTTCAACTCCGTTTCTGCCTGCTCGTACTGCCCCATCCATTGATATACCTCGCCGAGTTGATAGTGATATATCGCCAATTCATCGTTGAGCGCGATGGCCTTCTGCAGGTGCCTGGCGGCCTGTTCGAATTCCTTGGTCTCGATGTATACAATCGCCAAATTGTGGTGCGCCTTCTCGTTCTCCGGATCGAGGCTCACGGCTTTGCTGCAATCCCTGATTGCCTGGGGGAAAAGCTGCCTGCGATGGTACTCCACGCACTTGTTCATCATCTCGACTGAGTGTACGTGCTCGCGGCTGCATTTCCCACCAGTGAGCAGTGTCGCGAGCGCGCAAACAACCAATACCAGCTTCTTATTCATGGAGTTGCTCCTGTTCTGTAGAGGCACGTAATAGCAGACGATTTTAGAGAATAGACAGGGGGATGTAAACCCCATCACACGACGTTGCATACTATTTTTTTAAAAACCAATTGAGCCCGTGCCGGCTCAGTTCATCACGCATACAATTGAACCGTGCTCTTTGCAACAGGAGTCGCGGCTTCATGAGCCCAGTTTCACTAGCTTTCCGCTCTTGTCCTGCTTGTATCCGCTGGGAAGGATCGCATCCACCTTTTTTTTGTATCCCTGAGTCCCCCATCCCAGATTCACAAACGCCTCGATGGCCTGGTTGCGCACCCGGATGCTCTCGTCTCCGCACATGGTCTCCAGAAGGGGTTCCCTGGACAGCTCGTCGCCATGCCGCGCCAGAGCGACCACCGTCTGGAACCTGACGGTTTCGTCGACGTCCTGGAGAAAACGAAGCAACGCCTCGACAACTTCTCTTGAGGGAATCTCCGCGAGTGCCATGATGGTCTGGATCTTTCGGTCCGGATTCCTCTCGTATTCCGTGTCGAACTCGCGCAGAACATCCAGCATCTCCACCTTGTAGTCCTCCGGCGAAATGATGTTCCGCAACACCCGCTGCACCCAGTTGACCGACTCGGCGGATCGCAGCGCCCTGGAAATATGCTTGACCGCCGGTTGGCCGATCTCGATGAGCGCTTCGCTTACCCACTCTTTTTCCTTCTCGTCTTCGCTCGAGGGTTCCGCGTTGACCCCGAACCTGGCCAGCATTCCTCGTATGGCCGTCTCGTCCCCTTCCCTGGCGAAATCAATCACTTCGGCAAGGGCGATCTGGCGGTAGTCCTTGGGGGTGAACTTGTTGTTGGCTCGCTTGATACGGTTTTCGACTTTCCGCAGGCGCCTTTTTTCCTTGGAGAAAAAAACTAAGATACCCATGCCAGGAACCTTTCGAGCAATCCGGGGAAGTCCGGAGGAAAGCGTGTGCGGTCGGCGGCGGCAAAGTTCGCCTCGTGGAAACGATCGGTGATACCCTACCCGTTTCCCGAACCGTTCTCTTCCTCTTCCACTTCACCCGTGAGAACGCTGATGAGCTGGTTGATCCTATAACTCAAGCCGCCGACTTCCGCCGACTTGACGTCAAATCTGTACTCGAACTCGCCATTGATGACCTTGAGAAGACCTTCCTCAATCTGCACCACCGGCTTGAGGAAGTGTTTTCCGAGAAGCATACCAGCCACTATCACCACCAGCGTCGCGACCCCCATGAAAACGAGGATCAGCGACAGGCACATACGATGATCCGACGCTTTATCCACCGATCCCATGATCACGTTTGCGATTCGATCCTTCTTCTCCGAATTCATGGACGGCAGGACCATGGCAATGTAATTCGCTCCCTCGATGTCGAGCGCGAAAACCTCCGAGGGATGACCGCGGTCTAGGGCGCCTGCGACCTTGTCGGAAGCTACATTCTTGAGCTGCTGATCGAGGCTCTGGCGTGCCGTGTCGGTCTTGAAAGAAGAGCTGTAAATGCTGTCCGCCACGAGCACGGCCACATCCAATCCGAGCTTCTTCTTCTTGATCTTGGCGACGCCGTTGGAGACCTCGAATCCGATGACCAGGGCTCCGGCCACGTCATCCCCTACCCAGATGGGCGCGGCGGCCATCTCCAGAAGGCCGCTGTTCATCAGGGCGCAATACTTGTCGTCCTTTGCGGCAGACTTGCCCAGGGGGGAGTTGTCGACGGACCACAGTGAGTAGGTGGCTTCCCCGTCCAGGGCTCTCTTTACCACTTTGATGGCGCCGGAGACGTTTCTCCCCGCGGGGCACGCGTTGGGGGTTGTGTTTCGGGCGATGACGACCCCGTTGCGATCGGTGATGAACACCAACTCCGGTTTCTTGTCTCCCCGTGCTACCCACAGCTCCGCGTACATCTCGACCGCCTGGACCCCTGCCCGGAACCACTCCTTCCTGATCTTGACTTCCACCTGTGCTTCGGTCTGGCCCTCTGCGGGTGCGATCTCCACCGGTGCGAACGCCTGAGTGACATCCTTTGTCATGGCCTGCTTGCGAACATCGAAAAGAAGCTCGTAGCCGCGAAGCGCATCGGAACGAGTGAACAGGCTGCCGGTCGTTCGGAGCTGTTTCCCAATGCGCATTTTTGTGTTTTCTTCCATACTGAAACTCATTACAAAATACGAAATCAGGCCGAAAACAAGGACCACCAAAAGATTCGGTAGAATGATTTTTGCTCGCATAGGGTAATCCCCTTCTTCCCGGGTCTCTGCGACCCCCATTCTTTCTGATATCTGGTTGTGATTCCGAGTAAAATTGCCTATCACCAGCTAATGATCAAGTCAAGGTCGAGAGACGGAAGGAGATGTGATGAACGCCGCTTTTTTGTTTGACGAGAGTTTCAAAAACCACGTCTGCCAGTACTACCATCCAGAGCGTCCGGAGCGATTGGACGCAGTGATGGAAGGCCTCGAAATATCAAAAGCCTGGGGGCCGGCGTACCGCGTGGACCTCAGGCCGGCGACTGACGGCGAACTGGAGCGCGTGCACGACCCGGGTTACGTGGAAGCGACAAAGAAAACCCTGGAGAACCGGAGCGGCGGGAACCTGGATCCCGATACTTTTTTTTCCGATGGAACCCGGCATGCCGCTCTTTGCGCCGCCGGAGGGGGAATAGACCTGGTGGCCGCGGTCCACGAAAGGAAGGCCGAATGGGGATGGGCCGTTGTACGCCCTCCGGGCCATCACGCGAGCGTCTCGACACCCGGCGGTTTTTGTATCTTCAACAATATCGCCGTAGCTGCCGCATCCCTGCTCGAAAGGGAAGATGTCAAACGCGTGGCCATCTTCGATTGGGACGTTCATCACGGAAACGGCACCCAGGATCTGTTCTGGGATAATCCCGACCTCCTCTTCATGTCTATGCACCAGTGGCCTCATTTTCCCGGCTCCGGATTGTCGGATCAGATCGGCGGCTCACAAGCCCGAGGCAAGACCGTGAACTTCCCGTTTCCCGCGGGAACGGGGGACGGTGATTTTCTTGCTGTAATCGATGATGTGCTCACGCCCATGCTCGGTTCATTCCGGCCGGACCACATCCTTGTGAGCGCGGGTTTCGACTCCCACGAGAATGACCCCTTGAGCGGCATGGAAGCGACCAGCGAGTGCTTCGGCCGGATGGCGGCAAGGATCAAGGGCCTGGCGGACGAGATCTGCAAAGGACGTCTGACCCTCTTTCTCGAGGGGGGCTACGACCTGGACGCAATCATGTCTTCAACGAGTTTCGTGGTTCAGGGCATCGACGGAACCCTTGAAGATCACGCCGTTTCCCGAGAATCAACCCCTAGCTCCGCAGGGCGCGAAGTGATCAAATCGACTCTGAACGAGGTGGCGCCTCATTGGCCGGATATATTCTAGACACAACTTTATGGATTAGCGCATATTCTACTGTACATATTAGCTTTTCTCCCCATATGACCCCATCCCGGCCTTCCCCTGCGAGGGGAAGGGGAAGATGATGGAGGCCCGCTTTGAAAAGATTTTCGACAAGAACGGCAAATTGGGATAATGACAAATACCCGGCAACTAATGTAAGGTGATTGTCTTCGGATTTGCAGTGAGGAGAAGTTGTCGATGATCAAGTTTCTACTCGAAAAATTCAGGCAAGCTCCGGGGCCCATGAGGCAACCTCGTTTGATCGTCGCCGATCTCGCCGAGGAAGCGCTTGATCTGTTGACCGTGTATCTTAAAAGGGAGCAAGCCGTCGGCGGAACAGAACAGCCCGTGGAAACCGCGTACCCGGCGTCGCCCTCACCCTCGAAAAGCGACCCCGACGCGGCGACGGTGAGGCCCAAGATCGACCCGGACAAGCCCGGATCCGGTCTCGAACTGGACCCCAGGCTGGCGGCAGCCATCGAGGCGACCGGCAATAAGCGAAAGCAGGAGTTCAAGGTGCTGGCGATCCTCTGGGATGCAAAGGAGCGCAACAATGCTCCGATGTCGGCAAAGACCATTTCCCAGCACGGAACCGAGATGGGTCTCTCCATCCGCCACGAGAACGTCCGCAAGGTCATCCGCATGCGGCTCGATAAATATGTGGACGTGCACGCGGAAGGAGTGGGAAGCGGCACGGTATACCGCTACAGGATTTCGTCGGACGGTATCAAGTACTTCACGGCGGGCTATTTCAAATAGAACGGAATGATGCGTTTTCAGGATTCCAGCCAACCGGCGGAGGCACCCTGCGTTCTCGTTGTCGACGACGAGAAAGTAATCAGGGAAATACTGGCGGATTTTCTCTCTCTCGAGGGTTTTCAGGTGTCCACCGCACCGGACGGAATAGCGGCCCTTGAACGGCTGTACGACAAGTCGTTCAACATGGTCATTTCCGACCTCAAGATGCCGAACATGGGCGGCCTGGAGTTGCTCGGTAAAATTCAGGCGGAACACAAGAACGTGCTCACGGTCATCATGACCGGGTTCGGCACGGTGGAGACCGCTATCGAGGCGATGAAGAAAGGCGCATACGACTATATTCTCAAGCCATTCAAGGTAGAGGAAGTTGTGCACGTCATTCACAGGGGGATCGAAAAGCAACGACTGGTTTCCGAGAACATCCACCTCAAGGAGATCATCTCTCTGCACGAGCTCTCGGAGGAACTGCAGTCCACTCTGTCTCTTAACGAGGTTCTCGACTCCACCCTCGCTGCGTCCGTATCCAATATCGGCTGCGATTTCGCTCGAATCCACTTGGAGAAGAGTCCTACCGAGGAATTCGAGGAGGTTGCACAACTCGTGCATGCCGACGCCCCTCCGGAGATTGAGGAAGGTCATCTGAATGTAGAGAAGATTATCAAACAGTTCGATGACAAGCGCGCTATCCTGGCCCACGATACCCTCGCCGCCCCCTTCTTTACCAAGGCTCCAAAGAACCTCTCCGCATTCATGAGCGTTCCCCTTGTAACTCGCCAGCGCACCATCGGCCTTCTGTCCGTTCACTCCTGTACCGGGGACTCGAGGTTTACGGAGGGCCAGCGCAAGGTCCTGAGCATGCTCGGCTCCCGAACCGCGGCGGCCATCGACAACGCGATGCTCTTCGAGAATCTCCAGCAGACCTTCAGACAGACCATTCTTGGTCTCGCGCGGGCCCTCGAGGCAATGGATCCGTACACCGCCGGTCACTCCGACCGGGTCACTGTCTACGCAAGGATTACGGCCGAAGAGCTCGGGGAGCGCGAAGACCAGATCGAGCTGATAACCCAAGCCGGGATGCTTCACGACATAGGCAAGTTGGGTTGCCACGCAAATCTGAACAAGCCCGGCAAGCTCACGGACGAGGAGTACGAGATCGTCAAGATGCATCCGACCTTCGGCAAGGAGATCCTTGAACCCATCGCCTTCTTGCAACCCATCATCCCCGGGGTGCACCTGCATCACGAGAGATGGGACGGAGACGGATATCCGCTCCGGCTCAAGGGCGAGGAGATCCCCATGATCGCCCGCATTCTCTCGGTGGCGGATTCCTACGACGCTATAACCTCCAGCCGGGCCTATCGAAAGGCAATGAAACACACGCAAGCGGTGATCGAGCTGAATCGCTGCGCGGGCACGCAGTTTGATCCCTCCGTCGTCGCAGCTTTCCTCCGGGGAATTGAAAAGCATCGGGATGACCTCATCCGACGCGACATCGAAGTCCCCGAATAATCAGTCCATGTCAACTCACGGAGTAGACGAGAAGACCGACAGTGGCATCCAGGTGCGATTCTCGGTCAGGAATCGCGTCATAGCGGGCTTTGCAACGGTGGTGATGGCCTTCACCTGCCTCATCACGTACAGCATCGTTCTGCACCGGCAGACCACCGCCGAGTTGTCTCTGATAAACTCCACCTATCTCCCACTGACGCTCGGTACGTCCGACATTCGCGCCACCCAGCTTGTCTTCAACACCCTGATGGACAGGCTCGCGGACGATCCCAACCAGTCCGTAACGCGAGACTGGATCGACGCGGCGAGACGCTATCGCCCGGTGACCTTGAAGCGGCTCGAGAAACTTATCCGGAGGGCCCTCAGGTCGAACATCCCCGAAGACGAAGCGGCCTTCCTCTCGGAAATGAAGCGGCGGCTTCGCCAGGTCGGGAAACGCTATCGCGACAACGAGGCCAAGTTTTCCATGCTTTACTCCGAAATGGACGCGGGGCACGTCGAGGAAGCGACAGGCCAGATCGAGAGTCTCAAACGATCCGAGCGACTGCTCGACAAGGTGCTCGCCGGTATCGAATCGGAGCTCAATCGTCACATCACGGAGGTCGCTACGATCGCGGAGCAGGACAGCGTGCGTGCCACCCTGGCCCTGGTGGTGCTGACAGTCGTCGCACTCCTTGTCGGAGGCGCCGTCGTGCTCTCGATTCATCGGCTGCTCGCGCCCCTCAAGCGCCTCCAGGCCGCCGTTGCCAATGTCGCGCGGGGCAAACTGGAGACCCGCATCGAGGTTGGAAGACAGGACGAGATAGGAGTGCTGGCATCCGGTTTCAACCGCATGACCGACGCCCTGGCCGAGCGCGATCAGATGCTGATCAGATCCGAGCAGCTGGCCACCGCCGGAAAGATGGCCGCCCAGGTCACCCATGAGATCCGCAACCCGCTCTCGTCCCTCGGGCTGAACGCCGAGCTGCTCGACGAGGAGCTCGGGGCCGGGGCAACGGAGGCCAGAACCCTTCTGGGCGCCATGCAGGACGAGATCGAACGGCTCACGGGAATCACCGAGTCCTATCTTAGCTTCGCGCGACTTCCCGAGCCCGAGCCCGAGTTCGGAGACCTCAACGCGGTGGTGGAGGCATCCCTGGATTTCATGGCCGGGGAGTTCAGCGAATTGGGCATCACCGCCGAATCCAGGATCAATCGGGATCTCCCCCCAGTCCTGTTCGACAAGGGACAGATCCGTCAGGCGCTCATCAATCTTCTGCGCAACGCGTGCGAGGCCATGCCCGAGGGCGGAAAGGTGCGTGTCACTACCGGCGCCGATGAAAAGAACGTGGAGATGCGGATCTCCGATACCGGCGTCGGGATTCCCCCGCAGGCGGTGAAACAGATCTTCGAGAGCTTCTACACCACCAAAAGCGGCGGCACGGGGCTGGGCCTTGCGATGGTGCGCCAGATCTGCCTTGCCCACAGCGGCGAGGTGCGCCACGAAGAAACCGACGATCCCGGAAGCGTGTTCGTGGTGTCTCTTCCAAGCAGCCCGATGGAAAAGAGAGAGAAGGACGATGACAAGCAAACGCACAAGTAGCGACAATGGTCGAGCGGTCAAGATAACCACAAATTTCCTCAAGCATCCGGAGGGCTCCGTCCTCATTGAGACCGGCGACACCATGGTTGTCTGCACGGCCTCGGTCGAGGATCGCGTCAAGGACTGGATGCGAGGCAAGGGACGGGGATGGATCACCGCCGAGTACGCCATGCTCCCGCGGGCCAACGCCAATCGCTCGCTACGCGAGGGGCAGTTCGGCCGATGGCCGTCGAGTCGATCCCAGGAAATACAGCGATTGATAGGCAGGTGCCTCAGGGCGTCCATCTGGCCTGCGCGTCTGGGAGAGAAGAGCATAACCGTCGACTGCGACGTCCTCCAGGCGGACGGCGGCACCCGCACCGCGTCGGTCACCGGCGGCTTTGTCGCGCTCGCGCTGGCCCTGGACCGGCTCCTCAAGGCCGGCAAGATCAAGCGTCGACCGTTCAAGTCCATGATGGCCGCCATAAGCGTCGGACTTGTCAAAGGTGAGGTGCTGCTGGATCTCGACTACTCCGAAGACTCCACCGCCGACGTGGATCTCAACATCGCGGGGGACGGCCGCGGGGGCATCGTGGAGGTGCAGGGGACTGCGGAGGGGGAGCTGTTCAAGGCTTCCAGGCTGGTGGAGATGACGAACCTGGGGCTCGAGGGAATCGCCGCCCTCGTGCAGATTCAGAAGGATACCCTCGAAGCGGCGGGCGTGGACATGGACGCCATGGTGGAGGCCCCCGAGGATCTCCCTTGAATCGCCTGGTCATCGCCACCCGCAACCGGGGAAAGGTCGCGGAGATCGCCGGCCTGATCGAGAAGCTCGGCTATATTGTCACCTCCCTCGTCGACGCCCCGCAGATTCCCGACATCGTCGAGGACGCCGACACTTTTGAAGGAAACGCCATAAAGAAAGCAGTCGAGACTTCGCGAATTTGCGGCTGCCCTGCCCTGGCCGACGATTCGGGACTGGAAGTCGACGCCCTGGGCAAACGACCCGGAATCCACTCCGCGAGGTACGGGGGTGACGACCTGAGCGACGAGCAAAGATATCTTCTATTGCTTCGTGAGATGCGGGACATCCCCGAGGGCAAGCGCACCGCCCGGTTCCGTTGCGCCATGGCTTACGTCAAGCCACAAAGCGATCCGCGAATATTTCACGGAACCTTCGAGGGAAAAATTGGATATACCCCCGTGGGGGTTAACGGATTTGGATACGATCCCGTCTTCATCCCAACCGGATACGACATCACCCTCGCAGAGATCCCGCCGGATGAAAAAAAGAGGATCAGCCACCGGGCGAAGGCGCTTGCGGCGTTTGTCGATTGGTTGAGCGGATAGGAGATGGTACAGTAATCTGGTCGAGTTCGACTATCTCCATCCGGCGAAAGGAAGCAACATGTCGTTCGGTGGCAAGGGGTGGGCACGCAACGTGATCCGCGCTCTGTTCGTTGGTTTAGTGGACTCTCGGACTTTACGCGATTTCACAGGATATCTCGAGCGAGATCCAACCATCCGTGAAGGGATCCGGCGTCACCGGGAATATTTTCCAACGGGGTCGCCTCGACAATGGATACCATTGCTCCGGTGTCTTTTTTTGCGACTCCCTTTTCGCGAAGCCTCTTCTTTGCGCCGCCCGGGCTCAGGTCTTCCGTCTTTGTCGAACCCGCGATAGCCAGTATCCAGCCTTCGAGTACGGGAATCGCAACTCCGCCTATTATCGCAAGCCTGTCTCCCATTATCCCGACGGCCTCTTCAATACCTCTGGATATCGCTTCAGCTCTTTCATGTTCGTTATCCCGATCGCGAATGAAAGCGAGCGTGTCACAATCGGCGTCGTGCGCGTCCTGAGCGAGCTTCGCAACGGTCTCCGCGTCCCGGGGGCTGCTTCCGTGAGCACGGTATTTGCGAACATTCTTCCAGTTGCAAGCACCGCCGACCTCCCAACCTACGGATCGAACGCGGCGAAGTAATGCCTGTATCACTCCCGGCTCTTCATCGTTTTGATAGATTGGATGCCCGGACCGGCTACCCAGTTCGTTTCGACCCTCGCCCGAAAGAAAAACCCGGCGGATGTCGCCGCTCATGGCCGGGGACCTCCCTCTCGCAGGGGTTTCTCGGTTTCGCCGTCCGCGTAGCTCAACCACAGCTCACCCAAGAGATAGGTTTTCGAACGAAGCTCGAAGTCCTCTGTGTCCTTGAGACGGATCACCTTGGTGCCCTCCTCCCTCGTGCGCCACACGACGGACACCTCTTCTTCTTCAAGTTCGTTAATGACCAATGGGCTGTGCGTGGCGACGACGACCTGGGTGGTCTTGGAGATCTCTCTCAATATCACCATGATTTCTTTGATTCGCGCCGGGTGGAGCCCGTTCTCTGGCTCCTCGACCAAAAGCATCGACGTGGGCGACAGGTACGGCAGGGCCGCGAAGGCGATGAAATACAGGAGCCCCTCGCTCAGGTGCTCCGCTCCTACTTCGGTGCCGTCCCTGAGACGCACTCCGAGCACCTTCCTATTGTTCTCCTTCATGGTCTTCGTCTGGAGATCCCGGATGTCGTCGAACATACCGCAGACTCGTTCCTCCAACTCGCTGAAGTCCTTGTTGCTTCGCTCCCTAACGGCGTCGACCATCGCGGCCAATCCGAAACCACGATCGTCGAGGAAGCCCATCCCCTCGCCCGTCGGGATGAGGTCGCTCTCCCTGCGCATGGAATCGGGATCGAACCGGACAATCTTGGCGCCGGGCGCCAGTCCTTCAACAACGCGGTGGTACATCAGGTGATTGGGGTCAAGGAACGGATTCACTCCTATACCACCCACCTTCATCATACCTTCCGTTCCATTCGATCGTGTTTTGGGAGGAAACGTCTTCGGGATTTTCTCATCACCAAAAAAGTACCACATGGACCCAGCACTTATTGCTTCCACACCGAAGTATCCGCTGTCGAGTTGCGTGGCGAGAGTCGTCGGCTTGTTGGAATCTGCCTTTGCCAGGCGCGCCGCGATGTCGCGACCGTATTTTTCGATCGACTGCCTATTGCCCCAGCCCAGGGTGGCCACCGTCAACAGAGCCTGCAGGATTGTGCTCTTCCCGCTATCGTTGGGCCCTACAAATGCGTGGAGCGGCGTCAAGTCGATATCGACATTCTTCAGGCAACCGTAGTTTCTCGCTATCAATCGCTCGACAATGCGGTGTTCGGTCATGATTTCACCTCGTTGAATGAGTATATACGATAACCCGCTGAAAAAAAGGAAACCGCAACGATCTTGCCCTTCGCCGTCTCGACCCGAGATCCAGGGGTAACGGGATTTTTTCTTGTTCCCAATTAGGGCTTTTCATGGCGTGATACGTTTCTTGAAAGATCATCGATATATCGGGGGACCCGGTGAAAAGAAAGAGAGCACACCTCATGTCAATCAAACGAGCACTTCTCGCGTTTGCGATCATCGCAGGCCTGGTCACCTGTCTCGCGCCTTCGCGTGCGCGGGCCGAGGCGTTTCCTATCAAGGATCTGCCCCCAGATCTGGCCTCGTGGGTGCCCTGGGTCCTGGACGACGCGCCGGATCACTTCTGCCCGGCGGTGGACGGCGAGGCTGTCTGCCTGTGGCCCGGAGAGCTGATGCTAGCTCTCGACGGTTCGGGCGGACGGTTCAGCATGTCCGTGACTGCGGACAGGGATCTGTCCTTCCCTCTGCCCGGAGACCCGGCCCACTGGCCCCAGGAGGTGACCCTCGACGGCAGACCCGCGGTCGTGCTGGACCTTGACGGATCTCCGCAGATTCGAGTGCGGCGCGGAACCTGGAAGGTGGAGGGCCGGCTCGTCTGGAACGAGATGCCCGAGGGGATTCATATCCCCATCACGATCGGGCTCGTGTCTCTCGAAGTGGAATCCGAGCCGATCCCGTTCCCCCGCCGGGACGAGGACGGGCTCCTGTGGCTCCAGAGCGCGTTGAACGAGGAAGCGGAAGGCGACCGCCTGGACCTCGAGGTGTATCGCAAGCTCCACGACGACGTCCCGCTCACGGTCGTCACCAGGATCGTCCTCCGCGCCTCGGGCAAATCCCGGGAGGTGGATCTCGGCCCGGTGCTGCTGGCGGACACCACGATCATGAGCGTCAGCTCGGAAATTCCCGCCCGAATCGACAAGGAGGGCCACCTCAGGGTCCAGGTTCGCGCCGGCACACACGACATCGCGCTGACCGCCCGGTCCAACGGTTCCCCAAAAGAGTTCACCTGCACTCCCCGCGAGGAACCCTGGCCTGCGGAGGAGATATGGGTATGGGAGGGAGACGAGGTCCTGAGGCAGGTAACCACCCTGGGCCCTCCGGGAATCGATCCTTCGAGAACAAACCTGCCGAAGGAGTGGTCCTCTCTCCCCGCGTTTCTGATGCAACCCGACGGGAAGCTCCTTCTGACCACGACCCGCAGGGGAGAGCCGGATCCGCCCCCGGACCAGATCAGCCTCTCACGGGAGATCTGGATGGATCTGGACGGTTCCGGATTCACCGTGCGCGACAACCTCAGCGGCGAGCTCAACAGGACCTGGCGCCTGGATCTGGAGCCCCCCGGCGAGCTGGGCCACGTCTCCGTCGACGGACAGGACCAGCTGATAACCGTGAACCCGGGCACCAATAAGCCCGGTGTCGAGCTTCGAAGCGGGAGCCTGAACATGACCGCGGAATGGACGATCGGCGGATCCACGCAGAAGCTCCCGGCGGTGGGCTGGACGCAGAGCGTTCAGAATCTCGACGCCACCCTCAACCTGCCTCCCGGCTGGACCCTGATTACCGCGCGGGGAGTGGACGACCTGCCCGGAACCTGGTGGGACGAGTGGGACCTGTTCAGTTTCTTCTTCGTCCTTCTGGTTGCCCTCGGCGTCGGGAAGCTCACTCGCTGGGTCTACGGGATCGCCGCCCTCTTCACCCTGGTGTTGATCCACCTGGAAACCGAACTCGGTTTCGTCGTCTTCATCAGCCTCTCCCTCCTGCTCTTCCTCGGGCTGCTCAAGGTTCTTCCCAGGGGCAAGCTCCACCTGGCCGTGAGGATTTGCTGGTGGGTAACCGTCGGAATCCTGGTGCTGGCTCTGGTACCGTTCAGCGTGACCCAGGCTCGCAAGGGTCTGTACCCCCAGATAGATGAAGAGGGCGGCTACAACGATTTCGATCTGGCCACAATACCTGCCCTGCCGCCGGCTTTCGGGGGAATGGCCGACGAGTCTATCGCGTTCGAGATGGATGGCAAGCTCGAGGAATTGAGGGATCAGCTCGACGATATGGAGGGGGACAAGGGTGTCGGAGATACCATCACCGGCGAGTTCGAAAAGGCCGAGTTCGAACGGAGCAAGGAGTCGAAAAAGAGGAAAGCTCCGTCCAAACCGGAGGAACAGAGGTATGTGCAGGCGAAAGTCGACAAACTTGACGGGCTCCTCGACATCGCCTCCTATCCATCGGGAGCGAGCGTCGATGTCGGCGGGGGCAAGGCCGGGCAATTCTGGCGCAAATCTCTCCAGCAGGATCCCAAGGCCGTGGTTCAGACCGGCCCCGGCGTGCCCGTCTGGTCCTGGCGCAGCTGGCAGTTGAGCTGGTCCGGCCCGGTCGACAAGGGACACGAGGTCGATCTCTTCCTGCTGTCGCCCCGGGCGAACATGATCCTGTCCTTCCTGCGGATCATGCTGCTTGTCTTCCTGTCCCTGGTGATAGTGAGGGAGGCAGTGCGCACCGTCGCCGGCAAGACCGACGACAAACCCCAAAAGCCACCCGCGAAAACGACGGCCGGGAAGGTGGTTGCCACGGCCACCGGAGCGATTCTCATGCTCGCGAGCCTCCTGGCGCCGGCAAGCGCGTCGGGCGCCGAGCAACCTTCGCAGCAAGTTCTCGACGATCTCCTGCAGAAAATCACGCGGGAGGCCGATTGCATCCCCGACTGCGTCTCCACTTCGCTTCTGGAAGTAGAGCTGCAAGACGAGGTATTGACCCTGAACGCAGACGTTCATGTAGGCGCGCCCTCCAGCTGGCGCATTCCCGGTCCCGCCGGAAACTGGGTCCCGGGGGACGTCATCGTCGATGGACGAAGAAGCACGGCCATGGCTCTGCTCGATGACGGGTTCCTCCACCTCCGCCTCGATCGGGGTCGTCATCATGTGCGCGTGTCCGGACCCGCCCCGCCGGGCGATGCGGTGACTCTCGAGTTCGGCGAGACGCCCCACCGGGTCGTTGCGCAGGCGCCCGGATGGACCATCGACGGTCTGAGGGAGGACGGACGGGTCGAGACATCGATACAGCTGAGCCGGCTGCAGCAATCCACCGATCAGGACGGCGCGGCCTCCGAAGTGGACGAGCACTCCTACCCGCCCTGGCTGGAGGTCACACGCACCCTGGATCTCGGAATTCCATGGCTGGTGCATACGGTAGTGAGCCGGGTGAGCCCGACAGGATCTCCGGTTATGGCGCGAATCCCGTTGCTCACGGGAGAGTCCGTCACCGAATCCGATCTCCAGGTGGAGGAGAGCGCAGTTGTGCTCTCCATGGGCCGCGACGACACTACCGTGGTGTGGTCATCCACCCTGGATGAACAGGATCGGATCGATCTCGTCGCCCCGAGCGACAGCCCATGGTCCGAAACCTGGGTGCTCTCCTGCAGCCCCACGTGGCAATGCGATTTCGATGGGCTCAACCCCATCAGACACAAATCGAGCGGCGTTCTGGAGCCCACATTCAAACCGTGGCCCGGGGAAAAACTCGGAATCAAGATGGTCAGGCCGGACGGGGTCGATGGACAGTCCATCACGGTGGACTCCGCACGACTCCACGTGTCTCCGGGGATCCGCCTCCTCAAGGCAACCCTGGACCTGGTCATTCGCTCGAGTCAAGGCGGCGTTCAGGCGATCACCCTGCCGAAGAAGGCATCCATTCAGAAGCTGTCCGTCAACGGCGAGGAGCGTCATTTCCGCCAGAAAGGCAAGAAGCTCGAGGTGACCCTCAAACCGGGGTCACAGTCCATCCATCTGGAATGGCAGCAACCGGGAGGTATCTCCTCGCTTCACAAGGTTCCCAAAATAGATCTGGGCGGCCCCGCCGCCAACGCCAAGGTCGTGGTGGAACTCCCCAACGATCGATGGCTTCTGTGGGCCGGCGGTCCTTCATGGGGGCCTGCGATTCTCTTCTGGGGATTCCTGCTCACCATTCTCCTGGGAGGCCTCATCCTCGGCCGCCTGTCGCTGAGCCCTCTGAAAGACTGGCAGTGGATGCTCCTCGCCCTCGGCCTAACGCAGATTCCCGTGCCCGTCGCCCTGATCATCGTCGGCTGGTTCTTCATTCTCGAGTGGAGAAAGCGGAAACTGCCACATCACTTCTTCTGGCACAATACACTTCAGATTGTGATCGGCATTTGGACCCTCGGAGCGCTCATCTGCCTTTTCGCGGCGGTCTACTCGGGGCTCGCCGTGCAGCCGGACATGCAGGTTTCCGGCGCGGGAAGCAGCGACACAGAACTGATCTGGTACATGGACAGGATCGACGGCTCGATGTCGCAGCCCTGGGTACTCAGCCTGCCCGACCTCGTCTGGAAAGTCCTCATGCTCCTCTGGTCCCTGTGGCTGGCGTGGAGCCTGGTCAAGTGGTCGCGATGGGGATGGAAAGCCTTCAGCCACGAGCGTCTCTGGCGTCCCATACCCAGCCCCACACCCAGGACTCCCGCGCCTCCACCTTCAGCGCCGGTTTCTGCGAAGCCTGATGTACAACAGGAGAGCGCCGAGAAAAAGGACCAGTGAGATCTCCAGTGCCTTGACAACAAGCCTCGATATTCCATCGTCTGTTTCCGAGTATTCCTCGACCCACCTGCGCGCACCCGCGTTTGAAGGATCCTCTTGCGCGATCCGTCGGTAGAGCTCCTCATCGAATGCGCCGCCCGCTCGAAGGGTCTCCGCCTCCAGCCAGTCCAACCTCGCCTTCGCCTTGCGCGATCCTTCCGTGTTCGGCCCGGCCACCCGGAAAGCCATCAACGAAGCCTCCCTGGCTTTCTCCAGGCGGCCCTCCTTCTCGTGAGCGGTCGCCAGATCGAGAAAACCGCCCGCCATCTCGTGACGAAGGGTGAACATCGGAGCATCCCTCAGGATCAGCCTGTACCTGGCCTCCATCCTCCCAAGATCACCCTCGGCATGCGCGCGGAGCCCCTCCGAGAAGAGAACCATTGCGGCGGCCCCCCGCTCGGAGTCCCAGTGTTCGTACAGCTTCTCCAACCAGTGCCCGACATCGGTGCCTTCCGGCGGCTCATGGCCGAAGGTATTCTCGAAGCCCCTTCGAGCTGACCACTTGACGTTCTGGCCATAATGCTCGAGGCACTTGCGCGCTGCGTTGCGCACAAAGACCGACTCGTGATTTGCCAGTGAGAGGGTGATGTCCACCGCATCGAGATCGTTGACCGATGCATACGCCTCAAGAAGCTGGGCAAGCCTTCTCGGACTCTCGATCTGCTCGATCTGCTCACCGAACCGGGGATTGCCCATGTCCCGAATCCACTTGACCGAGAACATGTGCAGCTCATTGTCCTTGCTGCCGCGACCGTATACCAGCGCGGGCATCACCTTCATTCCGTTCGACGCCAGCATCCTGCCGATCTCCTGCCTGAAGATCCCGGCGTGCCTGCCCGAGAACTCGAGGATCACCTTGTATCCCGCCATGGTGTCGAGACCGTTGAGAGAAACCAGCATTCCCATGATCCGGACCGCCGCCCGCGTCCCTTCGCCGTGGTTCTGATCTTGCGGATCCATCGCCAGCAAAGCTCCGAGCAGACCTCCTTGCGACGCCGCACCCTCGTTCTTCATATTGCGGCGCGCGATCTTCGCCACCTCGCGTATCTGAGTGTTCCGCGCGCCATGATTACTCCACAGGACCTGGCGCAACGCCTGCTCCGAACCGGCGGCGTTCTTCTTGAGTTCGAGTGCAGCTACCACCCGATCGGATCTGTTGGAGGAAGTCATCCTGCGCAAAATGGCGTCCACTTCCACCGCGCGAAGCCCGAGAAGCTTTGACATGAGGAGATCAGGAGTACCTCCGTAGTCCTCGTAACGTTCTGGGTTCTCGCACGGGCCGGAGCGCTCGGCCCGCTGGGCCTGAACGGTCGCGGGCACCAGCGTGGCCGCAAGGAAAATCAGCCTCATGCAACTTCGAACCTTCATGCCGAAATTTCATATCACGTTCGCGTGTTGATACCTATATACTGTCTTGATGTTGGAATCTCTGGGGCGCATGTTGGACGATGCATGGGCCGATCTCGATGTCGGCAATTACATGGGCGCTCGGTCGAAGGCCCGGCGGGCGGCAGCCGATCCCTCCCTTCGTCCGGAGGCGCTCCACCTCCTGGGAAGGATTTCCCTCCAGCGCAACACGCCCGCACAAGCGCTCGATCTCTTCGAGAAATCCCTCTCTCTGGGTTACGACTCGCCGGATCTCCATTACGACATCGGGCTCGCCCATGAGCACCTCGGCAACACCGCAAAGAGGACCGTCGCCTTCCTGGAGGTTCTCGACCGTGACAGTGTCTACGACATCGATCTCCCGTCTCACCTGAGCGAGGATCTGCTCGTCGGAGTCGCGGAAGAACTGCTTGCCAAGTTACCCTCAAAAATCACCGAAAGACTCGGGAACGTGCCCATTCTGGTGGACGACCGGCCTTCCAGGGATCTGGTGGCCGAAGGCTTCGATCCGAGGTCCCTGGGTCTTTTCGAAGGGGTCTCCTTCCCCGACGAAGTCTCGGCCGGCCCCGCTCTCAACAGGATACTTCTGTTTCGAGCCAACATCGACGCGTTCACTTTCAACGAAAACGACGCCGTGGAACAGGTACGGACAACTCTGTTACACGAGATCGCCCACTTCTTTGGAATGAACGAAGACGAAGTCGCCGCGATCGGACTCGGATAGGGTCTAAAAAGCAATCATGGAGAAATCAAGTGTGACTTCCACATCGGTCATCAATTCCCCGGGGTCCAGGTCCATCTCCACGCAGGTTGTGGCGACAGCATCATCCAAATCGGGCTCGACCAATTCGGGATCCGCATTTCCGTTGCTGTCGAGGAACGCCCAGAGAAAAGACTGCCCGGCGGGAACCCCGCTTACCGCGAAGACCCGAACGGCGCCCGCGAAGGACAGATCGAGGGATTCCTCCACGTGGGATAAGTAGACGGTCGGTGAAGTTGTACCGCTGGGGCATTGGTCCATGAACGTGAAATGGACATCTCCGACAGCGTACGAAGAGGCGTTCAGCCCGTCGGCGATGGTCACCGTTCCGGACACGTCCGCGGTTTCTCCCCCTCCGTCGGGAGTCCCTCCATCATCATCGGTCCCGGCATCAGTATCGATATCGGCGGGCTCACCGTCGGTGTCGTAGAAACATGCTGTTGCCAAAAAGAAAATCGCGCCGAGCACTGCTGTTTTCCTCAAGAACATCTCAATTACTCCCACTTAATGCCGGCTTCCATCATCTTCCCCTTCCCCTCGCAGGGGAAGGCCGGGATGGGGTTAAAGAGTCACCCCGGCGAAACGTAACGCGAAGCGGTTGTCGTAGCAAGCCATGGAAAGATTTCGTGCTACACTCCGATTCAAATCAAACAAATGATACATCATCGACGAATACCATTCTTGCAATCATCTACCGACTGTGTAAAATGTTAATAGTACTATAATGATTTCAAGAGTTGACATACCGGCATCGATTCTACTCGTAGATGACGAGTTGATGGTTCGAAATCTCCTTGGTCGCGCGCTCAAATCGGAGGGCCACGACGTGGTGACGGTTGGCACCAAAAAGGAAGCGTTCCAGCACCTTTCAATAATACATTTCGACCTTCTGATTGTGGACAAGAACCTCCCGGACGGCTCCGGCCTGGAGATCATTTCCGGCGCACGGGACCTGAACATCGACGCGGAGTCCATTCTCGTCACCGGTTACTCCGACACCGATTCCGCAATTCAGGCCACCAACCTGGGTGTATTCCGCTACGTGGTGAAACCCTTCGACCTGGACACCCTCCGTGTGGATATACATCGAGCCCTCGAGGCCGGCAGGCTTCGCACCACCCTCAGGGACACCAACCTGGAGCTGAAGCGAGCCAACTCCGATCTGCGCGAGGCCATCGTCGGAATGGAGGAGTCCGAGCGTCGTCGCATGCAGGCGGAGCGCCTGGCCACCGTCGGATCCCTCGCTGCCGGGGTCGCCCACGAGATCAACAATCCCCTTGGCCTGCTCAGCATGATCATACCTTACACGGTGAGCGAGCTTGGTTCTCTACTCGAATCAGGGGCGGTTGAGCAAGAACCTGAACAGACCGAGGTATCTCTTACCAGGATGCACAAATCCCTTCGTTCCGCCCAGGAAGCGGTGGAGTTTCTGATGGGGCTCTCCTCGGACCTCCACTCCTTGGGGAAACCGGAGCAGAAGTACCCCACTCCGATCAAACTACTGGACGCCGTCGGCTCGGCCTTTCGGCTGGTCCGCCACCGGCTCAAGAACAAGGCCACCCTGGTCATCGATATCCCCGAGAACCTCACGGTGCTTGGACATTCCAAGAGACTGGTCCAGGTGTTCATCAACCTGCTGACAAACGCGGAAAAGGCGATCTTCGAAGAGGACGCCCCGGGGCTGAACATGATCGCCATTCGAGGCCGGCTCGAGGAAAGCGAGATCGTAATCGACATTTCGGACACCGGGGTCGGGATACCCAAGGAAAACATCGACAAGATATTCAACAGATTCTTCACCTCAACCAACCCGGGCGACCAGATAGGCTCGGGCATCGGGCTGTCTATAGTGCGGGAGATCATCAAAGAACACGACGGCAGCATGGCGGTGTCGAGCGAAGAAGGAAACGGAACCACATTCACGTTGAGGCTTCCGGTCATAGCAGATCGCCCCGATATCATGGGCATCCCGGCTGTTGCCAGAACCGGCGCGACGGAGATGACCCGCACCCGTCGAAAGATCCTCTTTGTGGACTCCGAAACCGGCAACCTCGAAGCCTACGAGGAATCCTTCGGCCAGCTGCACGACGTCCATCTCTCCAGAACGCCGCAGGAGGCCAGGACTCTTGTGGATGAGATCAACGAGAATCTTGACGTTATCGTGTGCGAGCTGGTCCCGGACGAACACCCGTTGGCCGACTTCCATAAAAACATTGTTCGGGAATACTCCGAACTCAATGACCGGTTCATCTTCCTCGGTGATCCGAGCCCCTTGACCGATGAGGCTCTGGAACAAGGACGCAACGTACTGCTCAAGCCCATCAGGCCGGCCGGCCTGCTCGCCGCAGTTTACAGGATACCGCCCCGCCGACCTTCGTCGAGCTGAAACCTCAAAGAAAGAAAAATCGATAGCCCAGATTGAAATACATGGGCGACAGGTTCCCTTCGAGGGTCTCCATCGATCCCAACAGCGCGAGGTACTCGATCTCCATGAGCACCACACCCGGACCGAGGCCAAGTTCCAGGGCTACTGAACCACCGATCCCGAAGAAATAGCCGCGCTCATGGGAAGTGGTATCCAAACCCGCCATGTCAAGAGTGTTGTCCACCATCACCGCCGCCCCGTGGATCGCAGCCAGCAAACCCCAGCGCGTCCCCATGGCAAATCGGTAGAACAACATGCCGCCCAACGGAACGATCCATGTTTTGGATTCCATGTCTGCGGACGGCGAAGCACCGGCGCCCACCGATGAGATCTCGCTGCTTCTTGAAAAACCGACCTGAAGACCAACACCCATGCGATGGTTTCCAACCGGCAGCTTGACGCCGAAGTCCGCCACGAGATCGAATGAGCGCATGGATCCGAAGTTCCAGGCAAGACCTCCCTTTAGCGCCATGCTCAACCAGGGAATCTCCGGCGGTGGGCCATTTCCGTCATCCGGCGGCACGTCGGGGGTCATCTCGACCGGCGCTTTGACCGTCTTTGACAGGAGTACAAGATTTATCACCGCCGGCGGCAGATCGCTTCCCACCACCGAAACCCTGACCTCCACGTTGCCCACGCCGTCTTCAGGGGGATTGTAGATCGCCCTGAAGGCGCCACCACCCATCGATTCCACACCTGTGACCTCCCCGACATCGCAATGAATCTCGATGGCGGCGTCCTCATCCATGCCGCCGTCTTCCCCCACGACCACCGCGAAAAGGGTTACATCCCGAGGGTCGTCCATACCGATCTTTTTCGTTTCCACGAACACGGCGGTCCTTGGAACTTGCGGCAGGCGGAGATCCACATCCCCGCCCTCACCGTCCACGCCTTTTGTGATTCCCGGCGGAACCTCCACCTGAATCCTCGCCACGCCCTTCCTTCCCGCCTTCACCGGGCCGAACTCCTTGCCTCCGATCCGAATGGTCGCCTCCGCACTAGGCCTTGTTCTGATGACCGCCTCCCCGTGTCCGATCAACTGAACCGCGGTATAACCCCACACCGGACCGTCGTCAGTCTCGATCATCGCGGCGATCACATCCACCCTGGGTATGAATTGCTCGGGAGGATTGTAGACCGCTACCGCCTTGTCGCCGGACACAATCTTCACCCCACGCACCCTTCCGTGCTGGGCGAAGAGTTTGATCTTTCCCTTGCCTCCGGGGAGATTGACCAACACATCCGCCTCCGACTGCTGTCCAAGGAAAAGAGTTGAGGGAGTCACCTTGACGTCCAGCTCGCCGCCCCTTGCAGCGTCCGGCAGGCTCGCGTCAACACCGTCCACCTCTTCAGAAACAGCACTCTGGGAAGCTGCATAAAGGACGAAAAAAACGATGCCCATGGACAGGGGCCGCATCAGGTATCGCCCGTATTCTTGGGTGCGCCCCAGTTGATGTCTATGCCCTCGATGTTCGCGCGTGGATCGTGCGTGACGCACGGAAAGACCCTGCGCTTTTTCCTCCCGGTGACATCCTCGGTGACGACCACGATGCGGTTTTTACCAGGCCGAAGGGGCACCCTCACAACGAAGCGACCGTCCAACTGAACATCCCCTCCAACATCGTTGACCCTCACGTTGGAGCCCGGTGTGGTTCGACCTCTGACGGTATAGAACGGCTCCTTCTGAGTTATGCACCCCGGATCCGCAACACGGAGCAGCACGTCCACCGGAATAGCCAGCGGGCTCGACGGAGTTCCTCCCGCGACCACCGACTGCATTCCTGCCGCGACCTCCACCTTCCGTCCCGACGCGGACAGGTCTACCGAACCTGTCTCGGTTGCAACCGCCACCGTCCCGCCGGTGTTCATGATTGAGAACTTTCCGGCCCTTACCTCGGCCACCGCGTTCCCGTTCTCGTTTTCTATACGGAGTACCCGCTCGCCGCCCTCGTCGTAGTCCACAAACGCGCGACCACGAACGAGACCCAGTCGCTGCACCGAACTGGACAGCTCGCGCACCTTGATCTCCGCCTCCTGTGCCAGCTCGACCACCGAGCTCTCGCCCACCTTGAGGGAGACGCTTGACTCCTTGTCGGTTCGCACCGCGTCGTCAACGCCCAGTGCCTGGCCGGCAACCACGTCCACCCATTGCCCCTCTGTCTCACGGCTGACCTGCCCCTTTACCTCGACCACCTCCACGGTTCCCGAGATCTCCCCGCCCGCTCCCGCGTCCTTTTTCTCATCATCGTGACCGACGACCACCTCGGGCTCGGAGGTACCCACCGGGGGCTCCTCCGGCCTGGAGTCAACCTCATCACCGTCCATCAGCACGCGAGACACGACGAAGCCGACCCCCATGAGCACGGCGACTATCACCAGGTAGATGAGAACTCGCCCCTTCATGAGTGCTGTTTTTTTTCTTTTCGCATCTGCGTGACCGAATGCCGAAAATCGAATGCCACGCTCGCTTCGTCGTAGGGCGCCGCGATCACACCGCGGGCACCCAGATGGATGGCCTCGATGGTCTTGTCGAGACCACCGCGATCCATTGTCGCTATCGCCCCCAACACGCCCGGCGCATTGGTAAACCGAGCCCCCTGACTCTTCAGATCCTGAGGGCGGGCAATGAGTACTTCGTATGGGTAGCTCCCGATACTACCGAGAGCCTCCTCCATGTTTGTGTAGGCGGCGACCTCGCAACCCAACCCGAGCAACGCATCGCCGATGAGATCGCGAATGCCGTCATTTTCCTCGATTAACAGGACATTGACCGCAACGTCGTCTCTCCCGGCATGAACTCGATCCGGCTGCGGAGGCGCCATGGCTATGGGCATCTCCTTTTTCTTGACCTCTTTCGCCATGATTTTCTCGACGCTTTTTCGAAAGTCGTTCAGGTCAAGAGGCTTGAGCACGTAGTCGGCGACACCGAGGGTAAGCGCCTCGAGCGCGGACTCCTCCGACGCATACCCGGTGATCACGAGGATCGGCAGTATGGGGTAGAGATTTCTCGCTACTTGTGCGACCTCGATACCGGAGATCCCCGGGAGGTTCTTGTCCGTCACCAGCAAGTCGAACGCGCCTGCCTCCAGCTCCACGAGCGCGTCTTCGCCTGTGGTACAAAGAACACACTTGAACTCCATCTGTTCGAGGACCTTGCCGAGGATCTGCAGCACTGCGGCCTCGTCGTCCACCACCAGCGCCCGTTTTTTTTCACCATGCCTGGCGCCCACCTTCTTGAATGGAGGAGGAGCAGTGGTCCGGGCCGTAGAGGCGGGGAATGTCACTTTGAATCCCGTTGTCAGATTGTCGATCTCGAGAGCTTCGAGCTGCGCTCGATCAAGGTATTGCACCACCGCTCCGTGATCTTCGGCCACCCTCTTCACGATGTAGAGCCCGAGCCCGGTTCCGTTGGAGGCTGACTTGGTCGTGAAGAACGGCTCATACATCTTCCGGACGACCTCCGAGTCGATTCCCTTCCCGTTATCCGCGACGATCAACTCCACATCCCGGCCTTGCGCATCCTCGCTGACAAGCACCAGCACCCTTCCCCGATCGCTGGACGCGACCGCTTCACGGGCATTGATGACAAGATTGGACACGAGCTGTTCCAATGTGGATTGATCGGCCGTGATAAGCGAGCAACCACGATCGATCTTCATCTCCGTTTTCGTCTTCCTGCGCACAGTATTCCCATGCCACTCCATCACGGTCATAACCCCCTCGACGACCTCACCCAAGTCGACCTTCTTCTTCCCGGTTAAAGGCAAAAGGAAGCTGCGCGTGCGTTCGACCAGCATCTCGATCCGTCCGACCTGCTGGAGCGCGTCGTCCAGATTTTTCTTGAGATCCTCGTTGTCCCAGGCGTTTTCCCTCATCATCTGAAGAGAGATCTTCAGCGCCGAGAGAGGCTGTCGCACCTCGTGAGCGACGGCGGCAACGGACATGCCGACCTCCGCCAACTTGGCCACGTGCATCAGCTTGGCCTCTTCTACCTCGACGAAGGACGGCTCCGGCGTTTTTTCGTGCTTGCCCAACTACTTTTCCTTTGCGTTCTTTGAATAGGATCGACATTTATCAGTTTTTGGATAACTTTAAAGTGCCGGGAAGAAAAATCGTCACCTTGGTCCCCTTGCCGACCTCGGACTCTATCAAAGTCTTTCCCTTGTGTTCATCCACCACGCGATGAACGGTCGCCAGCCCCAGACCCTTCGAGCCGGAACCGGGCGCCTCCGTCGTGAAGAACGGGTCAATAGCCCTTATCCGAACCTCTTCGGTCATCCCAACACCGCTGTCCCGCACGGAGATATTGACCGCCCCTCCCTCCAGGCGGGAGACCGACAGGGAAAGCGTTCCACCTTGCTGCATTGAGCGCAACGCGTTGTCCAGCAAGTGATTGAAGACGAGTCTCATGTCCCCTTCAACCGCAAATACCGAGCATTCGGGCGCGAGGTCCCACACTATCTCGATCCCCCGCTCCTCGAGCCGACCCTCGAACATCGAAACCGATTCCCTGAGCAACAGCGCGGGCTCCAGAGATTTCATGTTCGGGGCCACCTGGGACTGGGACAGCCGCAATAGCGCGTTCACGACCTCCGCCACCCGCTGCGCGTTGGAAATAATCACGTCGATAGACTCCGCCATCTCGGTGCCCGGCTCGATCTTCTCCTGGAGCAGTTGCGCCATCCCGACCACCACTGTAAGGGGGTTGTTTATCTCGTGAGCCACACCCGAGCCCAGCTCTCCGACGGCCGCCAGCTTCTGAGTCTGGAGGATCTGTTCCTGTGCCTGCTTCAACTCCTTGGTACGGTCCTCGACACGCTCAGTGAGCTCCGCGTTCCATTCCCGGATCTCCTCCGTCATCCTGTTGAACGATGCGGCCAGGCTTCCCAACTCGTCTCGCGAATCGACATCGAGTACCTGATCGTAGTCCCCCCTCGCTACCCGCACGGACGCCTTCTCGAGCTCGGAGATCGGCCGTGACAACCCCTTCGCGAGAACGACGCCCCCTATGATCGCTATCAAAATGCAAACCACGATCCACACAACGGCCATCATCATCGAGCGCACGACCGGAGCCATCGCGGTCTTCTCCGATTGTTCGAGGAGGAGCTTCCAGGCCGTGAACCGGACGTCGGCCACCGCACTCAACATGGTCTCCCCCGCGCTGTCACGGGAGGTCACGGCACCTAACGGCATCTTCCGTATTTCCTGCGCCTCGTCCGCCGACATGGGCATCCAGTGTCCGTCGCTGTCCAGCGCAACGTCGCAAAGGGAATATCCCCGCGTATCCAACAGCCTCACCATGCGCGACGACTGTGCGTCGGTCTCTTCCAGCAGATCGCAGATCCTCTGCAACGAGTACTCCACCGCCAGGACCCATCTGTTCTCGCCGCTCGATACGGGGAATGCCATTGCCGCCACCATCCGGGGCGACCCGGACGAGGACATGTACACCGGCCCGAGGGCCATGGAAGCGCTAAGGGCGAGCTCCATGGGAACGTGCCTCGAAAACTCATCGAGATCGGCATCGGTCACCCGCTCCCTGCCCAGGAGATCCACCTCGGCATCGTCGGGCCGGTACGGGGGCGTAACTGCCCGCCCGCCGTCGTCGAGGAGCGCCACCAGTGTGGCCGATGAGAGCTGTCTGTACGGGATCGCCAGAGCCATCGGAAGATCGTCTGCCGGAAAACTCTCGAAGGGGACCGACTCCACGACCAGGCTCATTCCGTCGATCATCCAGTTGACCCGGTCATTTACACGACCCGCCATGGCCTCCGCGCCGGTTGAGAGATCTTCGCGAACCATCTCCTTCATGGACATCAAGTTGACGTTGGCGGAAAAAAGATGACTCAGGACCAGGGGAACGAGCAAGCCCAGGGTGAGCAACAACAACAATTTGGTTCTGATTTTCATTGCATCAAGAGAGAAACTCCAACAACTTTAACCAAAGACTAAATACATATCTCAATGAGTAGCGTGCGATCAAGCTGAATGCACAGCGTGCGAGACGCATTTGACGGTAGGCGCGTGCGCATGAGAATCTTCTGTGAAAGAGCGCGGTGAGCAAACAGATGCAAGACAAATACAAGGGCGAACGGGTGCTGGTCTTCTCGCGTGCAACGCTGGACGAGCTGGGGTCCTTCCAGGGGATAAGCGGAGATACATCCCGGTTCATGGACGTCATTCTCGACAAGAGCAACAACCGCTTTTACGAGCGATACCTCGCGGAGGACGACCCCTCGCGCAAGCAGATAATCCCGTACGTCATGTTTCGCTGCGGCGACGAGATATTCTCCTACGTCAGGGGCAAGCAGGCGGGGGAAAAGCGTCTCGTGGGCAACCGCTCGGTGGGGATCGGCGGGCACATTAACCCGAAGGACGAGCAACTCCTGCCCCTGGCCCCAGCTGCGTCCTCGGACATCGGCCTTTACCTGGAGGCTGTCCGCAGGGAGATCGCCGAGGAGGTTATCGTCGACGGCGAGATCGATCCCAAGATCGTCGCTCTGATAAACGACGACTCCGACCCGGTCGGGCGAGTCCATTTCGGGATTGTCCACCTCTGTGACCTCGATTCGAAGTCCGTGCGAAAGAGGGAACAACAGATAACGGAATCGGGATTTATATCTATCGAGGATCTAGCGGGTCCAAGACGAAAGGAACTGGAAACATGGTCAGCGCTGGCAATAGACTACCTCACCGGACTATGAGCGGAACGTTCAAGGCGACAGGTTTTCTGGCGATCGCCATCGCATTCAGCCTCCCTACCCTGGCAGATCCGGCTGAACCGAGCGAGGAATCCGAGCCGTTCACCGACGCCTTCGACCTGAGCATCGACAAACCGGGCGGGCTCGCTTTCGACGGAACGCTCCTGTGGGTATCCGACCGCCTGGGCTTGAAGATTCGCGGCCTGGATCCGAAGACCGGCAAAGAGAAGGCGTCCATCGCCGCGCCCGGCACATGGCCCACCGGGCTGGCACATGACGGGAAGCTTCTCTGGGTGTGCGACCGGGACAGGAATCGACTCTTCGGAATAGACACCTCCCGGGGTCTGGTGACGAGAGAGATCGAGGGCCCCTCCAATCCGCTGGGGCTTGCCTACGACGGTGAGCATCTCTGGGTGGCTGACGGGAAACGCATCCACCGGGTCACCCGGGAGGACGGCACGACGATCGTATCCTTCAACGCGCCCTCCTGGAGCGGCGAGGGTCGAGGGATGGAGCAGCTGGGGCTGGCATTCCACGAGGGGTATCTGTGGGTCTCGGATCGCAAGTCCGACATGATCTACAAGGTGGAGCCGGAGCGCGGCGACGTCGTGGACATGATGCCCTCCCCCAGCCCGTTCCCCGCCGGGCTCGCCATGGCGAACGGCGTGCTCCAGGTGGCCGACGTGCACGGCAGGGGTGTGGACACCCTGGATGTGCGGTCCATCCCGCGCGTTATTCGGTCCGAGCCCAGGGTCGAGACCATCGTGCTTCGGCGCAGGATAACCAATCGCGGCCCCGACGCCCTGGCGAAAGCGGACGTATTCATCGCAATCCCCATCTCCGCGCCCAACCAGGCTCTGGACGGCGAGCCGGTTTTCAGACCGAAGCCCGACGAGATCGTGGAGGACAGGTGGGGCCAGAAGTTCGCCCGGTTCACGGTTCAGAATCTCGCGCCGGGAAAGCACCTTGACGTGCAGATGACGACAAGGGCAACCCTCTTCACCGTTCGCCACCACATCGATCCATCCCTGGTGGGATCCTTGCGATCAATCCCCCGGAAGATACGCAAGGCCTACCTCGCGGACGGAACCAAGTATGTCATCGGGCATCCCTCGATCAAGAAGCACCTGAAGGAAGCCCTCGGCGACGAGAAGCGCCCTTATTGGATGGTCAGGAAGATCTCCAGGTACATCGGCGAGAATATGGAGTACGAGCTGTCCGGCGGGTGGAACATCGCCCCCACCGTGATCGATCGCGGCACCGGGTCCTGCTCCGAGTATACCTTCGTGTTCATCGCCATGTGTCGTGCCGCCGGTATCCCCGCCAGGTATGTCGGGGCCGTGGTAGTACGCGGTGACGACGCCAGCACCGACGACGTATTCCACCGATGGGCCGAGATTTATCTCCCGGGGTACGGGTGGATTCCCGCCGACGCGCAGGCCGCCGACAAGCCGGCCCCGGCACAACAGGGGATCGGCGGATTGAGCAATCGATTCATGATCACGACCTTAGGGGGCGGCGGCTCGAAGTACATGGAGTGGTACTACAACTCAAACGCGCAATGGGCCTGCAAGGGCCGCTGCGACGTCCAGGACCTCCACATCGGCGACTGGTACCCCGAAGGCCAGGCCCCCGCCGACATGCCCTGACCGATACTTCGCCTGGCCTGCCGGCTAGATGGCGAAGCCGATGCTCACGTTGAGCATGAGCGCGACGTTTCCGAACGTGGAGTTCTCATAGATATCATCGCCGGACAGGATGATGTTATAACCGATACCACCACCCGTATTGAGCACGAAGTGCCCCCAAATCCAGGCGAAGCCGACCTCGATGTTGGGCGTCAGCTGGGTCACGCTCAGCGACGTGGTTTCGCTCTCGCCGGTCACGTGCAGCAACATGACCCGCGGCACGATGTATAACTTGCGCAGGCCGGATCCCATCGGTGCGATCCGTAATCCCAAAGAGCCTCCTCCGCCCATAATATCGGCTTCGATCCAGTCGCCGTAGTAGTAAGCAAACGCGGGGATCACATCGAGGGCCAGGTAGTCGGTCAGGGCGATCTGGCAATCGAGCTCCAGGGCTAATATCCCCATGGCGAGGCCCACGACGAGCGACAACGGGTTGAACACCATAGCGAACTTGTAGTCATCCTCAAGATAATCTTCCTCTATTACCTCGGGAGGTGGAGCCGGGCCTGCCGGTTGCACCACAGGCGGCGGGGGGCTTGCCGGTTGCGCTGCAGGTGGCGGCGGTGCCGGACTTGCCGGTTGCACCACAGGCGGAGGAGGTGGTGGTGGTACCAGATTTATCGGTTGCTCTGCAGGTGGCGCATCCGCAGGATCGGCCGGTGGTGCGCTATCCTGCGCCGACGCCGGCGGGGCGAGCGAAATCGTGCCGACCAGCACAACAGCGAATATCACAACTATCTTGAAAGACAGCCCATGTGTGTTCTTCATTATTCATCTCCTTGTGCACCGGCTTGGCCGGCATATGAATGTGCACAGATCCTGCACATCGTTCCGCAAATGTGTCTGACCCCACTGCAAAGGGTACATGGAGTGGTACTACAACTCAAACGCGCAATGGGCCTGCAAGGGCCGCTGCGACGTGCAGGACCTCCACATCGGCGACTGGTACCCCAAGGGCCAGGCCCCCGCCGACATGCCCTGAAGCACGCCTCCTCCTCTATTGGCAAAACGGCTCGAAGCAATAAAAATGCGGCTCTATCACTAATGTATGCAAGCTCAGCGACTTCTCGCGGGCGGTCGCGGCCAGGCCTTCGGAATCTTGACTTTCAGCGTATCCGCGAGGGACCGAAGCCAACGCCACAACGAATGTGCGTCGTCAGGGATGTCCTTCAGGTTGGAGTTCATCACGAGCTGGACCATGGCGGTCGTTCGTTTCTTCTGGACGTCGTGCCGTTTCTTCAGTTCGCCAGCCGGATCACCAACACCCTCCGACTTACGGTCGCCTTTGAGTGCGAGTAACCAGGATTCGAGCATCTCGATCGGTACACCGCCGACTATATCCAATCCCTTGTGCTCCCGCTTGGCTTGCTGCACCGCTTTCGCGATGACGCGTTCACGACCTCGGTTCTTCGGTCCGTCCCGATCGCGAAGAAAAACGAGGGCATTGCAGGCAAGCTCACGAGCCTGGAGAGCAAGGCGTTCGACGTTCGCCGCCTCCCCCCTCAATATCCCGGGATTCTTCACTTGGATTTTGTGGACATCCTGCCATCGAACCGCATGACGGATTTCCCATCCACCTTGCCGTACCTTCCCGGCGAGTTTCTCGATCACGCCGTGATGGAATCCGTCGTCAGGGAACTCGTCGCCCTTCTCGGGGTCGCATCGCGATCCCAACTCGTTGGATCCCTCGCCGGAGACGTATAGGCGGATCACGCTTCTGTCTCCTCGTCATCGTCTCCCCAGTTCACCGGCTCGCCCGTATCCTCCGGCTCCAGCTCCTCCGCAAACAAGGGCTCCTCCATCTCTCCATCGGCGTAGCTCACCCACAGCTCACCCAGGGCGTATACCTTGGAGCGCTCGATGAAGTTCGGCGTGTCCTTGATCGGTCTGACCCTGGTCCCCTCCTCGGCGGTGCGCGTCACCACCGATACCTCCTCGGGCCTCAGCTCATTGACGATGAGAGGGCTGTGTGTCGCGACAATTACTTGCGTATGCTTGGAGATATCGCGAAGGATTCCGACCACGTGTCGCATCATCGCCGGATGAAGTCCGTTCTCCGGCTCTTCGACGAGGAGAACCGAGGTCGGTTCGAGATGGGGAATTGCGGCGAACGCAAGGTAGAAAAGCAACCCCTCGCTTACGAAGCGGGCATCGATATCCTTCCCGGTCACCAGGTTGAGCATCAATGCCGTCGTTGATGGTGAATCGTTGAAAAGGTTCAAGCCTTTCACGGTTGGGAACAGCTTCTGTACTTTCTCTTCGATCGATGTGTAGGCCTGGCGGTCCCGTTTCAACACCGCATCGTAGACGCTCGGCAGGCCCTGTCCTTGTTCGTCGTTCAACTGGATCTCACGGTCGCGCGTGATGAGTCCCGTTCCCCGGCGAAGTGCATCCGGATTGAAGTGGATAAACCTGCTGGACATCTTCTTTAACAGGTCTCCTCTTTCCTGTTGTTCCCTTGTGCGGGTCAGCAGTCCAACATGGGAGAGGTGTCTCTTGTTCGCGGGAGTCTCCCCGCTGTTAAGGTGCAGGTATTCGTTCACGACACCGAGTTCGTAACCGGACTCGATTCGATAGCCGTAGTTGTCTTCAATCAGCCACCTGAGGTCGAAATCGATTGTGAAATCCAGACCCGGGAAGAACGGCGTCGCTTGCGTCTCGGTAACGTCTGCAAACGAGGAACAACCGAGTTGAGAAAGGGTCCGCACTGCTCTCAGAATCGTGCTCTTCCCGCTGTCATTGGGGCCGATCAGCGCGTGGAGCGGGGTGAATTCCACCTCAATATCTTTTAAGCAACCGTAGTTCCTGGCCTTCAGCCACCTGATCGCGGTGGTTCCTTCGGTCATCACGTCACCTCTTTTTGCTGCCTATCATACCCGACCTGCTCAGATGTAGGTCAAATTAACACCCTTTTGGGGTTCCTCGCAAAAGGTGTCGACGCAAAAGGAGGCTCACGCCCGCCTTCTCTAGCAACCCCGCTCTATGGTCAGCTTGACGATGTCGTAACCCGCTCGAACCGAGCGCAGATAGTACCTCGCTCGCAGGACCTTCAGATCCCGCGCGCTGAGATCGCCGCCGCCGCCGGCGCGCAATGTCGCGATCGATATTCCGGCGGCCACCGATATGTTGAAGCTCTCCACAAACCCGTACATGGGGATCCGAAAGGTTCCATCGGCGCAAGCGAGCATGGCCTCCGAGATACCCTCGGCCTCGTTACCGAAAACGAGCACCGTCGGCTCCTCGATCGGCGCCAGATCCCGCACGCTTCGCGAGCCGTCCATGGCGGAAACCAGCACACGCATCCCTCGCGCCTTCATGGCTTCGATGAACGGCCCGGCGGTGCTCCAGATTCCGATATCCACCCACTTGTGCGCACCCTGGGTCACCTTGCGCGAAGATCTGAACTTGACGGTGCCCTCGATGATATGCATCTCGAGAATCCCGAACGCATCCGCCGACCGGATGACCGCGGCTGTATTGTGTGGATCGTGGACACCCTCCATGGCTATTGCCAGCATCCCCGTGCGATTGGCCGCCACCTCGTCTATACGACGCTTTCTTTCCTCACTGAGCCTGGGCCCAAGCACGCGGATGACCTCACCGGGATTGCTCTTCGCAAGATCCAGTTCTCGCCCCATCTGTCCCCTGGGGCGAAACAGATCACCGTCTATTGCCTTGATTCTCCTCACGGTGTTGAACCTACATCGAACCGTCTCGACACGGAAGAGGCTTTACTTCAACTCCAGTCAACGGCATTCTCCCTTCGGATGAAAACAAGAAAGTGGTGTTTGCTTGAAGATAACGGCCAACATGATGACGATCGCGCGGATTGTCCTCATGCCGATCCCCGGGTACCTGCTATACCAGGATGCGAACCTCCTCTTCGTATGCATTGCGGTAGTCGCCGTGCTGGGGTTGACGGACTTCGTAGACGGCATCATGGCTCGCGCGGAGGGGCCGACGGTCCTCGGTAGCCTGCTGGATCCTATCGCCGACAAGATCTTCATCGCGGTCATCTACTTGCCGCTGACCGAGCGATACGTCCCGGAATGGGGTCGCGCGGTGATCCCCCTGTGGATGATCGCCATCATCTTCTCGCGTGATTTCCTCGTCACGTCTCTGCGCACCGGTCTGAGCCTGCGCGACGCCCCCATGCGCACCTCGACGCTGGCAAAATACAAGACCGCGATCCAGATGGTCGGCATCGGCTACGTCCTGTTCTTTCTGGCGGCCCATCTCTCGGATCTGGATACCAACCTGAGCATCTACCTCCTCTGCGTGCCCATCACCATCCCGCTGTCGTTGATCATTTACCGTCTGGTGAAGGGGGAAAAACAGGGACAACGCAGCGTGACGATGATCATCCTCATGACAATCGCCGTCATAGTTCTCTGGGCGACCGGCGCCAACCTGGCGGGATATCTCATCCTGGCGGGAATCACCGGTCTCACCGCGATAACCGGCTTGTCCTACTTGTCGGACGCCTGGAGCGCCCTTCGGGGCAAATCCGGACTGATGAAGGAGATTGGAAGATTCACCATGGACGGGCTGCTGGTGCCGCTGGTCTTCCTCTTCCTCATCGGCAGGTACGAGATGGCGGGCATGAGCGCGCTCATCATCGTGTCCCTCACCCTGGAGCTCGCCGTCGGCGGTCTGGGCAACCTCCTGGCGTCGCAGAAGATCTCCCCTCGCTTCAGGTGGGTGGCGCTGAAGTCATCGCTTCAGATACTATTCGCCGGCGGCGCTCTCGCCATCTGGTGGTTCGACGTATCCCTCGGTATCCCCCTCGGGGAGATCCTCATCGCCTGCGCGACACTCGTCACCGCTATCTTCGCGGGAATTTCCCTGTGGCGTCATCGAAGCCGGTATCTCCCACAGATCTGATCGACGCGCGTATCTTCGGATGGCTTTCATGCGCTCGCTCAAGGTGGGATGGGTGTTGTGATATGCCCGGTGCAGGCGGTGGGAACCCGGGCTGCTCAGGTTCTGCCTGGTGAGCGCCATCAGCGCCCCGACCAGATCCTCCCCGTTTCCCGTCACCTCCACGGCGAACCGATCCGCCGCGTGCTCGTCGCGCCTCGACAGGACCCTGCTCACCCATACCAATGGAAAGAGCACCTCGGAGCAAAGCAACCCGAAGACCACTACCAACCCATGCTCGCTCGACCGTTCGAACCCCAGCCCGGTGTACACGTCAACCTGCCCGCCAAGCCCGCCCATTACAGTAAAGACGGCCAGCATCAGGGCGACGGTCATCACGATTCTCTTTCTCACATGTCCGAGCTTGAAGTGACCCAGCTCGTGAGCCAGCACGGCGAGCAGCTGCGGCCGGTCCAGGCTGCTCATCAGGGTGTCGTAGAGTACGATTCTGCGCGCGCCCCTCAACCCGGCGAAAAAGGCGTTCGAATGAGAGGAGCGCTTCGATCCGTCCATGGTAACCACCTTGCGAAGGGGAAACCCCACACTCTTCGCCAGCCGGACCACATCATCGGCCAGGTCCGCCTCCACCGGCTCGAACTTGTTGAACAGGGGCATTATCAACACCGGGTATATCCAGGTGATCAGCAACTGGAGGATCGTGACGGCGACAAAGGCAAACAGCCACCACGCAGTCCCCGCGTGTTTCATCATCAGCAACACCACGCTCCCCAGAACGACTCCGAGAACGGCCGCCACCGCCAGACCCTTGAGCTTGTCCGCGATGAACCCACCGGGACGCTGCTTGTTGAACCCGTGTTTCTCCTCGACGACGAAGGTGTAATAGGCGTCCACAGGAAGGTTCCATAGAAAACCCAACGCTCCGAGTATCCCGAAGAACAACAGGCCGGACCAGGGCTGCCCGATCTCCACCTGGAGCACCGCGCGATCGATGAACGCAAAACCGAACAGCACCAGAGCCCACAGGGGCGCCATGCCCGCGATCCTTGAAACGAAACGGAAACGGAGCTTGTCGCGGTTGTAAGACGTTGCCTTGCGAATGGTTTCTATTTCGACAACACCCTCCAGGTGCGACGGCACCCGATCGGGCCGTCTCGAGAAGTAGCGCGCCTGCAGGATATCCAGCGTGGACTCCAGCGTAAAACGGGCCGCGAGGAAGGCCAGGAAGATCCAAGTGAACAGGTTCCATTCCATCTTGTTGTCATACACCCAACCCGAACTGGGCACTAATATCGCCCCTGTTTGTTGATCCGGCGGTGGACCAGCCTGTACACTCGACCCGAAAATGAAGCCCAAGAAAACCCAGATTGTATTGGCGGCACCCGATTCGACCACGTCCGCGCATGTGATGGGAATGTTGAAGGCGGAAGGACTCGGGCCCCGCGTCGTCCTCGACGGTTCCAGGGGCTGGGACGTTCGGGCTCGTGAGGCAATCGACTCCCTGGCGCACCCGATCATGCTCCTGGTTCCATCAGACCGACTCCCGAACAAGCAGATCGATCTGGCCGAGCGGGTTGTCACGACGGGCGGGGTCACCTTCGCCTGGAGCGGGAGGCCGCACGACGGCGATGCCCGGGGAGACGGCCGGCTGATGGACAAGCTCCTCGTGCAGCGGGGCGCCATCGTCAGCAGCAGCCTGACCACCCTCGTCCAGGCCGTGAGGATCACCGATTTCCTCGGGAAACTCACGCCCTTCAACGTTTGCCTGAAAGGTCGCAAGAGCGCTCTCAAGTCGCGCCTGCACGGCGCCATGGCACACGCGGATCTCGCGCAGATGGGACGACGTTTCCCGAATGAGATAGTGCTGGAGATCGACCGGGACGGGAAAATCGAGATCGAATCGCCGGACGGACGCCGCCTGGCCCTGGGCGCACCCGAGGTCATTGCCGCCGCGCTGTCGCTCCTTTGCCGCGCACGGAGTGCGACGGTTTCCGGGGTGAACCGTCAAGTTGGTTTCGACGAAATTGATTCCGAGGTCGTGGACCTCATCGCCCGCCCACCCAAACGTCTGCTATCGGAGACCACATCAAAACGACTCGCCTCGGCCTTTGGAATCCACAGCGGCCCCGAGCGCCTGTGCACGTCTCCCACGGAGGCGTCGCGCTTCGCATCCGACCTGAAAACCCCGGTCGTGCTCAAGCTCGTACGCCCGTACCTGGAGGGGAAATCCAACCTTGGAGCCGTATCTCCCAAGGTGACCGGCCACGCACGTGTACGGCGGGAGTACCACTCCCTGCAGGCCCTCGGCACATCCCTCGCGCCGCCCGCCGCCCTCGGCATTCTCGTAGCCACGCACGTGGACGGCGGATCCAGGATCTGGCTGAAGATGGCCGAGCATCCCGTGTTCGGAAGATTGGTGATTGGAGGATGTGGGGACATCCCGGACGGATCGCCGCAGATGGTCCTCTCTCTTCCGATCTTCGAGGATGACGCACGAAAGGCGCTTTGCTCCATGGGGTTCAACGCTGCGGACGAAAAAACCGGGAAACTCGCGCACGCAACGGCCCTCTTCGGCAACATGATCAGTCACCTGGGCGACAAGATATCCCGCGCCGAGATACATCCCCTCGTTACGCGCAAGAGCGGGGAGACAATGGCCCTCGATGTGTTGATCGAGATTGACGGCGGCCTTGTTTTGTAAAAAAGTTTTTCTCTACACTCCTTCGTACTTGAACGAGACATTTACCCTGGCCCTATAAGCTACGACCGCGTTGTTTTCCACTTTCATGTCCAACTTGACAATTTCGGCGATGCGCATATCCCTGAGCGACTTGCCGGCCTTGTCAACCGCGTTTTTGGCCGCTTCCTCCCAGGATTTCTCCGAGGTTCCGATAAGCTCGAGGACTTTGTATATACTTTCTTCCATGGCGTTACCTCCGTTTGTCGTGAATTATTTACAGCATATTACACTTGCGGATAATGTAAGTAAATTGATTGTTTTCCTTTGCAAAATGCCCCGCTGACAAAGGAATCCTTGAAAAAAACTGGAAAATCCATTAATGAGAGCTTATTAATGTGTGAGCATTTGGGGGAGTGTGGCGTCGCGGTAACTCGTTGGGCGCAAAACCAAGTATGAATTCGGCCGGGCAAAATCACATCGGACAGATCCTCGATCGCAAGTATCGAATAATGCGCCTCGTCGGGGGCGGAGGCATGGGCACGGTTTACGAGGCCGAGCACATCCTTTTGAACCGCAAGGTGGCCGTGAAGGTCATGCACCCCGAGTATGTATCCAAGCCCGAATCCGTGGAGCGTTTTTTCCGTGAGGCCAAGGCTGCCAGCGCCATCGGGCATCCGAACATAATCGATATTCACGACGTCGGCCGCGAAGATGACGACACGATTTTCATCGTAATGGAGCTCCTTCGGGGGAAGAGCCTCGACAACATCATCGACAATGACGGCGGGTGTACGATCGAGCACTCGGTTCATATTGCGCTGCAGATCCTGTCAGCGCTTGCGGCCGCTCACGAAAAGGGGATCATCCACAGGGATCTCAAGGCGGACAACGTCTTCCTGTCGTTGAACGCCCGCGGCCGCGAAGAGATCAAGCTCCTCGATTTCGGGATCGCCAAGATCGAAAAGGGGAACACCGCGAACCTGGGCCTTACCAAGGAGGGCAACGTCGTCGGCACGCCCTATTACTTGTCTCCCGAACAGGCGCGCGGTGGGAGGGGCGCAGATCTGCGCATCGATATCTGGGGCGTGGGCGTGCTCCTGTACGAAATGCTCAGCGGCTCGCTACCGTTCAGCGGTGAGAACTACAACGAGATCTTGAGCAACATCTTGCTGACCGAGCCGCCCCCGCTCAAAGATCTGGCGCCCGCGATTCCGGACGATCTCCTCGCAGTCATCACGAAGGCCATGGCCAAGGACCGGGAAGACCGATTCGCGAACGCGGGCGAGATGATGGTCGCGCTGATGCCCTTTCACACCGTCGACCGCGAGATGATGAGCACGATAGTGTTCAATACGCTCAACCCGTCGGAGGCGGCGCAACGCCTCGGCTCCGGAGAGGGAACAACGCCGCAACCGAACAAGGGGAAGGAGTTGCGGAAAAGTGATCCGAATGCGCAGACGATGGATCTGAAACTCGACGAGATGCAATACGCAGACAGCGTCTCCGCCCCGATCGTCCGGCGTTCGAATACGCCTTTTATTGTCGCGGCGGGAGCCGGGTTGGCAGTGATCGCCGCGATCCTCGGCTTCGCTTTCGTCGAGATGAGAGGCGGTGAAGATATCGTTTCACCAGCCGGTGATGTCTCCTCGCCCGCATCCCCCGAAATCACGACGGTGAGGGAGAACCTGACCATCGAAAAACCCAGGGTGACTCTGGAGGTCGCGGGCGTACCGCCGGACGGGATCATCACTCTGGACGGCCTGGAGGTGAAATCGAAGATCACGCGCGAGGCTTCAAATAGCCCGGTGTTGCTGAAGGTGGAGGCGCCGGGGCGGGAACCGTTCGAAAAAGCGCTGGTACTCCAAGTGGATCAGGTGATCCGCGCGGAAATGAAGGAGCTGAAAGAGACTCCGCCAAAGGAGCAGAAGAAGCTCAAGAAAAAGCCGCGCAGTTCGACGAAGAAAAAGAAGCCGGGGAAGAAAAAGGGTGAAAACTGGGAGTCCAACCCATTCGAATAAATCATGATTAATCAGTGTATGTTGTTTGTCGTCGTGGTTGTCCTCGCCGCCTCCGGAGTGTCCGCTGGAGAGGTGTCGCCTGGGTGTCCGGAGCGCCCAGATGATGAGGCAAAGGCGCGAAAGCTGGCCGGGGAGTGGTTCTCCAAGGGTGAGGTTCTGGTGGAGGAAAAGATGTACGCCGAGGCCCTCGGAGCATTCGGCTGCTCTTTGAGAATAGCGGAGCACCCGGCGACGCTCATAAACGCGGGCCTGGTGGCCCAGATGGCGGGGAACAATGAGGTTGCCCTCTCCCATTATCAGAGGTATCTGGAATTGGCGCCGGAGGGCGCGCGCGCGGACGAAGCCAGGGCCAATGTCGCCGCGTTTGAGATCGAGCTCACGCCGGAACCCGAGCCGGAGCCCGAACCGGAGCCGGAACCCGAGCCGGAGCCGGAGGAGGCCATGCCGGCCGAACCCGTCGACGACGGGCCGAATCTCAAATTGATCGGGGGGGTGTCGCTCGGTATCGGCGGTGCGGGTTTCGTTCTGGGCGCTGTGTTCCAGGGACTCGCCGGCAGGGCCCGTAGCGACGGTGAAGACACGTCTGATTACGGCGAATTCCGGGATCAGCAGGATAGCATGAAGTCCTTTCAGGTCGGCGCTATCGTCAGCTTCGCCGTGGGCGCCGCCGCAGCCGCTACCGGAATGATCATGCTGATGGCGGAAGAAAAAAATACATCCGAGGGGGAAATCTCGGTTATACTGAATCCCTACCCCGGTGGCCTGGCTTTGAGAGGAACGTTCTGATGCAGAAAAAAAAGATACTCGCATTGTTTTCGGTTATCGCGCTGGTCGCGTCGCTCGTCGTCATTGCGTGCACTCTCGAACCCAGGCAGGGACAGTTCGAATGCACAGCAGACTCCGATTGTCCCCCCGGATGGCTATGCAACCCGGCCGATTCTCTTTGTTACTCAGATGAGAACAATTTCCCGCAGTCGACCGATACGGACGCTGACGGCGATACGGACGCTGACACCGATACGGACACTGACACCGATGCGGACACAGATACGGATACGGACGCTGACACCGATACGGACGCTGACACCGATACGGACACAGACACGGATACCGACACCGACACGGATACCGACACCGATACAGACACCGACACGGGAACGGACACGACGCCCCCCTGTCCGTACGATTGCACGCCGCCCACCGCGTGCGCCAACGGAGGAGGGACGGTGATGACGGGCTATACCTGTGTCAGTTCGGCTCATGTTTGTTGCCACATTCCCGACGCGGGGTGATCCGAAGAGCGATCTCAATGGGAGTGAACACTGATTCATCGTGGGGAAAGAGGCATTCATGAGAAATGAAATGTTGAGCATTTGTGTGGTGCTGGGGCTTGTGGCCGGGGTTGCCGTGAGCTGCAGCAACAACAGTCCCGGCGTTGGCGACAAGGACGGCGGTACGGATACTGACACGGACGGCGATACGGATACCGACACCGATAGCGACACGGATACCGACAGCGACACGGATACCGACACGGACGGGGACGCAGGGCCCGACGGAGGTTCGAATCTGCCCACCTATCTGATATCCGTCGACTACCAGGCGTCACCGACAAGGTTGATCAAGATCGACGTTTTTACCGGAACCGGGCAGGTGCTGTGCGATTTGCCCATCGCCTACGATTCCTACACGTACAACTCAACCACCTTCTCCCGGGATGGTTTTCTGTTCATGTCCAACAGCACCCTCGGCAGACTGGACATGATCGATCCATGCACTTGCGACGTCACCGAGGTAGGCCTCACCGGGTACGCCTCGCTGCCGGGGATCACCGCCGATTACGGAACCGGGCTTTTCGGCATTGAAACCACGGCCGATGTGCTGCTTTCACTGGATACGAGCACCGGGGCGGGCACCCTGATCGGCCCCCTCGGCGTCGACTTCGGAACCTCCGGCGCCACGTGGTCCGACGACCTCAACGTCGGTACCGGAGGGTTGTACGGCATCAACGGCACGGATGACTATCTCTACACCATTGATTACACCACCGGCGCCGCGACTCAACTGGCTTTGTTGAGCATGGTTTTCGCATCCGTAGGCATCGAACTGCTACCCGCCGACGGCAAGATCTACGCATGTACCAGCTCAAACAGCGCGGTTCTTCGGCAGATCGATCCCACCAGCGGGACCGTCACCGAGATCGGCACGGGGATGGGGCATTTCAACGATCACTGCGACAACCTGGCCGCGCCGTGGATCGTCGTGGACTGTCTGGAAGATTAGGCCGGCAGTTCCGGCAACCCACCCACAGTGGATTCAGGCATCGACGACGGGCATGGTCCCGCCTCGGCTGAGAAACTGCACGATGGTAATCGACCGGCCGAGTTCCGCCAGGTCGCGCACGTTTAACTTGCGGAAGATTTCGCTGAACTCCTTTTTGAAGTGCGCAACCGGCTTGCCGCTCATTCGTGCCATGGTCTTGAAGGGGGGATAGGTGGAGATCATCTCGGGCGGGATCTCGTACTCGCTCACGAACCAGTAGTCCCGCGACCACTCCGAGAACACGCGGTGGTGCTCGTCGTCCCACAGCAGGCCGGCGTCGTCCAGATCGAGCCTGCCGCAGTCCCAGATCGTCATCGGGTCGACCACAGCCAACACAAACTGAGCCGAAACGCGCTTTATCGGCGAAAGCAACGGATCGGCCGCCCAGCGGGCAAGCGCAAGCGCGTCCATAGGAGGATCCAACCCAGGCGCGTCAACCAGCGAAGGCAACCTCCCCGCCAACCGCGACAAACGCTCCCGGAGTTCTATTTCGGCTTTCCGTTCCTCATCGTCCATGAGCAGGACGTTAGAGCCTTGGGGGCTGTGATGCAATGCGTCTTTGGAATGAGATCGGTACCTTCCTCAAGCACCCATGCGGGGTTCGTTCTTGATCGTAGGGGAGACGCCGGAGCCTGGCCCGCCCAAGGTCCAAAATCCAAGATCTCGCCGAAGCCCGCAGGGCGGAGGCGGACACGTCAGGACTTTTCTCTACATCGTCCATCCCTCGGCGCTCAGGATCTTTTCCACTTCTACTCGCAATGGTTCGAGATCGCGTTCGACAACCGTCCACACTTGATCCCAGTCCACCTCGAAGTATCCATGGACCACTGCGTTGCGCATGGCGATGACCCTTCGCCAGGGTAGCGCGGGATATCGAGCGCGCAAGGCGTCAGAAACCCGTGACGCCGCTTCCCCTATGACAACGATGTGATGCAGGCACCAAACGCGAAGTACTTCGTCGCCATCGAAATCCTCTCGCGTCTTGACGCGATTCGCGATGGCAGCCATCGCCTCGAAGATGTCCAGTATGCGATCTTTATCCGATCTGGCAGATGTCACAGCGCTACCGCCTCGTTCTCCACCCGCGATCTCATCCGCTCCCGCATTCCTCCGGCACTGACAATATCAACCTGACA
>SDBV01000162.1_pt1 | contig 86457 bp, 70 predicted proteins | sample 2277081 | NCBI WGS metagenome assembly SDBV01 (sample SAMN10402039, study PRJNA504765) | marine sediment metagenome | isolation source: marine sediment core GS10_PC15, 223 cmbsf | place: Arctic Ocean: Southern Knipovich Ridge | collected 2010
TTGAATTTGACGCCCTGATTGCACCGCGGGTTGGGTCACGCCCTCAGCGTGATCGTTTCGGTTTTGAACCTCTATTTGCATTTTGCCGTGAGAGAAGACAGGTTGTTTCAGATATGGCACAGACGGGCCAAACTCCTCTACAGGTGATACGAAACGACAAGACAGAAAACCCGACACAGCATAGTGCTGGATGATAAGGAGGCCGGCTGGTGGATAAATGGGGAGAGCCACTGGCTTCGGGGCTTCACGTAAGGGAGGGGGTAACCTATTACGTGATTTTGCACGGTCGCGGCTCGCCCGCATTGAATGAGGTCCGTCTTCTCCTGTTGCTTATTCTCATTGATGCCACCTGCGGGCGAAAGGTAAGCTTTATAGCCACAAGCGGTAGGGATCTTGCAAACCCAGACCACGGGAAGGCATCCATGAAAGCCCAGGAGGTTTCCTGGGCTGGGAACATGGACGTCCGTTGGTTCCCGTTTGACAGCGGAAGGAGACTTTCTTAATGGGTAAGATGGCAAAGTGGTGGAGCCATCCCTATCTCCCATTGGCCCTCGCCGCCCTCGCCATGGCCCTGGCATTGCCCTGCCTGGGGGCCGGCTTCGTGGCGGACGACTACTTGCATCGTATTGTCTTCATGGGTTCGCCTGCCTTAGACGGATTGTTCGGTCCGCCGCTCTCGTCCATGTTCGTTTTTGCCGATGGAAATCCCGAGCGGACGCGGCAGCTTGTGGACATGGGCCTGTTCCCCTGGTGGACCTTAGAAGATCTGCGGTTCGGGTTCTGGCGCCCTGTGACCGCGACAATCCATTGGCTCGATTATATTCTTTGGCCTGACCAGCCCTGGCTGATGCACCTTCACAGCCTTATCTGGCTTGGGGCGCTTGTCATCGTAGTGACATTGCTGTACCGAAGGTTTCTGGGCTCAGGGTGGGTGGCGGGTCTCGCAGCACTGCTCTACGCCATTGACGACGCACACGCAATGCCCGTCGGTTGGATTGCTAACCGTAACGGGTTGATAGCTGCTTTTTTCGGGGTGGTGACGATTCTTCTCCATGACCGGTGGAGGCGCGACGGACAGGTCCCCGCCGCTATCCTGGCGCCACTATGTTTTGGGCTTGGGATCCTTTCCAATGAAGGAGCCATTGCGGTCTGCGCCTATCTCTTCGCCTACGCTCTGTTCATCGATCGAGGTCGCTGGGGGGCACGCGCCTTAACCTTGGCTCCGTATGCGATCCTGGTAGTGACCTGGCGCATCTATTACCAATTGGAGGGCTATGGGGCTTGGGGATCGGCCCGGTATATCGATCCGGTTGCGTCACCGTTGCGCTTTTTGAAGGCGCTGCTGGTCAGGGAACCGATCTTGCTCCTTGGCCAGTGGGCCCTTCCACCATCGGACACGTTTAGGTACATCTCGCCCACGGGACAGTTCATCATGTGGCTGGGGGCGGCGGCATTTCTCACAGGGCTTTTTATCCTTCTCGCGCCTCTGCTGCGCCGGAATGTTACAGCACGATTTTGGTGCTTGGGCATGGCGCTGGCTCTTGTGCCGAGCTGCGCCGTCGCTCCCATGGACCGCATGCTGCTGTTTTCGGGTCTGGGAGCCATGGGCCTTTTGGCCCAATTCATGACCAGCTTTCGCACGGACGGTCTTTCATTGCCAGTGCCTTCTTTCCGGCGCACCATGACGCGGCTGCTTTATGTCCTGTTAATTGTAGTGCACCTTGTGCTGGCCCCGATATTATTGCCTTTGAGGATTCGTCTGTTCGCATTTGTCGGCGACTCCTTCAACCACACCATCGAGAGTGCCCAATTCGACGCCACGGTGAGTGATCAGACGGTAGTTATTGTCAACGCACCAAACTACCCTTTTGCTACCTATTTACCGATCATGAGGGCCCTGAAAGGACAACCCCTTCCCGCTCACATGCGCAGTCTCGCGCCCGGTGATATAGCACCGATGCGGTTCACTCGGCCCGATGAGCGTACCTTGATCGTGGAACCAGAAGGTGGTTTTCCGTGGTTACTATTTCGGGACACAACCCACCCATTTACCATAGGTAAATCGGTTGAGTTGACCGGCATGACGATTGAGGTAGCAAAATTGGCGGAGGAAGGCTGGCCCTCAGAAGTCGTGTATCGATTTGCCGTCCCCTTGGAACATCCTTCTTTAGTCTGGCTGGAACTCCAAAATGGTGAACTCGTCCCGTTCACCCCGCCGACTGTGGGTGAGTCTCACGTATTTAGGGATTGATACGACGCTTCCCGCGTCATACCGTGAATCGCAGGTTAAATGCGAGGTCGAAACTTCCACTGAAAAAAAGTTGCAACGAAAATCCATTGAAAATTTAGAAGGCCGGTCATACGTTATAAATTCCGTCCAGGCTATCATATGTGGTGACCACACGTTATATTGTTGAGCACAGTGGTACCTACCATACCGGTCAACCGTGAGCAATCACCGCTGGATAAGGTCCACCTACTTGATTTAGCCTGCAATCCACCAGTCGAATGACCTCAACGGTCCCCCCAACCCAGGGCTGCATTGACCTGCTCCCCCTAAAGCGAGTCTAGTCGTAATTTGAGTACGATAAGGGAATGAGACGGGTAACCATCGGGTTCTTAATGGTATATGGGATAATCTTGGTTTAACCAAAGAGACTGGTTTTGAGTCAGTAGAATTATGTGTCTGATTCAGCGCCTGTCGCCGGATTTTTCCGAAGAGGCTTCCACTTGCGCTGTTGGCCTGTCATCCAAAAAAGATTGGGAGGCAGCCGAGGTCGAGCCAGGAGCCTGTTCGGAAGAGCATCGGGCTAGAAGCCATACGGAGACTACTGACGGGGCGAAATTGCCCCCCAAATAATGTCTGGACAACGCCCTCAACTTCTCCGGGTTCCCGGGAGCGATACATCGCTGCGTATGGCCCTCATGTCTTTTGAATCAGTCTCGCAATATTATGCACGAAGGGTCACTGTTTACATCCCCTGTCTGCTGACGAAAATTGTCGGGGAACCGTATACTCACCATGTTGGTTAGCCTCTCCGAAAAAACTGCAGGAAACCGACCCGGTGGGAAGAAACTTATTCTTTAGTCCGCAGACGGAGGTGTTCGACCCGCTCATTTCACATATCCAAGAGATCGGAGATGTTTTATCACCTCGTCACTCATTTCAACATCCTCGACGACCGTTGCTTCCTTGCTGGGAAATTTATCGAGCTCTTGCTTCATGAAAATTGCCAGCTCCGAGTTTCTGGTGCTGCTATCTTTCCAAAGGTTCTTCCTTTCTTTTCTGTCAGCGTCTATGTGATATAGTTCATATGTGTCTCGATCAATGTTATAGATCAGTTTCCAACCCTTGTAGATTATTGCCTTCTTTCGGTGGCGCTCACTCCATGCAGTACTTCCCTCTGTAAATACAGGACTAGAATCTCTGTTATTGTCCGCTAGAGCAAGAAGGTTCTCTCCATGAAAACTATGGTTGTCAATACCGACAAGCTCCATGATCGTTTTGGGAATACTGGAAATTCCGACAGATTGACCCACTTCGCGCCCGCGAAGCTTATCAGGAATCGCCCCACTGATTACCAGAGGCACGTGGACCAACGGTTCATAAACGTCTTTTCCATGAAACAGCTTTCCCCGATCCATAAAGTACTCACCATGGTCTGCTGTGAGGATTATAACTGTCGAGTCATCTAGTCCCATCCTTTTGATTCTCGATAGCAGCCGACCTATGTGAGCGTCGGTATAGGCGATCTCCTCATCATAAACCGATCTGACGAACTCAATATCTTCTCGGGACAGCCTCCTTTCGCCTAACCCCATGCCCGGGATCTGATCGGGCAATTCTCCGGAGTATCCAGATGCGAATCCAAATTCGGGATGCCGCACATATGTGAAATGTGGGTCGAAATAATGGACCCAGAGAAAAAATGGTTTGTCCTCCTCGGCTTTCAAGTATTTAATGGCTAACTGGGTTAAGGCTTCAGAAGTTATTGCGTTGTGGCCGAGGATCTGTGATTCATCAAAAATATCAAATCCTTGCGCAAACCCATGTTTCTTATCCACAAACGTGTGGGATACAATTCCAATGGTGTGATACCCTGAACTTCTTAACTTTTCCGCTAAAGTCTCGATGTCCTGGTTTATCCTTGTCCGGGCTCCTACTGCGCCATGTTCAGACGGATAGAGTGATGTAAGAACCGACGCCATGCTTGGCAAAGTCCAAGGAGCCTGAGAAATGGCGTGCTGAAAGACAACACCTTGTGATGCCATAGCCGTGACTGCCGGGGATGTTTTTCTATCATAGCCGTGCAAATCCAAATGATCTGCACGAACTGTATCAATTGAAATCAATACAATATTCCTGGGCCTGTCTAGGTCAGCCAATTTCTCCTCTTCACACACAGCTTGTGGGCTGGGTAATATACTGCTTAACAGCAGGCAAGACAGAGCTATTCTCAAAAAGGGAGATCCCCTTGGGTAGATTCTTGGAGTGCCCATTTGGCCTTCCTCTGTTCGCTTTCTTGTCTTAATGATGATTTCCCCATTCTTGATGAAAACTGAAATGCGATGGGTGGAAAGCATCCGATCGGGCATCTTGATTATCAATAACATGAGGTCGTCCACCGAAACCAAGGGAATTCTTGATTCTCACGAAATGGTTACCGTCATCAGCAAAGTCATCGCCCCATTCACTTCATCACTCTCATCCGAGATTTCCCATATAGAGCCACCTGCGACCACCGCCGATGGGTTTAAACGATAGTAATCGGATCCACGAGTGCCGTCAATTCGCAATCTGTTCCTTTCTCGCTTCACCCATTGGATTTCCCTCTATTCCTTGGTATCATCTCCACAAGACCCCCTGTTGACAGGGCTAAATCACAATCTATTCTACATAAATTGGTTCTTCATTTGCGAAATCCGGGTTTGAATCGATGCAACCTGTAGGGCGAAGGTTGAGCTTTATAGCCACAAGCGGTAGGGATCTTGCAAACCCAGACCACGGGAAGGCATCCATGAAAGCCCAGGAGGTTTCCAGGGCTGGAAACATGGACGTCCGTTGGTTTCCGTTTGACAGCGGAAGGAGACTTTTTTGATGGGCAAGACGGCAAGGTGGTTGAGCCATCCCTATCTCCCTTTGGCCCTCGCCGCCCTCGCCATGGCCCTGGCATTGCCCTGCCTGAGGGCCGGCCTCTTTTTGGACGATTTCCTGCATCGCATCGTGTTCCTGAAGGCGCCTGCGTTAGACGGATGGTTCGGTCCGCCGCTCTCCTCCATGTTCACGTTTACCGATGGAAATCCCGAGCGGACGCGGCAGCTTATGGACATGGGCCTGTTCCCCTGGTGGACCTTAGACAAAGGGGAGTTTAATTTCTGGCGACCCATGGCCGCAATCATCCACTGGCTCGATTATGTCCTTTGGCCTGACCAGCCCTGGCTGATGCACCTCCACAGCCTTATCTGGCTTGGGGCGCTCGTCATCGCAGTGACATTGCTGTATCGAAGGTTTCTGGGCTCAGGGTGGGTGGCGGGTCTCGCAGCACTGCTCTACGCCATAGACGACGCACACGCAATACCTGCAGTCTGGATTGCAAACCGGAACGCATTGATCGGCGTTTTTTTTGGGGTGGTGACGATTCTTCTCCATGACCGGTGGAGGCGCGACGGACAGCTCCCCGCCGCCATCCTGGCGCCACTATGTTTTGGGCTTGGGATCCTTTCCAATGAAGGAACCATTGCGGTCTGCGCTTATCTCTTCGCTTACTCTCTGTTCATCGATCGAGGTCGCTGGGGGGCACGCGCCTTAACCCTGGCTCCGTATGCTATCCTGGTAGTAACCTGGCGCATCTATTACCAATTGGAGGGCTATGGGGCTTGGGGCTCCTATAGCTATATCGACCCTGGGGCATCTCCCCTCCGCTTTTTGAAGGCCCTGTTGGTGAGAGAGCCGGTCTTGCTCCTTAGCCAATGGGCCCTTCCGCCGGCGCATGTTTTTCAGCACATGGGACCTACGGGACAGTTCATCATGTGGATAGGGGCGGCGGCATTTCTCACAGGGCTTTTTATCCTTCTCACGCCTCTGCTGCGCCAGAATGTTACGGCACGATTTTGGTGCTTGGGCATGGTGCTGGCTCTTGTGCCGAGCTGCGCCGTCGCTCCTATGGACCGAATGTTGCTGTTTTCGGGTCTCGGAGCCATGGGCCTTTTGGCCCAATTCATGACCAGCTTTAGCACGGACGGTCTTTCGTTGCCAGTGCCTTCTGTCCGGCAGATCATGAGGCGGATTCTTTGTGTTCTGTTTATTGTCGTGCACCTCGTGCTGGCCCCGATATTATTGCCCTTGAGGATTACCGGCTATGGCGCTCTCGGCAACTTTTACACCGGCGCCAACGAAAGTGCGGAATTAGACGACAGGGTGACGGATCAGACCGTACTGGCCGTTAATATGCCAAATTACCCTTTCACCTATTTACCTATCATGAGGGCCCTGAAAGGGCAACCCCTTCCCGCTCACACGCACAGTCTGGCGCCCAACACCCTAGTCCAGATGCGTGTCTCCCGACCAGACGAGAGCAGCCTAGCCGTGGAGCCCGAAGGGGGTTTTCCGTGGTGGCTATTTCGAGACGGGGAGCACGCGTTTGCCCTGGGAGAAAGGGTTGAGTTGACCGGCATGACCGTTGAGGTAACAAAATTGGCGGAGGAGGGTTGGCCCTTGGAGGTGGTATATCGATTTGCCGTCCCCTTGGAACATCCTTCTTTAGTCTGGCTAGAACTCCAAAATGGTGCACTCGTGCCGTTCACACCTCCAGCTGTGGGCGAGTCCCACGTGTTGAACGATTAATGCAATGTTCTTCGAAATCTCGCCGGGTTGGGAGAATAAGCGGGTTCATGGATTCTCTTTGTGACAACGTGTCACACTATGCAGCGTAAGGTTGAATAATTCCTGGGGTCCCAATGCAATCCAATCCCAGCAAGTGCCCTCTTGCGACAGCTATTCACATAGGTATTTGGGTGGGTCTTTCTGCCGGGGCAGTGGACGGACTGCTGAACCTCCTCGTGCACGGCCGAAGCCCCGTCGGATTGCTCTATTTGGGTTTGGGATTCTCAGTCGTTGCACTCCCCGCCTGGATTCTTTTCTGGTTCGTGTGGTTCGTTATAATGGCCCCCATTTCACGGAGGGCTGGGTGGGATGGCGTCGCGACGGCTTTGGGAGTCGCTTACGGCTGTCTGGCTGGATTCGTCGCAGCAATCCTTACAGGCATTTTGCCCCCCGTGAGCACCCCGGGATATAGCTTCGCCCTCAACCTGGTCCTGCTCGGTTGGCTCATACCCTTGCTGGCTGTCATCAGTGGGATTGGGGTATTCCATATGTACGGTCTTGTCCGCGACAGACCGAGGATGCTCCTTTTGCTCCTGGCGGCCCATTTGGCAGCGCCGGCAGCGCTGGCCAGCACTGGACTATCGTTGTGGTTCCTCACGTCAAGCTACTTTAACTCGCCGGATTCACCCACACTCGCGGTGGCAGCAGTTGGCAGCGGTTCCTTTCTCCTGTTTGCCGCTGTCGGATGGGTGGCGCTAAGGATTCGTTGGACTCGACCGGTGCTTGTGGCATTTGCGGTTGTGATGGTTGTTCTCCCTTGGATGTTCCTGAGAGAATGGCATCACGGCATCCGCGCTCCGACTCCCCCAGGGGAACTTGCTCCTCGCCACGTTTTCCTGATCGTGGTAGACACCTTACGCTCCGACATGCTCTCGTGCTACGGGTCCGATGAAGTGTCCACGCCTCACATTGATAGTCTGGCCGCCGATGGGGTTCTCTTTACCCATGCCATGTCTCCCGCGCCATGGACCCTGCCGGCGATGGCATCAATTATGACAGGGGTCTCCCCCTTGGTACACCGGGCCACGGGGATGTATGACAGGATACCGGATGAGCTCAAAACGATGGCCGAGTATCTCGGCGATTCCGGATATCACACGGGCGCCATCGGAAATAATGCCTTGCTTGGGGCCCCTGTGGGCATTCATCAAGGTTTTGATGATTTCTTCTGGTATCCGGTGCCGATTTTCAGAAAGTCGTTGGGAGGCCTATTGTTGACGCAGTGCTCTACCAAGTATTTTGGTGACGAAGTATCGACTGAGAGATTAGCCAACCTAGCTCTGGATTGGATAGATAATCATGCGAAACAGCCCTTCTTCCTTTGGTGGCATGTCTTTGACCCCCACCTCCCCTATACCCCTCCGAAACGTTACCTGCCGTCCGGAGAGACTCCAGACCCGGAGGTGGGGCTGTCAGTCGATTTGGACTTGATGCAAGACATTCGCAAAGGAATCCTGGTGCCCGATGATAACCGACAGCGTTGGATCCGGAGACTATACGAGTCCGAAGTTCGTTACGTGGATGAGCAAGTAGGACGGTTGGTAGCGCGAATAAAAGAGTTGGGGATTTACGATGAGGCCCTGATCATTCTTACCAGTGACCATGGCGAAGAATTCTGGGAGCATGGTGGGTTCGAACATGGTCACACACTTTATAATGAGCAGTTACATGTTCCGCTGATAGTGAAACTTCCTCGGGGCTCCCCCGCGGAACGGTGCGAAACTTTGGTCTGCACGCAAAACATACTGCCGACGGTGTTGGACCTTTGTAACGTGGCGCACGACCCCGAAAGCCTATCGGGCTCCTCCCTGCGGCCTCATTGGCAGGACAACCGGCCCAGTCTTGCGAATGAACCGATCTACGCAACAGGGATGCTTTACTATCAAGAGCGGGAGGCCCTCTTTTTCAATTCTCTCAAGTACATCCACGCTCTTCAAGACGAACAAGACGAGTTATACGACATGAATACCGACCCCGGGGAGAAGCATTCTCTAATCCCCGGAAACCCGGAAGGCCTGAGCGAGGCTCGGGCCATTCTCCGGGCCATCCGGGAAAAGGCCCAAATGTTGCGGGTCCGTCATGGTGTAATGGAGCGGTCGGAAGACGACGCGGTGAGTCGAAATCGCACCTCTCTCTTGAAATCGTTGGGGTATTTGTGATTGGAGACGATGGGGATGGACACCAGTCTTGCTCCTGTCCTTGGATCCCCCCCCGAACGATAGCCCCCGCAGGAAAAAGCCGGAGGCTGACTTCCTGGCTAGTTTGCTCGGAATCTAACCCAAACCATCGATCATCCCACACCCCTTGAGCGGCTTTTGCACCCAATAGTTGCCCATCTTGGGCAACCTTTGCCCAAAAACATTTGCCCACCTCTGGCAACTGCGAGCCAAGTCTGTGTTGTGATAAGCAGCTATCCCGATAGCCGGCAATATCAAGATTCTATAGTAGGAAAAGCGCTGGGGAAGGAGATTGCTTGCAATGCATCAGCAGTCCGGCACATCAATTGCTCATGAAGATACAAAAACAAAAACTAAGGGATTTGGTTGTGGACGTTTCCTCTCACCCCTTCGGGGGATGGAAAGCACTTGAATTGCTGCTGGGCCACGAGCTTCGCGTGGCCGCCCGCTACCGCAATTTTGTAACTTTGGTGATGGTGAGCTCACAAGAAAATAAAATCAAGGTAAAGGAAGTGCTGGGGACCACGCTTCGCGTGTGTGACGATTTTTTCGAGCTAGGAAACCTGAATGCCATTCTCATGCCCTACACAACCGACAACGAAGCCCACAAAGCGGTTGATCGATACAAGACCAGGTACAACGGCAAAATTGATCTCCGCTATTCGATTGTCTCTTACCCGCAGGACGCACCCGACGTGGCGCAGATGTTCATCTTGGGAGAAAAGCGATTGGCAAAGGCCCAGCGTGGCGGGTCCGGTACGGTACTCGGAAGGAATGAGAATTCACAAAGAGAATCAGTCTGGTAAGGCATGGTGAGCAAGAAGGGAACAGCGTGCTCTCACCGCGATGGGAGGAAGACCCTGACGAGTACGCGGTATTCGAAATTAAAAAGAAAGGAGGTGAGCAATAGTGTACCAGCTAATCAAGAAGTTCGTGAGGGACGAAAAAGGGTTGGAAACGGTCGAGTATGCCGTTATGACGGCTCTAATCGTTGCGGCCGTGGTCGTGGCTATTGGAGCGCTCGCGGGTGCGGTCACCAACCGGTTTGACTCCGTTGAGACCGTTATCACAGGGATTACCTAAATTGCCAGCGGGGGATCACTCCCGCAGGAGGTTTTTGGCGATGTTGAATATGCCCCTTTGGGAGCATCACATGGTGCCAATCCAGTGGGGCGCCGTCATCGGCGCCTCACTGGCAGGGGCTATCTCGGATGTGCGCGTCCAGCGGATCCCAAATCGGCTCACGTTTCCCGTGTTGGTGACGGGTATGGTTTGGGCAACGTGGACCGGAGGTGTGACAGGGTTGCTGGAGTCGATTTCCGGGTGCGTGCTTCTCGGTCTTCCCTTCGTGCTTTTGTTTGTTTTCGCCGGAGGGGGCGCGGGTGATGCGAAGTTGATGATGGCTTTGGGAGCGTGGCTCGGTGTTGTCAATGGAGTCATCACCCTCGCCGCGGTGGTAGCGGCAGGCGCCCTTTGGGCTCTGGGCCTTGCGCTAGCGAAGAAGCGCTTGTGGATAACACTCAGCCGACTGAAGTTGATGATCTCCGGGTTGATGCTGGCTCATTCATTTCCCGTAAGGTCAGGGGAGCCCGGGTCTGATCTTTCAAAGGAGGAGGAGGTTTTGGTGCTGCCTTATGGTTTGCCGATCCTTACCGGTGTTTGCATCGCCGGGGTGGGGATTTTTTTGTTAAGGATATGATTATTATGGTTATGAAGAACAAGAAAAAAATACGCGGAGCCGCACTTGTGGAGATGGCGCTGGTGATAGGTCTCTTGGTGGTTTTATTGCTGGGGATTATGCAATTCGCACTCATCTTTTTTGTTCATCACCACATGCTTCACGCCGCCCGGGAGGCGACGAGGAGTTTGGCGGTCCGAACGGTTACACCCGACGAGGCCGAAGTGGTCGCCCTCTACCACCTGGGAGGGCTTTCCCTCCCGTTTACAGTGACGATCACGGAGCCGAGTCTCGCTGATCCTTTTGACAAAGTTGTCGCCGTTGAGATAACCGTCCCCATGAAGCAGGTGGCCCTGGGAGATCTACTGGGCCTCATTGGGAACGAAAACCTTGTTGCCAGGGTAACGATGCGGAAAGAAGGCTAGCCGATATGGAACGGCAGAATTTCGGTTTTCGGTGGAGGAACGGTCCCCTGGGCTCTTTCAGGCGGTGGAGGGGAACGAATACTCCTGAGCGTTCGAGGCACTCGACACAGGGCGTAGTGCTGGTCTGGGTGGCCTTACTCTTGGTGGTTATCATTGCCTTTGTCGGCCTGGCTATTGACGGGAGCTATCTGTTCTTCATGCGGTCCAAGCTTCAGGCTACCGCCGACGCCGCCGCGGCGGCGGGCGTGACCCAGGTGCCCACCGAGGAAAGAATGCGCCAGATCGCCAAAGAATACGCCGAGAAAAATATGCCTCCGGGCGTTCATGGGACGGTGTTGGTCGATTCCGACATAATCCCGGGCAATTGGGACCGATTCACACAGATCTTCTCGCCGGGATTGGACCCAATAAATGCCGTGCGCGTAACCACCCGCAGGACTCAGTCGAATGGCAACCCGGTGGAGCTCTTTTTTGCCTCAATCGTGGGGTTCGACGAGTCGGATGTCGTGGGCTTTGCCACGGCCATGGTCACCGGAGGCTCGGATTGCTTCCAGCAAGGGATCATCGCGGGCAACAATCTTACTGTGGACAAGGACATTGTTATTTCCGAACAGTATTGCATGTACGGCCGAAATGGGGTCACTTTTCACAAAGACGCCGAGATTACAGAGGAATCGGGGATCGGATCACTTGAGATCGACAACATTGTTTTTCAGAAGGGGGCTATTGTTACTCCGAGCGGGGACCCTCCAAGTGAAGACAACGTCCTCAGCTCCCTCGACCTCCAGCCCACTCTGTCCATGGGTGTGGAGACCATTATTGACTACCTGGAGAGCGGCCTGTATCGCCCACCGCAGATCACGAGCGTGCTGGTCCTCGACACCCTGCCGGACGTCTTGGTGGACGGGACCGTGTATATCATCAACGGAAACGTCAACATCGACAACCAGTACGAAGTCTCCAACGTCATCATCGCAGCCCGTGGACATATCAATTGGGGAATCGGCGGGTCAATCGTAAATACGGGGGATCCGGACATAGACTTCGGGATTGGAATTCTGGCCACGGGGAATGTGGTCTTGGGCAAAGATGCGGTCCTCGAGGGCGCTGACATTATTGCTGGAAACGATGTGCATATCGGCAAGGATGTTCTGAGTTTTGAGGCTAATGTACAGGCGGGGCACAATGCTTACCTGGGTAAGGAAGCGGCCGCCTCGGGCTACGAAGGCGCCCTGGTGGGATTTGGCAGCGGCGGAGAGTGGGGGACAGGTGGGGCGATACTCACCTGGTGACAAATCTACCTCGCCCAGCGGGGAAAGAGGGAACAGATGATTTACTTTAACCCATCATCGGAAGACCTGGAGTCCCGAATATGGATTTTCCAGGAGTTTGGATCACAAGAAAGGCTCCAACCCGAAGTGAGGGTGGATACAGATAAGCAAATGAGAGGCTTATGCCTCAAAAGGAAGGGGTAAATGTCATGAAAATCAAATGGTCCATTGTCCTGTTGGCTGTTTTGGGGCTGGTTGCAGCCTTATCCGCATCGCTTTTAGCCGTCTCAATGCGTGCCAAGCCGATAAAGGCATTTGTTAATTCCTCATCGGAGGAAATTACGATATTGGCCGCGGCAAGAAACATTCCGGCAATGACGGTTGTTGGTTCCGACTTTTTGGTCGAAACGACTGTTCTAAAAAGTCAAGTCTCTGGGAACTACTACTCTGATCCGACCCAGATAACCGGCAAGGTTCTCACCGTTCCCATGGTTGAAGGACAGGTATTTTTAGCAAGGTCCTTTGCGATCGAAGGATCGGGCTCTCATTTGGCCGGGATGCTTCCTCAAGGGATGCGTGCGGTCAGTATTTCCCTTTCCAACTTCTCTGGACTAAGAGGCCTGTTATTTCCGGGATGTCTAGTGGACGTCCTGACGTCCTTTCGACTGCCCGCGAATGTCGGCTTGGGCCAGGCTCTCTCGACAACCCTGCTTCAAAATGTCGAAGTCCTTGCCGTGGAGAATCTCACGGTAGGCTCTTCTCCGGAGGACAAGGAAGGGTTACAGAATCGTCCGCAGTCAACCCAAAGGCGTCTGTTGGTTACTCTTATGGTCGATTCGAAACAGGCGGAAGCGCTCCAATTGGCCATGTTGCACGGGACCATATCGCTGGCCATGCGGAATCCGACGGATGTGGAGATAATCAATAGGAACCCGACATTACTCAACGAGGGACAACTGGCGCAATTGGCAGAGTTTTTAGGTTCCTCCGTGTTGAGTGGGGTTCCCTCCGTAGGGCTCGTCGCCCAAGCCGACCCCCCGGAAGTTTCTCAATTGAAAATAAAGATATTTCGAGGGATCACTGCCGAGACACTGTCGTTCCCTTCTCCAACTATATTAGGAAGCTGATGTCCAATGAGCGATAAATGCAAGCGAAGAATAAGCCAGAAGGTACGAAATCGGCCTCCCGGTCCAATCAAGGCGCCATGTCAATTGATGTGTATACTGATAATACTGTTTTGGGTAATGGTCTCTGGCGCCGTCGCGGAACCTGCTGCTGGGAACCTGGTATTCTTGACGCCTGAGGAGATCGGGGAAATCCTTGAATTAGGTGTTGGTCGATCGAAAGCCATTCATACCCCATGGACGATCAGACAAGTGTCGGTCGCAAATCCGAATATTGCCGACGTTCAAGTCATCGACCCTGACACCGTCCTGATCGTGGGTAATTCCATCGGCTCGACCGACCTTATCGTCTGGAGCGACGACACGGAGGTCTGGGCGACGCAGATCCGCGTTGAGATCAACCTTCGGAAAGTAAATGCCGAATTGGCCGAATTTTTCCCCGGAACCTCCCTGGAAGTAACCAAGTCTCTCGATGTTTACTTTGTCAAAGGAGTCTTAGAACGTGCTGAACAAGTTGAGCAGTTGCATAGATTTTTGGAGACAACAGGGATCAAATATGTTGATCTGACAAAGTTGGCTGGCTTGCAGCAAGTGCAGATTCAGGTGCGGGTTGCGGAAGTGAATCGGGTAGCAGTTCGCACGATGGTGGTCAATGCCTTCCATACGACGGATGATTTCTTTGGGGCAGCTTCTATTGGTTCCGCAACGGGGGGCGCTTTCAATCCGGTCTCAATTGGTCCACTGGGTGGGACGGCTGCCGGATCAAACATTCCCTTTGTTTTTACCAATGATGTGGGCGTCAGCCCTCTTGTGAACCTCCTGGCGGGTTTTCCCGAATCGGATTTGGAGTTTTTTGTCAATGCCCTTGTTGAAAATCAGTATCTGCGAATTTTGGCGGAACCCAATCTCGTCGCTCTGAGTGGAGAAGAAGCCAGCTTTCTTGCAGGCGGAGAGTTCCCGATACCGATCGTTCAGGGTTCCTCGGCGGGGGGCGGCACGTCGATCACCATTACCTACAAGGAATTTGGGGTTCGATTGATATTTCGCCCTACCGTGCTCGGTGGAGGCACTATCCGTCTTTACGTGGCCCCCGAAGTGAGCGAGCTTTCGGATATTGGCGCTGTCGAAATCGAGGGATTTAGAGTGCCGTCGGTGCTAACCAGAAGAGCCGCAACCACACTGGAACTGAAAAGTGGCCAGACCTTCGCAATGGCGGGACTGCTTAGTCAGAACAACAATGCGAGGAAGTCGCGAGTCCCATTGCTCGGGGACTTGCCCATCCTGGGTTCTTTGTTCCGATCTATCAGCTACCAATCAGGTGAAAGCGAACTAGTCGTTCTTGTGACCGCCACATTGGTTGAGCCTTTGTCTGACAAAGGGGTTCAGCCACTGCCGGGTGATTTATATGTTCCCCCGAATGATTGGGAGTTCTTTCTCCAAGGCCGTATTGAGGGAAACGTCTGGGAAAAAACCTCACCTGACCATGGAGCAAGGCTCAACGTGGGGGCATTAAAGAGGCTGAAGGGGCCAGGCGCGTGGGACCGCCACTATCGAGAACCGTCTGGGAAACGTTCTTTCATATCACCGGACCCAGTAACCACTTTACTAAATGAGGATCCGACGCCTCAGTCCTTGCAAGAAGATACGCCTTAAAAGAAGAGGTGATACGTAGATGCCTTTACAAAGCGAAGTTCTATTATTGACGAATGAGTTTGAAACAGAGGGCATTATCGCCGCGGCGATTAAAAAGGAAGATCGACTTGTCTCGACGGGCGCGTGCCGCGATCTCGCATCCCTCGTCAATCGTCTGGAGGAGAACACAATCCCCCTCGTGTTGATTGATTGTGATTCAGAGCCGATTCAAAAGCTTGATCAAATCGAACCGATCATCAACAGGTTCCCTACTTCCCGTTTCGTTGTTTTGTCCAGCGAGTTGGGAAAAGAGTTGGCTCTTAAAGCGATGCAAGCTGGTGTTCGTCATATTCAAATGAAAAAGACCATAGAGTCCGAACTTGGCACAGTGCTTCTGCGTTTGATTCCTTCCACGTCGGCTCAGACAGATCATTTCGGCTCCGTTCTAACAGTGTTTTCAGCAGGCGGCGGATGTGGGAGCACGACCCTGGTCGTCAATCTTGCCAATGAACTTCAGCTTGCAACCGATGAGTCCATTCTACTCATTGACTTGGACTATATATACGGGAGCGTGGCAACGTATCTTGAACTCCGTGGGCAATACGGCATTGCGGATGTTTTGGCTCATGGTGGCGGCATTGATCCTCAATTGATCACTTCTACAGCGGTACACCATTCTGAAAAGCTTCATGCTCTCATGAGCCCGGCCAGTATTAACTTCTCGGAGATCAAGCCCCTTCATCAAATAGACAGACTCGCCGCTGCACTCGCTGCCTGCAAACAGGCCTACAATTTCACTTTGATCGATGCCCCACGCGTTTCGATCGATGTCGCGGCGCTCTTGGCTGGCGCGAGCGAAACAAATTGGATCGTCCTTCAGCCCATGGTGAAAGATATTCGCTTTGCGAAGGCCATGATGGACGCCTTATCAGAACGTGGCATCGCGGCGAGTCGGATCAAACCTGTTTTGACCCGTTATAGTAAGCGCCATCAGACAATTACTTTACAGGATACCAAGAAAGCCCTGGGGGGGATGCCTCTTTGGCAATTAAGTAATGACCACTCCACCGTGGTGCGCTGCATCAACTATGGTAAGCCCCTGGCTGATGTTGCGCCGAGGTCGGCGTTGCGTCGAGACGTAGCCCGGCTTGCCGCTGAGATTTCAAAGAGTAATGGGCACTTAAAGCGTAAAAAAACATGAACTCTTTTGAACAAAACAAGTTAGCTGATTCTGATACGAACGACTGGGGCAGTTCTTTCTCTCAAGACATCAAAACCAGTGTGCATCGCAAGTTGCTTGAGACTATGAACCTCAATGAAGCGACGAACATGCCTATGGACCAGCTTTATGCAGAGTGCTCCCGTCGGGCGGATATGTTACTTGAGGAACAGCAGCATCCTCTTTCGGGCCCTGAAAAAGATCGACTTCTGCGCGAGGTAATGGATGAGATCTTCGGATTAGGCCCTCTTGAAGAATTCCTCCGGGATCCGCATGTCAGTGACATCCTGGTCAATGGGCCCTACAATATTTACCTTGAGCGCTTCGGAAGGCTCGAAAAGTCTAATGCAAAGTTCTCCGACAACGACCAACTCCTGCAAGTGATCCAGCGCATTGGTGTACGAGTCGGTCGTCGAATCGACGAAAGCTCTCCAATGCTGGATGCACGGCTTGCTGATGGTTCCCGTGTCAACGCCATCATTCCCCCACTGTCACTCGATGGGCCGTCTTTGAGCATTCGGCGATTCGGCGCCACTCCCATTGATGTGGCCAAGCTGATCGAATTGGACAGCATAACCGAAGAGATCGCGACCTTTCTCGAAGCATGCGTGCGGTGCAAGACGAATATCTTGCTCTCGGGCGGGACAGGGACAGGCAAAACTACCATGCTCAATGTGCTGTCCAAATGGATCCCTGAGCACGAACGTGTAGTGACGATCGAAGATGCGGCGGAATTACAGCTCCAGCGTGAACATGTGGTTCGCCTCGAAACAAGACCTCCAAACATCGAGGGCAGGGGAGAGACCACGCAGCGCGACCTGCTCCGCAACACGCTTCGCATGCGGCCGGACCGCATTATCATCGGGGAGGTACGGGGAGGCGAAGCGCTGGACATGCTTCAGGCGATGAACACTGGTCACGAAGGATCCATGACGACCGTACATGCAAACACCACCCGGGATGCCTTCCTCCGCATAGAAAACATGGTGTGCATGGCAGGCCTCAATTTCCCGATTCGTGCCATCCGCCAGCAAATGTGTTCGGCTCTGGACATATTGATCCAGCTGGGACGGCTCACGGGAGGCAGACGAAAGATAGTCAGCATCGCCGAGGTCACGAGCATGGAGGGGGACGTGATCCTAGTTCAGGAAATTTTCCGCTTCGCGCAATCGGGGGTGGATCCCGATGGTCATGCCCAGGGTTGCTTCGAAGTTTGTGGAATCCGTCCGCAAATACTTTCCCGTCTGGAAGAAGAGGGCACTCATATGCCGGATAATTTCTTCCAAGGGCGCAAATTGGGTTGAACTCATCAAAAGTATATGGACACCGTGATAACAAATAACTTAGGTACCGAAATAACTTGGCTGTTGGGAGGATCGGTCTTTGCCCTGGTTGTCTCCCTTTGGTTTATATGTATATTGTGGTTGTACCTTCGTCGATCCTCGCGGCAGGAAAGGGTCGAAGAAAGGCTGCGGCTCGGAGAGACGCAGAAGTCTGAGGATGAGCGCGTTTTGCGCCTTTGGCGCGACGGCCGGGAGGTCACAACAAACGTCCCAGGCAAACCCAAGAGGAGATCCCTTTTGGTTCGTCTCGACCAAACGCGTGATGCGTTAGGATGGGATGTCCCCATTCGTACTGCAATTCTTGGGTTCATTGGCGTAGCATCTTCCGTATGTCTCGTCACTCTAGTGCTAACCGGAAGCGTTCTCATGGCATTGGGAGGAACCGGATTGGCGATAATCATGGTGTGGATTTACGGGAAACGACGGCTGAATCAACAAGCGGACCTGTTCGAAAGACAGCTTGCCGATGCCCTGGGGCTTGCTACCCGTTCCCTTCAGGCTGGACATCCATTACTGGGAGCCTTCCGACTTATCGTCGAAGAGATGGATCCTCCCATTCGAAACCTATTTGCCGAAATATTGCAGCAACAAGCGTTGGGCACAAGCTTGGAGTATGCAATCCGAACGACAGCCGAAAAAACGAATTCCTCCGACATGAAACTTTTTGCCGCGGCAACGATCATTCAGTTGGGAAGTGGAGGGAACCTTGCAGATATGATGCATCGAGTGGCCGAAGTGATCCGGGACCGGATCCGACTGCATAAACGGGTTCGGGTCCTGACTTCTCAAACCCAATTAAGCAAGCGGATATTGATTGCTGTTCCCTTTGGGCTTTTTCTCTTGCTTTATATACTTAATCCAAAATATTTAGAACCGCTTTACACCACCCCGGCAGGAAAACTCATGTTGATTATCGCAGGAGTGTGTCTCGCAATAGGCACGTGGGTCATGAACCGACTTGCAACCCTTCGTTATTGAAACATATAACGATTAATCTCTGGGACTGAATTATGCTCGGATGGCAGTACGCAATTCCCTTCTTAGCCTTTCTCTCTGCGATTTGCCTGGGAGGAGCAGCCCTGAGCGGTAGTATCGCCCGCCGGACAGCTCTTCAGTCCCGACTCCGCGGCTCGAAAGGAGAGATCGATGATAAGGATGACTTGGGAGACAAGCCGCCGCTAAATCGTATTCTTATGCGAGTCGGTTCGATGATATCCTCGAAAAGTCCTTCTTCGAACCTTAGAACAAAAATGGCGAAAGCGGGGTACTACGGGCGCTCATCGGTGTTTGTATTGCTGGGGGTGAAGACGTATCTTTTCCTTGCCGCACTTGTAATCTTTAGCGGTCTTTCAGTTTTAAGCGAAGCCTCTTTGTCTTTGAGGATGCTCTCGATCATCGGCGGAGCAACAATTCTGTTTTTTGTCCCAAATGTCTTTCTGCAACTTCGGAGCCAAAGTCGCACGACCATGGTTAGAAGCCATCTGCCGGATGTGATTGATCTTTTGGAGGTATGTGTCTCTGGCGGCATGGGGTTGGACATGGCTTGGAATTCCGTTGCTGAGGAGATTCGTGGGGTATGCCCACTGCTCGCAGATGAAATGGCCCTGACCAATACGGAAATACATCTCGGGGCAGGCCGCGGACCCGCAATGCGCAATATGGCCATGCGCACCGGGGCGAGCGAGATTTCGGCGCTCGTCGCCGTCCTTGTCCAATCCGAAAAATTTGGGACGAGTATTGGCGAGGCATTACAGATCTTTGCCAAGGACATGCGAGTGATCCGAAGTCAGAATGCAGAAGAGTCCGCTGAAAAGATGTCCGTCAAAATGCTTTTTCCCATGGTTGTTTTCATCTTCCCAGTTGTGCTCATCGTTGCGGTCGGCCCGGCAGGTATAACTCTGTTCGATGTGCTCGGAGGATATTAAAAAGTTTGGGGTGAATCACCATGAAGGGGGTGGCACGGATGAGATTATTTCTCTTTACGATCCTGGTCTGTTATGCCGCTACGGTGGCTGGTTGTAGTACGTGGATGACGGGGTATTACCGGCCTATGCAGCAGAGCCCTGAGCAGCGCCGGTTGGCCAACGCAACGATGGTCAGCTGGCTTTTTGAGGACTCTATTACCAATGGGATAGTTTCACAGCGCACGATTTTCCCTTACCACTTCCTCGCTGACACGGCTCAGCTCAACGAGCTCGGCGAGCGCGACTTGCACGTTTTGGCCACCTATTACAAGGACACGCTCAACGGCAAGGAAATTATGGGAAACGTCAAGGTCTATTTCGACTATGACAAGGCCCAGATCCGGGAAGATGCCGTACCGATCCTCGATGAGGCCGCGCAGGTTTTGCGGAAAAACTCCGAAGCCGACATCCTGATCACAGGTCATGCAGACGTTCGGGGAACGGAGGAATATAACCAGAAGCTGGGGGAGCGGCGCTCAGATGCCGTCCGGCGGTATCTGCTGTCCAAAGGGATTGAGCAGAACCGGATCCGGATCCTGAGCCGCAGCGAGCTTGACGCGGTTGCGCCACCCACCGATATCGTGGGTATGCAGGAAGACCGCAACGCCCAATTTGTGGTGGCCGAGGTTAAGGGATTTCGGGGACAGTTGAGCGTTCGTCGCGCGAACGCTTCTGAGGAACTTTATAAGGCACGGGAGGCGGCCGTCGCCGACTTTCTGCGCAATGAAGGTGTGGAGGTGGACCAGATTCCTATAATTGACGGCCTTCCTGGGGGTGACGGGATGGATTCTGAGCGAGTTTTACTCATTCTCACAACCGAGAAAGAGGCCCAGCAGACTACTGTCACAGCAACCACAGGAGTACGACGATGATATACCTTCCCTTACACCTGAAAAAAGTCTTCCGGTTGTTCCCTGTCTTTGTGACTTTCGCTATGAGCCTTGGAGGCTGTACAACGACAGCTACCTCCTATTCTTCTGCCAATAGATCCAATTTGTTGGAGATGACCACAGACAGTGATCGGCAACCAAGAGCCAAAACGCTCTACGCCATGGCCAGGATTCTCCTGTCGCAAGGAAGGGAGGAACAGGGCGAATTGGTTCTATTGAGGGTTATCGCAGATCACCCGCGCTTCATCCCTGCCTATTGTGAGTTGGCTGAACTCCGGATGGGACAGGGTAGGCTCGACGACGCTTTACGAAGACTTTCCCAGGGGCGTGAGTTCTCTCCCCGAGATCCGATCCTTCTTAACAATGCAGGAGTCTGCCTCTTGTTGAAAGGTGACTATAGCGCAGCTCTGGATTACTTCACATTGGCCGCTAATGTCTTGCCGCACGAGGACCGGTATAGAGCCAACATGGCCTTGGCCCTTGGTATGATGGGGCGTGAGGATGAGAGCTCAGACCTTTATGGGCAAGTAGTCCCTGTCGAGTGGGCCGACTACAATCTCGGCGTCATCCAGGAGATGAGGAATGAGTCGAAGTCAACCCCTGATGAACTTTCTCAGGTGCAACCCTAAGTCGCCTTCTAGTCCAAGGAGGACCTTTAGCGTGCAAAAAGCCACGAATAGCCCTATTGAGGAGGAACGCAGAGCCGCGGCGAAGCGAGTTCCTAGTTCGGAAGCGGCCGTACTGCCGTCGGGGAACGCTCTTCGGCCAAGTGGTCGGGTTAGCCGGGACCCCAAGCATGACGGTCGTTTCCCCGTCCGATTTCCCGAGGCGTCCGAACACGACACCCCCACCTACGAAACGGACGAGTTGCGCAATCTGTTTTTCGGGAACCTCGCTATATTTTTGGCACAATGCATATATGCAAGAATACAGCCTCATTCATTAACCCATATTGGCCATCCCAAGGGAGAACGAGGATACACTCAGGAGAAAGAAGAGCATTTCTAGGGTTTTTCCCGATTGACAAATGAGGATTAAATGTGTCGAATAATAGGAAACTCCAAACTGGATATTAGGAAACATACCCGTGGGAGGCGATGTGCGCGTGGAACTGTATGCGTCGAATCTTCGCGGTCCACGAGTAGTTCCTGGGGGGTCCAGAGCAGATGAAGAAACGAACTGCACTAGTGGTAGCTTCTGACTCTCTCTTCGACGAGACAGAAAGGGCTCTTCTTGAGGATTCAGCCATTGCGCTGATCCGAGTTCCAGACACACCTGCTATACTTAAGGAAGCTCAGCGCAATAATCTCGACGTGGTAATGATGGATCTTTCCATGCCTGGTTCAGAGGGGATGGATACGATTCATAGACTCAAAGAGATTGACCCAGACCTTCCCATCATTCTATTTGAGGGTGATCTTTTCTGCAAATATGAGGGGGGGGCCTTCAAGAAAAACCTTATTTTCGATTTTCTTCACGAGCCAATTGAAAGCTCATCTTTACTGCGAACGGTTCAGCACGCTGTTGACCAACATCAGCTTTTCCAAGAAAACCGCCTGCTAACCGAAGAACTCCAATCTGTGAAGCACAAAAGGAAGAACCACCCTTCGGCGAGGAATCGCTCTAAGGAGCCTTCTGTGTCGACAGCTCCCTTACTAGTGGGAGAGAGCAAGCCCATTCAGGAGATCCGCCGGTTGATTGAAGAAGTGGCGCCAAGCGATATAACAGTGCTGATTGATGGAGAGAGTGGAACGGGAAAAGACGTGATAGCCCGCCTTATTCATGAAATGTCATCCCGGGCCAACATCGGGGAGTTCATCAAGATTAACTGCCCGGCGGTGCCCGAGCAATTGGTGGAGTCCGAGTTGTTTGGGCACGAGGCCGGTGCGTTTACGGGCGCTCAGAGGCGAAAACCGGGTCGACTCGAATTGGCTGTGGGTGGGACGGTCTTCTTCGATGAGATTAGCACGATTCCACCTACGGTCCAAGCGAAGCTTTTACAGGTGTTGGAATCCAGGCAATTCACACGTCTTGGGGATAATCATTTGATTCAAATCGACGCAAGGTTCCTGGCAACAACCAACATCTCTCTACCGGCTATGGTTGAAAACAATCAATTTCGGCTAGATCTGTACTATCGCCTTAATCAGTACACCATCCATGTACCTCCTTTGAGGGAGCGTGTTGATGATATACCTTTGCTCGTCAACCACTTTCTTGAGACCTACGGGCCTATTTACGGTAATCAAGGGGTGTCCGTCTCATCCCAATCGATGTCGTATCTTGTTCAGTACCCCTGGCCCGGCAATGTGCGTGAATTAGAATCAGCGATGCGACGCTATGCGTTGACCGGCAGAGAAGAATCCATCCATTCGTTGTTGCTAGGTCAGGAACCTGCTAAAACCAGCGAGCCTGGTTCTGGGATCTATCACGAAAATGAAAAAAAAGTCATTGTCGAGGCCTTGACCAGAGCAAGGTGGAACCGCCGCCGCGCCGCAGAGATACTCGGCATTAGCTACAATACGCTTCGCCGGAGAATCGCACAGTACGAGCTAGTTGCCGTTCCTCCTTCTCAGCAAAAGGAGATTGAACGCCGTAAACGTAATATGGCCACCGAGTCTATGAGATTAGTGCGCACTTAAGGAGGTTCAGACCGACTCCCCGCGTCCGTTCATACAAAGCCGTAGTCCAATGTCAATGTAGACCAAGGACACACCCTTCCATCCTTTTACTTCTTCTGCGGATTCCCTGGCCCCAGACTTCCCAAATATCGATTGCCCGCAAGCTTCGGATCGCTTGGTGATAGCGCCGAGGTTTCTTCTCTTTCTGGAAATCTGTTACTGCCTCCTCCGAGATCTCGACAGAACTGCACATCGCCGATCCATGCTCGGCTCAGGCTGTTTGGAGAAATCGTTCGATATTGCCCGTCTGACCAGATCCCCAATGATCCCCAATTTAACAATCAATGGAGCTTTGATAATATGGGACAGACAGGGGGAACTTCCGATGCCGACATCGACGCTCCCGAGGCCTGGGACATCACAACCGGCTCATCTTCTTGTGGTGATAGCTGTAGTCGATACCGAAGCACAAATAGCGCCAGGAGTTTCCGGTAATATTCCTACTCACCCCGACCTCGAAGCGAATCTTTGGGTCAACCCGGGCGAAACCCCGTCGAGGGCGCTTCAATTTCTTTTTTGCTAGTTCGGGTAGGAACTCTTCAAAGTTGGATCGGTGAGGGCTCTACCGGTTCAGATGGGACGGTAACATTCATCCTGAATAATGCCCCTTCGGAGACGTACACGACCGTAGTCACCTATGTCACGGCTCCAGGACTGGTTTGGGACGGCACTACGCCAGACAGTTCGTTCACAAAGTAGGTCGGTAGGAGCCCGGTAGGAGCAAAGTGAACAGCATTGAATTCTTCCACATCTGCGATCCGGTTGACAATTTCGGTTGCGTGAGCAGTCTAAAACGGAAGGAGAGCAAGACTCATCTAAAGCAACAACAATCTGGTCCCGGATAACGTTGTGCGGCTCACGCGCGCGGCAGCGTCGTTATGCAGCCGCTGGTGAGCTCTCTACATCAAATCGCTGCTTTGCTTTGGCGTGCCCTCGTCTCATATGGTTTGCGTAAAATACGCACTCCTCCATCGATGGGCATTTCCCACATGAAACCTGTCGCGACTACCCTGACCGAACACCCTTACTTTGTAGAGATTTGTTTCAGAAGGTCGACGACCTCGTCCATCTTTTTTCTGATGCCCCGACTGTCCATGTAGGTGCCGGCGACACACGCGAAGATTGCTAGCAACAAAGCCACGTTAAGTATTCCCATGATTCTTCCTCCTAGTTCCTTCTCATACGGCGCCATTAAAGACAAGACATTCTCTGAGTCTTGCTAACTACAGCTCCACAGCAATAGGTGCACAATTGATTCACAAAAGGCCGCCGGTTGTCGGATTGATCCTCCAGTATCGGCGGCAATCGCGGTAATAGTTTCACCCGCGGCTACCGCCGCCGCAGAGCCCCCACTTGTGCCTCCTGGCACATAATCGGTATTCCATGGGTTTCGCGTTGGGCCGAACGCCAAATTCTCCGGGCTCGAACCCATCGCAAATTCGTCCATATTCGTTTTGCCAATCAATATAGCACCGGCGTCAAACATCCGATCTGCAACTGTAGCTGAATATGGAGGGGTGAAATCTTTGAGCATTTTCGACGCGCATGTGGTCGGAATTCCTGAAACGCAAATATTGTTCTTTATTGCTATGGGAAGGCCATGGAGTGGGCCTGTTGGTTGGCATTTTCCACACGCCAAATCAGAGTTACGGGCCTAAGCCAGTATTTCCTCGGCATCCCGGATGGAAATATACGCATGGACTCGAGGCTCGCGATTGGAGATGGCTTCGAGCACATGTTGCACAAGCGCGAAGCAAGAAATCTGGCCCGCATTCATCTGTGTAAGGTAATCAAAAGCGTCCATCGACAATCCTCGTGACGAATCCAACGTTCATTGGTGTCCGCTCAACTGGTTATGTGTTTCAGAACACAGCACAACACACAACAACACGGGAGTCTCCCAGTATAAGACAAATTTAACCGAGATTTCCCATTTAAAGCAACCAATGAGCATTGAGTACCTTTCGTAAATATGATACACCCGGCTGCGCGTATTTTCAACACTTGATTAGTCAGGATAGTCTCTCGCGAGGTCAAAGGGGTCCTTGAAGCGGGCGTTTTTGGCGAGAGAGGTTGCTGTTCACCTTAATTGGGACGGACTGCCCTATCATTTTTTGAGATGTGGGCTAGTTTGGCGCTGTGGGCGTAGATGGTCATGTCATCGGGAATAATAGATCTGTGTTGCCCTCTTTCCGGCAGTGGAGTCCTGCAACAATGTATCGCGTACAATCCGTAGAGGCTGCATAGCCTCCATTAAAGAAGTATCCCTTGCGACGGTCACGCTGGCACAGCTAATGGGGACTGTCTTGCGGTCTGCGCCTACCTTGCCTTGCCGAACACCACATAGCTCTGGCCGGCACCGGAGATGCCTCCCGGATCCGCCCAGCGGTCCCCGACAATCAGGTCGTCGAGACCATCCCCGTTCACGTCTCCCGCGCCCGATACGCTGGCCCCCGAATGGTCACCACTGTCGATGCCGTTGATCGCGAAACCGCCCGGATTGGTATCCTCGACGATCTCGGAGAGCTCAATGGCAGAGTCCTGAGTTGATGTGCCCACCGTCGACGCCGTCAAGGAATTCTTCACCTTCGGCTTCGCCTCCGGTTCAGAATGACACCCGGATACAAGCATTGCGGCCAATAGCATGGCAAAGCCGTGCTGGCGAATCACACGGAGAAGGAAAGGCAGACTCCTTCCTCTGAGGAAGTCGCTAATAACCCGCCTGAGGGGTTCCGCACGGCCGCGCCATCTGGGTCGCGCGAATGTGTATAGGAGTCTCTTGCAGCGGCGGTAGAGATTGCGCCGAGAGGCCCGAGGAAAATACCGCATCCGGTTTATAGGAAAAGACCTCATAGGATCCTCCCGTGCCGAATCAAGACACTAAACTGGAAGTTTTGGTGGTCCCCAACGGAATGACCTAACCAAAGACAGATAGATTTTGTTACATGTATTCATCCGAGATTTCCCAATTGCACCTGCTCGCGACCGCCGCGGCCCTGGTACTACTCGGTATCTTACTCCTCAGGGCCCTGCCCCGACTACATACAGATCTTCATACTTTTGCTTGTGCCGGATGTGATTCGCTCGACCTGCCTTCAGTAAGCAGCTCGGAGGCCAGGAAAGCTCCTCCAACTGGCCTCAGAATGCACGATCTCTGTTTCGTGGTATTTATGGCTTATTTTCGTCGGATCTTCGTTCTCTGACCAGTTTGGGCGGGTTCCTGATGGTCTCAGCTGTGGGAATGGGATCCGTCGTTCATCCAGCTCCAACGGTAGGTCTGGGGACTGTGGTATTCCTTGGCCTTCATTTGTACTCGGTCGGCTTCAGCCGTTTGTCAAGAATTTGGCAATTGCTAATTCTGCACCCTCGGAACCTCTTGATACTCATATAGTTACGATAAAGGGATCCTTTCACAATGAAATGTACGGGCCTTTGGACAAGGTTACTGGTGGACAAGGAATTCTGTCTTTCCCTTTGATTGTCAGGGAGTTACGGGTCCGACACATGTGTGAGTACAGGCACTGCACAACAGTGTTCATCGGGCAATTTCGGATCTTTTGTATGAAGATTTGTATGTAGTCCGAGCCGGGGTCTAAGGAGTAACATACGAAGAAGGCGATGGTGGCGTTCGACGGGGTGGAGCATAGTCTGTAGGATATAGTCACTATGAGCCCGTTGATGGCGGGTACGATATCCGAACAGTTCAGGAGCTCCTCGGTCACAAGGATGTCAAGAGGGCCATGATCTACACTCACGTTTTGAACCGGGGAGGGAAAGGAGGGCGAAGTCCAATTAACCTGCTCGAAATGGCTTCGGGGGAGGGGGTATAACAGGAAACCTGTTATACCCTAGTTCGGCAGAGAGAAAACACATGCGAAAGAAACACACTCACCTGCTTGAATTGAGTTCGTATGGAGTAATCGCCGTGTGGACCTTGGTTGCGGCGTACCTTTCTGCCGCAAATCCGACTATCGGCATTTCGGACATGTTCGTCTTCATTCCTCGAGCCGAAAGCCTGACATTTGACGCTCTCTCCCCGTGGGTGAACGGCTTCTACCCGTTTGGGTATCCGCTCCTTCTTAAGGCTCTGTCAACACTTGTAGGTGACTATGTGGTCGCCGGAAGGGCGATCTCCCTGCTATCCGGAGTCATCGGGCTTATCGCGCTCTATCACATGTCCCGATTTATCTTTACCCCATCCGTCGCCCTTATTGCCCTTCTCATCTGTGGCACCAATCCAGCCTACATGCGATACTCAACAATCTCTGGAACGGACATGCCCGCTGCTGCATTGCTCATGCTTGGTCTCTATTTCGTTTGCCGCTTCAGTTTCACGAAGAGGCTGAGCCACCTGCTGGTCGGTGGAACCTCGGTTGGCGCGGCATATCTTATTCGGTACACTTCGCTCACCATGGTTCCTGCCGTCCTGCTTTGGTTCTGGCTTCAGCCAGAGCCGGGTGGATCCTGGAAACAGAGATTCCACCGATGTCTCTGGTTCTTGGGCGGATTCATCCTCGTCGTTTCACCTCAGCTGGTTTTGTCTTCAGTGTCGGAAGGCCATCCCTTCTACAACCTTCAGGCCACCAATGTTTACTTTGGGATGTTCGGAGGCGGAAACTGGGGGCTGAACATGCCTGCTGCCACTTCAATCAACAGCCTTTCAGACATCATCCTTGAGCATCCCCGTGCTTTTGTAAGTAACTGGTATCACAATGTGCTACGTGTTCCCGACCTCCATCTTGTGCAGTTTCCCCTCGGCCTCGTCTCATTCGCAGGTCTGCTTTTCGCTTTCAGGCGTCCCCAGTCACGCGACTGTACACTCCTCGTGTTTCTCATGCTTGTCGCATACACGGCAGCCATCTGTATGGCCTTTCCCGATGGCCGTCTTTTGTTGTTCTGCACTATGCCTTTCAGCATCTTCGCAGCTTTCGGCTTCATTGCATTCTTCCCGACGCGGTTGCGCCTCGCCTTCCCCCGCCCCGTCCCAGTTCGTATTCCATGCGTCATTGGACTCACTGTATGGCTTATGTTGACCTATACACGTCCCAGACTTCTTCATCCAGTTTCCGAATACGATAGGAATCGGATCAATGTGTCTGAGGTTCTTGCTTCCCAGGGCATTGGTAGGCCTTCTGAAGTATTAGCATTTTCCTTCGACTACTACGACATGACGAAGCCCACCAAAGACCGCTTCGCGATCCCTTGGTATTCGACTGATTTCAAACCCTATGGCTCTGTGAATGACCTTGCCCTTCGAATGAAAGATGCCGGACAGCGTTTCCTTGTCTTCGACAGCAAAGCCCCACAGAATGTGCGCGGCCTCAGCGAGATCTGGCCCTTCGACGAGAATGACCTTGGCCCGAGCTTCGATCATCTGGCTGTCTTCTCCGACTCTGTCCATATATATCGCCTACGGGAGATGCCGAACAATTGATTCGAGAGCGACAAGTGACATCCGCGCGGACGCGTCTGGCAGTTGCGCCTCATGCGTAACGTTCTCTGCCTTGATAGTGACGGAAACTCTGGGCATCGCGTATCAAGTCGACATTAAAATGAAATGGAAGAGTTGATCGATAATAGATATGTCTTCGGCTTTCTTTGAGGATCCATTTCAGCAAATGAAGAATCAGATCCTGGCCCCTTGCAGCCTGATCACTGACTGAAGGCTTTGTCCAATCCTCGCAGTTGTCCCCAGCAGCGGCTGGCCTCGATCAAGTCCTGCACCCAGACCTCGGGATCCGCGTATATTCTGCGAATTCGGTATCTCGCTTCAATCTGTACCGCGTATTTCCAGAGCCAGCGAGGCCTTTCGAAAAGCTTGGCCTCGTTCCCCCCTTCCCATTTGAAGGCGTCTTCGATCCCCAGACCGAAAAAGTAATCTCTCAAATATCGAGTTGTCTGCCTGTGCTTTGGGATAAAGTGTTTTACCTTCGCCCCTGGAACCCACCACCCTGAGGCGTCATCCGAGAGCATCGCCCGAACAAGGGTAGTTTCTTCGCCGGACATGACGCTTGTTCCTTTTCGACCCAGTCTCGGGTCGTAGCGATATCGCGAGTGCTCCTCGGCGCGAATGGCGTAATTGGCGCCGTAGGGAATAGTCTTTGCCGTGAATTCGATAGCTGTCTCTCCCAAGTCCCGGATTGCGTAGGCCCCGGATACTTGCGAAATGACTTTCAGAAGCCACTCCGGCGCCTCTCCTTCGAACCACGGTTCCGCGGGCCCGCCGAATATGGCCGCCTCTTGATGTTTCTGGAAAGCGGCTCGGTACTCGGCCAGCCAGTTATCGTCCACCAGAACATCGTCGTCGGTCCATAAGATATAATCACCACTCGCTTCATGGACTGCAAGATTTCGCGCGTTTGAAATTCCTGCCTCTGGCTCAAAAAGACGCCGGCAGGGCAGTTGGCCGGAAAATGAATCGATCACGTCATCGGTTGCATCGGTACTGTTGTTGTTGATGACCAACAACTCCCATTCAACGTTTGCCGGAATTGAGAGCTTCGTCATCTTGTCCAGCGTTTGGCGCAACAACTCGCAACGGTTCCAGGTGCATATGGCGACTGTGATCCGCATTCTATTTCCTTAACAGCCAATCACTCTATAAAGCAAGAAAATAATTATACAATCACGTACCGCTCAGCGTTGTTTTCCGGCATCAGGACAGAGATATCTGACAAACAGTCACCTCTCCCCACGTTTTTGATGTGTCATTGCGCTCAAATATACGGTTACAAGCCAAGGGCCCGTTGATTGTCCGACCCCTTGAATGGGCTATCGCCCGCGCGCCCCGAAGATCCCAAATCGAGTGCCACGGCCAAGGGCGACACAAGGATTAACCAAAGGAGGTACAGCCCAATGAAACTATACAATCGAATTATCACTTCGGATCACTTTTTTGGGGTGCGAAGCTCGAAATTAATTTGGTTTTCGGGCATCTACATACAGGGTTCCAAGCATTCGGCTCGGGGAGTCAAGTTCAGGATTGAAATTGCGTCTTTCAATAGATAGAAATCTGAACTGACGCAGGATCTTCTCAAGCGTCTCGTAATCATAGGCGTATTTGTGCTCGTTACGCTGCCGAAAATGATAGTTAATCTGATGCATCCGCGTATTGCACCATTCCGGATGCCATCGTTCTCTCGCGATACGAAAATATTCCTCGTCTCCCTCGGCAAAAGCCCTGATAGGCCACTCGGTGTCAGGGACCCCAATGCTGAAAACCCCATCTGTCTTCAGTACTCTGAAACATTCCCCCAGGAAGTGTCCGACCTCATCCGGGTAGTCGAGGTGTTCGAAGAAGTGTTCACTGTATATAATCGACACAGAGTCATCCGAAAACGGAAGGCTTTCTCGAAGGTCCAGATTCAGGTCGGCCCTGGCGTCCATCAAATCGATGTTGACCCATCCTTCCTTACAGTTGGGCCCACAGCCAACGTTAAGCTTTAGTGGATCTTTGGATAGGAGTTGAGAAACTTTTCTTACAGAGGAAAAATGAAGGCGCTGGATCCGGAACTCCCTCTGTACCAATCGTAACGCCTTTCTGAATTCTGAAGTAGTGCGGGATTTCAGCAGTTTCTTGAGCATATTACTTCTTCCAACAACGAGAATAGTCCGTGATGCAGACCTGAAAACTGAGCAATGGTCTCTCCCAGTCGGCGAGGCGGATTATATGGAGCCGAGATTTCCCATACGGAACAACTCACGACCGCCGTGCATATGGCGACTGTGATTCGCATTCTATTTCTTTAACAGCCAATCACTCCATAAAGGACAACAATAATTGTGCAGTATAGGGCTAGAGATTAGTGTTTTCAATACAAAGGCTGTTGTCTGCATATGGGTCTTCGACACGCCTCAGAATGGAAACACTTCTCTGGCTGCAATCTCTCAGCAGAGTCCAGCAAAGGAGAGGAGGGCTTGGACAGCATTCTGTGGCTGCATTTCATCCATGATCTTGGGTTGCTCTCCCTCGTTTCCCGACCAAGTGAGCTCGCCACGCCATGCACTTACCATAGCCTGAGCAAGCGCTTCCACATCACCAATGGGGACGAGGATGCCATTTCTGCCGTCCTCGACCATTTCATCTATGCTCGCGCCAAAGCTGCCGATCACAGGAACTCGATACAGGAGACTCTCGATAACCGTGTTCGGCAGGTTGTCAACCCGTGAAGGCAGCACGCTCGCGACGGCGCCGGAGACAACACCGAAGAGAAGCGGTCGTTCCAGGGCCCCCGTCCAGACGATATGGTGTGCCGATTCCCCGAGTTCAGTCTTCGATCGTTCGACGGAGAAGCCCAACCTCTCGGGCCCACACCAGACAACGGTCAGGCCAGGCTCTTCCTCAAGAGCCAGCTTTAAAGCCCTGGCAACAAGGTCTGTCCCCTTTCGGCGGCAAAGCTGGCCAAAGTGTACGAGATACCGTTCCGGCAAGCTCAACCCAACAGTTTCCGCTGGTTCGCTCTCGCGAAAGAAGGGCGGGCGCACGACTCCTAGCTTGAGCCCGAATCTTGAGCTGAAGTAGTCCGCCACAAACTGACTGGGCGCATACGCCTGATGTGCACGCCGGGCCGCCCATGTCTCAAGCTTACTTGTCAGCCATTCGTCCAAAGGCCTGCGGTCCCCAGGCAGAATATCTTCCCTGTCAATGTCCTTGAACATATTTCTCGCCCAGCTACACCGCACAACATGCCAGCACCCCTTCGGCGTCCCCACGAACAGCCCTGAAGCCCTGTAGTCTGAGCTCTGTAACAGATCAAAGGGATTCTCCCGGTGCCGACGCCTAAAGGCACATGCCAATACCCGCGCGCCTCGGAGCTCCCAGATCGACTCCCACGGCCAAGTGCGCCACAAGCTCCAACTTACCCTGCCGATGAGTGTTGACCATCGTTCTTTTGGCATCTGAACGCGCTCAACACGTATCCCATCGTAGTCCAGCACTTCAGGGCCGTGTTTACTGAGAGTGAATATTTCAGGCTCGTGTTCAGCCTCCTTCAGCGCTCTCGTCATTCGAGACAGATAACTCGCGATCCCGCCTGAGTTGCGCAGTTCCGTCACAAACTCAGGGGTCAGGAAGGCAATTCGAAAAGGGCTAGCTGTCACAACACTATTGCTCTCTCTGCCTGGAGGCCAACTCAACTAGGAAGTCGGACATGATGGCATCCTCGGGCCACATCTGACCTTCGCACCACACCAGTTCTCCCGTTTCCGGTTCGCCATTCAGTTCCCAATGCCCTGGGCAAGATTGCACCATCCAGCTCACATACGTATAGCTGATTTCACCGACGACACGCTCTTCGCCTCGTCTCAAACCGTCTATCGCTATTGATTGAGTTCCCAGCGCCCTCGCGGTTCGGAAAGCCAGCCGCACGCATTCCATGTCGACTTGTTCGGGGTCGACGTCAAAATTTCCACTTCCGCTTGCGCGAAAATCGTCAGGCCGGTTGAAGCGTCGGTACGCAAAGGCCCGGTTTCCAACAACAGTAACCCTGTTATCGAAAGCATTGCCTTGCAAGAATTCCTGGGCCAGGAAGTAGTTGTTGTGTAATTCGACCACGCGGTCCCTGGATTTATCGCGCGGCGGTTGCCCTTTCAGCAACAGTTTTCCGGCCCCTTTGATCCTTGATAGAAGCGGCCACGCAGGACCATATAGATCACCCAATCCCTCGATCCCCAGATCAAACAGTATGCCAATCCAGTATAAGGCCTCATCATAGGTTCTTGCGAGCCTGACATTCTCGGCACTCGCCCCCCCGGAGAGCTTCAACACAAGAGGATACTGCGCCGTCCGCGCGAACTCGCACGCATCGTCGAAGCTCCAAAACACCCACGTCTTGGGGACGGGAATACCCGCCGCGGTCAGAAGATAGAATTGACTGATCTTGTCGTCGTAGTGCCAGGCGGTTCGCCAGTCAGGGAAAACGAGCAGGCCCAGCTGCTTTTCGATAGCCGGCAGTAGGCGATGCGCCAGCCTCCTGTAAAATATCGGGTGCAAGAACCGCCACATGAAACCGTCACAGTCCCGGAGCTGATCGAGAACATCGGAACGCCAGACGTCCACTATCTTCACCTCGTGGCCCTGCTTTCGTGCGGCATCGATCCACCGATCCGAGTAGGATTCGCGGCGCTTCATCACCAATTCATCAGGCTGAATGGCGATTTTGAAAGTCAATTTCCTCTACCTCCGTGGGAGAAGGGTTACCTTATTCCCTTCCTTCTCCCATGCTTTTTATGATTTCCCAGGGTCGTGTTTTCGTCGATCAGGGATGCCCCAGACTGGATTTACAGTATATGGGGTTGCAGGAGACCTCCAGTCGGAATCATCATAAGAGGAAAGTCTATATCAAAACCTCAGTGTGAAGAAGTTTCCATATGGCCCTCACATTCCTGAATGGGCGCAAGGAAGGCGGACGGCGCTCCGGTGATGGTCGGGTAAAGCAGGAAATGCGTAAGCTGATCCAAGAATAGTTCAGTAGGCAGCAGCTTCTGTTTGAGCTTACATTTCCAACAGGTAAGGAGCCACAAAGCCCTCATACGCTTTCTTGGTTTCTTCGGGGAGAGATTTCCATCCCGTAATCCTGCCACGACACTGGGGGGCGCCACACATACATTGAGGGGGAAAATGATCCACCGAATAGTTGCGCATGGCATAATCAAAGGTTAACTCCTCTTCTGCACGGATATCTCTGAAGGCTACAAGATCATGGGCGCCTGTTTCATTTACCCGGATACCGCAATTGGGATTACAGGAATGATTAACTCTGCTCATTAAACCGGCATGCAGGACATGCCGCTTCCTGCCGATTTGGGAGGAATGGGGTGTGCTTTCTTCCAACTCTTTCTCTATTTTTCCCTTCATGACGAGTTGCCCGCGTTGGAAATCTTTACAGACAATCACGCCCTCTCCTTTGCCTTCTATAATTCTTAGTTCACATCCTTGGTCCATATAGCTACGCCTGATTTTTATGGCTCTTTCCGTTTACCCGAGATTTTCCATATAAACCGCTCGCGACCTCCACAGGCGGATTCGCTACTAGAATAGGCGCATCGTTCGGTGGCGTCAAGAAGACGGATTTTGCCATCGTTGTCTCCTTTTGAGGACGCTCCCGGCCCCAAAACGCCCATCGGTAACAACCATCAGTGCTGCTACCACGAATTTGGGCAGACCTTCTCATCAACTCTTTAGTCGTTTCCATTCCTGCGAACATCTTTTGGGTCAGGTCGGCGCTGGCAATCCAGCGGTCAGAGAAAGATTCACGCAGCTTCATCACCAATTCATCAGGCTGAATGGCGATTCTGAAAGTTAATCTCGCTTTTGCCTCAATAAATCTTTCCTATTTATCTATAGTGATCTCTTTGAGATATTCGGCTGGCAAGTCTTCCCCCTTTACAAAATAGCCAATATGGGGAGATGTATCATATATGCCGAATCCCGCGCCGAAAAAAATCGGAGGAAATGATCGAAACTCCTCCCGCCAGAGCTTGGGATCGTGCAGGTTCTGCAGCACCTTAATCCAGGCGGCATCATGGGAAACATAGATTCCCAGCTCACTCAGGCGGGGCCAGATGGCCTCCAGACAGTCCCGCGCAGAACTCGGAATATCCACGTCCGTGAACGCGAATGCGATCTCATCCGGCAGATTGCTTGCGTTAAGCGTATCGCTGAACCAGCCCTGAACGAACGTGCAGATGTCGATTTCCCCGTACCGACTCACATTTCCTTTCACTTCATTCAGCCTTGCCGCATAACGTCCGGCCGTCCAGTTCGTCACCCAACTCTCACCCCGGCGCGCATGCACGTCACGAAGATTGTAACTATCCACAGCGGGCAATCCCTCGAAACTATCAAAAACAAATACCTGTTTGCCGAGCGACCTTGCGATTATGGAAAGTTTAGCAGTCGATCCCCCCGCGTAACAGCCGCATTCGACAACATCACCGGCGCCCTTACAGGAAATCAGCAACTCGGCAAGAATGAGTCCGTCAGTCGGCGTGGAGGCAATGGGAACGGCACGGTCTGTTTCCTCAAACCTCGATACCATCTCTGTTCTAGCTGCTTCATCTACCGGTGATCGCCTTCCGTTCTCGATAAACTTGCGTTTCAAATCGGCGTAGCTATCTATCGCCGTCGGTGACTGACCTTCCCTCACCTGCGAGATGTTTTCGTGAATGAATGTGGCCACTGACTGGATTAGCCGCGACCGCCTGGCGCAAGAAAGGACAGCCGATTTTACCAGTTGTTTCATGATCGATTGGATCCCTCTTGTTTAAGGCGAAGCAATTTTGTTATTCGATCATTATCCATCAACAATTTCCTTCGAAGTTACGGTTTTCGCTATTGCCCCATTCCCGCACCGGGATTCCGAAATCCCATGGGGTCAGAACAATCAGCGATTAAGGGCGTCAGCCGGTCAGTGATAGAAATTGGCAAGTAACTGTCAGCCTCGGGATCCGGCATGGAGTATAAGTCTACAGTCTTGTAGAAACAACGCAACACCCAGTAGAACTCGCCGGCAGTCCATTCCCGGACATGGTAAGTGTAAGGCGGCGGTCCGGCTATGTCTGTTTCCATATTTCGTTCACGATTCGGAGTAGTGATAATTGCCCGCGGCGCAAGGCTACAGCAGGTGCGAAGAAATCCTGCGAAGTCATCCACATGTTCAATAACTTCGATTGATACCACCACATCAAAGGGGCCGTCTTCAGGATGGATAGGTCCATCCGTATAACGAACATTCGGAAGGTTTCGGTTCTCCGCCGCCCACTTTGATGTCTCGGTGTCAAATTCGGAACATACAATCTTTCGGCTGGGGTCTTGAGCGGCTGCCTCATACGCAAAAGCGCCTGTGCCGCCGCCAAGTTCGGCAATATTCCGGGCTGAACCCAGCATTGAAACCACCACTCGATTGAGAGCAAGAACATCGGGCCATTCAAAAGGCTCACCCTTTTTGATCCTATCAAGTTTGAGTGACAGGTTCTTCGCGCCCACTTCAGGATTTTCCCGGTAAGGAGTTTTGCACTCCCGGGTGACCCCCTCGGGAGACTCTGGTTCCTTACAGCGGATCTCATACCCGAATCTTCCCGCCATCGATTTGACCAATTTCTTCAACACTTTGCGAGCGCCTTATCCAACTCCTCCTGGAGTGTTTCGAGTGGTTCACCCAATACAAAAAGCCGCTTGCATACAGCAAAATTGAGCATATTCCAGAAAATCCTGCCCGTGGCCTCTCGGGGCCGCTGAACCGCCCGGATTTCCGCTTCCGGAAAGACTTTTGCGGCTAACGGAACCAGAGGTTCAAATACACCGCCTTGGACCGCCCATCGGTCAGCCCTTATAGCAAACGCTGCTTTCTCGCGCTCAATTATCTCGTCCGGAACATTTAGCTTTCGTGCCGCATCTCTCAGGATCCGTTTCCGAGATTCCAGCTTGACCGGCCAGGGAATCGAAAGAGCGTGTTCTATTGAAGAAACAGTCAGGAAAGGATAGGAAATGGTTCGGCCGTTGGCTTCGGCCGCCTTGGACCATTGACCTGTAACGTCGGCTGAGTGAGTAGGAAGGAGAGAGTGTGAGATGAAATCCCCGATTTCACTTTCCGGAATATTCTTGACAACATCGAACAGGTTGGAAATAAGCTCTGAATGACTTGTCCCCCACTTTCTATGGACCCATTTCCGATCACCAACGCGAAAAACTGCCCATATAAAGTGTTCAGCATGATGAAGCGGCAAGGTAACCGATCGGTGTTCTCGAAGGGCCATGAGAAGAGAATATCCTCGCCCTGTAATTCTATATAGGATTCTCACAAGCTCAAACAGCGGACTCCTGGCCAACAGACGTCGAGTGAAACTATCAGAAAATGCATCGTGCGCTTTTTCGAGAGTTTCTGTGCCATACAGTATGTCGGCCCCTTCCCCGCATACCAGTACCCTGCAGTCCGGGCTCAGGCCATTCTTGAACAACAGATAGAGAAGTACCGTCTGAAGGTGAACGGGTGCTTCGACGGCGGCGACAGCTTCCAGAAACCCGTGCAGATATTCCGACTTGCTGGGAACATAGTATCTGTGATTGGCTCCTAACATACCCGCTGCCGATTCTGCATACTCTTTTTCCCGGTTTGCCGTTTCCTCCTCAAATGGGTACCCGGTAGAGTATGTGGTCCCGGTCTCGCCAAACCCCTTCGCGATTTGAAACAGAATACTCGAATCAAGTCCGCCGCTTAAAAGGACTGCAGAATCCTGGCCGAGCGGGGCAAATGGACTCACTCCATGCCTCAGTATTTCAAGTGTTTTTTCTGTTGCTTTCTCGGGAGAAAGCGTCGCATTCTTTTCCTGCCCTATTGAGGAGATACGATTCTTTTTGTCCGATACCTTGCACCCATCCGGCGTGATGTCGATGAAGGTAGTTCCGCCCAAAGATACCTGGAAGATGTTCTTGAACATCGTCTTGGGTGGAGTGACGTAACAGAACACGAAGAGACCGGGAATAAGGGCGGAGTCTTCTTCTATGACCAGTCCTGCTTGGAGGAACATACGAATGTGGGTCGAACAGAAGAGTTCGCCCCGGTCCGAAATGAAATAATAGATTGGATACCCGGAATCTGTGTCCCGAAACAAATCCACCTGAGACGAATCCCAGTGGCAGATCGCGTGTGAACTGCCGGCGCCCTCCTCAATTCCAAGGAAATGGCCTGGTGAGGTTTTTAAGGAAAGCAGGTGCTCCGTACGATATAGCCTTGACCCATTCCCGTCCGCGAAAACAGTCATCACGCGCGGTCCGAAGGACGAAGCGTCAATTTCTATAAAGTTTTCTTTCTTTTTCAGACGCTCTAATCGGTCGAAGGTCAGTGAAAGAAAGAACATCGTCGATCCTCTTTTTCCTGATTGGGCTTGTCACTCTCGAGTTGGACGCCTAGCTTTGGTCCTTTTCCAGCGCTGACCATGCTGCCCTGAGACGGACCGGTGCCTGACATCGAATTTGCCCCTGAACGGAGCTTTCCACTTGGATAGATAAGCAGTTTAAGACCACGTCATTCACTATGTTGCTGCCATCCCCCAGCCAGAAAGTAACATTGTATTGTCCGTCGTTCAAAGGGATTGATCGCAGGGTTACGAGAATGTCCGCTTGGTCAGCGGGCAACATCAGCTCTGCATCATCATCCGTATTCGTTAAGTGCAAGATTACATGGCCAACTTCGTTCCTTAATGTTACGCCCACGATACAGACTGCCCCTTTCTTTCCTTCAACAGTACTGCGGAACACAATCGTGTCCCCATACGCGAAACGGCTCTTAATCCTGCCGAATTCATCCTCGATCTGGAGATACGTGATACGCATGGGACCGTGACCTCGCCGTTCTAAATCCCAATCTCGAAGATCGATACGACCCTCCTTTTGGGAAACTGTCATGTATGCGCTGATAATATCGCGAGGATTTCCCATGCGTAACAATGCGCCATTCTCAAGTTGAATGGCGCGACTGCAGAGATCGGCCACCGCCCCCATGTTGTGACTCACAAACAGAATCGTCCGTCCCTCACCTGTCGCTACATCCTGCATCTTACCCAGGCATTTCTTTTGGAATTCGGCGTCACCGACGGCGAGGACTTCGTCGATGATGAGGATTTCCGGTTCGAGGTGGGCGGCGACGGCGAAGGCGAGGCGGACTTTCATGCCGGAGGAATAGCGTTTGATGGGGGTGTCGAGGAAGCGCTCGACGCCGGAGAAATCGACAATCTGGTCGAATTTTGCGTCGATCTCGGTCTTTTTCATACCGAGGATGGTGCCGTTGAGGTACACGTTTTCGCGTCCGGTGAGTTCGGGGTGAAAGCCGGTGCCGACCTCGAGGAGCGCGGAGACTCGGCCGCGGATTTCGGCGCGGCCGCGGGTTGGGTCGGCGATGCGGGAGAGGATCTTGAGCAGGGTCGATTTGCCGGCGCCGTTGCGGCCGATAATGCCTAGCACCTCGCCGCGTTTGACTTCGAAGGAGACATCGCGCAGCGCCCAGAGGATATCATCGGCCTCTTCGTCCTTCTTGCTGAGGTCGAAGGTGTTGAGGCGGCGCAGGTCGCGGAAGTTGCGCAGGGGCGACTTCAAGGCGGAAGCGATGGACCCGAACAAGGTGTCCTGCTTCTGCTGGACGCCGAGGAGATAGGCCTTGCTCAAGTTTTCGACGGTGATGACAGTGTCGCTCATAGCGCGATCCCGCTTGAAGGACAGACCGGATAACGGGATAGACCGGATACTGTATTGGACACGAGCAGCTCAATCATTTCAGTACTTCCAATCCTACTCTGGACAGCATATTCACCTTTCACAGGATGCGGCCAACAACATTTTCCAAATCCTCGTCGCGGCAGAACTTGGCTTTACCATTCTCAGTGGCTTCAACTCGTTTTTGTCCTGTGAATCCCGCCAAAACAGTACGTCATCTTATGCACATATTTCTGTGATTTACCACACCTATTATGCCACATCGGCGAAGATCCGTTCCTTGTGGCGGAAATACATCGCCCCGACAATTAGCAGGACAACCGATGTCACCATGCCTGGAATTATGAGATCCCATGGCATGGGTATGGTGCCCAAAAGTGCTGACCGGAATCCCTCGATGACCCCGACCATGGGATTGAGGCCGTACCAAATCCGGAATTGATCGGGTACGAGGCTGGTGGGATACACCACGGGCGCGGCGTACATCAGCAACCGCACCACGAAGCCCGTGGCGAAGTTGACGTCGCGGTATTGCACGGCCATGGCGCCGAACCAGAGGCCGAGTCCGGCCGAGGCACACAGCATCATGAGGATGAACAGGGGCAGAAGGCAAACTCCCCAGTTGGGAACCTGGTGATACCAGGCCAAGACACCACCGAGCAAGACTAACGAGATTGCCAGATCCAGTAGCCGCGCCAGAATGCGGGAGATAGGCAGGATCAGCCGGGGAAAGTAGATCTTGCTGATCATGTACTGCTCGGCAATCAACGTTCCCACGGCCTCGGTCAGGGCGCTCTGGAAATAGGTCCAGGGGACGAGTGCCGCGAAGCTGAACGCGGCGTAAGGCGCGCCATCGGAGCTGACCTTGACCATCTTGCCGAAGATGAGCGTGAAAACGACCATCGTGGCCAAGGGCTGGATGATGGCCCAGCCAATGCCGAGAGCGGACTGGGCGTAGCGGGTGCGGATGGCCCGGTACATGAGAAACCAGAAGAGGTCGCGGTAAGCGATGAGCTCCTTCATGTCGATGAGCTGCCACCCCCGCGGCGGCTCTATCACTGTCACCGAGCAACTGGATGTATCTGATCTGCTCATGTCGCCTGAAGTCCCCGAACTACACTGTTTTTTCCATTATGCACTCTCCGCCTGAAATAAGGAGACATCCATGATAATTAGTTGTCAAGGAGAGAAGGGAGGTCTCCCAGCTATGCTCCCGGCCGCCAAAATCGTCATCCCAGGCCTGCCTCATCCAATTCTCGGGATGCCAGCAGTCCTGCATCGCTCTCGACCTTGGAAACGTGAAACTCCAGCTTCAAACTGCGGTCAAGAACAACTCGTAACGCACCTTTTCCCGCTTTACCCATTGGATTTCCCTTTATTCCCTGCAATCACCTATAGAAAACCCCCTGTTTACAGGGACAAACGACAACTCATTATATACAAATGAGCCCCTCATTTGGGAAATCCGGGCTAAAAGGATAGGATGGATTGTGACAGGAGGAAGGCGAAATACAGACTGAGCCAGCTCGAATCATAAAGAGATCGTTGGCGACTTTCGACTCCCTGCTTATATAGGTTTGAATGTCCCAAATAGTCGTAATTGGATAGCTTGAGTCGGTGGCAACACGCGGCTGAAAGGACCGAAGTTGTCAGAAGGTTTGTATGAAGAACCAGACTTAGATTTGGCCACACCTCCCCAACGTCCTGATTTTCAGCATGTTACAAATCCCTCCATTTCACCCCGTACATTTCACAATGAAATATGCCCTTTTCTCCCTCCATGACAAAAGACTTATAAAGTGTCCTTCCCTTTTTCGGCCATGGAGAAAGCCAATATTCAGGGTGGCCTTCGGAGCCTATCAGAGTCGTTAAGGAAGATTAGAACCACTTTGGAATGGATTGCCTTGAAACGGAACGAACAGCGGCCAGGTGATCCCCCACCCGTAATGCCGAATGATCCACTTTTCAATGATCTGCGGACGGAGGTCGGTTGGTTTCTGAAAACGGCCTCGGACCTCCACGAAATCTTGAATAATAGAGTGGACTTTATAATTCCCTCGGACACGCGGGAATCATGGCGCCACCACTTACTGAAGCGCGAAGCTGAACTGAACCTCCTCGATCTCCCCAAAACCTTATAAACCCCTGACAGTTTATACGTCAGTGGGGTTTATGCGTAGATGGACATCCAAGGATATTTGCTGGAGAAGGAGAGACGGATTGACAAAAGCACAAGTCGTCTCCGAAATCTACGAGTATTTGACTTCAATTACATTCCAGAAAAACCCTTAATGCGGGAGGAAATGAAACCGGTCATTGATTCTCTGCTACGTTACGAGAAGACCGGTATCGCCAACCACCTATTCATCGTCGGAAGCCGAGGTTGTGGAAAGACTCTCAGCGTGAGATATCTTCAAAAGTTGTTTGAGAAGCGCGGTTTGACAGTTCTGTATTCCAACTGTCGTTCTCACAATACAAGCTACAAGATACTGGCCGGCTTGCTCGGCGTTCGGGCCCGGGGCATCTCCTTCGATGAATTGGCTGAGCGCTTCACTGACAGATACCCTGAAAATACAGTTGTCATACTTGACGAAGTCGACCTTCTCTCCGAAAAGGATAAGAACAAAGACATCCTCTATTTCTTGAGTCGATCTCACAGCAACTATATGGCACTTCTGCTGAGCAATAATCCCAAATGGCTGGGAGTCCTCGACGAAAGCATCAAAAGCACCCTGCAACCGGAACTGGTCCACTTCGGATCTTATAACACGTCTGAAATCGCCCAGATTCTTCAACATCGGGCCGAGTTGGGGATTCGGAAAGTATCAGGAAAGGTCATCCGGGAAATCGCAGCCCTGACTGTCAAATACACCCACTCCGACGTGAGGGTTGGAATCAAGACACTTTACTACTGGGCCACAGAGCCGACAATCTCCCTGAAGAGAAACTTCCAGAGGGCTAGGAGAGATCTCGTTGTAGATGTGATCAATGACCTCAACGACAAGAACCTTTTGATTCTCAAAGCGGCATCGCAGGCACGTGACCGCCCAGTCAAGGAGGTTTACGAGACCTACCGGCGGCTGAGCCTCCACCTCGGTGAAGAGCCATTCAGCTATGTCTATTTCTACAGCGCCCTCTCCCACCTCCAAAGCCTTGGCCTAATTCTTCTGATCTCGACGAAGATCCGGAGAGCTTACACCAACCTCATTAATTTGACCTTTCCGGCTGAGATTCTTGAGACCCTGTGCAAGATTCGATTTGGATGACGCCGGCGGGAAGGAGATCGCTGGACGTTTCCCTACCCATGCAAGCGTAACAAAATGAAACAATGGAGGAGATTTGTGTCCCCCGGTATGTGACGAGGGGCAATTTTCCATGTTCGAGTTTAAGTTATTTATGTTCAGGCCTTAGAACGGCCGTAAGGCTTTGGAAATCAGCAAGTTAGCTACTGCCTGACGACCTATGTTCGGCTTCATTAGGGTAAGGACATGGAACATTGAACATGGGTTGTTTTTGGGTTTGGTTGGGGGTTTGGGAGGAAGTTGGGTTTGTTGGGATTGGGATTGAGATTAGGTTTTGGATTTGGGATTTTAAGTAGAAGGACAGTTTGAGGGTGAGGCGGAGCTGGTAGGACAGAGGAGTTCTGGACAAGGAAAGGATGGGATAAAGGGAGAGGTCTAGATGAGAAAAGTAATAGATAGAGTTTGTTTCGGGGAATGAAGTCACGGGGTGAGGATGGGTTGATGAGGACAGGACTGGAAGATAGGAGAAGGTCAGTGGGAGGAGAGACAGGGGTTGGATAGCAAGATGAACCTCGAGAGGGAGGATGCTGAAGGACAGAGGGGTCACGGAGAAGAAATAGGCTGGTGAACGGAGTAGAGACGGCGAGGAAAGGGACAAGGTCTGGGTGGCAGGTCTCGGGGGAGAGAAGCCATGGAGTAAAGGCGAAATTGGACCTGCTCTCAGATCGAGGCAGGTCTGGAGTTTGAGGAATTGGCTGTTGGTTTTGAGGAAGCTTGGGCTTATTCGGTAGATCGGGAAGGGGAAGATGAATTGGAGGGAGACGGAGAGGAAGAGGTTGGTTTTTACAGGGATGGTCAGGTCGACGGTAAGGAGAGGCTGAAAGGAAAAGGTTGATAGGACAAGGGAGTTCTGGATAACGAGAGGAAGGGGATGTGGAAGAAGTATAGATGAGGAGGAATATGGATAGAGTTTGTTTGACAAGATGGATCTCGGAAAGGGGAAGATGAGTTTGGAGAAAGTTGGAGAGATGAGATGGAGTAGAGATTTTGTTGATAGGGGATGTGGAAGAAGTATAGATGAGGAGGAATATGGATAAAGTTTGTTTGACAAGATGGATCTCGGAAAAGGGAAGATAAGTTTTGAGAAACCTGGAGAGATGAGATGGAGTGGAGATTTTGTTGATAGGGAGAGAGTTGGAAAAGGCAGATTATAGATGGTGAGAGGAGAGGTCACGGGGTGGAAAATATTGAAAGATGAAGGGTGACCGATGAGGAAGAGATTTCTACGGGTAGAAAAGATAGATCGTGGTGGGACTGAGATCTAGGTTGATTTGTCGTCGAGGACAGTTTTTGGATTGGAATTCTAAGATGGGTTGGACATTCAATGGAAGGGAAGAAGATTCTCTGGTTGAAAGGACCCGCAAGGACTTTAAGGAGGAAGGGATAGGCTGAGAGAAGGATCAGTGGGACCGTACGAGACCGAAAGATTAAAAAGAAATGGTTTCGTGAATATTGGCACACATGGTAGCCACGGAGAAAGGTCTGGAGGATACGGTCGAGGAAGTCGAGCGAAACGGAAGCAATGGCGAGAAGCAGATAGCCAGAATGCTGGAGCGATATGGAGTGAGGTATCTGTATGAATATCCGTTGGCAGTAAAGGACCGAGGGAAAGTGAGAGTTTGGTACCCTGATTTCTGGCTTCCCGAATACGGAGTATTTATGGAGTACGTGGGGAATCTGAAGAATGAAGACTATACGGCTGGAATTCAACACAAGAAAGCCGTCTATCGAGATGCAGGTGTCCCGTGTCTTTTCGTCGAGGAGAACGATTTCCACGGGGATTGGCCCAAGCGAATCTTTGGGCAAGTCAAGGAAAGCCTGTACGGGAGGCTGGAAAAACTAGATTCAGTTGAGCAAAAATATTTCTGATTTCAAAGAGAAGCTCCAGAGAGTAGAGAGTGCAGTTTATGCGTGGCGGGATAACCGGCCCGCACCGTTGTCGTTTTTGATTATTGAGGGTAACGGACCGAAAGGCTTATAAAGGGATTCTTCTTCGGAGAATTGAGAAAGCCATGAGAAGGATTGTCTTACTCTGGAGTGTGAGTGTTTTGTGTAAGAAGTCGATCCTGGAAGTGAGAGATGATCTCCAGGAATGGGCGTTCGCTGGTTATTGGAAACCCAGTCGGGTGCCTGCTCGGTCTGGCTCACGCGTAAACTCTAGTCTCTCTCTGGCTGCCATAAGAACCTGAGCTCTCTATTAGAAGGCCCGGAATTTGGCATCTCAGCCGCTCTGAGCAACGATTTCCACTGAATTGGGTTCAATGCCTGCTGCAAGGAATCAGACTGCTGGAGGCCTCGCTAGGCGGTTTTATCCTTCTCACCAAGCGACATACCACCTTTTTCGGTCAGCCGAATAAATCGAATCCTCCCTATTTCAGTCCGTTCTTCATGTTCCTGGATAAGGCCTTGCCTGGCCAGTCTCTCCTTCAGTTTCTGACCCTGACGCACGCTGAGCTTTATCCTTTTATATCTGGCAGCAACGCCACTGTTGGGAAAATATCGGACATCCTGAAGGAAATAGAATTCCCGCGAGTCCAGGCGTTGGGGTTCGGCAGGAGCAATTGTTTCCGATTCAGATCCTGGAAAAGGGATCTTAATTGAATCCTCCACTGCGAAATTCTGAATAACTCCCGCCATCTTCTCACAAACCATATTGTCATCGAAGGTACCTTTCCTTATTTCAAACTCAGGAATCCTGATTTTGAATGGCTTTGCAACACGGCCCTGGAGTTTTACAACTGCCTCACCCACCTCCAGGCTTCCGAGGATATCCTTTTCATCGCCGTCGAGGAGCATACTTTGAGCCATGGCACTGACATCTTTCTGATGTTTGAGATTCAGGCAGATCGTGCAATACGCATTTGCCAGGGCAGAATGGGCAATGCTGCTCGGACTTTGATCGAGTATTAAGATCGACTCGCCGAATTCCCGAATCTCCCGAAATGTGATCTCCATTACCGACTGGCCACCAATGAAAGACCTCTTTTCGTTGCTGAGCACGTGATGGGCTTCTTCGATGATAATTGCATGCTTGAACAATTCTCTCTTGCCCTCGGTCATTCGAAGATGGTGAATAAACAGGAGAAGCGAACTGATGAGGAAAATCTTATCCGCCTGGCCAAGGGAATCCATTTCCAAGATTACAGATTTGGTAATCAGTTCCGGAATATTGTTATTTCCGTTGGTTTGTGAATTCAAGACCTTGTCCGTATGCCCGAAACACAGAGAGGACAGGGCACGCAGTGTTGAAGACATCCAGGCGGATTCTCTGCCCCGGACTTCACGTGCCTTGGCCTTTTTCATCACATCTCGAAAGGTCGGCCACCTCGTCACTTGGCCGGAGTAGACGCCGAATTCCTCGTAGACGCCATCAAGGGCTTCCTGAAGGAGAAATAGAACTCCATTTCCTAGAGAGTAAGCATGGGCCACGACTTCTATCAGCTGTTTCAGCCAGGTCTTGGGTTCTGTTCCAGCAGGAGGAATGAGAGGATTAAAGCTGAACGGGGCCACATCTCTTCCCACAGTGTAGATTTCAACGTCTTTGAATTCAGGAAAAGCCAATAAATCGCGGTAGTTTCGCTTCCAGTCAAAGACAAGGACGGGCTTCCTGTGCTGAAGAAGTTGCCTGAAAATCCAAAAACCAAGATTTGTTTTTCCGGCGCCACTTCTTCCAAATACGCCGAGGTGTTGGATCCATTCATTCTCGCGAAGGCCAAATTCTGAACCGTCTTTCCCTGCATATTGGACCGTTCCCAATTCGTATGGACCCGCGACCTGTTCCGGAGTCGGGGGCACCAAATGGATCTCTTCCTGGTCCAGATTCCCAGATAAGTATTTCCCGGCTAGGGCCTCAAGATAGGTCTCGATCTGTTCCCTTCCCTCTTTGTCCTCTGCGCTATAAGCCAGGAAGAGCTGGTCCATCTTTGAGCCAAGGACAGGTTTGAGCTTCCGACAAAGCTGACGAATCCTGTCAATCCTGTTTGAACCAAACTCAGCCATACAGGCCTCCTCCCTCGCTATCTGTTTCGACATCTTCCAATAGATAGGTTCTATGGCGTATAGCTTGGTATTCCCCTGCTGTTTCAAATAGCTTGTCTCGAAGGTCCATTGAGTCTTTCCAGAAATCCAGTTCCAACTGACGTTTTTGCTGCTCGAGTTGCAGCAACATTCTCTCTATGCCAAGTTCTTTCTGGCGGTTATCGACGATTGAATAGGGCCTGGTCACTGGCATCTTCCTCTGCAGATGACGATGCTGATGATCCAATTCTCGAAGATGCTGTCGATGGAGCCTTGCCCTTTCTTTGAGTAGGGTAGTTCCATGTCTGAGCAAATGCTTTTGCTGGCTGGATTGATTTCCAAAGACCTGCTCAACCAGTGTTCTTTCCTCTGGGACATGGACCGGGCTGAGCATTTCAGCAAGGCCGGTCAGATCTTCGCGCATTTCTTGACTCGAGTCATGCTCTGGCTGCTTCAAATAATTTCTGAGCAGGAAGTATGGATGAATCTCTGGGGAGTTCTGGCTCTGAAGACCACCGTAAAGGGCGTATGAGTTCTCTACGCTTTCAGCTTCATAAAGTGAGTATGGTTCCATCGTGTCGTAATCCTCCAATGACAACAGGTGGAATAAGGTGTTTTTAAATCTTTTGGCCGGCAAGAGAAAGGAGGGGGCGGCGCGGAAGAAGTTTGTCCTCGACCCTAAAAACGCATAAGAAGGCGTCTCGCCCTATACATGAGGCTCGATGCCATCTTAAGCCCTTTTGTCTCCGACCGGGCCTTCGGGGATTCAAGTGCGGCACAGCGACGCCTCACCCCTGAAAAGCATAAAAGCCGCTTCCAGCTGGGCATTTAAGCTTTCCGGCTTCGCCCCGGGTCTCAGCGAGAGTTTGAGGAAGGGACAGTTAGGCCCCATAAGGGATTGGGGCCGAGGTTACCTCAAACTCAGGCCTTGGGATCAGACTTCATGCTTATAGAGTTGAAAGGAGGTAGAAAAGAAAATGGAAAATGAAATCATTCAGAGCAAGTTAGATAGCTTTATTGAGATTTACGACGAAGTGAAAGCCAGGACGCGAGACGAGCAGGCGGCAATAGCAATCCTACAGGAAGTTAACAAGGACGCTAGAACAGAGAAGATACAAACTGGAAGGGGAAATGGAAATGAGAATGGGTCATCTCCGGCAACAGAGAAACAAATTGGGTACTTGAAGAAGCTTGGCGTTGAGGTGGCACCTGGCCTGACCAAGAGGGAAGCATCTGCACTCATTGACGAAGCACTGGCGAAGGAGTCCGAATAGGACTCCTTTTCCCATTCAATTGGGAGCAATCCATTGCCCAGTCAGCCGTATTTGCCCAGATTGTCTAGTTCGGTGTCGTATTGACCGAAGTGGCGCTCTTCGTCGAGAACCAGTTCCTCGAAGAGCTTCTTGGACACCGAGTCGGCATTGGCAGCGCATTCGTTGGCGAACTTGTTGTAGGTGAGCGCGCCTTCCGTACCGACCTTCTTTATCGGTTGAATGCCATTACGATCCAGATCCCATCTCTACAGGAACGCCGTTCGGATACTGCCATGGCAAAGTGGGCGAAGCCTCCAAGATTCTCCGAATCGGCCGCAGCACACTGTACAACAAGATCGCTTCCTACAACATTAAGATCTGACCTGATCCGCCGGAAAACCTTCCCCGTTTCAGCTTTTCCGAACAACCTTCCAAGATCTGAACTTTCCAGACACTGCTGTCCAGTTTCTGGAATCTGGACAAGAAAGAGGGCTCTGCATTTTCCCGCAACGACGTGCAGTTCACTCCGCAACGTATTAATCCATAGTCAATTACAAACTTTGTCTTCTTCGATCATCCAGTCCGGCACGTTGCTCGCCATATAAGAGGACCGTGACCGAAAACTGATTTGGCAAGCTCTCTAGTTTTCGTTTCCACCGCCTGGAGGTTCAGGCTTGCTGAGCCGAAACGAGGTTTAGGTCCGAGCGAGGGACATTGATTATTTTCGGCAATGATGGCGGTTCGCCGGGGAAAAGGGACGGACAGACGAAAGTAAGGCGGAAAGTGCCAATCGGAAAGAGAATCGTGTCTTCAGGCGCATCTGTTCGGCTTTCTCGTGTTTGGTTGTCTTTCGCAGGATGAAACGTAATCTAGTGGATTTCCGTCTTTTGTAAATAGAGGGCTACTAGACAAAACTAATCAGGGCTGGTAACATAAAAAACATAATAAATTTGCGTAAGTATTCTTACTGCTGACACATAAGTCCGGAAACTGTTCCTGAGTAGAGCCATACCCGGGGGAGGGGCTGAATGTTAAGGGCGCAACTGATCTAACCAATATCTGTATGGTTATGTCGGTTGCGCCTTTTGCTGTGTGTCTGCAGTGGAAGCGGGTACCTGAATAAAGGAATGATAGGTTTTGCGCCCCTTCATTGAACAAAAATCACATGAAGAAGGCATAACAAGTCGGCAAACCGGTCAAACTTTGTAGTGGGCCACAGCAGAGGAAATGCCTTTTCCTTCGAGAACCAAACCACGATGAAAGATTCGAGGAAAACCAAGGCCCAGTTGATTGCCGAGGTAGAAACCTTACGTGCCCAGATAGAAAAACTTGCAGATATGAAGTCTGGGCACAGCCGAGCGAGGATGGTTTCTGGGGAAAACGAGGAACACCGCCTACAGCTTATCGAGAATGCCGATGACATTATTTATGAAACAGACGCAAAAGGGTACTTCACGTACGTTAATCCTGTGGCTGTGCAGGTCATGGGGTATTCCAAAGAAGAGCTCATGGGCAAACACTTTCTGGATTTGATTCGAGAGGACTACCGACCCAAAGCGAATGAGTTTTACAGCAGACAACGCCAAGGCAGGGTTTTAACCACCTACTTCGAGTTTCCAGCGGTAACGAAGGACAAGAACGAGGTGTGGTTCGGGCAAAACGTTAAATTGGTTGCCGAGAATGGCCAAATCAAGAGATTTCAGGCAATCTGCCGGGTTATTACCGAGCAAAAGGTTGCAGTCGAAGGATTGCGACTACTTGTTGAAGGAGCGATGTCGCAGGTGGGAGACAAATTCTTTCGCTCCCTCGTTCGACACCTTGCCGCTGCGCTCCGTGTGCGATTCGCTTTTATTACTGAGGTTGTTGAAGGAGAAGAATATCAGGTTCAACTCCTTTCCTTCTGGACAGGCGATGGCTACGGGGAAAACTTCGCTTACGATGTCCGGGGCACACCCTGTGAACATGTACTAGGTAAAAAGTTGGTTCGGTTTCCCTCTTCGGTCAAGGATCATTTTCGTCAGGATCAATGGATCCAAGAAAATGAAATCGAAAGCTATTTAGCCATTCCCCTGTTCAGTGTCAGCGATAAACCCATTGGCCACTTAGGGGTCATGAATATCCTGCCGATGAAGGAAAGCGCCACAGCGGAGTCCATCCTAAATATTTTTGCTGCGCGAGCCAGCTCGGAGATGGAGCGGAAGCGAAATGAAAGAGATTTGCGTTTCACGCGATTCTCAGTCACGAAGGCCAGAGATACTGTGGTCTGGATAGGGTCCGATGGGCATTTCATCGATGTGAACGAGGCAGCATCCGAGACTTTCGGGTATTCTCGAGAGGAGCTGCTAACAATGTCGATTCATGACATCGACCCTGAGTTTCCTTGCGAGGTTTGGCCGGCACATTGGGCTGAGTTGAAGCGTCAGCGTTCTTTGCTCTTTGAATCGACCCATCGTTCCAAAGACGGAAAAACTATCCCAGTGGAAATCATGGCCAATTACTTTGAATTTGAGGGCCGGGAATACAATTGTGCAGTCGCGAGGGACATAACCGTTCGAAAGCGGTCGGAAAGGAAAATCCGCGAATCAGAAGAGCTCCTGAGAGCATTGTCCAAACGGCTGGTGCAAGTCCAGGAGTCCGAACGTCGCCATATTGCCAGGGAGCTTCACGACGAGATCGGCCAAACTCTTACTGGTCTCCGGTTCGCTTTGGAGTCGGCCCCCAATCCCGAGGAAAGGTGCCCCTCAGGCAAATTGGAAGAGGCAAAGAAGATGATCGATCAGTTGATGGGTGAGGTGCGCGCACTGTCCCTCAGCCTCCGTCCACCGATGCTGGATGACCGTGGGCTGCTGCCCGCGTTGCATTGGCACCTCAAGCGATACACCAAGAGTACAGGCCTGAAAGTTGATTTCAACCACAAGGGGCTTGACAGAAGATTTCCCGAGGAAATTGAAACTGTTGTCTATCGTATTGTCCAAGAATCGCTGACCAACGCCGCACGCCACGCAGGAGTGGAGCGCTTGTCGGTGCGAGTGTGGCCTGACGACAGCACATTCAATGTGGAGATCAAGGATGAAGGATGTGGGTTTGATCCGGATACGTCGCAGTTCAATATCAGTCATCTTGGCATTAGCGGGATGAGGGAGCGGGCAATCGGGCTGGGGGGCCATTTGACGATTGACTCGGCACCCGGCATGGGAACTTGTCTACACGCTGTGATTCCTCTGAAAGCTACTCACGAGCCGGGAACGAACGGTGAATTCATGTAGAACCATTCTGGCGGATGATCGTCCGGTTGTCCGCCGCGTTGCAGGGGATTTGATGGTGCGTGAGTGTGAGAGGATACGTGAGTCGAAATGAGCATAAGGGTGTTGGTGGCTGATGATCACAAGGTTGTTCGAGAAGGACTCTCCTCGTTGCTCGAGAAGTATGAAGGAATTGAGATCGCGACCGAGGCAGAGAACGGGCGAAAAGCTGTTGACCTGGCGCTTGAGCTAAAGCCCGACGTGGTCATGATGGACATCGCAATGCCGGATCTGAACGGGTTCGAGGCGACCCGCAAGATTAAGGCCGAAGCGCCCGATATCAAGGTTCTTGGCCTGTCGATTCACTCAGACATCCAACACGTGGAGGGGATGCTGGAGGCGGGCGCCTCGGGGTATGTCCTCAAGGACTGCGGTATCGAAGAAATCGTTCACGCGATCCGTACCATTGCCGACAACGGAACGTATTTATGCAGTCGGATAAGGGAGAGTATCGTAAGTAATTATCTGGAACACTTGTCCCAGACTGAAATTCCGGGCAAGCCCACCCTCACTCCGAAGGAACGCGAAGTGCTTCAACTGATTGCGGAGGGGGCGAACACAAAAGAAATCGCTTCTAGAATGCAGGCGAGCGTCAAGACTGTGGAAACTCACCGGCGGCACATCATGGAGAAGCTAGAGACTCACAGCGTTGCCGATCTCACTAAACATGCCATCCGCCAGGGCCTGACGTCTCTGGATTTTTGATCGCCCTTCTGCAGGCCCTCGTTTCCCAAGACGTTCTCATATCATCCATTCCCTTAGATAGTGTCAGGCTTTCGGCGTCATGGATAGGGTTTTTCCCGATTGACCGGCCGTGGGGGAAGCGTGGTAACTACTGACTGGGGAAGGGTAGTATCTTTCCACCCTACTCATATTTAATTAAACTGGGGTTATCATAGCGCCGGACTCATGCCGGCCCAATTGTATTGCACCCGTCGTTCCCGTTGCGTCTTTGAAGCGCACTCACTCCCTTCGGAGTGTTGCGTCGAGGTGATTCAATATGACAACAAGGATCTTGGTGGTCGACGACCACAAGGTTGTACGGGAAGGACTCTCCTCTTTGCTTGAAGAGGAGCAAGAAATCGAAATAGCAGGTGAGGCGGAGGACGGGCGAAAAGCTGTTGAACTGGCGCTTGAGCTAAAACCCGACGTGGTTATGATGGACGTCGTCATGCCGGATCTAAATGGAATCGAAGCAACGCGCAAGATTAAGGCCGAAGCGCCCGATATCAAGGTTCTTGGCTTGTCGAATTACTCAGACATCCGTTACGTGGAGGGGATGCTGGAGGCCGGCGCCTCGGGGTATGTCCTCAAGGACTGCGGTATCGAAGAACTCGTCTGCGCGATCCGTGCCGTTGCCGACAACGGAACGTATTTATGCACTCGGATCAGGGAGAGTATCATAAGTGATTATCTGGAACACTTGTCCCAGACTGAAATTCCGGGCAAGCCCACCCTCACTCCGAAGGAACGCGAAGTGCTTCAACTGATTGCGGAGGGGGCGAACACAAAAGAAATCGCTTCTAGACTGAAGGCAAGCGTCAAAACTGTGGAAACTCACCGGCGGCACATTATGGAGAAGCTTGATACTCACAGCGTTGCCGACCTCACTAAACATGCCATCCGCCAGGGCCTGACGTCTCTGGACTTTTAATCGCCTTTCTGCAGGCCCTCGTTTCCCAAGACGTTCCCAGATCATCCATTCCCTTAGATAGTGTCAGGCTTTTTGGGCCAGGGATAGGGTTTTTCCTGATTGACCTGCCTTGGCGCGGGCTAGTAAACAGGAGGTGTAAGGAGGTTGTTGCATTCCCGCCAGTACGGTATTTGATAGCGCGAGGTCATCATGATATCCCGCTCATACCGCACGAAGGAGAGGACCATATGGAGGCTACGGAGGATGGCAGGCCTGTCGTATTGATTGTCGACGACGACCTTGATTTGCTGGAACGGCTCGAGTCTCGCCTCTCCAATGAAGGATTCGAGGTCCAAACGACCACTCAAGGACAGTCTGTTCTTGAGCTCGCCAAAGAAATCCATGCCAATCTGATCCTGCTCGACGTTATGCTTCGAGACATCTCGGGGTTTTCCGTTTGTCGGCAAATTCGGCATGATCCCATTCTTTTTCTGACCCCCATCATTGTTGTGAGCGCCATGGCCGATCCGAGGGAGATAGACCATGGGAGACGGCAGGGATGCGATCGATACCTCACCAAGCCCGTTGAGGTCCCTCTGTTGATCAGTGAAATCAAAGAGGCCTTGGAGTCTTCCAAGCGGTTGCTTGAGAACGTCCATGACACGGGACCAAAGTGCCGTTGGGCCCTATTGCGAGAAATAAACTACCGACTGATCCGCAACGAGGGATTTGCCCTTGTCGACCTCGATATCCTCAATTTCAAGAAGAGATTCTCGTGCGAAAGTGAGCAGGGTCGGTTTGCCCGCAGGGTGTTTGATGCAGCAAGACAATGTAAAACGTACATGGATTTGCACGAAACCAGTTTTTTCTCCCCGCGCCCTGGTACGCTAACGACCGTGATGCCCCCCTATCATCATAGGCGATACGCGCAGAGTCTCATTGAGAGAGTAGAGGACCTGGTGGACGGAATCAGCGCCGAAGAGGAAGAGGAAGAGCGGCTTAGACCTGTCATCAGCTTGATCGACACCGAAAAAGGGGGCTTTGAGGACCACTATGACATGTATATCGGCATGCTTCAAATGCGAGAGAAAGCCCGTACTTCCAGAGAATCAATCGTTTCAGATGAGCGCAACCAGAAAAAACGTCGACATCAAGTCATTAAGTCTGGAAATAAGCCTCCTAACGCCCCCCCAAACCTTCTCTGATTTCAACGACAAGTAGGCAAGAGCGAGCCCCCGACGTGAAGGGGGCAATCCTTTTCCTTATATGGATCAGTCCTTTCTCGCACAGGGATCAGGTTTTTCCCGATTGACGCTGTTAGTGAAATGTATAATTATTCTTACAATCTATAACACGAATGCGCTGAGCCTGCGCTAGTAGAACAGTTATTAAGTCCTGCTCACAGGGAGGATATAACCTTTTATCCCGTTGGCGAAAGTGAATGGATATGTTGCGGTGGTAATGGGTGAAACGCCCGTGGCGGGTGCATTACAGGCAATCGATCGTTACATGACAAAGTGTAACGGTTCCCTTCCAATGCATTTCGGGGTGGCCTCTTATCCGAGGGATGCACAGAATCCAGCCGCGCTAATTCAAGCTGCGACTCGGCGGCTTGACGCCGCGAAGAAGGGTGAGAATGGAACCGTTGTTTCGACCGGATGACTCAATCGGTTGAAGGGAGACGGAATAACGGACCAGATCAAATCGTTTGAGCTGCAACACATTCATTGAGTGAATGCCCTTGTGGAACGGAGACTCAGTCAGATGATTGGCAGGACTCAAATAAGAACTCTATCAGCGAGAGGTTGCCAATATATCGGCATGTCCCGTAGCTTCCTTGCCCGGGCCAGGATGGAGGGAAATCGGAAAGGCCGTACTCCCGGTCCTCCTTTCTATAAGATAGGAAGGGCTGTTCGCTATTCCAATCGAGACCTTGATGATTGGTTGGAACAGCACCGCCAGGAAGTAGTTTTTCCTCCCTGATAGTTAGAATCCCACCCCTCAAGAGCTCCGTGAAGCCTCACCAGACCTGAAATTTCCAGACTGTTTCCTGTGCGCTCGTGTGGCCACGGTGTGTCCACAAGCCCATCCACCAAAAGCAAAGGCCGATGACCGATTTTATAAGTGGCTGGTATGTATTGAGTTAAATGGAGCGGGAGACGGGATTCGAACCCGCGACTTCAACCTTGGCAAGGTTGCGCTCTACCAGCTGAGCTACTCCCGCTCATCTTAAAGGCGAGGTCTTCGTGAACCAGGCTAATTTTAGGTCTCGTGTTCGCCTCTCGTCAAGCTCTTCGCCAACAGATTAAGTTGGCCAAGGGGAATCTTCCGACAAGACCAGTACCTTGTCAACATTGAATCTGTCGGTCGTGCCGGCGGCGATTATTTCGTGCTCGTGCTCGTCATTCGTGCTCGTGCTCGAAACCGGCAACGAATTATCGATTACGAGCACGGGCAGGAGCACGAACGGGAGACTGGATTGTCTACCCACTAAAAAAAGTTAACAGAGCACCACAGCCATCACTCCCAGCCATCCATTTCATAAGTTGCTGTGAATATTAGACTTAGAATGTCATGCTTTGCTCTCTAAGAACGATTCCCGCTCCATCGCGCTTGAAGGTCCCACAACCTTCCTTCCTTTCCCCAGTGATTACCGGGTCGGCCTCTTGACCCAGCAGCCATAGTTCTTATATCCTTAAGTATCAGAGCAGATGCCTGTTAGCGGGGGATGGACTCGATTCTATCTGCCTGCTTATCTTCTCTCCCGCTTCACCTCCGAGCAACCTCATGCCCTTCCCGGAAATGGGAAGGGCCACCTCCGCCCTAGGGAATCCCTCGCTTCCACACCAAATGGACACAATATATGGGGGTGGTAGACCTATAAGGCTTGCCTTACCCATATATTGAGTCAATTTGCCTAACTGCTGCGCCGATAATATCTTATGTGAGAGAGGCTTGTGCGAGGACGAGACGATTCTTCCACTTATTCAACAGCCGACACCGTAGCTAATCGCCTGCATGCCTTACAGCTGCTGCCGGACAAATCTTTAAGGTCTCGACACCGGGCTTCCTTGGCCCTCGCAGGGTCAAGGATGCTTTGTAAATCGAGGAGTCAGTGGAAGGAAATGTCCCACTCGTCCCTAAGAGGACAATTGTGCCGTGAACGACCTCGGAAACGTCAACTTCAACAATCATACCCGTGTCGCAATTACGGGGTGCGGCATTTTTGCGCCCAACGGCATTGGAAAGGAGGAATTCTGGGACGCCTGTTTTGACGGGGAAAGTGGGATCCGCCGGTTCGAAACATCCGACCGGGCTATCCAGGGCCAAGTCGTTGGTTCAGTCTTACGGTTTCGTCCCCATGAGTACATGAGCCGTGCCGACGCTCGACGTCTCGGGCGGGCCGCCCAGTTTTCCGTGGCAGCATCCAGGATGGCCATGGCCGACTCGGGTCTCGATCCCAACAAGAGCAACGGGGCTCGCCGGGGAGTTATCGTTGGAACCGACGCCCCCGCCTTGGATGCATTGGAAGCATTGGTCGACGAAGCATCGAGACGGGGCACAACCGCGAAGTCTCTTGCGCTATCGGTGACTTCACTCTCCTTGGGAAGCTTGTCGGAAGCGGTTTCGCGCGCCTGTTCCTGCACCGATAGCAGCTACACCGTGTCATCGGCTTGCACTTCCGGACTGAATGCCGTTGTGCATGGCTGTGACGAAATCCTCAGCGGACGGCTGGACTACGTTATCTGCGGCGGTGTGGCCGCGCCGCTGACACCCCGGACGATTCTGGGGATGGACGCGATCGGACTGTTGCCGAAGTCGAGGGATGTTCCATGGCGTGTGAGCCGGCCCTTCGACAAGCTTCGCAGCGGAGGCGTTCTCTCTGAGGGATGCGCGATGTTTGTTCTCGAGAACCGAGACAGCGCAATGGAACGCGGCGCTCCCATACTTTCCACCATCCTCGGGTACGGTTTCGCCACGAGGAACGGTACGAACCGATACCAGGAGGATGCGCCAAGGGAGTCCATTGCCACTGCTTTCCGGAGGGCCTTGGAGAGCGCGGGCATCGACCGGACCGACCTAGACTACATCTCGGCGAATGGGCCGTCCGACGTCGCCCTGGACCGTTTGGAGACCGAAGCCATTAAGGAAGTATTGGGAGAAGCCGCCTACCGTATCCCCACCAGCTCGATCAAATCCATGGTGGGAAATGCGCTCGGTGCAGCGGCCGGAATGCAGCTTTCCAGCGTACTGGGCAGCTTCGTCAATCAGGTCCTTTCGCCAACCATTAACTACGAGTTTCCAGATCCGGCGTGCGATCTCGACTATGTTCCCAACCGGGCGCGGTATGCGAAGGTGGAGCTCGGCCTGATCAATTCGTTCGCGATGGATGGCACTTCGATCTCATTGATCACGACCAAGGATGGCCGGGATCGGGGCAGGGAAATCTAGATTTATTCAAGAAAACTATGTTGGGTTATCTGTAAACCAAAGTGATATTCAACTATCTTCTTCTCATCGCATTCGTTGCCAACACAGTCCTGGCTGCCTATATTTACTATCGGAATCCTCGCCAGATTGTTAACCGATCCTTTGCGTTTCTCATCGGAATTCTCGGCCTGTGGAATCTCTCGGTTTTCTTCCTCGGTTTGACACCTCCGGAATACCTGGGGCTTGCCACCTTTTTTGGTCGGATCGCCTTTTCCTTTGCGTCGCTGGCCCTCGGCGTATTTGTCATATTCGCTCTCGTCTTCCCCAATCCGGCTGACTCCCCCGTTCGACGCAGCCGCCTTCCCTGGATCCTCGCGCCCGCGATACTGGTCGCAATCCTTTGCGCGACCCCGTACGTGGTGAAGGAAATCGAGTTCGGTACCAGGCAATTCGAGCAGGTTCACGGCCCCCTCCGGTTTGCCTTCTTTTTATACGCAATCGGATGCCAACTCCTGGCCGTGGGTATTATCGGGCTGAAATACTGGCGCACTCTAAGCGGTCTGGAACGGGCGAAAATCCGCTATGCATTCTTGGGAATCGCCTTGACCGCGCTCGTGGCCTGCATCACCAACACCATTTTGCCGATGCTTGGAAATTCCGACCTCCGAGCCGCGGGTCCGTCCGCCACTCTGATAACCGTCGGGTGTATCACCTATTCCATCGTCCGTCACCGTCTAATGGACATTTCCCTCGCATTCCGAAGTCTGGCAACTTACGGAATATTGGCCGGATTCTTCCTGCTTCTCATTTCCGGATGCATGATGCTGACCCGGACGCTATTTCCCGAACTTGACGGGGAAAACGGGGAAGATTTCCGCACCTTTGTCTTCACCGTGGCCCTCTTGACCGCACCCATCGCTTCTTTTGGGTTTGCCCCCGTCCGAAGGGGGACCGAGGCCATTATTGATGCGATCTTCTTCCGAAAACGCTATGATTACCAGAGGGATTTGATGGAGTTCGGCAGAACCCTCACTACCTTAATGGTCTTGGACGAAGTCCAGACCACGGTCGTACGTCGGATCACGGAACTGATGAATGTATCCACGACCTCTCTACTCCTCAAGAGCCCGCGAAACGGCAGGTACGTCCGAACTGCCTCCTGGCCTTCCGGTCCCGACGCTCCACAGGTGACTGCATTACCGGAAGACTCGCCTTTGGTCAATCTGCTTCGATCTTCACAGCGAACTCTTGTTCGCGAGGAAATGCAGCGCGAGATGGAACCAGACGCGTTCCTCCCCATCGAGGAGGAATTCAAGCGGCTCAACTGCGAAGCCATCGTTCCTCTTTTGTCCCGCGAGGAGCTCCTTGGAATCATGAGCCTTGGCCGGAAGGTCTCGCGTGACGTGTTCTATTCACAGGACATCAATCTTTTGTCCACTCTTGGGAACGAAGTCGCGATCGCCCTCGAAAATGCCACACTTCACAGCCGGATCGTGGCCATGAAAGAGCACACGGACGATATTCTCCGTCAAATGGCAAGCGGGGTGGTCGCCATTGACCTCAAGGGCAAGATCGTCACTTTCAACCGGAGCGCGTCCAGGATTCTTCAAATCAGGACCGAGAAGGCCATCGGCTCCCATTCGGATATCCTTCCCGGGACGCTCAAGGACATTCTGCACCACACCATCTCCCGCAACGAACGAGTGGAAGGACAGAATATCGAAATTTCCGTGGAAGGGACCCAAATGCCCCTGGGGGTCAATTCCGCCCCGCTCAAAGAAGAGGATGAATCCATCGCCGGCGCGCTTGTCATGTTCAGTGATCTTTCCCAAACACGGCGGATGGAACGCGAAATGCGGCGAGCCGATCGTCTCGCGACAATCGGACTCCTTGCAGCGGGAATGGCTCATGAGATCAAGAATCCGTTGGTTTCCATCCGGACGTTTGCCCAGCTCCTTCCCCACAAGTATCAAGAAAGAGAATTCCGCGAAGATTTCGCCGCGTCGATGACGAAGGAAGTGGACCGAATCAACAACCTGGTCGATCATCTCCTCGACCTTTCCCGGCCCTCGTCGCCGCTCATACGTCTTGTCAATCCAAACGATGTGATGTCCGAGACCCTTAATATACTGAGGCCGGAAATGGAGGAGCTCAATACCTCCGTCCGTCAGGAGCTGGCGCCCGCCCTTCCCTTCATCCAGGCTGACGGCGAGCTATTAAAGCAGGTTTTCATGAACATTCTCCTGAACGCCGCGCAGTCCGCTCAAGGAAAGGAAGAGGCATACGTCCGGGTGACCACCTGGTGCGAGGAATCAGGGCGTGACACGAAAAAGGCATTCGAGGGATTGTTCATCGATAACGAACAGCAGGAAAGTCTACGTGATCCGATGCGAGCGAGCCACGCACACGTTCTGATCAAAATCCAGGATAACGGGTGCGGGATCGCTCCCGATCAGTTGTCCCTTGTATTCGATCCCTTTTATACGACCAAGAACTCCGGATCGGGACTTGGATTGTCCATCGCGAAGAACATCGTCTTGGAGCAGAACGGTCTGATTGGGGTCAAGAGCGCTCCGGACCAAGGGACAAGTTTTCTTCTGGCCTTCCCTGCAGCCGAGACTGAGGAGGCAGCCATATGACTGTCGTCCTGGTCGTGAGCCGCGAGACAAGCTTTCGAGAGGCGCTCAGCCTGATGCTGGGAACCAACTACTCGGTTTTAACCGCTCCCGCCCTGGCCGATTCCATCGACACTATTCAATCCGGCGCAGTCGATGTGCTGATCGTCGATACCAGCTCTCTCCGCGAGGACATTCCACGACGGCTGAATGAGCTTCGGAGCGCTACGTCCTGTCCCAAGGTCCTCGCAGTCACGGAGTCGGCCGGATCGACCAAGGCGAAGGCCCTCCGAGAAGCCGGGGCCGACGAGGTCATTGGAAAGCCGATCGACCGGAATGTGCTCTTCAACGTCATCAAACACTTCGACTACCGATCCCAGCTCGAAGCCGAGATCCGTACCCTTCGCTCCCAGCTTTCCTCCAGGGAGGATTCCCGGAGGGACCGCCAGTTGGAATCTCCTCCTCCGGGTCAAGATGCAGCTTTCTATCGATATCGGGAGTCTTTGAACCGGTTCTCGCGCGCGCTGACTGCTGTTTCTCGGCGGGAAAAATTGCTGGAATCCTTGGTGGAGGCGGTCCAGGATATTTTCTCCGTCAACTCGGTTGCGCTTCTTCTCAAGGACGAACGCGAAGAGTGTTACCGGCTCACGAGTTGTGTCGGCTTGAATCCGGACTTGATTTCCCAATACCGCTTTCCCTCGATGGACGGGCTCGTGGGACGACTCTTCCGGGACCGTCGACCCCTTCGACGTGCCCGAGTCTCGGAAGACTTCCCGCTCGAAGAAGGAATGCTGATTCAAAAAGAGATGAACCTTTTGGAGTCGGAGCTGGCACTGCCCCTTTTCTGGGAAGGAAAACCGCTTGGCGTTCTTGCTGTCGGAAGCCCTTCCTTGAGCGCGGATTTCCGCGACGACGACATCGAGCATTTGATGATATTGACCCGATACGCCTCGGCTGCTATTTCCAATGCCCAGGTTATGGCCCTTCAAGCAGCAGGCTCGAGGCTAATGGACCGTCTGGCTGACGCTCTCGGGACCGGTCTGGTTGCTATCGACGAAGAGGGTATCGTCCTTTATATTAATGAACGGGGGGCGGAGCTGCTCGGGATGGCCGTGCGGAGCATTGTGAACCATTCCATCCAGAAAGTGAGTTCTGTCTTCGCCGACCTCCTGTTCAGGGCCCTACGACGAGAGGAAACCGTCCAGAACTTTCCGCTCCACGACCCCACAACAGACCAGCATTTCGTTGTCACAACGGGAATTGTCCAGGACGGCACCCTAGGAAAAGGCGCGGTCCTTCATTTCGGCGTGGACCTCTCCCGCAAAGAGGTTCCGCCGGAAGCCGAAGGGGTTCCGATTGATTGGGAACGCGTCGCAGAGGGGATCGCCCACGAGATAAAGAATCCCTTGGTCTCAATCCGGACATTCAGCCAGCTTCTTCCCGAAAGACACGAAGACGTCAAGTTTCGTGAGGAATTCTCCAAGGTAGTCACTTCCGAGGTGGATCGGCTGGACGCCTTTGTGGAAGAACTCGTTTCCTTTTCCGCACCCATCTCATTCGACATGCGGTGGGGGATCATCCACGACACCCTGACGGAGACATTGTCACTGTATGAAGACCGGTTTTCCTCCTCAGGGGTCAAGATCGCCCAGCAGCTCGATCCCAATCCTCCCGAGATATGGTTCGATCCCGACATGATCGCTTACGCATTTTCCAGAGTCTTTGACAGTATTCTCGCCGCCATGCCTGAAGGTGGCCGGCTGACCGTTTCATCCCATATGAGCAACCAGACCCTCTCCGTACCAAAAACCTGGGGTTCAGGCCGACGCAGAAAGCGAAGCCGCCATCCTGCCGATAACAACAGCAAAGAGGAAATCATACTTCCCGGCTTCGAGATTGAGTTCCGTCATACGGGGCTGGTGCCCCAGCTGGAAAGCCAAAAGGCCATTTTCGAACCTTTCGGAGTCCGCTGGCCTTCGGGCTCGGGGATGTCCCTGCCGAATGCCCGGCGTGTGATCAAGCAGCACCGAGGGCTTATAACGTTTCATCCCTCCAAGGAGGCTGGAGGAGCCATTAAAGCCCTGTTTCCCGCAAAAGGGAGTTCTTCTGAATGAGTAGTGTGTTAATTGTCGATGATGAAACCAGCGTTCAGGAAGCACTACGACTCATCCTGAAGGATGAGCATGAAGCCCACGTGTTCCCTGATGGCGACTCGGCATTGCGCTGGATCCAAGAAAACACCGCCAAAGACGTGGACGTTGTCCTATTGGACATTCTTATGCCCGGCACCTCGGGCATGGACATACTCCGCGAAATAAAATCCTCTCCGGATTCGCCGGAAGTGATCATGGTCACCGCCACGAAGACGGTGAAAACCGTTGTCGATGCCATGAAGGCCGGAGCGTTCGACTACATTACAAAACCTTTCGACGTGGAAGAGGTGAAGATCGTTGTCGACAAGGCGCTCGAAAAGCGCCGCCTCGTCCGGGAAGTCCATTATCTCCGCACAGAAGTCGCCCGGCCCTACCAGCCGGAGAATCTTGTAGGGGAAAGCGCGGCAATGATGGAAATCCTGAAAATGGTCGAACAGCTCGCTCCATCCAATTCATCCGTGCTGATTCGGGGAGAAAGCGGTACGGGCAAAGAGATGGTTGCGCGGGCGCTCCACTTCCATCCCAAGGGCCCCCGCCGCAACAGGGCCTTCGTTCCAATTGATTGCAACACAATCCCGCCGAACCTGTTGGAGAGTGAGCTTTTCGGTCATGAGAAAGGCGCGTTCACCGGCGCTGAGAAGAAAATCGGCCGGTTTGAAACAGCTGACGGCGGGACCCTGTTTCTTGATGAAATCGGAGAACTCCCCAATGAGATTCAGGTGAAGCTGCTCAGGTTTCTCGACGACCGGAAATTCACCCGTCTTGGCGGGACCGGAACCAAGGAGCTGGACGTCCGAGTCCTTGCCGCCACGAACTGCAACCTGGAAGAAGCCATCGAGCAAGGAACCTTCCGGGATGACCTTTTCTACCGCCTCAACGTGATCCCCATTCAGATTCCGCCACTTCGTGAACGCCCTGAGGACATCCCCTTGCTGGCCGACTTTTTCATGGAAAAATATGCCAAGGAGATCGGTATTCCCCCCAAACAGATCGAGCCGGTCGCCATGGAGGCGCTGAGCCGTTACGCCTGGCCCGGAAACGTTCGGGAAATCCGAAATGTCATGGAGCGGCTCACGGTTTTGACCCCGACGCCGACTATTCACCAGGATCACCTGCCGGAATCCATCCTGAACAGCACGCCGACGAATTCGTCGTCTACCAACGGCTTCGAGAAGCTCAAGGAGCAGATCTTTGAAGGGCGGATGACCCTCGAGAGCGCTGATGATGTCTTCCTCAAGGAAATCATCTGCGACGCCCTCCGCCGGGCTAATGGAGTGCAGACCCACGCGGCGGAACTCCTTTCCACCAGCCGACGCAGCCTCAAATACCAGATGGACAAGCTGGGCATCCGGACCGAAGATTTTCAGGCCGGATGATTCCCTCGTTTCCCTTCTGACCGGATAGACTCGGTCCCATCTCCACCCGCCGGTGTCGGGCTATATACCTCGATCCCCTTCGTCTCTCGCCGTTCCCCCCCGCACATAATTGTGCGACCAATGGTCCAAGTTTGAACGTCAGCAATCTGAGCTACAGCAATTCTCACCCCTTAAAACGACAATAATGCGATTTGCAGCCTATTGATATTTATTGTTTTAACAAAATTTTTGGCGAATTGCTCGGGCATGTTGGTTGCTCAATTACAGCCTTTGGCTCTCAATCAAGCGCCAATATTTGACCCTGATATCTCAGGGATTTGTGGCCTTCAGTTGGGAGCAGATTGACGATGAGGTCCTGGCGGGCCGAACACAGCGATGTGATGTGGGACACATAGGCTTTCATACTGATGCTCTGATAGGTTGAATCGTGGGACGACTAAACTGCTCTCCTTTTTATCTTGAGACGGAATCCGAAGAGTCGCGATTAGCAATCGCTGAGCGGGATCGGGAGATCTACGCTGAGTCTCTCCGCGAGTCCAACGCCCGATACCTGGACAAGGTCAGGGAGCTCTCTATTGTCCGCCAGGTGAGCCACCTGCTCAGATATGCCACTGATTCCAGTGATGTGTGTACGGGTGTAGTCGATGTCCTCGTTCAGGAGACGGAAGCGGAGAATGTCTCCATTTTCATTTTGAACGACACCGAGAAGGAGCTGCAACTCCTCTGTGCCAGGGGAAAAGAGGACGAAGAGGCCAAATTCTTCCCAACACCGTGGCGGGAAATCCCTGTGCAGGACTCCGCTGCCGGGTGGGTAGTTCGCAACGCAAAGCCCCTGCGGCTGGAATCGACCCGGAACACGCCTCCATTCACTGACCTTCCCGGGTGCCGGGTCCACGTCGGGTCTCTGCTGGCCGTTCCCTTGGTTGCCTGCAAGAAAGCGATCGGCGTCCTCCACTTGAGCCACCCTCAGGAGGACGTATTCACATATGACGACCTCTGCACCGCCAGTATCGTCGCTGACCAGTTGGCTGCGGCGATGTGGGGGGCGCGGATACGAGACCAGGCTGATATTCCCAGCCTGGTCCTCCACGAGCGGATCGCGCTCCAGGAGCGACTGCTCGAAGAACAAGATTGCCAACTCAGCCGGACGGAGGAGAAACTGAGCCACAACGAAAACCTCGCGGAAATCGGGAAGATGATCGCCGGGGTTGCCCATGAGCTTAACAATTGTCTCGCTCCTATCCTCATTTATTCCGAGATGTTGATCGATTCCCAGATGGAGGATCCCGATTCGTACCGGCTCGACGTGATTCACGAGTCCGCGAAGAAAGCTCGCGGGATCGTCCAGTCGTTGCTGGATTTCTCGCGTCCCATCAACCTGGAACGCACTGCGACGTCCATCAATGACGTCATCATGGCCTCTGTGCGCGCGGCGGAACCCTATTTGAAGGACACGAACATCAAGGTCGAGTTGAACCTCGACCCGGGAATTACTCCCGTCGAAATCGATCCGGAGAAGATGGGCCAAGTTGTGACCAACCTGATCCTCAACGCCATTCATGCCATGGAAGAGTCGGGTGGGCAACTCTCTCTCGAATCCCACAAGACAGAGAGTGAAGTGCAGTTCCAGGTAAAGGACACAGGCCACGGGATTTCCCCCGGAAACGAGGAAAAGATATTCGAGCCGTTCTTCTCCACAAAGAAAAACGGCAAAGGGACAGGGCTGGGGTTGAGCGCCAGCTCCTCCATTGTTCGAGTCCACGGGGGGAGTATATCAGTCGACACCCAGGTCGGAGTCGGCACGGCGTTCACAGTGGAGATTCCCGTGGATGCACCGCTGGCCGATCGGATGAACCGCAGAACCATCCGCAGGATGCCCTTGGCCGTAACAACACGGGGAAGTGTCCTGGTGGTCGACGACGATGACAAATGCCTGAATGCCATCTGCGATATTCTCGAGCGCTTTCACGATGTCACGACCGCACACGGCACCCAGGAGGCCGTGGAGTTGCTGGAAAGCAGCAGCTTTGATGCTTTGTTGGTGGATTATCGGCTGCCCCAGGACAACGGGGACGCGATCTACCGCTGGGTGCAGCAGAAGAAGCCCGACTTGACCTCGCGATTCATCCTAATGACCGGAGAAACGAGTGGAAACGGCTCGAATGAATTTTTGAAAAAAGCTCCGATCCCGATCCTAATCAAGCCTTTTTCGGCAGAAAGCCTCATCGATGCAATAAACCATCTTCTGATTGATGAGGAAAGAAACCCGTCTGCCACGGGGTCTCCCGGGCAGCCACGGGAAGGAGGACCTGAAACCATCTCACCGGGTCAATGAAAAAAGTTTGTCCCTGTCTTGCAGCTTGTCCCACAAAACGGACGGGGGACATCGCCGAAGTTGAGTGGGAGCCTCACTCACAACGCCTCTCCATGACAAATCCCGCGATCGGCGATTTCCTCCGTCCGCCCCTTTAAGCAGACAAAACGAGACAGGGGGCGCACGAATCTACTCCCCCCTGTCGAATCCGTTCTATTCTCAGAGAAAAAGTCTATGCGTCGCCGTTGACGGGTTCCTCGGATCCGCCAATGTGGACCTGATTGCCCCCGGTTCGTTTAGCAGTATACATGGCCTGGTCCGCTCGGCTGATGAACTCTTTAATGTCCATTTCCGGTTGGTGCTCGACCAGTCCCATGCTCAGCGTCAGTCTTTCAAATCCCGCATCGGCGAAGGCCCTGCAAATCCGTTCTCCAATCTGCTGAGCCGGGTCCTTGGCGGCCTCGGCCACAATCACGGTAAACTCGTCTCCGCCGTATCGATGGCCGGAGTCCACTCCCTGCCGGATGCCCTCATTCACAATGGCGCCGAGTTCCTGGAGGACTACATCCCCCTCGAGGTGCCCCCGGGTGTCGTTATAGTATTTGAAGTTGTCGATATCGAACAGCAGCAGCGACAAAGGATGATTCTGCCGGCGGGCCCGCTCCATCTCCTTGGTCAGTCGTTCGTAGAAGTGCCGCTGGTTGTAAAGGTTGGTCAGGTTATCTCGAATCGACAATTCGCGGAGATTCTCCTCCAACCGTTTTTGCTCTGTGACATCCTTGCAAATGCATACTACTCCCAGACTGCTCCCGCTCAAATCTTCGAGAAGGGACGCGGAAAGGCTGACCGAGAAGTCTTCTCCGCTGCTTCGGACGAACTCAGTCTCGTAATTCTGAACTCTCTTATCCTGACGCAGGGAGCGCATCAGGCGGCGCACCTCCAGGAGTCCGCCCACAAAGAGCGTCGCGGCGGACTGCCCCGTGAGATCCTCCCGCGAGTAGCCCAACATTGATTCGGCGCTGTTGGATATGTAGGTGATCTCGCCCCTATTGGTCATGATCATGATCGAATCGGGAGAGTTCTCGAGGATATTCTCGAGGAAGTCTTTGGTCTTCTGGAGTTCCCTATTTGCCTTCTCCAGACCCTGCGTTGCTTCAAGCACGCGCTGACGGAGAAACTCCTCGAAGTACTTCGCCCTCAGGTGAACGTGGCGCTCCTCGAGACTACGAAAAACACTTTCTATAAGCGCTTTTGCGTCAAACGGCTTCATAAAATAGTCGTCCGCACCGGCGCGGAGAGCCTTAATGGGGTAATCGATGTCGGCTTGGCCTGAAATCACAATGATTCGAAGATCCTCATGCCGGCTCTTGATCTTCTGAATCATTGCCAGCCCATCCATCTGGGGTAGGTTGATATCCGCCAAAACGAGGGAAAAATCATCTCGCGAGAGGGCCCCCCAAGCGTCTTCCGCCGAGGCAACACACCGGACGTTGAAGTCGTGCATGGAGAGTTGCTCGCGGAGGAGGTTTCGGATGATCTCGTCATCATCCACGACGAGGACGTGTTCATCCTTGGGCTGAATCGGCTTTTTTTCAGGGGTTTCCATGCAACTCACTATAAGAGGAAGGGCGCACCTCAGTGCGCCCTTCCACATCTATCCGGACCATTTCGACATGGTCAACGTTATTAGCAGTCATCGCTTTTCGTGACTTTTCAGCTTATCGCGCTGCGTCTATACGGGTTGCCGCCCAACATCGAGCGGCATTGACCAGGATATTCATCTTCTCGATCTTGTCTTCCTCGTTCTCGACTTACTCGCCTTGGCTTTGCTTGGCTTCGCTTTTAGTGTTTTTGCCTTCGCCTTGGCTTTCTGCGGTGCAACCTTGGCTTTCGCTTTCGGCCGCCGCGGCTTGGAGGCCTTTTTGGCCTGCTTCCCCCGGATTGCCGCCTGAGCAGCCGCCAACCGGGCGATGGGAACGCGGAACGGACTGCAACTGACGTAATCCAGTCCAGTGCGGTGACAGAAATCGATAGAGGCCGGGTCGCCTCCATGCTCGCCGCAAATGCCGATCTTAAGGCCCTTCCGGGTGCCTCGTCCTTTCCGGACACCCATCGCCACGAGCTCTCCCACGCCTTCCTGATCGAGCGACTGGAAGGGATCATCGGGAAGGATATTCTGCTCGAGATAGTCGGGGAGAAATCCCCCGATATCGTCCCGAGAGAAGCCGAACGTGGTCTGCGTCAGGTCGTTCGTGCCGAAGCTGAAGAACTCCGCGCTTTCGGCGATCCGGTCCGCGACAATGCACGCGCGTGGAATCTCGATCATCGTCCCGACGAGATAGTCCAGCTTGATCTTGTATCTCTTTTGAACTTCATCCGCCACGTTGCGGATGATGGCTTCCTGGTTCTTGTACTCCTCTACCGACCCGACCAAAGGGATCATGACCTCCGGCAACACCTTTTTCCTTTTCTTCTTCAGTTCTACAGCCGCCTCAAAGATAGCGCGTGCCTGCATCTCTGTGATCTCAGGGTAGGCGATTCCCAGGCGGCAACCTCGGTGACCCAGCATCGGGTTCAGCTCATGGAGTTGCGCGATCCGCACTTGGAGTTTCCTGGCGGAAATGCCGAGCTCCTTGGCAAAAGCTTTCGCTTGCACCTTATCGAGATTAATGAACTCGTGCAGAGGCGGATCCAGGAGCCGGATGGTAACCGGCAGCCCGTCCATCGCCTCCAGAATCCCAAGGAAATCTCGTTTCTGGAAGGGAAGGAGCTTCATCACCGCTTTGCGGCGTGCTTCCTCGTTCTCGGCAATGATCATTTCCCGCATCGCGGAGATTCGTTCCGCACCGAAGAACATATGTTCGGTTCGGCATAGGCCGATCCCCTCGGCTCCAAACCGCCGTGCCTGGGCGGAGTCCTCCGGGCTATCCGCATTCGTGCGAACGTTCAGCGTTCTGACTTCGTCCGCCCACTTCATGAGCTGCTTGTACGCTTTGTTGCGTTCCGGATCGCTCGGCCTCAAAGAAAGCTGTCCCTCATAGACAACCCCTTTGGTTCCGTTCAAGGTGACCCAGTCCCCTTCCTTGAGGACCCGGCCGTCCACTGAGACCCGCTTTGCAGAGACACTGATATCCAAGGCGCCGCACCCTACGATGCAGCACTTCCCCCAGCCTCTGGCCACCAAGGCCGCGTGGCTGGTCATTCCCCCCTTTGCCGTGAGGATCGCCTCGGCGGCATGCATCCCGTGCACGTCTTCGGGTGAGGTCTCATTCCGGACCAGAATGACCTTCTTCCCCTGTTTCGCCCAGGCTTCCGCATCATCGGCGGTCAGGACGACCTGTCCGGTCGCTCCCCCAGGGCCTGCGGGAAGTCCCTTGGCAAAAGGCGAAGCGCTTGCCTCCGCCTTCGGATCGACCATCGGGTGAAGCAACTCGTCGACCTGGCTCGGGGCAACCCGGAGCAGCGCCTCCTCCTTAGTGATGAGCTTCTCGCGGCACATGTCCACAGCGATTTTGATGGCTGCCGGACCATTCCGCTTGCCGACCCGGGTCTGGAGCATCCAGAGCCGACCATCCTGGATCGTGAACTCGACGTCCTGCATGTCGCGGTAGTGCCTCTCCAACCTTCTCTGGATTTTATTAAGCTGTCGATACAGCTTCGGCATCGCTTCATCGAGACTCTCCAGGTGCTGACTGGATGCAGTCTTCCCGGCCCGGTTGATCGGAGCTGGGGTGCGTATACCCGCAACGACGTCTTCTCCCTGAGCATTCCGCAACCACTCGCCATAGAAATTCGAATCTCCGGTAGCCGGATCGCGCGTGAAGCCTACGCCCGTGGCCGAGTTGTCTCCCATGTTGCCGAAGACCATGGCCTGGACGTTCACGGCGGTCCCCCAATCATCGGGGATACCCTCGATCCGACGATAGGAAATGGCTCGTTTTCCGTTCCACGACTGGAACACAGCATTGATTCCACCAAAGAGTTGTTTCTTGGGGTCGTCCGGGAACTCCTTGCCCAGGACCTTCTTCACTTTTTGTTTGTAAACCTCAACCAGCTTTTTCAGATCATCACCGGTGAGCTCCACATCGTGGACGTAGCCGTTCCGTTTCTTGACCTTCTCTAATTCATGCTCGAACTGCGCGCGAATACCTTTTCCCTCTTCCGGCTCTATCCCGGCGGCCTTCTCCATCACCACATCCGAATACATCTCGATCAGCCGGCGATACGCGTCATAAACGAACCGAGGGTTCCCGGTTTTCTTGATCAGTCCGGGGATGGTCTTGCTCGTCAGCCCCAGATTCAGGACCGACTCCATCATTCCCGGCATCGACATGCGCGCGCCGGACCGGACAGAAAGAAGGAGCGGTTCTTCGAGATCCCCGAATTTCGATCCCATGATTTTCTCGATCCGCTTCAGCGCGGCGAGGGCCTGTCGCTCCAGTCCCGCAGGGTATTTCCCTTTGTTCTGGAAATAATAAACGCAGCCCTCTGTCGAGATTGTGAAACCCGGAGGAACCAGAACACCCAGGGTTGTCATCTCCGCCAGGTTCGCTCCCTTGCCTCCCAACTTTTCTTTCATCCCAGCCGAGCCATCGGCTCGACCTTCACCAAAGGAATACACGTACTTTTTAGCCATTCAATCCAAACCTCCTCACATCAACGTTCATTCTCCCGGCTCTCGTCTACACGAACATCATCCGGGACCAATTGGAGCATCATAACGCTTACACTTGCCAGAAATTCAACCTACCCTACTCGCAGTCGGATTCGTTCATATTACTGCTTACTGCCCGAGACAAATCCTAAACCTATTTTTATTTCTACCTTTTTACTTCGTACTTCTGACTTCGTACTTATCCTCCCCGAATCACGATCAGCGAAAGCATTCTTCCCGAGCGTTTTCCATCCCTTCTATAAGAGAAGAAGTCATCCTCCCGGCACCGTGTGCAAAGGCCGCTACCGGAAATCGCTTCGGGAGGGATACCCGCTTCGATGATCTGCGCCCTTGCCGTAGCTTCCAGGTTGAGCCGGAACTTCTCTCCCGCCATCGGCTCGGCTTGCGCCGGGTTCAATGCCTCCACCACTTCGCGCCCGACTTGATAGCAACAGCCCCCTATGCCGGGGCCGAATGAGGCCCGGATGTCACTCGGTTGACAGTCGCCTATCTCCGTCAAGGTCCGGACGGCATTGCTGACAATACCTTTTGACAGGCTCCGCCAACCGGCATGACAAATCCCGACCGCGCGTTTGGAGGCGGCAAGCCGTCCTCCCGCAGGGCAAGTCCACAAGAATATGGGAAGACAGTCGGCTGTCAGGATGCCAAGCGCCACACCCACATCCGAGGTCACCAACGCATCCGCCGTGACCGACAATGGCAGGTCCTCTCGACCAATCGCCACGCAGTCCGCCCCGTGGACTTGTCGGGGAAGCGCGATATGCTCTTTCTCAACACCCAGCCGACCGCACGCCCGGCGCCAGTTCTCTTCAACCGACCCAGGTTCATCTCCCACAGAGGAGGAAAGATTCAGTGACCCATAAGGAGGGCGGCTCACTCCCCCCTCTCGGCCGGTGGTTCCGGCCAGAAAGAGCTTCCCCATCCCCTCCGCAGGAAAAAATTGGATATCACAGATGGCCGGATCTCCTGTCGCCGGAAAGGTCCGATCGTGCACCCCCAGAAGGCCTTTCCCACAGCTCGCGACAGATTATCACAGACGACTCATCAATACATAGATATTACAGATTATAGAATATACCGGCTCAAGTCCCGATTCTCAAGGATTTTCTGGACTTTTTCGCGGACATATTCGGCATCTATTGTCACTTCACGGATCGAATCGTCCGGCGCACCGAAAGAGACCTCCTCCAGAACCTGCTCCATGATGGTGTGAAGCCGCCGAGCGCCGATATTCTCCAGCTCCTCGTTCGCCTTGGCGGCCGATTGGGCGATTTCCTCCAGCGCGTCCTCGGTGAATTCCAGGGTCACATCTTCCGTCGATAGAAGCCCCACATATTGCCGCACCAGTGAGTTTTTCGGTTCTGTGAGGATTCGCCTGAAATCCGAAGCCTCCAAACTATCCAGCTCGACCCGAATAGGGAAGCGACCTTGGAGCTCCGGAATCAAGTCCGAGGGTTTGCTCATGTGGAACGCCCCTGCGGCAATGAAAAGCATGTGGTCCGTTTTGACCGGGCCATAGCGCGTCATCACCGTACTCCCTTCGATAATCGGAAGAATATCGCGCTGGACCCCCTCCCGCGAGACATCCGGGCCATGTTTAGGACCCGAGGAGGCGACCTTGTCGATCTCGTCGAGGAAGATGATTCCGTGGTTTTCCGCCCTTTCCAGGGCGAGAGAAGCCACCTCATCCATATCAATCAGCTTTTGGGTCTCCTCCTGAATCAGGATTTCCCGCGCTTCGCGAATCTTCGCTTTTCGGCGCTTCGTGCGAGGAGGCATCATCCGATCAAAGATCTCCTGGAAGTTGACCCCCATTTCCTCGAGACTCGGGCCGATAGACACAACGCTGGGAGTGGGAAGAGTCACCTCAAGCTCCACATATCGATCCTCCAGTTTGCCGGCCCGCAATTTCTCCCGAAATTTCTCCCGGGTGCGAAAAGCCGAATCCGAAGGTTCCCCGGTGGTCTCGACTTGTTCCCCGGGGACGGCCACCGCCGTTTCCGAGCGGTCCGAACTCGGCCTCGCGGGAGGCAACAGCAGGTCTAGAAGGCGGTCCTCGGCAAACTCCTCGGCCTCCTGCCGAACTTCGCCCGACCTTTCCTGCCTCACCATCCCGATCGAAAGCTCTACGAGATCACGGATCATGGAATCGACATCCCGCCCAACATATCCCACCTCAGTGAATTTCGATGCTTCCACCTTAATAAAAGGCGAGTGGGCAAGCCGGGCCAGCCGACGGGCAATCTCGGTTTTTCCAACTCCGGTCGGCCCGATCATGATAATATTCTTGGGCGCTACTTCGTCCCGGAGGTCCTCGGGCAGACGGCGCCTCCGCCACCGATTGCGCAACGCAATGGCTACCTTCTTCTTTGCCTCATCCTGGCCGATGATATACTTGTCCAGTTCCGAAACAACCTGGCGCGGCGTCAGATAATCTCCACGGCCCACATCAGCGGTTTCCGGCAGCTCACCTTCTTGAATTTTCTGCTCTTCAAATCTTGTCGACACGGCGTTGATGGCGACCTCCCTCAAATGACGTGCTAATCCAGGCCTTCACGATCTCCCGGGCGATTCCGGGACCGAGAATCCGCTCTCCCAAAGCCAGAACGTTGGCATCGTTGTGCGCGCGAGCCATCCGGGCCATGTATTCATTGAAACAATTGGCCGCGCGGATGCCGGGAACCCGGTTCGCTGTCATCTCCATTCCAATCCCTGTACCACAAACCAGTATCCCTCGGTCGTATTCTCCCGCAGCGACCGCCTCGGCGACTGGCCGGGCGACGTCGGGGTAGTCCACCGACTCGTTTGAATCGGTGCCGAAATCGTGGTATTCGACTTCCAATGTGTCCAGTAATGCCAGGATTTCCTTTTTCATTTCAAGGCCGGCATGATCACATCCGATTCCGATCTTCATCCTCTAGCCACCTTCCATCTGGAGCAAATATTCGAAAAGCCCCTCAAAGCAATGCTTAATTCTACTCGCCGCATCCTGATAAACATCAAGACCGCATCCGATGGGATCCGGGACGCTGGTTTCCCTTTCGCCTTCTTCCGAACTGAAGGAGGAAAGGAGATGAATCTTGTGCTGATGGGCTGGGAATCCCAGCTTCACCCATTCGCAGTGACCACGGGTCATTCCCAGAATAACGTCTGCGCGTGCGACCCGCTCCTCGGTTACAGGTGAGGACCGGTGTCCTCTCCCATCAATTTCAGGGGAGTCCAGAATCTCCAACGCGTTGTCCGCCGCCGGGCGGCCCCCCACCGCTCCGACACCTGCAGAAAGGATCGTCCAGTCCCCCTTTCCCCGTTCTTCGCACCATTGGCGGAACAGATACTCCGCCATCGGACTCCGGCAAGTGTTTCCGGTGCAAACGAATAGGACACAACGGGGCATTGATTCAGTTCACTTCGGTCAGGTATCGGAACGGTCCAGGAACACAACCCGTGCGCCGAGCAACGTTTCCAGTCGTTCGGCAGAGGCTCTGCCTCCCCTCAGCACTTTGTAAGGGCATTCGGTAACATCCAGCACAACGGATGCCTGTGCGGTTTCGCATTCGCCGCCGTCAACGACCCCGTCAATATCGCCGCCGAAAACGTTTTCGACCTCCTGACAAGATCTGAGAGGAGGCGATCCGCTCTTGTTGGCGCTCGTCCCAATAATGGGGCGTGCCAATCCCCTCAAGATCTCCTCAATCAGCCGTGAATCCGGATGACGAAGACCAATCCCCTGCTGACCTTCAAACAGATGGCTCTTCGCCTCCGGGGTTGCCCGAAAAATCACGGTGTAAGGGCCGGGCCACAGCCGTTCGGCAAGAAAAGAGGTCGTTTCGTTCGGCGCATCGGCCCACCGCGTGGCATCTTCAGACAGAACAAACCACGGGAACGGCTCCGCCCAGCTCCTACCTTTCAATGCGGCCACTTTGCTCACCGCTTCTGCATTTAAGGCGTCGGCGCAAAGACCATACACTGTGTCCGTGGGCAGAGCCACCACTCCTCCTGATGCCAGAGTCCCTGCAATCGCACTGACGGCCTCAGGATCCGGGCGACCGGTTTCGATCGTAAGCTTCATGAATTCGGCAAGCCTCATGCAATAGTCCTTTGAGAGTCCAGACTTGCTTCCAGGCGTTGCAGCAATAGAGCCAAGGCCTTCGCCCGATGGCTGATGGACTGCTTAACCTCTTCGCCCAATTCTCCGAAAGTCCGGGTATGACCCTCCGGAATAAAGACAGGGTCATAGCCGAATCCAAAACTTCCGGCCGGCTCTATGGTGATACCCCCCCGACATTCCCCGATTTCGATCCAGGTCTCCATATCCGGCCCCGCCAGCGCCGCGGCGCAAACAAACCGCGCCGTTCGCTTCTCGGGAGGACATTCACCCAACTCCGACAAGAGTTTGTCGATATTCTCTTCGTCGCTCGCGTTCGGTCCCGCATACCGGGCCGAGTAGATCCCAGGCTTTCCGCCGAGGGCCTCAACTTCCAGGCCGGAATCGTCCGCAAGGCAGCAGAGACCGCTCCCCTGAGAGTAGTATTCCGCTTTGCCCCGGGCATTTTCTGAGAACGACGAGCCGGCTTCCTGGAAGGGGGGAATATTCGGATAGTCTTGAAGAGATGTCAACTCCAAAGGAAAACGCCTTAACAGATCCCGCAATTCGTCCAACTTCTTCCTGTTAGTGCTTGCGACTAAAAGGCGTTCAATGTACATTTCCGACCTATGCCTGAATGAGTCCTGGAGGCTTTTTCCCAAGGGTTTCGTACTGGAGGACAATGAGCTCAAAAATGCCCTTCCGGCCCAACCGGATCATTTCCTCGGAGTCCTCTCGCGAAAACGTGCTCTTTTCGCCCCCCCCTTGGATCTCCACAAAGCGGCCTTCCTCCGCCATCACAAGATTCATGTCTACCGCCGCTGCAACATCTTCATTATAATTCAAATCCAGCAAGATTTGCTCATTGACAATCCCAATGCTCACCGCCGCACAAAAGGATCGAATCGGAAACTGGTTGATCACTTCCGTCTCCTTTAACCAAGTACAGGCGTCGTGCAGAGCCACGAACGCACCGGTAATCGCGGCGGTCCGTGTGCCCCCGTCCGCCTGGATGACGTCGCAATCCAGGCGAATCGTTCGGGGCCCAAGAGCCTCCAGGTCCGTCACGGCTCGCATGGACCGGCCAATAAGACGCTGGATTTCGACTGTGCGACCCCCTTGATGGCCTCGAGCCGCTTCTCGAGCCGTCCGGACACCTGTTGACCTGGGTAGCATCCCGTATTCCGCCGTCACCCAGCCCTGCGTGGCGCCCTGTTCGATCAGGAAGGGGGGAACTTTCTCTTCGATACTCGCGGTGCAAATCACCCGCGTTCCCCCCAAGGAGATCAACACGGACCCCTCGGCAGGTTCGATGAAATTCCGCTCCAGGGAAACCGGCCGCAACTCGTCCGCGGTGCGTCCGTCCTGGCGCAAAGGCTCGGTCGCTTGCGAATTAGACATCATTCAACCATGAGGTGATGAAAAAGGACTCAGGAAGAAAGTTTATTGAATGGAACTGATGAATCTCGCCCAGCGGCCTCCCAGAATCAGCCGAGGCGGTCGCCTCCTAGCGAGAGGCCATCAGATTCTCTTGTTTCAGAGATTCGATTGCGGCATCAAGTTGCAAATCATCGAATGTGTCGGTGCGATCAGGATGGTCGAACAATTTCATTGCAAGGTCCTGCCTCTTCTCTGGAGAGTCCCAAGCATCGTTCATGAAGTAGATTTCCTGTTCTCTCAAATATCCATCCAACACTCTCGCCCAACTCTGCCGGCCGTGCTGCAACAACATTTCCACCAGCCGATCCGTCAATATTCCTTCTATCTCTTCATTGTTCTCGAAGTAGTCCGAAGAAAAGGCATTCGCCGCCCTTACCAGGGTGTCCACTAATTCCCGGTGAAGGATTTCCCGAATCTCTTCTTCTGTTTTCTTCATTGTCTCTATAGGGGGATACGGCACACTAATGTCAGGTTCAATTCCGCCGGTTGTGGTGATATCGACCTCGTCCGGGGTGTAATAGTGGGCGGTGGTCAGCCGAAGGGCCGATCTGTCGCGGAGGGGAACAATCGCCTGGACGGAAGCCTTCCCATATGTTTTCGCACCGACCACGGTCGCTCGGTCATTGTCCTTGAGAGCCCCCGCAACAATCTCCGCTGCGCTCGCACTCTGCTCATTCACCAACACCGCCATGGGAATTCCCTTGATAGTGTCCCGTTCTCGGGATGTTCGCTTCTCGGTGTCATTCAATCTTCGACCGCGGGTCGTCACAATCGTCATCCCCCCGTCGAGAAACACGTCGGATACCTCGACCGCGCCGTCGAGCAGGCCCCCTGGATTGAACCGGAGATCAAGAATCAGGCCCTGCATCCCCTCGTCCTTCAATTCCAGAACCGCTTTCTTGACCTCCTCGCCAGAGCTTTTGCTGAAGTCTTCCAGCCGCATATATCCAATGTTACCTGGGAGCATTTTCTTGTCCACCAGGCTCGGCCGGTGGATAATCCCACGGATCACTTCCTTGGTCAGAATTTCAGTATTCCCTGTGTCGTCATCCCTCTCTATCTTCAGTTCCACCGGCTCGTTGGCCATGCCCCTCAACATCTCAACCACACGCCGAGTGGTCAGTCCCTGAGTCGGCATCCCGTCGATTTCTATAATCCGGTCGGCGGTCTGCAGGTCCACTTCTTCGGCCGGCGTGTCCTTCACCACCCCGAATACAGTCACATCTCCGTCTTTGCTCAAACCGACCGATATGCCGAGTCCGCCAAACTGGCCTTCAGTTTCCTGCTCGAGCTGCTTGAAATCCGATGCCGGAAGGTAGGAACTATGTCGATCCAAGGGCTGCAACATCCCCCGTATGGCCCCGGTGAACAGCTTGCCCTTATCCACCTCCTCCACATAGTCCTTATCGACATGGTCATAGGCTTCCGCGAAAACTTCCAGGTAGTCGTAAGTATCGTCGGCAAAAATCCGCCCCCGGAAAAAATCCGCCGCCAGCAAAGTGATGGCAAGCAGCCAGCCTAGGACAATCAGAAACTCGCGCCGGTAATAGATCTTTTTTGGAGTATTCATATTCCCTCTTGAGGAAATTAAGGCCGAAATAAACGACAAAACGAGCCAATTGCGGGTGATATTACCACATCTTCCGATCCGTGTACATCGTCTATATAGACGCAGGGTGTATCCTCTTAGAGCCGAAAACCAACTCGGGGCAGCCGATGGCGTTTCTTAAAGCTTATAACAAGAAGAGCTTTGCCACAGAGGGCACCGAGGGCACCGAGGGTTTTTCTTAGGAAATCTTCATTTCTCTGTGACCTCTGTGTGCTCTGTGGCTCATTCTGGTAGAGGTTCTTAGTTTCTTGAAGGTAGGCGCCTTCCAAAAGTTGAAATCGGCTTAATTGAGTTGATATAATACAACCAGTGCAATCAAGGGACACATCAGCATAAGTCCTTGCCATTTAAAAGGTTGGAGGGCTAGCGTAATTGGTAACGCAGCGGTCTTGAAAACCGCCGCCGAAAGGCTTGGGGGTTCGAGTCCCCCGCCCTCCGCCATGGATTTAGCTTACCCAGCGCAAGCACGGAATGTGCTGGAGCCGACTGGAACCGGGAGTCAATATCGAAAGCGCTTGTTCGGAGGGGTGGCCGAGTGGCTGAAGGCGGCACCCTGCTAAGGTGTTATACGGGAAACTGTATCGTGGGTTCGAATCCCACCCCCTCCGCCAGTTCTTCCGTCATATCCGAAACTGCACTTCAAAGCGCCCACAACCCTTGGTGCGGGCTTAGCTTAGCTGGATAGAGCGCCGGACTACGAATCCGGAGGTCGGGGGTTCGAATCCCTCAGCCCGCGCCACTGATACTAAAGGACTTACGAGAAATCGTGAGTCCTTTTTTTGTGCCTATGTGGCCTAGATTCTGGTAGATTCGGGGGACCCAATACTTATTTATTGCATTCTGCAATAATGTTGTCTACATTGCGGCCTATGGCACGATTAGCTCGCATAGTGACACCAGGAATGCCGCATCATATTACCCAACGTGGACCGTATGGCTCATGGACACGGCCGGCTGCTAAAGGAAGGAATAAGGTCATGAAGAGCAAAGCAACCAAGCGAAAAGTTTTCAACGGCCTGTGTCAGGTTATCATTCAATCCAGCCGGGACGCCGGACAAATCGAATTGACAGCCCAATCGCCCGGCTTAAAGCCGGGAACTTCGTGTACCGCCATGGCTGATGTCGGGCAATTGATATTGATGTCAACATCCCTTTCGCCCTCCCCTTCACCTGGTTCAGCTTCCGCCTCTCCTTCAACTGATTCGCGCTCACCTTCGCCTTCTCCGCCCCCTGCTTCACTTTTACTTCGGCGTTTATACTTTTGCGTTCATCGCTCCCCTGTGAGGCTCCTGGCGAGGAATGATCTGCCCCCGGAAGGAGATCGGTGGGGACAATGTTTGGAGTATGCGCGAGCGCGGCGCAGTGTGCCTGCCGACAGTATTATTGCGGTCAACAGGACGATTCCATGGATGGAAAGAGCTGGGACAGGGAATTGCGACGGACGGATTTGATAGATCACTCCCGTACCCGCGGTGCTCAGGCCATCGGCGGTTGTCAGGTCGGCAATGAAAAGAGAATCGCCAGCGGAAAGCAGGCTGTCGATATGGCCGATTCCCGGCTCTATGTTGCTGATGAAATGGAAGTACTCGAGGGTGTTGAGGTCGACGAAGACGAGCGGGTTTTCCTCATTGTTCACACCTGCGAGCGAAAACTTTCCATGAAAGCCGACGAAGATTCCTTTGCTCAGACTTGTCGGGAATAGTGAGGGCGCGAAAGCGATCTCGGCCGGCCCCTCGCTTTCGGCGCCGTCGGGGGATGGTATAGGCTGGAAAACCACAAGCGGGTCGATACCACCGCTTCCAATCTCGGTTCCAGTGCGATACTCGATGTAATTGTGGGGGAACCCGAAATCTTCGACTGCCCCCCCAATGTCATCAGCCCGAATCCGATTCAATTCGTCAGCGCTTAAGGGCTCGTTTCCGTCGACCAGGCCATCGATCCCATTGTCTTCAAAAAACAGGTCCCCTGTCCCAGGCTCGAAGGCCATACCAAAGGGATTGCGCAATCCCTTCGCGATTTGGGTCAGCCCAGAGATCGTGGGTTTGACACCTGTGTTGTCGACCGTAACCCGGTAGATCGAGTCACCGTCGACTGTCCCACCAATCAGTCCACCCAACCCCATTACGTCGGTCGTTTCCGAGTTGTTTTCTTTGGATCCCACATTGAAGAAAAGCTCGACCATGTCTGGCTGCCCCGGGGTCTCGCGGACAGCGAGCGTAAATGTTCCGTGGTTCCAAGCGGGAGGAATTGAAAAGTCGATACTTCCTTCCAAAGTAAAAGGATCGGCTGGCGTAGTTCCCTGGCGCAGGACAGAGATCGTGCGAGCGTGGGCAACGAATACAAGATCTCCTGACAGCCGGAGAGAGGTAATTGGTCCTGTTAGTCCGCTGAAAAGAATGCTCCCCGGCCCATCGGCGACTCCATCATCGTCGGCATCATCCAAGCGAAGCAGTTCTCCTGTTGAGTCAAAAAGCCCGGCTCCAGGAGAGTTCGGCCTGCTGATTGCCACCAGCAGCGAGCCGCCAGGCAGCACCTGCATTCCAAAAGGGAAGTCAAGACCGCCGGCAAACTCCGTGGTCAGGAAATCACCTGGTTCAACCCGTGGGTCACCTCCAATGACAAAAGGTACAGAAATGTCCGATTTCGCGTCAGCCACGATGAGGTGAAAGGATAAGAAAATGCCGAGAACTAAAACGATTGATCCCGCCTTTGATTTGAACACTGTGAATGTTCCAGTTTTTGGGGAGCAGGTCACTGTACCAGTGCTCCCAATTTCTGGTCCAATCTAAACGCCACAAAGAAAGGACTCACGATTGATCGTAAGTCCTTGAATATCAATGGTGGGGCCAGCAGGACTCGAACCTGCGACCAAGTGATTATGAGTCACCTGCTCTGACCGACTGAGCTATGGCCCCAAAAAGTGAATTTCTTTCTATCGGCCTTCATTATAAGAGAAGGCTGCAGAGGCAAGCAACCTGTACACATATCTGCAATTCCTGACAAATTATTCTGGACCGGTCTCCCTCTATCCGGCTTTCGTTCCGCCCAGAGACTTCAGGCGATCCCCCCAGACAGCACAAACTGCTCGGGTCCGTTCGCCGGCAGCGCCGATGTACCGGGTCGGATCCCGAAGGATCTCGATGTGCTGGGGTGAGATCTTCTCCAAATAGGGTGCAGATTCCGGATCGTCGGCAATGAGCTTCAACGGATCGCTTCCGGTTTCTCGGCATTGCCGCGCCAGACTCCTCGAATACTCATACCCGTCCGGATGACCCGCAAGGACGAGCAAGATGTAAAGCGGCTCGGCGATAATCAAGTTTTTGCTGGCGTCCAAGGACCGGTTCATTGCCTCGGGATCCACTTCAATGCGCCCGAGTGTATCTTTGAGACGCCTTGTGGCGTAAACCAGGCCGGTGATCAGTTCCGGGATGAACCGGGAGGAGGCGGAATTGGTCAAGTCCCGCTGGTGCTCGGAGAGCTGATCCATCAGGACCGTCGTGAGCCGTGGCATGTAAGCCTTCCACAATGACTTCACGTTCTCAAAGTCCTTCGGATTGACTTTGTGGGGCATCGTCGAGGAGCCAACCCGATCCTTTGAAACACGCTCCCGAACCTCAGCAATCTCACTTCGCTGCAAATGCCGCATATCATCGGCCAGATCGGCCAAGACGGAGAAGCAGGAGACAACCGCGTAGGCCAGGTCCGTAACAAACTCCGGCTGCACAATCTGCGAGGAGACTTGCGCGTCATCCGGTAAGAGGCCCAGGTGGCCGAGGACTCGCCTTTCGAACTCCGCCGGATCACAACGATCCTGGAGGGAAACGGCGTTATACGCTCCGACTGCGCCGGAAAACTGGCCACGGAGATTCGTTGCTGCATTGTGGATCGTCTCGATCCGCCCCCCCAACCTCGCCACATAGAGGGCCAGCACGTATCCGAAAGTCGTAGGGAGGGCATGTTGCCCGTGGGTCCGGCCGACCTGCACCCTGTCGGCGTTCTGAAGAGCCATCTCGATCAGCAAACCTTCCAGATCGAGGAGCTCAGGTACGACGACATCGATACAAAGCTCTTTGAGCCGGAGGGCGCCCGCCGTGTCGGTTATATCGTTTGAAGTCGCGAACAAATGAACATAGGGCTGCCCTTCCGCGCTGATTTTTTGCCGGATGCAGTTCACTAACGCGCGAATATTGTGCTGGATTCGTGCCTCTTCCGCATAAACTTCCTCCGGAGTCACTTCGGCGCAGGCCCGTTCCACCTCCTCTCCGAATGTCTCGGGGGCGATGCCCAGTTCGGAAAGGCACTTCGCCAGGGCCGCCTCCACCCGAAGCTGGTAGCGAATAAACGCCTTTTCAGAAACGTACGGGTGGAGACGCTTAAAAAACTCCTTGTCCTGCCCGTAATACCGGGCATCCATCGGATTAACGCAATCGAAAAAGTCAGTCATTTTTCCAGTTCCTATGTCCGCCTGTCGATTAGCCCACGACTCGCCTTATTGGTGCCTGGATAAAAACTCGTGCTCGTGCTCGTTTTCGTAATCGCTTTCCTCGTTCTCCCCATATTCTCCGTGAGCTTCCTTCACAAGACCTTCTTTTGGCTCGGTCATCTTGGAAAGCATGGACACGATTCTGAGTAGGAGTGCTTTCCCGGCCATGATTTCTTTTTTCGAACACGCCCCAATACATTCCAAAACGTCCAACGTGGCAGCGCACTCCATTGCGGAGCCCCGGGCGATTTCGAGGTAACGCTTCCGATCTCTCAAAGACCGTTTCCCATTACCCTCAGCAATGTTCAGCGGAATCGATTGACTCGAACGAATCAGTTGATCCCGCGCATTCCGATGATTTCCTTTGAGGCTGCTGACCAGATCTGCGGCGAAACGGACAAATTCCAGGCTCACTTTGTAAACATCCAGTTTCTCGTGGTCAAACTCCATCTTTCCCTGGATTCTTCGATTGCATCCGAAATTCGATTACGAGCACGTCTGACGAGCACGAGCACGTGTTGCTACCCGCCAGGTTCACACTGAAATGTGATCGAATACTCATTCATACCTGAGCAGCTTGTGTCGCATGCCCGCTCACATCCGCTCAGAGACCTCGATTCCAAGCAGGGACATCCCCAACCGGATCACTTCCCGAACCCTATCGACCAACAGAACGCGCGCTTCGACCAGTTGTTGACTTCCTGCATCCAGCACCCGCCTGTTATGGTAGAAAACATGAAACTGTTTCGCGAGACGAAGGAGATAGCGCGCGATGAGGTGAGGTTTGTAGTGTTCCCCGGCAGAGGCCACAACCCGAGGGAACTCGTACAAGATCTTCGCAAGAGCCACCTCTTCCTTTTCTGTAAGCAGACTGTATTCCACATTCTTCGGGATGGGCTTATTATACTTCCGCAAGATGCCGCAGATCCGCGCATGAACATACTGAATGTACGGAGCCGTGTCACCATCCGGATTAATGGCCTCGTCGAGCCGGAAAACAACGTCGTTCACGCGATCATTTTTCAGGTCGCCGAAAATCAGCGCCCCCATTCCCACCATCCGCGCCACAGCATCAGGATCTTCCAGGTCCGTACTCTTTTCCTCGATCAGCTTCCGCGCAGCCTCTTCGGCTTCGTCCAGAACCTCGTCCAATAAGATGAAGGTTCCTTCGCGTGTGGACATCTTCATTCCCTCGAAGCGCATCATACCGAAGGAAACATGGATAAAGTCCTCTTTCCATTCCGGGTCCATCATCTCGAGCACTTTGAAAAACTGCCGGAAATGCAGCGATTGCTGGGCCGCCACCACATACACCACCTTCTCGGCCCGGAGCTCTTCCCGCCGGTAGAGGGCGGCGGCAACGTCTCGAGTAGCGTATAAGCTCGCGCCGTCGCTCTTTCGCAGCAAACAGGGCGGCATGTCGAACTCGGAAAGATCGACCACCAGCGCCCCGTCGCTGATCGTCGTGATGCCCCGCTGCTCGAGCCGGGCAACGGCATCGTCCAGCTTGTCCTCGTAAAACGCCTCCCCTTCGTATGAGTCGAACTCAATCCCAAGCCGACGATAACATCCCTTCAGATCTTCAATCGATAATTCTCGGAAGTGCTGCCAGAGCTGGCGGGCCGTCGCATCGCCCTCCTCCAATTTTCTGAACCACATTCTTCCCTCATCCTTGAGGGCTGGATCCTCCTTCACTTCCTGGTTGAAGCGAACATAAAGGTCCACCAGGTAGCTCAAGGCATGCGCTTCAAGCTCTTTCTCGTCGCCCCAACGCTGGAAGGCGGCGATCACTTGCCCGAACTGGGTCCCCCAGTCACCCAAATGATTGATCCGGATAACCTGGTTCCCCAGGTGAGTCAATATCTGATAGAGCGAATTGCCGATGACGGTCGTCCGCAAATGATGGATCCCGAACGGTTTGGCGATGTTGGGCGAAGAGAAATCCAGCGCAATCACCTGGCCCGTGCCCGGCGGCGACCCATAACGTTCTCCTTCTGCAGCAATCTTATCCAGCGTCATCTCCACGATCGCCACCGGATCAATCCGGAAATTAAGGTACGGACCTGCGGCTTCCGCTATCTGGATTCCGCCCCCCGGCTCGAACGCCTCAGCGAGCTCCGCCGCGATCTGCACAGGCGACTTCTTCAATTCCTTGGCCAGCGGAAAGCATGGGAAGGCATAGTCCCCCAGTTTCGGATCCCGCGGGGGTGACACGGCCTGTTCCAGCGTTTCCCGGTTTTGACCGGTCTTATCAGCCAGATACTCGATCACCTGATCCCGAAAAGGATCCAATCGGATTGTGTTGGAACTCTCCGAAAGAGCCAAACTCACAGATTCTCTTCCTCCTGTTCGCTCCGAACCTTTCTCAACGCTATCCAGAAGATACCAGAACCGGCCAAAATCACAGAAAATCCTCCTCTTGTTCACTTCGCAACCTTTTCAAGGTTGTCCAAAGAACCACGGCAAGGATACATCCAAGAAGAAGAAATCCTCCCAGAAGCGCTTGAAGGGCGAGGGTTGCCCCCCCTCTTTTCGTGATGCCGTACAGAAACGGGGATTCTTCCTTCATGGATCGTATATCTTCCAAAATCTCCACCGCACGCTCGCTTTCGGGATAGGTTTTCAACGTTTCTTCGGCCAACAACAGGCACTCATCGTAGAGCCGCATTCTGTAATAGGTATAAAGCAAGAAATGAATTGCCAGAAGGTTGTCGGGCATCCTCTCTCGAACCGATTCAAGAATCTCCCGAGCGGCTTCATAATCTTCCATCATATAGGAGATCATCCCCGCGTACATCTGGGCAACCGGATCGTCTGGATAAAACTCCAGGAGTTGGTCCAGCCGGGCATGAGACCTTTCTTCCTCTCCCCACTCTGCCAGTTCCGCCCCATAGCTGACCAGTGTGTCGAAATGCCTCGGGTTGTGACTCAGGATCCTGTCGTAGTAACCCCATAACTCCTTGGCATCGTCTTCGGTAAAGATGTCCCCACTGGGCGTCTCCACGAATGGATAATCGAAATACTGGCTATAGTAATGGTTGATTCTCAGCCGGCCCTCCAATGTGTCCGGAAAATGCCCCGGAAGTTTTTCGGCCTGATCAAGATACTGGAGAGCTTGATCAAAATCCCAGTCTTGACCGTAGACATAGGCAAGGATGAAAAGCGCGTCCACGGACTCCGGATCTTCTTCAATTAGCCTTTCCGCTACCTTTTTAGCAGCCTCCATATCTCCCGCCGCATGGTGAAGAAATCCCAGCATAGCCAAGGCTTCGGCCCGGGTATCGGAATGATCGGATGCGGTCTTCAATAACTCCTTCGCTTCGCGGAGCCTGCCGAGATCCAGCGCGATCATCCCCAGGGCCAAGGAGGCCACGGGATCGCCGGGAGCACAATCCAGCGCTTTGTTCAGGAGCCCTTCTGCCTCGATCAACGACGAGTAGTCGTCCTCCCAAAGCCCATGGCCAAGACTTGTCAAGGCCACGACATCGCATGGATCGGCCTCGATCCGCGTGCGGTAGTCGGATTGAGCCTCTTCCAATTTCCCCAGAAGATCAGCCGACTCGAGGTACTGCTGATGGGCCTTCCAATTCTCGTCGTCGAGTTGTCGTGCCTGGTCGAAAGCCCCCATCGCCTCCTCGAATCGGGCCTCATCCATGAATCGGAGCCCTTCCCGGACCAAAGTCCGCGACTGAGCCTCCCGGGACGCAGAATCTATGGGTGTCTTTTGGTCGGCCGAGCCGGATGCACCAATCTCCGCCGCCCCAAGGGGGCCGGATTGAAGCCCGACCACCGCCAGGAGCACGAAAACTAAGATAGCCTGCCAAACCACTTTCATCGGGAACTCTCAAATGTCGCGGGACACCCCTCGAAGACCGCCGTCCGCCCATTTTAGCACGGTACGCTCAGTCCTGCCTGTCACTCGTAGAATTTACCATTGCCGAAAATGCCGGGAAGGTAATAAGATAGAAGCTCTTTTACGCGATTTCCTGAGCCGGGGTGGCGGAATTGGCAGACGCAGGGGACTCAAAATCCCCCGGGCTTAGGCCCATGAGGGTTCGACTCCCTCCTCCGGCACCACTATTTCCCTTTACTTAAGAGGAAGCCAAAGGAAATAGAGACGAAACCGATATCGCAAAAACAAAAAGCCCGAACGGTATTATTGATGACTGCAATGTAAATGGAACGAAAGATGACTTCCGAACGAAGGCGGCTCAGCGGGAGCTTCGCCCTCCCGTGGTCGACCGAATGAGTGGAATGGGAGGGCGAGAGCTTGCCC